>Ga0181520_10007165_pt1 | contig 16583 bp, 18 predicted proteins | sample PEATcosm2014_Bin_29_FD_132451 | JGI IMG/M metagenome (GOLD analysis project Ga0181520, IMG submission 132451) | Peatland microbial communities from MTU Mesocosm Facility, Houghton, MI, USA - PEATcosm2014_Bin02_30_metaG | ecosystem: Environmental > Terrestrial > Soil > Wetlands > Peat | place... | reverse complement strand
CAATACCGGCGATGTCCCGGGACCCAAAGGAGGCATCTTGACTATCGCTTTTGAACTTGACGGCCAGAAGTTCACCGCGCTCAATGGCGGTCCGGCGTTCAAGTTTACCGAGGCTGTCTCGTTTGTGGTGCGGTGCGACTCGCAGGAGGAGGTGGACTATTACTGGTCGAAACTTACATCGGGAGGGAGCGAGATCCAATGCGGATGGCTCAAAGATAAGTTCGGTTTGTGCTGGCAGATTGTGCCCGCTCGCTTGTCGGAACTTGTCAGGAATCCGAAGGCGATGCAGGCCATGATGGGGATGAAGAAACTGGATATTGCGGAACTGGAGCGGGCCGGGCAATCGTAGCTGACTCGGAGTGCCGGCCAGCGAGTCGGGATGGTGAAGATGCCTACGGAGCGGGTTGACCTGCGAACCGGGCTGTTGGCGCCAATTCAGAAGTACATCTCGCCTAAATCGCGTTTAAGTTGAGGCACCGTAGGCCAAAGCGCAAAATGGGCGAGTAGTCTGTTTGTAATGGCGGAAGAAGTTTTTGATGTCGTGATGCAGTCGACCGGCGCATTCCGCGCAGACTTTGACGAGTTTCTGCGGGCACGGCCACCGGAAGAGAACTTTACGCTAGGATCGGACCTCTGGGTGGGTGATTTGCCGCATGGAATCAGAAGCGATCTCGTCTTTGACGCTTGCAGCCCGGCTGCCTACAATTTCAAACCTGTCCGTCAATATGGCTGCAGATATGCCATATGCCTCGGGGTGCAACCGAGACAGAGTGACCACTATGAATGGGACAACGACGGCTGGTTACGGCGCGTCCTCTTCCTCTCACGGTTGATTCGCCCTACGACCATCAGTACTAATCTCTCAGCAAAGCTATATTTTCATGACGGAGAGCTTGAGATGATCGTTCCAGGGCCGACGAGTGGCTTCGGAACACACGCATGGGTTGTCGCAGACTTCAAGTGGCGGGATTGGCTGTCAGTGACCGAATTCGAGCAGCTCCGAGATGCGATTCCCAAGTATCTTTTGAGTCCGCCAGACCGGGTACGACAAGCTCGCAAACATATAGACCATGCGTTCCACAGCTTCTATCTTGATCAACGCTGTGCTTCTCTAGTTACGGGCTTCGAGAGTTTGCTCAAGATTTCCCCTTATAAGGCGACCAAGCAGTTCGCCTCACGCGCTCCACAGCTAGCGGATCGTGTGGGACTAGAGCTAACTGAAGCAGAAGCCGTTGCTCTTTACGATGATCGTTCCGCTTTCGTACACGGGACTCAGGTTAGTTTCACTGATCTTAATGACGAATTGATTGTACAGTACAACAGATTCGAGCAGGTGCTTCGGCGAAGTCTTCTGCAGGCAAGCACCGACTCCAGCTTTGCAGCTCTTTTCTGCTCGGATCAGAGCGTCGAGGATGCTTTTGGCAAGTGATCCAACCTGTAGTCTATAAAGTTGCCCAATGATCGGTGTTGAAAACACGGGCTTAGATTTAGAGCGTGTTTCAAAAATAACTCGCAAATTGTGGTTACCATTTCGATGAGGCTAAAGCCCTTCGTTAGGTTGCGGTATTCAGGTGCCTGAAGGCACCTGCTCCCTCCGTTAATCCGCGGTGCTCCCTTCGTCAATTCGCACCACACTTCTAAGTGTCCCTCGCTATTTCTCGCTAAGGCCGCGAACGAAATGTGCCGGGCGACTATTTGCCTGAACTCCGCTTCAAATAGCTAATCAAGTCACGGCGTTCTTGAGGCTTGGAAACAAGAAAGTCCATATCATTACCCGGAATAAATGCGTCGGGATCGGTGAGCCATTTGTTGAGCGACTCTTCGTCCCATACGATATGCGCCTTCGTCAGCGCGGGGGAGTAGGCATAGCCCGCTGCCGTGCCTGAAGTGCGTCCGTAGACCCCTTGCAGTTGCGGTCCCTCGCGGTTCCGCGTCATTGAATGGCATCCGGTGCAGCGTTTCTCAAAAAGAGCCTTACCCCGTTCGGGGTCTGCTTCGCCGGCCACCGCCGCGCCCACTTGAATAAGCTGCGGTCCGTGCGCCCAATGGTCAAATATCCGCAAGTCCGCATCCGCGGTTCTCGCGTCCCAATGCATCAATCGATATTGCATTGGCGGCATCTCATCTGACCTTGCCTCATGCACGATTTTGGCTTCGAGGGCCTGCCGCCGGTCAGCGGAGTAGGTGTTCCAGAGAGAAAAATTCATGGCTTTTCGGGCTTCGACGATGTCCCGTTCCATCAGCCAGGAGAACGGCGCGAAGCGGCGATAGAAAGGCGCATGAACCTGATTGGAGTGGCAGTTTGCGCACTTTTCAACCAGAATCAAACGCACCTCGGACGGCACTTGCGAGTTGTTTAGAATCGGCATCTGAACGCCCGGTGCTTCATTCAGGCGCGCGTCCCCAAAGGGGTGAATGCGTGCCAGCGCGAGCGAGGAAACGAAGGCGATTGCGACCCAGATCAGCGGGGTAGTTACACGATTCACGCCAGCTCCTCCAGCGACGAATCGACGATGGCCAGATGGCTGTGCCGGGCGATGTACCGGACCTCGGTGACGCCGAGAACGCTTTTCAATTTGCCGGCAGGAACCACCATTGGACCGGCGTGCGGGGCCGTGCCAGGGGCGGGCTGAGGGAATGCGGTAGACATTGCGGTATGGAACGCCACGTTGCCTTCCACCTTCTGCGCCACCTGATGAATGTGTCCGTTCAGCACAGTGACCGAGCCGAAGCGCTTCAGATACGTGAGCGCCTCCGTTGCGTCCGGAGTGCCCCATCCCCACTCCGGATACACCATCCACAGCGGGATATGAGCAAAGATGACGATCGGTGTGGAAGACGAAAGCGAAGCCAGGTCTGCCTTGAGCCAGCGCAGTTGATTGGCGCCGAGGAGGCCCATGGCGTCGACTTGCTGGCAATTGTTGAGGCCAATGAAGTGAACGCCTTTGTGGTTGAAGCTGTACCATCCGCTGCCTTGCGTTCCTTTGCCGAACCGCTCTCGGTACATTGCGCCGTCGTCGGTTGCGATATCGTGTTCGCCGGGGACATAAAAGGTCTCACCGGCTTTCACGCCTCTGATGAGCTGCTGCGCAGTGTCGAATTCAGCCGCCTTGGACGAGTGTGTGATGTCGCCGGTGTGCAGCAGAAGATCTGGCGTAACGGGCAGCCGGTTGATCTTGTCGAGCGCAAGCTTCAGCGTGCCGGTCACATCCTGGTTGGCTGCCTTGTTGAAGCCGATGTGGCTGTCGCTGATCTGTACGAAGCTGAAGCCGGAACCGGACTTTGAATGCGCTGCATCTCCGCTGCCCGTGGCCGCGAAAAGTTTGGACGTCGGCACTCCGCCGGCCATGGTCCACAGAAGACCGGTGCCTGCCCAGGCCATGCAACTGAGAAAGTTTCTCCGGTCGATTCCATCGTTGGTTGTCGGGTTTTCGGAAGTTGCGATTTCAGGCTCGGCTGATTGAAGCTGCGGTTGAGCGGGGAAAACGGGATTTGCATTCTTCATGGGGAACTCCTCCATGGATGCAAACCGGCATTCGCGCAATTTATTCCCGGTCCGGGAGAATAATTTTGCGCAATTTCAGTTCTCATCTTTGCAGAGGAGATGAGATAGTACGGTTGTGACAATACCGTTGCCATGGAAGCGAACGGCACGCGAGGCAGCTGCTCAAACGCCTACGTTTGAGGAGCTGGCATTGCCGCTGCTTCCTTCGCTCTATAACGTCGCGTTCTGGCTCTGCCGCAACACTCACGATGCGGAGGACCTGGTGCAGGAGACGTTCCTAAAGGCGCTGCGCGGATTCGCATCGTTCGAGCCGGGCAGCAACTTCAAGGCATGGATCTTCCGCATTCTGCGGAACAGCTACCTGACATCGCGGAGTGGCTTGGCGGCCAGGCGTACGGTTGGGCTTGAGGATGAGTTGAGCGAGAGCGGCGAGTCGGGGCCAGCGCAGGTTCCCGAGGCCGCCATTGAACGGCAGACTCCTGAGGTGAACCTGCTGCAGATGGCGGACCGCGCGGCGCTGCAGACGGCCATGGAATCGCTGCCTGCGCCGTTGCTGGAAGTCATACTCCTTTGCGACGTGGAAGAGATGAAGTACAGGGAAATTGCCGCAACGCTTGAGATTCCCATGGGAACGGTTATGTCCCGGATTGCACGAGCACGCGCGGCCCTTCGCGCATCGCTTGCGGCTCAACAGAGATCACCGAGGGAGTTTCGCGCATGACTGATCATCTGTCTCAGACCATCTTGAATGCGCTGGCGGACGGTGAGCTCTCTGAGGGCCAACTGGCCGGCACAAACCAGCATCTTGCCGGATGCCCGGCCTGCACCTCCAATGCTCTGTATCAATGCCTTCTCAAGCAAGCCACGGCAAAGGCAGGGCAGCGGTATGAGGCACCGGCTCATTTGCTGGAGCGGCTCGCGCGGCTGGGAACTCAGGCAGATTCACGGTCGCAGGCTTCAAATATCGGCACTGCATCAGGCTCTTCGTCGCGGCCAATGCGGGGATTTGGATTGCTAGGCTGGGCTGCCGCGGCGGTGCTTCTTATTGCCTCCGTGACCGTCACTCTTGTTCAGCGCGCCAATCAGAGAGCCGAGATGGCCTCGGCTGAACGGGGTGCGCTGGTCAGCGAGGTCTTCGATCAACACATTGCCACGCTTGCCGGCAATTTGCCGCTGCAGGTGGTTTCCACTGACCGGCACACGGTCAAGCCGTGGTTCCAGGGCAAAATCCCGTTCAGCTTCAATCTGCCCCAGGGCCTGCCGAGTGACACTACGCTCGATGGAGCGAACCTGACCTACATGCACAATCAACCCGTTGCCCAACTGCTCTACAGCATTGGCCGGCATCGTGTCTCTGTCTTTCTTCGACAAAGAATGGGCCCGTCAGAGATGGACCAATCGCCGACAGAACGCTCGGGATTTCATGTGATGGGCTTTGGTACGAACGACCTGGAAGCAGTTGCGATCAGCGATGTGGATCCGGTCCGGCTAGACGAATTGACGAGTGCAATCAAGCACGCGCAGACGGAAGAACAAAAGCAATCCAAGTAACTCTAATTTCAGAACGGAGTTGCTCGTATTGTACAGTTCTTAGGATGCGAAGCCTGCTTCTGTTCAGCGCATTCCAATCGAGCAGCCAGCTAAAGGGGAAAAAGGTCCGGGCCTAAAGGCCGTTGTTAGGTTGCGCTATTCAGGTGCCTGAAGGCACCTGCTCCCTCCGCTAATTCACAGCGCTCCCTCCGTTAGTTCCCTGCCTCTGTCCGTGTTTATGCACATTGCATGCGCCCCTCTGCTATCCTGAATGGTCTGCCCGGACGAGGAGGGTTCATGCCAGAGCACAGGGGACGAAAGCATCATCAGGACCGCGTGGCGGAGACGCTGCGCGAGGAGATCGGCGTCCTTATTGAAGGCGAGCTAGTGGACCCGCGCATCAATCTTTGCTACGTGACCGAGGTGGCGTTGAATCCCGGCGGCAAGTCGGCGCGGGTGTATGTGGCTGTTGACAGCGGAGTAACGGACATTGTCAAAGCCGAAGACGAGACTGTGGCCGGTCTGGAAGCTGCCAAGGGTTACATTCGCGTGGAACTGAAGGAGCGGATGGGCGTGCGCCACGTGCCCGAGCTCAGTTTTCTTGCCGACCGCTCGGGACGCTACCAGGCGCGCATCGACGAACTGATGGGCAGGCAACGAAAGAGACAGAAAGCGACAGCGGAGACGGCTGCCGGGCTAACGCCCGCGGCGGACGAAAAGATGAAGGTGGAGTAGGCGCAGATGGATCACTCCAGACGCAGTCAGCCCTTCCGCCCGAGGAGAGCTGTGCCCGGTCCCCCACGGGCGGAAGCGCATAGTGACCGGATGGATGCGGTTCTGGAGGTCTTGCGACGGGGCGATCGATTCCTGGTCTGCTCTCACGCGCGGCCGGACGGCGACGCGGTGGGCTCGATGCTGGCCATGGGGATATTCATCGGGCAACTGGGCAAGCACGCCGATCTGGTGATGGCGGACAGTATTCCGAAAATTTATTGCGGGTTGCCGGGCGCGGAAGAGATTCGCGTGACGCAGATTGTAGACGGTCCTTATGACGCCGTGATTCTGCTGGAGTGCGACGGGCTGGAACGCACCGGAGTAGCCGGTCTGGTACCGTTTTTCCAAATCAATATCGATCACCATGCCAGCGGCCACGAGTACGCCAACGTGAACTGGATTGACCGCGACGCGTCGAGCGTGGGCGAGCTGGTCCACAGGCTGGTGAAGGCCGCAGGCGCCAAGGTTACGCCTGAGATGGCCCATTGCCTCTACACCACGGTGCTGACCGACACGGGGGGCTTCTGCTACGGATCCATACAGGCTTCGACGTTTGAAATGGCGCGGGAACTGGTGGTGGCGGGGGCTGACCCGGTGAGGATTGCGCAGGACGTGTATTTTTCAACGCCAGCCTCGAAGCTGCTGCTGCTGGGCGCGGCGCTGACCAATCTGAATCGCGAAGGGGCGCTGGCCTGGCTGTGGGTGACTCACGAGGACGTTTTGCGTTCCTGCGCCAACGACGAGGACTGCGAAGGCATTGTGAACTTTGCTTTGTGCGTTGCGGGAGTGGAAGCAGCGGCGTTTTTGCGCGAGCTGCCGGAGCGGCGCATCCGGATTGGCCTGCGCAGCAAGGGCCAGGTGAACGTGGCAGCGATTGCCGAGCGGCTGGGCGGCGGAGGGCACGAGAGCGCCGCCGGCTGCACGCTGGCTGGGCCTCTGGAGCGCGCGATCGAGGAGATTCTGGCCGAGTTGCGCCCTTGCGTGGCTGCGCTGGACGGGGAAGAGAGTTGAGGGTTCGGCCCGATTCCGCCCAAATCTGTTAGCCTTGTCCCTGTTGACGCGCAGCACGATTTCCGCGTTTCCCTGGAGCGCGGACTCTTACCTGGACCGGTCGGCCTCCCCCAGATGCCATGACCGGCGCACGAATTGCCTGGCTGTGTGAACGCTCCATTGGAGAAGCGCTGGAAGTGGAAACTTTTCAGGAACCATCTGCGCAGGACCCGCCCAAAAGCCGAAGCACACGGCTGCCCAGTTGGCTCCTCGGCTACCTTGAGCCTTTTCTGGCGCCACCGGATCCGGGCTGCCCCGGTGAACTGCGCTGGCGCCTGCCTCGCTGGACGGGAGTCTGCGAGGTTGCTACCTTCCTGGTTTTCACGGTCACCTTTCTCGTCTACGGGGTCACGCCGTTCTTCGGTGGCGACGGGATGGGACTTGTGGGCGCCGACGAGCCTCGCTACGCGCAGATTGCGCACGAGATGTTGGTGCGGTTTAACTCGGCAGACTCCATCAAGAGCCGGCTGAGCGCCTGCGTCACTCCTTATCTTTACGGCCACCCCTGGCTGGAGAAGCCGGCTCTTTATTACTGGCGGGCGATGTTCGTCTTCCAGGACTTCGGCGTGCACGACTGGGCGGCGCGGCTGCCCTCGGCTACCTTCGCCTTCATCATGGTGGCGCTCATTTACCTGCATATGAGGCGATTCCGCCCCGGCGGCCACCTGGACGCGGCGCTGATCACAGTGGCCTGCGCGGGCATCATCGGCTTCGCGCGCGGCGCATCGACGGATATGCAGATGGCGGCTCCGCTGGCCATCGGGTTGCTGGGCTGGTACGCGTGGTACGAAACCGACTCCAAGTTCTGGCTCTTCGACATTTACTTTTTTACGGGCGTGGCCACGCTGGCGAAAGGGCCGGTGGCGCCGTTTCTGGCTATTACGATTGTGGCGGCATTCGCATTTCTGCGCCGCGAGTGGTCGCTGCTGAGGCGCTCGTTCTGGTGGCCGGGGGTGGTGCTCTACTTTGCCATGGTGCTTCCCTGGTTCATCGCCGTGCAGCATCAGAATCCGACATTTTTCCGTGAGTTCTTTTTGGAACACAATCTGGAGCGCTTCGCCAGCGATCGCTACCAGCACCAGCAGCCGATCTGGTATTACCTGGCGGTAGTGGTGCTGGCGGTGATGCCATGGACGATTATCGCGGTACGGGCGTTTATTGACGGCATCGCAACCTCTGTGCAGGAGTGGCGATCGCGCCACTTCAGCCAATGCCTAAAGGGCAATTGCAGACCCGGTGACGCTTTTCCGGAGTTTCTGGTCCTTTGGGCGCTGATTCCTATCGTCTTTTTCTCTTTTTCGCAATCCAAGCTGCCCGGCTACATTCTGCCGTCGATTCCGCCCATCACCATTCTTACCGGGGATTATCTCTTCCGCCGCCGTCAGTTGGGACTGAACCGCTGGGTATTGCTCGGTCATGCGGGACTGTGCGGTGTGATGACGCTGTCCGCGTTCCTGCTGCCGTGGTTTGTGGTTCACGGACGGGTGATGCCTCCCGTGAACGCGGTAGTCGTGGCCGTGCTGGCCTCCTGCGGCGCGGCTTTGCTGATTCTGGTGGTAGTGAAGGGCTTTGGCGTGGCCAAGTTGCGCCTGGTAACGACGGCCGTGCTGATGGTGCTTGTGCTGTTTCTGTATGGGGTTGGCCCATTCTTCGGAATTCCCGCCATTGGACAGACCAAGAAGGTGATTCACCTGCTGGATGACTCCTACTCCGCACGGCCGCTGGCTGAGCGGCTGGCGGGCTTCGCACCCGCAGACGAAACGGTGGCAGTTTTTCTTGTTCGCCCGCAGACCGAATACGGGCTCTCGTTCTATCGCAATCGCGAAGTGGTCAACTACAAGGAAAGCGGCGTGCCGAACGAACAGCACCTTCTGGTGGCAAGGGTGACGGGGCGTGGAGGAGTGGATCTGCATACCCAGGCGGCCCTGGAAGAGTACCTCGAAGGCCGGCCGTATGAGCAGCTTTTCAGTTGGCCGGAGCAGGGGCTGGTGGTGTACATGGTGGGCAGCCGGTAAACTGTCAATTATCAGAAAGCAGTGGTTAGTGAACAGTGGTCTGTGGGAAGGTTGCAGTCCTTGGCGATAGCTACTTTGCGGCCGCTGTTCACTGTCCACTGTCCACTGTTGTAAGAGGGGAACCATGGCATCGGGCTCGCCTATCGAGATCCTCGACCTGAGGCACTTTGCGTCAACGGTGTTGCGGCCCGTTCTGGCGGCGGAGAGCGAGATATGGAGCGAGCGCCTGCACTGGGACTACCGCGTCTCGGCCAACCTGCTGATGCAATATCTAGACAACCGCATGCTACCCGGCTACGCAGCCGTGGAAGCAGGGCAGGTGACCGGCTTTACGTTCTGCGTTTACGAAGAGACCAAGGCGGTCATCGGCGATCTGTTTGCGCTGCCGGGCTCGCGAGCCAACGAAAATGGGGGTCTCGAGGCTCAGGCAGGTGAAATTCCCGCTCACGAACTCACGCCTCATGAAATCGAGGAGATGCTTCTTCGCCATCTGCTCGAACTATTGCAAAATTCTCCGCATGTGGACCGCGTGGAATCGCAACTGCTGCTGCACCCCTCCGGGTCCCACTCCGGTGCTTTTCTGGATGCGGGTTTTGACGTTCACCGGAGGCTTTTCATGGTGCGTCCGCTGGAAGGTTTCTTTGCCGCGCCCAACATGAAATTGCCCGCCGGGCTGGAACTGCGTCCCTGGCGCGACGAGGATCTGCCTGCCGCAGCAAGGCTGATTTCAGCGGCTTACCTCGGCCATCCCGACGGGGTGGTGAACGATCAGTATCGCTCGACGCACGGCTCACTGCGCTTCCTTAACAACATTGTCCGCTACGCCGGCTGCGGCGTCTTCTCCCCACAGGTTTCGCACATCATCGTGGATCGCGCGAGCCGGGAGGTGGTGGGACTGGTGCTGGCTTCAAGGGTGAGCCCGCAGAGCGGCCACATTACGCAGATCTGCGTTCATCCTGATTTTCGCCGGCGCGGACTGGGACGCATGCTGCTTACCCTGGCCGCCTCCTGCTTCCTGCGCCAGGGCGTCAGCGAGATCTCGCTCACTGTCACCGAAGCCAACACAGACGCTATCGAACTCTACCTAGCCGAAGGGTATGACTGCACACACAAATTTGACGCAGCAGTGTGGCAGCGGGACAAGATGGCTTGAAGAAGCTGCCGGTCAAGAGCTGAAGCCGCGCACCTTCAAAACATAGATATTTTCAGGGGCCACTCAAAGACGCGGGCTTACCGCGCTATCAAATACATTACCCAACTAAGTACAATGGCCGAGGCAACGAAGAGCACAAAGCAATAGATTCCGTAGCGGATCATATCCCGGGGCTTTTCGCGCTGGGTGATGCCGAAGACGATGGAAGCGAAGAAGGCAAAGAGCACAACCGCCGCAAAGTGAGTCACGACTTCCTCCCGGTGCGAAGATTGTGTGCGTCCACGGCGGCAATCACGTTGAGCAGTCCGGCCACAACGATGAAGCGGGTGCCGTAGTCGGCGGTGGTTACCAGAACCTGGTCAGCGCCCCAGCCCGCAATCCGGCTGATGAAGTAGAGCAGGCCATTGCCCAGATCGCCGGCAAGTCCGAGAATGTCGAGAACATCGTGAGCTCCCGCGTAAAGCTTGCCCTGCATGGCGATGCCCAAGGCAAACATGGCGAGGATAGAGCCACCGAGCAGCGCTCCGCGTCCCCATTTTCGCTGCAGGAAATGGCCGCCGCCGGGCACCAGCCAGCCGACGATCAAAGGGAGGTAGACAAAGCCCTGTTGCGATGCCGATTTCGAGCCGTTTGCCGGCGCGGCGTTCTTGTTTTCTTCAGTTGCCATGCACTTTTGACTATATCGCACCGGGGCTGGGGCAAGCGCGGATGACCGGTCAGTTTCCCGTGGGAATGATTCCCGCATTCTCGACCATCAGGATGAAGGTTCGCCTGGGCGCGCGCGTGCGGTGCACCACTGTTTTCGGAACTACAAAGCCCTGTCCTGGCTCAAGCTCCACAACGCGGCCCTCAAGATCGATCAGCAGTTTGCCTTCCACGACATAGAAGAACTCGTCATCCTCATCGTGCTTATGCCAGTGGTACTCGCCTTCGACTACAGCCATGCGTACTACGGATTCATTCACCTTGCAAAGCGTTTGATTGAACCACTTGTATTCACAGGCATCGGCAAGGGCCTTGACGCCAATGACCTCCATTGGTCCGTGCAGGATGTTGAGGCGGGTTTCGTAGGGAAAGGCGGCGGCTTCAGTCATGGCAATACTCCTGCGCGCAGCATATAGCCGCGGCAAATCGATTGCAACCAGTTCCCCTGAAACTGCTTCTGTTTAGGAGTTCCGCTTTGCCGGGGTGTTGCCTGCACCGGGTCGGCCGTGATGCATGTCATTGGGGCAGGCCGTGATGATCGACGCTGATGACGCGGGTGATCTTCCATGCGCCGTCTTTCAACTGCCAGACATGAATGAATTTTGCCTCGCCGGGCGAATCAGGCTGCAGGCCGGGGTGGTAAAAGCGGTGAACGCCAATCTCAACGACACCGTAGCCGTGAATCGGATACACCTCCAGAGTTCCCGGAACCAACTCGCGGCGCACCTTGCCGCAGATGTTGTTCTTCACGGCATCGATCGTCTTCTGCTTGCCGACCATCAGCCCGCCTTGATCGTGATAAAACTCAAGATCATCGGCCAAATACGAGCTGAATTTTTCCAGATCGCACCGGTTGTAGGCGACGAAGAGTGCGGCGTCCAGCGCGGTGATGGTCGAAACCAGCTCGTCGCTGGCTTTTGCGCCTGGATTGTCCTGCGCGCCCGCCAGAAATAACGGAGCAGCGAGGATCGGCACGAGCAAAAGCATCATGCGGATAAGGGGAAGCTTGTTCATTGAGCGGTACACTCCTGAAGGATGTCGATCCATCAGGAGGTACGATATCGAGGACGAGCCGGTTCCCGCGGAGACCGGAAAAATGCAGCCGCAGCCGTTGGCTCTTTCCCCTCCTTAAATCCTCACCAGCTCCTTCTGGATTTTTCCGGTGACCCAGGCTTTGCCGGGAGCGGTGATCATGTTGATCTCGCTGCGTACGCCGAACTCCGGCAGATAGATGCCCGGCTCGACCGAGAAGCAAGTGCGGGGCAACAGGCGACGTTCGTCGTGAGTTTCCAAATTGTCGAGGTGCGCGCCCGCGCCGTGCAGCTCCTGGCCGATATTGTGGCCGGTGCGATGGGTGAAGAAGTCGCCGAAGCCGGCCGCGCGAATCACGGCGCGGGCCGCGTCGTCAGCCTCGAATCCGCAAATGGTGCGATTCTCGGCAAAGGCGTTCTCGACCACACGGATGGCAGCGTCGCGGCCGTTCACAACCGTATTGAAGACCAGTTGTTCGCGCTCAGACGGCTCGCGACCCACCACTCCGGTCCATGTGATGTCGTAGAAGATGGTGCGGGGCTTGTTGGGCCGGGCCCAGATGTCGATGAGTAGAAAGTCGCCTTCTTTGATGGGCGCCGAACGCTGGGCGGTGGGCTCATAGTGCGAGTCGGAACAGTTGGCGTTGACGCTGACGTTGGGACCGTCGTCCCAAACGAGTCCCTCGCGGCGCATGGCCTCGCAAAGCCATTGCATGTGATCGAATTCGGAGTATGTGCCCGCCTTGCCGGAACCGGGCCGCAAACGGTTGCCAATCTGCTTCCAACCCTCGGCCAGAATGACATCGATGGCCCGCTGTGCCGTGACGTGGCTGGCAACCTGCTCGTCGCTCAGAGTGGCTTCAAACTGGCTGACCATATCGGCGGAGCTGACGATCTGCTTGCCCAATCCGCGAAGAAACTCGATTGTGCCCGCATCAACCATGGAAACATACATGATGGCGTTGTTGGGCGAGTACTGCATGGCAACCGTGTGTGCACCAGTCAGCATCGCCTCCAGGGCGGCGGCCAGTTCTTGCCAGCTTGAATACAGCGCCTTGGTTCCAGGCAGCGTGTCGAGCCGGGCCTGCTCGATGCGGTGCACCAGCTTGCGCGGCTCTCCCGCGGCCGGCACAAAGTAGTACCAGCGCCGCGTGACGAGCGCCTTTTCGTCCATGCCGAGAATGCGCCCGGCGATGGGGTCGCGGTGATGGTGGTCATAAAACAGCCAGCCGTCATGGCCGGCCTCGCGTATGGCTGCCTGAATCGCTTGAATGTTCATACCCGCCATAATACGCGCCCAGGGTTACGTGCTTGAAGGGGTGGTATCAGCTTTGGGCCGCCTGCCGAATATCTTTGGTCTCCATGATCCTCTTCGCATAGCCGTGCCTCGCCACGGCCAGCATGGCCTGGCCAATATCGCGCGTCGAAACCACCTGGTTCGGGAACGCGCGGCGAAGCAGCGGCAGCAGCGGTTTGAAAAACAGGTACATGACTCGATAGAGCGGCGTCCTAGACTGAATCCCGTCGAGCGCCTCAATCAGACCGGGACGAAACATGAATGCCTTGAAGGGCAGACGCAGAAGGGCATTCTCCGTGCGTCCCTTGACGCGCGCCCACATCACGCGCCCCCGCTCGGTGCTATCGGTTCCAGCGCCGGAAACATAGATGAAGGTCATCTCCGGATTCGACCGGCTGAGCGTTTCTGCCGCCGCCAGGGTAAAACCGTAAGTGATGCGCTCGTAATCGGCTTCCTTCATTCCGGCCGACGACACACCCAGGGTAAAAAAGCAGGCGTCGAAGCCGGCAAGTTCTCGCTCGGGGGCCGCATAACTCGACAAATCCTTGTGCACAATCTCGCGCAGCTTCGGGTCCTGCATAGCGGTTGCATTGCGCCCGATGGCTGTCACTACTTCCACGTCCGGAGCGCGCAGGCACTCCAGCAAAACTCCCTGTCCCACCATCCCTGTAGCGCCAAAGATCAACACTTTCATCAGAGACCTCTCTCCTGCTTGCCCTTCGTCAATCCAAGCTTAAACTGTCCGCGACGATGAAAGTGGCTGCGATATGGTTTCGAAATGGGACAAATCGCCCGGCACAGACTCAGATTGTTACTCGCGTCATTTGGGTTCTGAAAGCGGCTCGGTCAGGATAGCGAGAGAATGCGGCAAATGGTATAGTTCCCGTATACCGGAAAGTAAAATGGAGATTCCACACAAGTTGCCCAGGAGCTGATGGTGCCGGACCCGATATCTAGTGGTGACACAATCGACTTCAAAGCTCTAGTGGAAAACAGCGTGGACGTCATCTGCTGCTCCGGCTTTGATCGGATAGTTCGATATATTTCCCCCTCTTGTTTCAATCTGCTTGGCTGGAAGCCGGAAGAGCTGATAGGCAAGGGGCCCGAAGTCTACATTCTGCCTGAAGATTTACCAATGCTTGATACGGCGGGCGACAAGATTCTCGCCGCTGAAGATCACATCGACATCGCGATGATCCGGATGCGGAGAAAGAACGGGTCGGTGGTGTGGGTGGAGATCAACGTCCGCCTGGTGCGCGATCCTGTCACCGCGGAGCCCAAAGAGTACGTAATCGTAATGCGCGACATGACAGAGCGCAAAGATCTGGAGAAAAAGCTGTCAACGCTGGCGCTCACCGATAGCCTGACAGGACTGATGAATCGCCGCGCCTTTGACGAGGCCCTGACGCGGGAGTGGAAACGCGCGGTGCGTTATGGCGCGCAAATCTCTCTGCTCATGCTGGACATTGATCATTTCAAGCGGTTCAATGACCGGTACGGACACCATGCAGGGGACGATTGCCTGCGCGCAGTTGCCGCTGCGGTGGGCGGGGCGGTGCGCGTCACGGATAGTGTCGCCCGCTATGGCGGAGAAGAGATTACCGTGATTCTTCCCTCAACCTTCAGCGCCGGCGCGACGGAAGCTGCTGAAAAAGTGAGGTGTGCCGTTGAGGCTTTGCGGCTGAGTCATGAGGGCAATCCGGAGGGCAATGGCTGGATTACCGTGAGTGTGGGCGTTGCCACCGCTCTTGTGCAGCGAGGCGAGGCCGCGGAAGGATTGCCGGAAGCATTGCTTGAGGCCGCCGATAGCGCGATGTACAAAGCAAAAAATGAAGGACGGAATCGCGTAGTCAGAGCCACGGCGATTCGTCCGGCACGTGAATGATCGGCTGCCATCTTTGCGGCTCACGGATGCGGCTCAGTAGCTCCTTGGTGCGGTGAAGCGATTATCTTCCCGTTCCCCCCACGGTCATCTTGTCCAGTTTGATCGTCGGCATGCCGACGCCTACGGGGACGCTCTGGCCGTCTTTGCCGCAGGTGCCGATGCCTTCGTCGAGCTTGAGGTCGTGGCCCACCATGGAGACGTGCTTCAGCGCCTCGGGGCCGTTGCCGATCAGTGTGGCATCACGCACAGGGGCGGTGATTTTGCCGTCTTCGATCAGGTAAGCTTCCGACGCGGAAAAAACAAACTTGCCGTTGGTGATATCCACCTGCCCGCCGCCGAAGTTGACCGCGTAGAGGCCGTGCTTGACACTGCGCAGAATGTCTTCAGGCGCGTCGTCACCGGCCAGCATGTAGGTATTGGTCATGCGCGGCATGGGGATGGACTGGTAGTTTTCTCGGCGGCCGGAGCCGGTGCTGACCGCGCCCATCAATCGCGCCGAAAGCTTGTCGCTGAGATAGCCGCGCAGGATTCCGCCTTCGATGAGGACAGTCTCCTGTGTGGCCGTGCCCTCGTCATCCACGTTGAGCGAGCCACGACGGCCGGCGAGGACGCCGTTGTCCACCACGGTGACTTTGGGGCTGGCGACCTGCTGACCGAGCAACCCGGCAAAGGCTGAAGTCTTCTTGCGGTTGAAGTCGGCTTCAAGTCCGTGGCCAACGGCCTCGTGGATCAGAATCCCGGGCCATCCGGGACCGAGCACGACTTCCATTTCGCCGGCGGGGGCAGCCACGGCGCCGAGTTGCAAAATTGCGCCCCGCGCGGCTTCACGTGCCAGGCCCTCAGGGCTTTTCGTTCCCACGAATTGTTCAATCCCGGCGCGTCCGCCGCCGCCCGCCGTGCCTTTGGTGGTGTTTGCGTCGTCTTTGGCGATGACGAAAACGTTGAGCCGGCATAAAGGCTGAGTGTCGCTTGCAAGTGCGCCGTCGGATGCTGCAATCAGAATTCGGCGGAGCTCCTCTGAGTAGCTGGCGCGGACCTGCACGATGCGCGGGTCAAAGGCGCGAGCAGCGCGGTCGGCGCGCAGAATCAGCTCGAGGCGCGCGGCCAGATCGAGATCGTAACCGCCCAGCGGAACGGGATAAAGATCGGCTGCGGATGGCTCTGTGAATCCCTGCACGGGCTGTTTCGCGGGGCCGGAGGCGATGAGCGCAGCAGTGCGTGCGGCGTGGAGCAGGCGCTCGGGGCTTAGGTTGTCAGTGTAGGCGTAGCCGGTGCGCTCACCGCTGAGCACGCGAATGCCGCAGCCGGCGCTGACGCCCTGTGAGGCGGATTTGACGATCTGCTCATCGACACCCAGAGCGGTGGCCGTCATCGACTCAAAGTAAAGGTCGGCATAGTCGCCGCCTGCCGAGAGCGCTTCGCCCAGGCAGCGCTCCAAAAGCCGGTCGGTGATGCCGAACTTGTCAAAAAAGTAGCGTTGATGACTGGGAGGCGGGGAAACTGCCGGTATGCTCATCGTACCTCTAAGTTTACGCCTCGGCCGGTTCCGGCAGGGGTCGTTCCTGTCTTGAGTCCTGCTCTACCGCTGGAGGCGTCTTCGTGGTACATTTTTTTCATGAAGAAAATACTAGCTGCCGT
>Ga0181520_10007164_pt1 | contig 16583 bp, 13 predicted proteins | sample PEATcosm2014_Bin_29_FD_132451 | JGI IMG/M metagenome (GOLD analysis project Ga0181520, IMG submission 132451) | Peatland microbial communities from MTU Mesocosm Facility, Houghton, MI, USA - PEATcosm2014_Bin02_30_metaG | ecosystem: Environmental > Terrestrial > Soil > Wetlands > Peat | place... | reverse complement strand
CTCGGCCATCACCCACAACCCGATGCTGACCGCGCGACCGCACTCTTCATGGCACAGCTGCGCCAGGTCCCGCTCAGTGGCCACGCCCAGTTTGAGCGAGAGACTCTGCAGAAGAATTGCCATCAGGTTCGACAACATGATGACGAACAGCAGCGTGTACCCGAAACGGGAGCCGCCTGCGATGTCAGTGGCCCAGTTGCCCGGGTCCATATAGCCCACTGAAATCAGGAAGCCCGGCCCCAGAAACCCCAGCAGTCGCCGCCAATACTGCGGTGACCGGGAGATGTGCACGCTCGAATGGACTTCAGGCAATGAAGGCTCGGCGAGCACAGTTCGGGATACAAGGTGTGTGGACATGAAGTCGGGATTGAAAGACCGCCTGCGTCTCTCAACCCCAGTATGCCACATCTGATTAATTGCAGTTAATTACTTTCGTTAGATTAAATTACGCAGAACGATCTGCCTTCAACCAAACTGCCTCAGCCGCCGGGCGCCCCAGAACCCGACTCCCTGTAGGCAGCTCAATTAAAACGGTTTGATCGTAGTTCTGGCTCAGCACTTTTAGGTTCTTGCCCGGCCCGATCCCCGTACCGTGCAAGAATCCCAACAGCTTGGGATCGCGCTCCTGAAGGCTGATCACGATATACCGCTTGCCCGTCGACGCATCTGATAACCGTGTCTCACCCCGCCGTTTGCGCTCAGCGGGGTTTACCGGCAAAACGGAATTCCCGTGCGGGCAGGCGCCCCCTTCGCCAAGCTTTTCTTTGAGCTTGGCCTCGAAGGCCGGTGAAACCGCGTGTTCGAGACGCTCAGCTTCTTCGTGAATCTCGTGCCACTCCATCCCGAAGACCTCGCTCAGCATCCGCTCGATCAGGTGGTGGCGCAGCGCCGTGCGATAGGCGGTTTCGCGCCCCGCCGCTGTCAAACGCACAATTCCGTCTTCGCCCACCTTCACAAACCCATCGCGCTTCAACCGCTTCAGCGCCATGGTCACCGCGGGAGCCGACACCTCAAGCCAATGCGCCAGCATCGCCGGAATCACCTGGCGCCCCTCGGCCTCAGCCTCGAGGATGGCCTTCAGGTAATTCTCTTTCGATACGTTGATTGAATCTTTCATGGTGTGTCCAATCAGTCTAAACGGAAGCGCATTTCCGGGCCCGCGCCTATTCACGCTCGGCGCCAGCCTCAATCAATCGGTCGCCCGCCGGTCTTTCCGCAAATCATACTGACACCCTCGCGGCACAACCGATTGCATCTCGCTGCGAGACCGGTCTCTCATTAAAGCAGCCGCACAGGCTTGGGCAATTTAGACAGTAACGCGCCCTACGAGCACACGGTCTACAATTCAACGGCTGGAACTGGCTGAAAATCAAGGAGTCAGGATGGATAGGAGAACGTTCAATAAGTTGGCGAGGCTTGCAGCGCTGGGCGCTCTCAACGACGTGGAGATGAGCGCTGCGGAGGCCACCTCAGCAGCCGGGGAAGCCGTCCTTGAAGACAGAGCGTTGCTCGTTGCCTTCCATCCGGCCAAAGGTCCGCTCATACGCATGGAACACAAGTCAACGAACTGGACATCGAACTCTGGCCTAATCCTTCACCCGTACCTTTGGCTCGACAGAGAGGCCCGGCCGCAATTCGTGTCTCGAGTCCTCGTCCTTGAGATTCGTGAAGTCGATGCGCACGGGAACGCGCTGCACCACTTTGACGTAGTTACCGGTGGCGTTCTCAGGCGGGAAGAGCGAGAGCACTGAGCCGGTAGCTCCGCCAATCTGCGTCACCTTGCCGTCATAGTCCTTTCCCGTCGAGTCCACATGGATCTGAACCTTTTGGCCCGCCGTCATGTGCCGCAGCTGCGTCTCCTTGAAGTTCGCCGTTACCCACAAATCATCCAGCGAAACCAGCGTGAGCAGATTCTGCCCTGCAGTAACGTTTTGGTCGACCTCAACGCTTTTCCGTGTAATGATGCCTGCTGCCGGAGCCACGATTTTCGTATAGCTCAGGTTGAGCCTGGCTTGATCGAGTTGCGCTTGCGCCTGCGCCACCTGAGCTTCGGCCTGCTTCGCGCGAGCATCTTGCGCAGCTACCTGTTGCGGTCCGGTCTGCGCGTATTTCTGCAATGCCTGCGCCTGCGTTTCCTTGTCGTGCGCTACGTGCACGCCATCCTGCGCAGCCTGCATGCTTGCCTCTGCCGCCGCCAGGGTGGCTTGCGCTGCCTCGGCCGCGGCTGTCGCCGCATCGAATTGCTGCTTGCTGATCACGTCTTTTTGGACTAACGGCCTGTACCGCGCCAGGTCGGCTTGCGCCTTGTTGTTGTTTGCTTCGGCCTGGACCACGTTGGCGCGTGCAGCGTCAAGTTGCCGCTCCGCTTGCTCAACGGTTGCGTGCGCGCCCGTGACATCGGCGTCAGCCGAACGCAGGTTGCTCCCTGCGTTGATGGTCGTAAGGGGCACCGCGACCTTTGCCGCCGCGGCATTGGCGGTCGCGCTTGCCAGCGCCGCTTCTGCATTCTCTACCGCCACCTGGTAATCACGCGGGTCAAGCTCGGCAATCGGATCGCCTGCGTTCACTACCTGGTTCTCTTCAACATCTACCTTCAGAATCTGCCCCGCAACGCGCGCGCTCACCTGGATGAGATGTCCGTTCACTTGCGCGTCGTCGGTGTCCTCGCTGAAAGTGGAGTGCCACCAGACGCCGAGCGCGATCAGCACCACGACCAGGATCACGACCACAAGAATTCCCCTGCGGCGGGACGGCGGTGCCTCGATCTCTGTCTCAGCCGGTTCGTTTTTTTCTGGTGTTGGAGTTGGATCCGCCACGTTTCACTTCCCTCCTAAGTATCTCTTGTAGTCCTGCCCTGCTCCCAGCGCACGGGCCAAGCTCAACTTCGCCACATTATCGCGGTAAAGGCTGGCCACATATTGCACGTTGGCCTGGGCTACGGATTGCTGCGCCTGGCTCACTCCCAGGTTGTCGCTTACTCCGTTTGCGTAGCGTTCTTGCGCCTCTTTCAAGGCTTCGCTGGCCAGTTCGACACTCGATTTCGCCACCTCCACCTGCTTTTGCGCTGACGCAATATCAAGCAGCGCATCGCGCACGTCGGCTTCAACCTGCGCCTTCTTGTCGCTCAATTGCGCTTGCGCGGTATCGAGTTGCGCCTGCGCCTGTTGCGCCTGGCCCCGCAGCGAAAACTCCTCAAATACGGGGACGCTTAGCGAGCCCGAAGCATCCAGCGTGCCATGCGAGTGCGCCAGCGTCGTTCCAATGTCGCCGTAGTCGGCATTTGCCTGCACAGTCGGAAGACGAGCCGCTGTAGCCGCTTTGCGCTGTTCGAGCGCCGCCGCTGTCTGCTCCACCATCGCCGCGAGGTCCTTGCGGCTCGCTTCGGCTTGCTCGATCAGCGCATTCGCATCCAACTCGTCGAACGGCGCATAGGGCGCGGTGTCGGTCAGGTTGAACTTCTGCGCAAGTGGCAACCCGATGGTGCGCGCCAATGCCAGCTTGTCCTTCTCGAGCGCATTCTGGGCGGCGATCAATTGCTGCTCGAGCGACTGGTAATCCACGCGCGCGCGCAACTCATCGAGCAACGGCGCCGTACCGGCCTGGTGGTTGTCCACGGCCTGGTCCAGCGAAACTTTCGAGGTTGACACCTGCGATTCCGAACTCGTCACCTGCGCCTCGTCTGCCAGCACCAGCAGGTAGGCGTTGCCTACAGTCAGCACCACCAGATCGCGTGCGTCGTCAGCCGACAACTGCGCGGCGGCAAAGTTGTGCCGCGCCGCCAAGAAGTTTCGCAGCGAAGCCACGTTCACCAGCGACCAGCTCAGTGTGGCGCGCACATCGATATAACCGAATGGCCCGATGATCGTGGGGAATCCCGGAATCCGCAACCCCTCCGCGGGAAGATCGGTCTGCATGTCGGCTTCGCGAGCGGTAAAGTCGACGGACGGCAACAGCGACTGCAGTTGGCTCAGCCGCTCTCCCCGTGCCGCAGCCGTTTGCGTGCCGCTCAAAATAATTCCCAGATTCGCCTGCAAGCCCCGCTGGATCGCCTCATCGAGCGAAACATCCACCGGCTGCGCTGAAGCCTCGCCCTTTGCCACGCTGCCCTGAAAGCTCGATGCGGTCGGCCCTGACGGAGGTAAGGAAGTCGGCAGCGGCAACGATTGCGCGGCCAGGCCGTGCGAATTCAAAACGGCAACGCACAGCAGAAGCCCCGCGGCACAGGGAGAGATTGCGATTTTTATGGGATTTTCTAGCAATTTCAAACCTTGATTGAATGACGGCGGGCGCAGTCGCCCAAAAATGGCTTTACTTCAAATGGATGCGGCCGAAGCGCGTAACGCTTCTAAATCTAGTGTATCGAATTGTGGTCCTTGCCGCTTGTTTGCGGGATTTTCGCACTGGATTTTCCGCGATCGAATGAGCCGCCTCGGCCCTCGCGGTCAGCGTGCCCTAATAAGTCCCCGGCTGCCGATAGGGCGATCCCGCCGCGTAGCGCCGCTCGTCTCCACGCGGGTCTTTCGCTACCGTTGGCGGGATGTCCCAGATCATCGTGTTGCGTTCCTTTAAGTCGTAAGCCGGCCACAAGGGCAATCCCGGGTGATTTGGATTCCCCGTTGCGCCGTACGCGATCAGCATCGCCGACATCGCGTCCGCCAGCGGCTGTGCCGCGGCCAGTTCTTCGGCCGTGGCCCCAATCTGGCCCGGAGAAGCGGCGAGATTATCAAACATGAATGGAATGTCGATGGTGTGCATGGCGCGTGCGCCAGGCGCATTGCGATGCCAATTCATTTGGTAGACCCAAGTGTGCTGCTGGCTCTTCGGATTGCTCGCCCTCCGCTCGGCCTCCATCACTTGCCCAGGCCACGCGCGGAATGCCGTCGCTGCCGCGATCACAACGTCAATCGGCGATTTGTCCGGATAGATGGCGCGATACTTCGCGACCACTTCTTCGGCAGAGTAAGGGCCGAGATAAATAGCAACCGCATTCTTCAGCGCCGCGGGCGCGTCGTCCCAGGTCAATGTGCCGCGCACGGGCACTGCGGTTTCGTCATGGACATTGCCAAGGATCATCGGCACATCTTCAGAGAGCGGGGGCGCATCCGGCGTAAAGGGATCGCGCGAGAGCACAACGCCGTCAACGACCGGAAGCCAGTCAGAGCTCGTTGAAACGGCCGCGGCCTGAATCTGCTCCCACGGAATCGTCTTCAGATCGCCGAGATTCGACTGCGCGATTCCAAGTTTGCCAAGCATGACCTCAGTCCGCTTTGACGCGATCTCAATTGAAGCTCCTTTCACCTGCTGCCCGCTCATCGTCATGACTCGGTGAAACAGGCCCTTGCCTGCCGGCATGGCCATCAGCGTGGCGCACTTTGCTCCTCCGCCCGATTGTCCGAAAATTAGAACCCTGGAAGCGTCGCCGCCGAATTCGGCGATGTTGTTCTTTACCCATTTGAGCGCCAGCACAAGGTCCAGCATGCCCACGTTGCCGGAGTCCGGGTACTGCTTGGGATCGATCGCACCCAGATACATAAAGCCAAACGCATTCAGCCGGTGATTTACGGTCACCACCACCAAATCTCCGCGATGGCACAGCCGCTTGCCGTCATACAGCGCGCTGTTCACCGATCCATTGTTGTAGGCGCCGCCGTGAAAGTACACGAGCACCGGGCGCTTGCGGTGGTCGCGCAGCCCGGGAGTGAAAACATTCAGATGCAGGCAATCCTCGCTCTGAACCCCGGCTTCGGGCGCAACCCGCGGTCCTGCCCCAGCCGGTCCCAGGCTCGGAGCCGCTAACGGCGCTTCCGGGGCGCGCGATGCGACCAGTTGCGGCGCGCGCGTGGTAAACGCGTCGCAAACCTTCACTCCGGTCCACGGAGCCGGGGTCTGCGGCGCCTGAAATCGGACAGGCGCTGTATCTGCGCCATAAGGAATCGCACGGAAAACGTTAATGCCATCTTCGACGGTACCGCTGATCTGCCCGTAGTTCGTCTTCGCAATCGGAGTGGTGTTTGCCGCTGGAGTGTCGGAAAGCGCCCAGAGGCCATTTCGCAGGCCAAACGAGGTTGCGGCGATTCCGGAGTAACGCAGAACGGTGCGGCGATTCACGGTTTTCACAGGTTCCTCCACAAACGCCGAAAGACTACCAGAATTGAGGTCTTCGAAGAGCATTTTTTCCAGCTATTAATATCGCCAAGCCCCCTCGCCTGTGACCATAATCACTCGGAGATTTTCCGGAGTGCGGCGCGTCCCCCCACACCTGCCAAGCACCGGCCTGACGCTGTAGACTTCCAACACGGCCCGCTGGAACCCAAACAATGGCCAAAATCACGCGCAAACTCAAGCTCTTCAACGGCCGCGACCACTCCTGGATGCAGTTCAACCGGCGTGTGCTTGAAGAGGCCGAGGACCCCTCCAACCCTTTGTTGGAGCGCGTGAAGTTCCTCGCCATCACCGGTTCAAATCTCGACGAATATGTTGAAATCCGCCAGGCTGGCCTGATGCAGCGCATTGAGGATGGCTACCGCGAGCCCGGTTACGACGGCTTGCGGCCCGACGAATCCCTTGAAACCCTCACCGCCGAAATTCACAGCTTTGTGGCTGCGCAGTACCACTGCTGGAATAAGCTTCTGCTCCCCGAGCTCCGAAAGAACGGCGTCCGCCTCCTGGAGTGGGACGAGTTGGGCCAGGATGCCAGCGCCTTTGCCCGCGGCTACTTTCAACGCGAAGTCGATCCGCTACTGACGCCCATCTCCATTGATCCAGCCCACCCGTTTCCGCGCGTGCTCAACAAGGCGCTTTGCCTGGCGCTGTTGCTGCGCCCCAAGCGCCGCAGCTCCGGCCCGCAGGTCTTAGGCGTAGTCACCGTACCGCGCGCGCTCGCCCGCTTCGTTCGCCTCCCATCCGGCAATGGAGGCAACGACTATTTGCTGCTCCAGGACCTTATCGCGCAGCATCTTGCCGGCATGTATCGCGGCTATGAGGTACTCGCATCCGCCTCCTTCCGCGTGACGCGCAATTCCAACCTCTACTTCGAAGAGGAAGAAGCGCGCTCGCTGCTTGAAACCATCCGCGTTGAGTTGCACAACCGGCGCAAGGGTGATGCCGTTCGCCTCGAGATTGAAACTGGCGCGCACCCTGAAATTGTCGAGCGCCTGCGGGTCAATTTCGAACTTGAAGAGGATCAGGTCTTCCGCAGCCAGGGCCCGGTAAATCTCTCGCGCTTGATGTTTTTGTACGACGACGTGCAGCGGCCCGACCTCAAGTTCCAGCACTTCACGCCCAAGCCGTTCATTCTCAGCCGCAAGTCCACCAGCGTTTTCGATGAGCTCCGCCATCGCGACATCCTGCTCCACCACCCCTACGATTCCTACGATCCAGTGGTCGATTTCATTCAGCAGGGCGCGCGCGACCCGGCCGTTGTCTCGATGAAGCAGACCCTCTACCGCACCAGTCACGATTCGCCCATGTTCCAGGCGCTCACCGAGGCCGCGGCCACAAAAGAGGCCACCTTGGTTGTCGAGCTGATGGCGCGCTTCGACGAGGCGTCAAACATTCGCTGGGCGCGCAGCATGGAAGACGCAGGTGTCCAGGTCTTCCACGGCGTGGTCGGCCTCAAAACCCACTGCAAGCTCGCCATGCTCGTGCGCCACGACGAAGACGGCCAGACTCGCCGCTACTGCCATCTGGGCACCGGCAACTACAACCCCGTGACCGCTCGCTTCTATACCGATCTCAGCCTCCTTACCAGCGATCCGCAAATCGCCGAACGCGTGCACATGGTTTTCAATTACCTCACTGCGCACGCCGAAATCGACGACTACAGCCCCCTTCTGGTCGCTCCGCTCACCATGGCCGAGAGCTTTCTTCGCCTTATTCGCCGCGAGCAGGAGCACGCGCAGGCTGGCCGCCCCGCGCACATCGTCGCCAAGATGAACGCGCTGCTCGAGCCCTCGGTGATCGAAGCGCTCTACCAGGCCTCGCAGGCCGGCGTAGAAATCGACCTCATCATTCGCGGCCTCTGCATCCTGCGGCCCGGCGTCAAAGGCCTGTCGGATCGCATCCGTGTTCGCTCCATTGTTGGGCGCTTCCTCGAACACTCCCGCATCTACCACTTCGCCAACGGCGGCAACGACGAAATCTATCTCGGCTCGGCCGATTGGATGCCGCGCAATCTCTTCGAGCGCTGCGAGGTCGTCTTCCCTGTCCGCGACCCTGCTGCCCTGGCTCGCATCCACTCCGAAATTCTGCCCGCCTACCTGGCCGACACGGTAAAAGCGCGCCTGCAGCAGCCGGACGGCACCTATCTGCGGGCCAGCAAAGTATTCAAAGATTCGCCGCTATTCTCCGATGTGCCGCTTTTTTCCAGTCAGGACTTCCTCATGAACCTGGCCGAAGGCAAGACCGACCTTGAGTCCATCCCTGCACCAAGCGGCAAGCGAGCCGCCAAAAGCTCACCGAAAGAAGCCACTGCTGCCGATTGACTCATTCGCGCCCCTCATGGGCATTCAAAATAAAGCCACACAGCTATCGAGTCGAATTGCTTAGCGGGGCGATACAATTCCAGCAAACAGTAGTAATGAAGGAGACCCCCATGCGCAAGCGCTGGGTCAAAGCCTCTATTGCGGCTGCTGCTCTGGTGATTGTTGTTGTTGGCCTAATCCCGTTGTTCGTCAATGCCGATACTTTTCGGCCCACGATCGAGAACCAGCTAACGACTTCGCTCGGACGCAAAGTTACGCTCGGCCACCTGAGCCTGTCTGTTTTCACCGGCAGCCTCGTGGCGCAGGACATTTCCATCGCCGACGATCCTTCCCTCTCCTCTTCTCCTTTTCTTCAGGCAAAGGAATTGCATATTGGCATCGTACTCGGACAGCTTCTCTTGCATCATTCGGCGCAGATCACCGACCTCACTATCGACTCTCCGTCGATTCATCTCATCCACGCGCAAAACGGCTCCTGGAACTTTTCCACCATGGGGAGTGCCGCCGCCCAACCTGCTTCGTCGCAGACTGTCAGTGTGCCAGCGCTCACTGTGAGCGAATTGACGATCAAGGACGGGAGCGCTACGGTCACTTCGATGCCGGTGGCGGGCAATCCCATTGCGTGCTCCGGCATCAATCTCACCATCCATCAGTTTTCTTTCACCGCATCTTTTCCCTTTGAACTTTCGGCCAATATGCCGGGTGATGGATCCATCAAGGTCAACGGAACCGCCGGGCAAATTTCGCAGAAGGACACTTCGCAAACACCCTTCCAAGCGACGTTGGAAATCAAACACTTTGATCCAGTCGCGGTCGGAGTGGTCCAACCCAGCGACGGCATCGCCATGCTGGCGGACTTCAACGCGCAAGTGACCTCAGACGGCGGCAATCTTCAGAGCACTGGAAAAATCGTGGCGTCGAAGCTGCAGTTGGCGCGAAATGGCTCGCCGGCTCCGCAGCCAGTGAATATCGATTACTCGGTTTCTGACAATCTGAGCACGCGTACCGGGCAGGTATCCGATATCGCCGTCCACACCGGCACCGTTGCGGTCCATGTGAATGGGAGCTACCTTGCAACGGGGCCGGAAGTGGTGCTCGACCTGCACCTGTCAGCCCCCGATCTTCCTGTCGATCAACTGGAGCAGTTGCTGCCAGCCGTCGGAGTCAACCTTCCCGCCGGTTCCCGGCTCAGCGGTGGAACTCTCACAGCGAACCTCGCCATTACCGGCCCTACCAGCGCCCTGACAATCGCCGGGCCGATCGAGCTTGATCATAGCCAGTTGGCGGGATTTGACCTTGGCTCGCGCATTGAGGGGCTCAATCCATTTGGCGGCACCAAGAACGGCACGCAAATTGAAAAGCTGAGCACGACCGTGAGTTCCTCGCCGCAATCCACTCAGTTCAGCAATATCTACGCATCCGTTCCCATGATCGGCACTGCTTCCGGCGCAGGCTCGGTTTCTCCGGGAGGGGTACTCGACTTCCAGCTCAGCGCCAAGCTCAGCGCCGCGTCGGCGGTGGGCGGGCTGGCCAGCACCGGCATCAATGCAGTGGGTGGCTTGTTCGGCACCCAAAAAACGACCATGACCGATAAGGGCATTCCGCTCACGATCACCGGAACCACGTCGAACCCATCGATCAAGGCGAATGTCGGTGCGCTGCTGAAGCAAACTGCCGGTGGCCTGCTTGGGAGCCCTTCAGGGCAGCAAAAATCCAACCCGGTTAAGACGGTGAAGGGATTATTCGGCAGGTAAACGAGGACCCATCAACCGAGTATCAAGCCGCACGATGTCAGGAATCCTGCACGCGAATAGTCGGTTGACCCGCCGCACCGCGCGCCGCTAAATGTTACAAATCTGTTAAAATCGGACGACAAGGAGTTCGGTAAGACCCCTCTATCCCGCCGAATCCATCTCCATGATCCTCTATCTCATGCGCCACGCGAGTGCAGGAACCATTCGCGGGAATCCCACTCTTGACGCCAAGCGGAGCCTCATCAAGGAGGGCAAGGAGCAGTGCATGTTGATGGCAAGGGTCTTAGGGGCCTTGAAAGCGCCAATCGACGTGATCGTTTCTAGTCCGCTAAAGCGCGCAATGCAGACGGCGCAGCTGGTGGGCACCGAGCTAGGCTACGACGCCAAGGTTGAAGTAAGCGCTTCGCTCAGCCTGAACGGCACTTACACCGAATTTCAGAACATGTTGGCTAAGTATGCAGATCGAGAAGGCATCCTGGCCGTCGGACACAATCCCAACCTTTTTCAGTTTCTCGGCCGGCTCATCACCGGCAATGGAGGCGCCTCAATCCGCATGCGCAAGGGTTCCATCGCCCGCGTCGACCTGGATCGCCATCCGCCCCGGCTGCAAATGTTGATTGATCCCCGGTCTGCACGCGTCATCTACGCCACAGTGACAAAAAGCTCGCGGCCGAAGACCTCGCGGAAATAGCCGGATTCCTTGCGCATCGACCACAGCTCCAATTCTGCGCCGGTTCGCCCCGCGCGGAGGTCGAGGTAGACACGCTTGGGGTAGAGGCGGACGCCGACACGCAAAACGTCGCTGGCTCGGTCCTGGTTAAGGGCAACGGCGAGACGCAAAAGGACGACCGCCCGGTGGACGTTTTTGTGCTCGTCGGCGGGGATGTTGCGAAGGGCGCGATCTCCGGGTTGGGGACGGCTTTTGCCCAAGTAGCGCGCGATGGCCGAGACCAGAGTTCGCTGCAACTGCGTGTAGCCGTAAATCTCAGAACTCGAGATGATGTACTGCGTGTGCCGGTGATGCCCCCGGTGATTGATGAATTTGCCGGTGTCGCGCAGGATGGCGGCCGTAGCGAGCCAGCTCTCATACTCAGGCGCGAGCTCGTGCAGAGGCTTCAATTCCTTGAAGAGCTGAACAACATGCGAACGTACTGGTTCGGATTCCCGGGGATCGACGCCATAGCGCCGCGCCGTGGCCAGTACGCTCTCCCAGCGTTCATGCTCAAACTCGCGATGGGCCTTAGCGCGGGCGTCCTGCTCGGCCAGCATCTGCGCCAGAATTCCATCGCGCAATCCCAGTGGTGAGTAGCGGAAACCCGCCAGGCCAAAGCTGTCGAGGATTTCGGAATAGACCATCGCGCCGGCGACGATGATCTCGGCGCGCCGCGGTCCGATGCCGGGCACCGATTCGCGCTCTGGGAGCGACATCTTGGCCAGTTTTCCGGCGAGCTTGCGCACTGCCTTGGTGGGAGCCATTCCGGCTAGTAGTTCCGCATGGGCCCGCGCGGCAGTCTTAGCGGCAGCTTTGCCGAATCTTTTCCCGTTCGTTTTGCCGGCCCTCGCGCCATTCGCGCATGCTTCGGCAAGGGCCGCGGCCGTACCGGACGTGGCAATCACCAAAGGCACGCGGCCCGGCTGGATCTTTCGGTGAGCGCGGCGCAATTCGCGCGCAATCAACTGCCGCATGCGAGCGAGACCGTCTGCCGGCGGGGGATCGGTGGGGAGAAACTGCTCGGTGAGACGCACCGCACCCAAAGGCAGGCTGACGGTTTCCTTGATGCGCTTGTGCTCGGATGTAGTCAGCTCGCAACTGCCGCCGCCGAGATCGAGCAGCAACACGCGGCCACTCGCGCCCGGTTCAGCGCCGGTGACTCCGAGGTGAATAAGTCTTCCCTCTTCGAGGCCGGAGATGATCTCCATGTTCCAGCCGGTCTCCGCCTTGACCCACGCCTGAAATGCAGCCGCATTGCGCGCATCGCGCATGGCCGAGGTGGCCACCACGCGAATGCGGTCGACACCGTGCGCCTGCACCGAGCGTTGGAATCGTTTGAGCGCCCGCAGAGTGGCGGCCATTGCCTCGGGAGAGATGAGCCCTGTATCGAACACGCTGCCGCCGAGGCGCGTCACTTCCCGGTCTTCAGCGAGAGTCTTGAGCCTGTGCGCGGCAACTTTGGCGATCTTCAACCTGCATGAGTTGGAACCAATATCGATAGCGGCAAATGTCGGCATGGACTTCGGCGGCGTGCTCCCTTACAAAAAAAGAATCGACCCAACAAGGAAGATACAGGAGAGGCAGGGGACAAGGGAACGGTGAGACAGGTTACGAGGTGACAAGGTTACAAGGTGACGAGGGAACGAAAAGGCGGGGGACAAGGGGTGCACTTGTGGGTCGTCGAAATTCGCGCGCGCCGAATGATGATAAGTTGCGGTTTCCGGTATCGCGAAAACGCGTACTTGCAGGTGTTCGATTCCGAGGAAAAGACGATCTGCAGGTCGTTGATTCCTGGAAAAACCTCTCAAAAGTATTTCGCGGAACGGTGTTTTCTGCGTGTTCGTACACCTGCAGGTGGAGTGTTTGCGCGGGAGTTTGGAAGAAGTCGACTTGCAGGTGGAGTTGATAATAGATCCCGCCGAGTCTGGCCGGATTCGGGGGCCGTAATTCTCCGCGTCGCCGGCAGCCCGCAGGCGTCAAGCCTCGCGAAGTGATTCCTGTGCAATTGAGTCTTAAGGATTCTTGTTAATGTCAAACAACACCTTGAATTCAGCCGCTTGCTCGCGACTTCCTCCGCTGCGGAGCTGTGCGGTATTCAGATCAAAAAAAACGTAGCCTCCATCGTTGGCCTTGATTCGAACCAGTCCTTCCGACGGGTTGGATGTTTCGAAGCTGAAGCGAGCCTCGTCGCCTAGCTCCTTTTGCCACCCAACGACATCCGCTGCAAGGTTCTGATTCCAAAATTGCAATTTATGTCCGACAGACTCTAAGGCATATTGGCAGTTTCCAGCATAGTCAGGACATGGGTTAGCGTCTTGCATGATCCAATAGCCCAAGTTGCCATCAGGGCTCCTTCTGAGACGGAAAAGACCACCAGAATCTCGCTCGCAAGTATCAAAAAACGCAAAACTCTTCGTGGACGGGAGCTTGGGATCTGGAGTACCCATTGCGCAGACATACTTGCTTGTTCTGGGGCTCTGAAAACGTATCGGTCCTTGGTAGGTAAAGTTTATGAGCCTCCCGAAGAGCTCCTCGTCCGGCGTCTGCGAATCGGAGCTGGGAAATACCTGTAGATCCGTGGGGGCAGCTGGCCCAACGGGCTCGGCCGCCACCTCGACCATTGCCTTTCGCTCTGCAAGAGTTGGATAGCCTGGCTGAGAGCCCTGAGGCAGATTGAGCAGATCTAGTGCGTGAAGAAGTCTCGCCTTGGTCCAACCCAATTGAAGAAGGTATTTCGCTCCATCGTAATCTGCTCGCAACTCCTCCTTCTTGGTCCGAGGTCCCGATAATGTTCGAAAATCCATGTGATGCGCTATTTCGTGAGCAAACACGAAATCGCGGGCTGCGTCTCCCTGAATCAGGTCAGGATCGTAGATGATCCACCTTTCATATGTCGCATAGATCTCGTGATTGGGGATCTCGCACGCGAAAGAAATCGCACCCCCGTAATTCTTCATCTTTGGGTCATGCGATACGTAAACGGAGATTGTGTCCGGATCAACATCCAATACCCCGAGGATGCTCCCAAAGGCAGCGGTGTCCTCCTCGCTAGGAGGAGATGTGGTCAGATCGACACACGGTTTATGCTCATTTGTGCCAGCCGAGAGGACGATACCAGCTCCGTGACTTATTCCCCTGGCGAGAATAGCGATCAAAAGAAGGCTGATCGTCTTCATCTGGATCCAAATACAATGCGAAGTATTGCACTTCGATCGTGTGTCTTATCATTTGGATTGCAGTGCACCCGCTCGGCATCGATGCTGACTAAGTCGCATGGTTGACGTTCGCCACCACGAAGGACGATAACGCCTCCGAACGGGGGCTCCCCTTGCAGGGCGTTCTGATCGGCAGGAGGGCCGATCCCAAGTATTTTGGGTGGGGCACCGGGGTTGCTGGTAAGCAAATTGAATTCAATGCTCTGGATGTCATTGACGGGAACCCGCACCTCTTTCTCTTTAGATGAGAATCGCGCTTTGATCGTGAGGAGGCCATTCGACATCTCTAGAAGAGAACCATTAATACTCAAATTGTCTTTCGTTGTGATCGTGTCAGGGCGTGCCGAACCGCATCCTAGTAATGCGAAGACGATTATGCAACCCCAATGAACTTTCATTTTCCCCTCGCATTTCTCTCTAGGCCTCTTAAGATGTGTACGCCAGTCACATCTGAATCTGCGAGTGTGTAGAGGTTTAGGCTGCCAACTCTTACGAGGGCTTCGTCTGGCGTGGGAACTGGGGTGAAGAAGTAGTAAGTCCCCTTTGAATGCAGTAGCAACTTACAGTCAAGGGATCCATAGGTTTGATAGTCGACGCAAGGTGGTTGGTCGGTTTTGGTGAGCCTCGATGAAAATGCAACATAGGGCAGCTCACCGGAATCGATGAGCATGTCGTCAGTTGCGCGTCGCCCCCCGTCAATAACGCCCGCGATGGACGCAGCGAGGAGCAAAAGCATTAGGATTACTGCCGTCACGCCGCGATGGTGGTGGCGCTTCAGGCGGTGCCCAAGGAATATCCACCCCAACGAAAGAGCAACAACAATGAGAAGAGGCCATAGGGCGCCGAGCAGCACAACGACGGCGGCGGTGCAAACGACGGGCAGCGACAAATCCAATTCCAGCGGATTCAAACCGAATGAGCTGTAATAGGAGGCCAAGTAGGACCAGCCGCCAATATAGGTGAATGCGACAAATACTGCCGAGGCGTCCGCAAGGCTCTTCAGGAATGCGAGTGAATCCTCATCCGTGGCCGGCAAGCTAACCCCCTTTCGCCCTCGCTCTTGTCGCCTGTTCGGGGACGCATAGTCAGCGGGCGGTTGGTGCGCCTCGTCCTCGGGGCCATGCCGCTCTTTGGGTGACAGTTGCGTCTCTGGGGCGTTGTTCTCAATCGCCTGTAAGGCGGAATCCGCTCGGGGGGGGGACCGATATCAAGAATTTTACATCGCGGCGTGTTGTTTGAGGTAAATTCGCGGCCAGCAGCGCGTCAGGCACCGATAAACGCCGTAGTGTCCGGGAATGAGGTTGTGAGTCGTTCCAGGGATCGGGGAACGGCGATGAGAAAGCAATGCGTCCCCACCCTAGCCGCAAAGACAACAGCGCGGCGAGGATGGGGCAGCTTCTTGTTTGCCGGTGACAGTCCCACAATCCTCTCTCTGCTTGTCATCCTGAGCCGCAGGCGAAGGATCTGCAGTTGTTCCTCATCACATCCCATTCCGCCATTTCGGCCTACGATCAATGCATGCACGAGGGCTCCTACTGCACCTACATGATGGCCAGCCGAAGCCGAACGCTCTATGTCGGGGTGACGGGTGATCTGCTCAAACGCGTATTCCAGCACAAATGGAAAGAGCATGAGGGATTCACAGCGCGATACAACTGCGACCGGCTCATCTGGTTTGAGCGCCATCAAGACGTGCAAAGAGCCATCGCTCGGGAGAAGGAGCTGAAGGGATGGAGACGCGCCCGAAAAATCGCACTCATCGAATCAGCAAACCCTACGTGGACCGATCTCAGCCGGGATTGGTACGACTGTGAGCCTGCCGATTATCGTCGGGCGCTCGATCGCATGAACTCATGAAAGCAACTGCAGATCCTTCGCCTGCGGCTCAGGATGACAACGCGTTGGAGAACAGATTTGGATCGCGGGATTATCGTCGTCTACTTGGAAATAACTCAAGAGTGAACACTTGAGTCCGAAAATGCAGCCCTCAAACCGGATCGGTTCTGAAAAACGCCGCAGTGTCCACGAATACGGTTGTGCCTGGGCTGTCGCTGATTGCAACGGTTGGTAAGTTGAGGCATTGCAGCGATTCGTCGAGCCGTGGGTGATATACAGGGGATAAGCGTTGGCCCCAAGAGAAACGATCGCGACTCAGTTTGCGCCTCCACCCTCCCAATACCTGCCGGCAAGTCATCCAACCTTTAAGTACGAAGCTTCGTACGAGGACAGACGATGCAGGTTCCGAATCATGTGCAAGAGCACATCGACACAATCGCCAAGCATGAGCAGGAGTTTTTGGCGCGAAGATCGCCGGCGGAAAGACTGGGAGATTTAACGGCGGCCATCGTGGGCAACCTGGGATTTGTAGCCGCTCATATTTTTCTCTTCGTTTGCTGGATCCTCGTAAACACCTTGCGTG
>Ga0181520_10007163_pt1 | contig 16583 bp, 8 predicted proteins | sample PEATcosm2014_Bin_29_FD_132451 | JGI IMG/M metagenome (GOLD analysis project Ga0181520, IMG submission 132451) | Peatland microbial communities from MTU Mesocosm Facility, Houghton, MI, USA - PEATcosm2014_Bin02_30_metaG | ecosystem: Environmental > Terrestrial > Soil > Wetlands > Peat | place... | reverse complement strand
TGCGCGTCCCGGTGTCCAGCGGGACGGCGAAGCCGGACGCGAGAACAGACGCGGTCACCGTGCCCAGCGCATGACCGTTCATCACGGAACGGGCTTGATAGACCGCATCCGGCGGCGCCGGAATTTGAAGGACCACTTGGGTTGCCCGGGAATCGTTCCGAAAAATGACCACGATGCCATCGCCCTCGCGGCTGAGGCGCGCGAAACCGTCCCAGGACTTCACGCCCGTCTGGGCCCACTCTCCCAGCGGGAAGAAACTATCGTTCAACGACGCCTGGCGGCGCAGATTCTTGAACCAGCGAACGCGGCTGGCGTACCAGTCCTGCTGTTCCAAGTTGAGTTTGCGCAGGTCGCCCACCAGCAGCGGCCCCGAGCCGACGGCCACGCCGAAACGGTCCTCGATCGGCGGTGTGTCGGCGTGCAGGTTGCCGAGCAGCATCGTCTCCGCCGGGATGTCCAGCGCACGGTGATAGAGCAGGGTGCGCGCCTGCCGGGGGCCCGCGTCGTCCGGCTGCGCGTCCGCAATGTTGCTCAGCCAGTCCAGGTCCGCCACACCCAGCAGCGCATGGTCGATGAGATGTTTCTCACCCCATAGCTCGAATGTGTAGTCGACCAGCACCTCGGGATGCTCGCGATAGAGCCGCTCACCGACATATTGGAGGCCTTCGTAGATGCGCTCCAGCGACTCGGCCCAACTCTTGTGGAAGTGGCCGGACGCGTTACAGCCGGGCTCTTCGCCGTAGGCGTTGAAGACGGTGGTGAGATCCACCTTCAGATATGCGGGATGATACCTCTCGATGAGGTCGAGCAGGCGCCGCGCGGCGGCCTCCCGGTAGCCGCTGCCGAGGCACATGACCGCCTGCTGGCCGGCCATGGTTCCGGTGAACTTGGGATGGCCGAGGCGGTCGCGGCAGAGCCATTCGGGGTGCTGCTTGTAGTCGGGGGCCTCGGTGCTGATGGCCGCCAATGGCACCCAAAGGCCCAGGCCCATATTCTGCTCCTTGAGCAGTGCACCGATTTTGGTCAAACCGCCGGGGAAGTTTTTTCGGTTCTCCCGGTTATCCCCATACTCGGCCTGCCAGCCGTCGTCGATGGTGAAGATGTCCAAGCCCATGCGGCCGGCCACACGGATCAGGTCTGCGCTGGTGGTTTCGTCGATGTTCCGCTCGAAAGGCTCCCAGGTGTTGTAAAGCCACGGCGGCTGGAAACTCCGCCCGCGCCGCATCAGGACGCGCGAGGCATACGTCGGAACCACCCAGCGGGCGTCGGCGAAACCCCTGCCATCGGCGAAGAACGCCACCGAACTGCGGGCCGATTGGAACGTCTCGCCGGGATCGAGGGTGCGCTCGAAGGGGAACAGGTCGGTGTCGTACATCACCTGAATGTGATCGTTCCAGCCCCAGCCGCCCATCTCGGTGCGCTTCAGGTATCCGGGCGCCTCATTGAGGACCACCAGACCTTCGCCGGTGCGCGAGTTTTTGGAAACCAGCGCCGTATCGGAGACGCGGCCGGTGAAGAAGATTTCGCGCGGCACCGTGCCGTAGCCGGCAAAGAGCTGGAGTTCGGCCGGCACGCCGGCACCGGCCGAGACCGACTCGAAACAAAGGCGCCTCAAGACCACCGGATGCGCACCGTTGTTTCTGACCGCAATCCACTTGCGGATAGCGGGATGTTCGTCGTAGACGGCGTAGAAGACACTGACCTCCAGCAGCGCTTTCGGGTGCGTGAGCCGCAGCTTGAGTGCCTTTCCGCCATCGAGGGTCAGGACTTCGGCTTCGGCCAGTTCGAAGCCGGATCTGCCCGTGAAGCTATCGTTTCCCGCCTGGAAGCTGAACTCGTCACCCAACTGGCGGCCCGCCGCGGCGCGTTTCGTGAAGTCGGTTCCGGTGACCTTGTGAAGCCAGCTTACGGTGGACAGCCCGGTCCGGGAATCGAATGCAACCTGACGCTCGATCAGCGCGTTGCCGACGGCCCAGGGGCCGCGATCGGTTTGCGCCCGTACATAAGCACTGTCAGCGCCGGCGGCTCCCAATTGGGTGGCGAGCAGAACCGCAAAGACGATGCCAAAGGTCCCTCGGATTACCGATGGCAGGAGTTTATCGATATTAGGGGTCATTGCGAGCCTCACCAACCAGCGTGTCGTAGCCAACTCCTACTGCACCGGCACCGATTCCGGTGTCACGTTCCAGCCATCGACTTCCAGCAGCTTCGGGCCGGGGCCTGAGAATGGCAATGTGGCGGCGATCTCCCGCTTCTCGCCCGGCAGCAGCGCGAAGTAGTTGTCCTGCCACAAGACGGGCAGAATCTCCCCCTGAGGCGCTTCCGGATCGCGCGACTGGTTTGCAAGTTTCAGATGCACCGAGAACGCGAGATGCGGGGTGGGGTTCTCGATGGTGACATGAGTGATCCGGTCCGCGCCGCTTACTCCGTTGGTAGCGGCGACGCGCAGTCCGACGCGTGGCAGGGAATTGAGCGCGGTGAGATCCGAGAAGGCTTTGGTAGGCGTGCGGTACCAGGTGGAGTTCTCCCAATCGAGCACATCCTCCTTAGTGGAGAGCCAGTAGAAGTTCGAACTCACCACTTTGCCCGTGGCATCGGCCAGCGTCAGTTGCACGAAGTATACCGGGCTCAGATCGTGGATTTCCGGGATCGCGAAGAGCCGGCGCACGCCATCGGCGGGAATGTCGAAGGCCGTCTGGTGCGAGTACTTTTCGCTCATGTTCAGGTTGTAGACCTTCGCCGTCGCCTTGAGTCCCTGGAAATCCTGGTAGAACGAGTTGACCACGGCGATGGAATGGTCGTCGTAAGAGTATTGAATATGCAGTGGCTCGCAGGCCTTCTTGGCGCCGAAGTAGGATCCGCCGGGACGCAGATAGTAGTCGTAAAGGTGCCAGATCATGGAGGGCCAGGCGTTGTTGAGCATCCACTGAATCACTCCGGTGGCGCGATACTTGTTCCGTCCGAAAGCCTCGAACATGGCGCGCTCTCCCTCGTAGCTCATCACCTGGGCCTTGGTTGCAAATTGATCAACGTTCGTGGATGGTCCGTAGCGCGCGTTCAGCGCCGTCCGGAATACGCCGATGTCTTTGAAGACACCGCCGCCGGCGTGATAATCCCACCACGAATCGATGGGCCAGAGATGGTCTTCCGGCAGCATGCGCCGCAAGCTGTCCGCGGGCGGGATGGCCGGGCCGGGGCTGGTTTCGGTGTTGAAGCCGTGCGCACCGCCGCGGCTCTGGTCGAGTTCCCAGTAGCTGGGCGCGACGTATTCGTACGGGCCGGTCATCTTGACTCCGGTGGGCCCTGTCACGCCCGTCAGCGTCGCGGTAGCCGACGATTCATACGGGTTCGGCCAGTTGAGCTCCTGGAGAATGCCGATGTACATCTTCTCGATTTCCGGCGGCGGCGGATTGTCGCTGCCGTTCATCCAGTTGAAAGCCGAAGGATGGCTGCGCAGGCGGCGGATCTGGTCGCGCAAGGACTCGGCCGCCACCTGCCGGTCTTCGTCGTCCCAGTCCCGCCAGTGCTCCCAGTGGTCACAACAGCACCAGCCGGCCAGGACGAGGATGCCATACTCGTCGGCAAGCCGCAGGAAGTTGTCGTTCTCGATCTTGCCTTCCATTCGCACCGCGTTCAGATTCAGATCGCGGACATATCGCAACTCGTTCTGCTGGCGCTGCGGCGAAGCGCGGAACAGCATGTCGAAGGTCCAGCCTCCGCCACGAATCAGAATGCGGCGGCCGTTGATGCTGAAAATCCGGTGGATGCGGAAAATCCGATGGATTTGGGCGGGCGGGCCGACGTAGGCGGTTTCGAGCTCGCTCGAGACTTCGCGGATGCCGAACCGCGTCTCGCTGCGGTCCGACACGGCGCCGGCGGCTTCGAATTCCAACTTGAGCCCGTACAGGTTTTGCGGTCCCACCTGCGCCGGCCACCACAGGCGCGGGTTGGCGAGGTTCAGTTGTGCAAACTTGTCCGGCGCGAACGTCACCACTTTCGTCTCGTTTGCCGCCAGCGTGACCGAAAGCGAAAACTCCATGTTCTCGATCTGCCCTTTCAGAACTCCCTCCACCGGGCCGGCGATTTGGTTATGCAGTTCGGCCGTGACGGTGAGGTGCGCTTTGTCGATTGCGGGCAGGTCCAGCTTCGTAATCACCTGCGGAAAGCGTATGGTCACCGGGCCGCTGCTGGTGAGGTAGACGTCGCGCCAGATGCCCATTCCTTTGTCCGGCGGCGCGGGGTTCCAATCGACGAAGGTGATGGCGAGGTCGTCGGGTGTGGGAGGAAACACCTCGACGGCGAGCGCGTTGGGCTTGCCCGGGACCACTATCCCGGTGACGTCGAACTCGAACAGGCGCCAGGCACCGGCCATCTTGTCCGAGCTCGAGATCTGATGGCCGTTGAGCCACACGTTGGCGCGAAAGTTGATGCCGTCGAAATGGAGCTGGATTCGCTTGTCCGCATACTCCGCCGGCGCGGTGAACTGCGTGCGATACCACCAGGACGACCGGAACGCGCTGTCGGGCGGCATGGGGATGTTGGAGAAGTTCTCGCCTATCGGATAGGTGGTTCCCGGAATCGTGCGCAGGTTCATGCCGAAGGTGGGGTCGGGGTAGACGCGGTCGGCCACCAGCGCGGCCATCACGGTGGAGGGCACGGTGGCGCGGTAGGAGTGCCGCGGATGAAACGGAGCGCCGGCTACGGCCTCGTCCTGACTCGCGTCGGCGGAGGACTGGATATACCATCCGCTGTCGAGCACCAGCTTCGTATCGGCCGCGTACAGGCAGGAGAGCACAGCGGACAACAGAACGATGCGGTATTTCATGATTCCTCCTCGGCCGGGATCGAGAAATCCACCAGCTCGCCGCGGAAGCCGCGGGTTTTCCACGCGCCGAAGGCGATGCCGGCCAGCATCCAGATGGCGCCGGCGACCTGCGCCGTGCGGCTCAGGTTCAGCCACAGCAGCAGGCAGACCAGGAACCCGATCACGGGCGGTATCAGGTTCATCAGTTTCTTTTCCCGCTCGCGAACATAGTAGCGCATCAGCGCCGCCAGATTGACGCCCATGAATGCGATCAAAGCGCCGAAGTTCAACAGTTCGGCGCCGAGACCGAAGTTGCGAATCGCCAGGGCGCCCAGCAGGGCGAAGACGCCGACGAACAGCACGTTGTTGCGCGGGATGCGGCGCTTCGGCTCGATGGCGCCGAAAAACGATTTTGGCAGCGCGTTGCTGCGCCCCATGCCGAACAGCAGGCGGGCCGCGCCGAGTTGCGCCCCCATGCCGGAGCCGAAATTCGCCACCACCAGCGTGAAGCCGACGATCGCGAGCAACGGCTGCCAGGCCCGCCCCGCGGCGTACACGAAAGCCGTGGTTTCGTCCGGAAACGGCTGCGATGCCGGCCACAACAATTGCGCCGCGTAAACCTCCGCAGCAGAGAGAATGCCGACCACGACGCACGTCAGCACGGTCGCCAGCAGGATATTCCGGCGCGGGTTCTCCGCTTCTTCCGACAGCGTGGAGATGCCGTCGAACCCGATGTAGGTGAGCACTGCGATGGAAGTGCCGCCGAGCACCGCGCCGGTAGAGAATGTCGCCGGATCGTAGAAGGGCCGGGTGAAGAAGGCGATTCCATCGTGCGCGCCGCCGAAGATGTAACGCGCGGCGGCGACAAAGAAGATCACGATCACCGCGCCCATTCCGGCGGCGAGCGCGGCGTTGATTCGCGCCGAGGTCCGCACGCCCAGCACGTTCAGCCAGGTAAACACCAGCGCCACCAGGACGGCCCAACCCCAGTACGGGATGGCCGGGGCGAAGACGTGCGCCTGCTGGCTGATCCAGATGATGCAGATCATGGGATTGAGCATGTAGTCCATCACCATGCTCCAGCCGGTAACGTAGCCGAGCGCCGGATTGATCTCCTGGCCGACGTAGGTGAAGGCCGAGCCGGCGCTGGGGTAGGCGCGCGCCATTTTGCCGTAGCTGATGGCGGTGAACAGCATGGCCACCATGGCGATGAGGATGGTGGTGACCACGTGGCCGCGTCCGCGGTTGCTGAGCACGCCGAAGACGGACATCGGTGCGGTCGGCTGAATCACGATCACCCCGTAAAGGACGAGGTCCCAAAGAGTGAGCGCCCTGCGCAACTTTGGCGCGGCAGTCGTGGTTTCAGTCATCTGAAGTCTGGCGTCCGCGAATTAACCGGATATCCGGCTCGATTTGCCGACCGGCTTTCTCGGCAAGCTCCGAGCACTTCTATGATCCTATGAAAGCGCTGCAGCGAGATTCCTCCCCGCGGCCAATCGCGGCGCACCGGTTGCCGGGGTGGTCGGGAGTGGACTGGCTGGGGGCCGGGAAGGCAAAATGGGATGAGGTCAGTATCCTTCGCTTGGACCCGGCGCTTGTGCCATCCTCGTCGAGGCGGGCAGATGTCAACTATGTTGAATCCGGGAACGCTCCGATACAATCGGTTTCGTTCAGAGACGGGTGCAGACGCCGCGGCCTCGCCGTACGCATCCGCGTTGGCTGGCCGGCCCGTCCTGATAACCGGTGCGGGTGGCTATATTGGATCGGCACTGGCGATGGCGCTGGCGGCAGCCGACCCGGCTCGGCTGCTGCTGCTCGATTCCTCCGAACACAACCTGTTCAAAATCCAGCAGCGCCTGGAGGCGGCCTATGGGCACGTCCCACAGGAAGCCGTACTGGGTAGCGTAACGGACGCCGAGTTGCTGAACCGCCTGTTCAGCCGCTTCCGCCCGAGCATCGTATATCACGCGGCGGCTCTAAAGCATGTTCCCCTGCTGGAACTCAACCCGCTGGCGGCGGTGCGCCATAATGCGCTTGGCACATACGCGCTGGCGCGGGCGGCGCTCCACCACGGCGTGCCGGCGCTGGTATTGGTCTCGACGGACAAGGCCGTCAATCCGCACAGCATCATGGGCGCCTCCAAGCGGCTGGCGGAATTGACGATGGCCGCGCTCAGCGGCCCTCAGTGCCGGATGAACGCCGTGCGGTTAGGCAACGTCATTGGATCGACCGGCAGCGTGATCCCCATCTTTCGGGAGCAGATCGCAAGGTGCGCGCCGGTTACTGTGACCCATCCGGAGGTGAGCCGATATTTCATGTCTCTCGGAGAAGCGGTCGAGGCGATCCTCGCCGCCGGCGCGGCGCAGTGTGCGGGGAGAATCCTGCTGCCGGCGCTGGGAGAGCCGGAGCGCATTGCGGACCTGGCGCGCTTCCTCGTTGCAGCGGCCGCGGACGGCACCGGGAACGAAATCCCGATCCGGTTTATCGGTCTGCGTCCGGGGGAGAAGCTCAGAGAAGATCTGATCTTTCAAGCAGAAACCCGCGAGGGATCGACCATGGGTCCGTTGGAAGTTATCGTGACACCAAGCCCCGCGCCGGCTGAACTGCACAGCCGAATGGAACAGCTCGCCAGCCACATCGCCGGCGGCGATGTGGCGGAACTGATTGGTACGATATCCGCGATGGTACCCGATTATAAGCCGAGTTCGCTCATCCTCGCTGCCATGGATGCTTGTAGGAGCGTCGGAAGATGAAGCGCAAGATTGCCGTAGTCACTTCCTCGCGCGCCGACTACAGCCACTTGTACTGGCCGCTGCGCGAGCTTGCGTCACACCCTGAGGTGGAACTGAAGATCATCGCGCTAGGATCCCATCTCTCTCCCGAATTCGGTTGTACGGCAGACGAGATCGAGAAAGACGGGTTCCCGATCGAGACGCGGATCGAATGTCTCCTGAGTTCGGACAGCGATGTCGGCATGGCCAAAACGATCGGTGTGGCAACTCTCGGTCTGGCCGACTGCCTGGGGAAGATGCGCCCCGACCTGCTGCTGCTCATTGCGGACCGCTATGAGATGCTCGCGCCCGCGTCGGTGGCAACGGCGCTGCGCATTCCACTGGTGCATATCGAAGGCGGAGAGATCAGCGAAGGCGTCATCGACGATGCCATCCGTAATGCGCTCACCAAGCTCAGTCACATCCACTTTACGTCTACGGAACTGGCGCGGGCGCGCGTGGTCGCCATGGGCGAGGAGGACTGGCGCGTCCACCGCGCCGGCGCTCCTTCGCTCGACCACTTGCGCCGCAGCCCGCTGATGAGCCGCGCGCAGGTGGAAGCGCGCCTCGATATCCATTTCACGCGCCCGACTGCCGTGATCGCATATCACCCCACGACCATTGCCCGCGACCCCACACGGGAAGCGGACGCGCTGTTCTCCGCGCTCGAGTCCATCCCCGCACAGCTTCTGTTCTGCTATCCGAACGCGGACGCCGGCAGCCGGGCCCTGATCGAGCGCACGAATTCCTTCATCCGCAGTTTTGGAAGCGGGTACGTGTTTGTCAATCTGGATCCGGTCCTCTACTGGAGTCTATTGCGGAGCGTCGATCTGCTGGTTGGGAACTCCAGCAGCGGGATCATGGAGGCGGCATCCTTCGCGCTGCCGGCGGTCAATGTGGGGATACGGCAGCGCGGCCGCGAACGGGCTCGCAATGTGCTCGATGCCGAAGCCAGCGCCGCTTCCATTCTGGATCGCGTTGGCGCGGCGCTGACGGACGACTTTCGGCACTCGCTGTGCGGAATGGAAAACCCCTATGGCGACGGGCACGCGGCCGAACGGATCGTTTCCGTGCTGACGTCTGCGCCGCTGGGCGAGGAACTTCTCATCAAGCGGGCGCCCGCCGTGGAATCGCAATGAGGATTCCGCTTTCGGCTCCCGACATCACCGAGGCCGATATCGAAGCCGTGGTGGGTGTACTGCGGACTCCGCGGCTCAGCCTCGGCCCGAAGCTGGAGGAATTCGAGGAAGCCACTGCCCGGTATGTCGGTGTGCCTTATGGCGTGGCCCTGGCTTCGGGCACGGCCGGACTGCACCTCGGTCTGGCCGCGCTGGGGATCGGTGAAGGCGACGAAGTGATCCTTCCATCCTTCACTTTCATCGCCGTTGCCAACGCCGTTCTTTGTCAACGGGCCAGACCGGTTTTTGCGGATATCGATCCGCGCACGCTCAACATGACCCCCGAGAGTGTGGCACGGGCCATCACGCCCAAGACCCGCGCCATTATCGTTGTGCACACATTCGGGTGTCCGTTGGATCTCGATCCAATCCTCCGCCTGGCCGCCACGCACGGCGTGAAGGTGATTGAGGACGCCTGCGAGGCTCTCGGAGCGGAGTACCGTGGAAGAAGGGTCGGCGGCTTCGGCGACTTTGGAGTCTTCGGCTTTTATCCCAACAAGCCGATTACCACGGGTGAAGGCGGAATGGTCGTCACCCGCTACGCCCAACTGGCCGCAACGATTCGCGCGCTCCGCAATCAGGGCCGAAGGCCATCCGACGGCTGGCTGGATCATTCCCTGCTCGGCTACAACTACCGGCTCTGCGAGATCAACTGCGCTCTGGGCCTCTCGCAAATGCAGCGGATTGACAGCATTCTCGCGCGGCGCGAAAACCGGGCTGCCTGTTACTACGAACATCTGCGGACAGCGCCGGAACTAACGCTCCCGGTTCTCAGCACCGCCGAAGGACGCGTGTGCTGGTTCGTTTTCGTCGTCCGGCTGGCGGCGTCCTTCACACAGGAAGACCGTGAGGGGATTCTCGCCGATATGGCTTCGCGAGGCATCGGTTGCGGGCGGTACTTTGCTCCGGTGCACCGCCAACCGCTGTACGCGGCCTACGCCGATCGCGGCCACGACCTGAGCGTCACCGAGCAGACAGCTTCACGAACACTGGCGCTGCCCTTTTTCAATCGGATCACGGACAACGAAATCGCCGAGGTCTGCCGGAACCTGCGGGAAGCGATCGAAACCGTTCGCAGGCGCCCGGCTCAGGCCTTCTGAGGGCTCGTTGTGTAACTCGCTGCGCAACCGCTCCCTCTGGTCGCGGCTCCGATGCCCGTTCAGAGCCGCGACCAAAGGGAGCGGTCGGTCGGCGATTGAGCCGGTTGTTTCCTAATAGGCCCTAGTCGGAAGCCCGCCGCAAAACGTAGAGAAGGTTGCCTTCAAGACTCCGCCGCCGGAGCTGTCCGGAAGCGTAGTCGATGACAAACCGCTTCTCGATGCGCAGGCCGGCGGCCTGAGACAGGGCCGTGAACTCTCTGTGGGTGAAGACGTGTCCGGTGGTCGTGACGTGATGGCCCGAGATGTTCCAGGTCACCCTGACGTCGCCATTGCTGTCGCCCGGCGACACCCGGTCCCGGAGAAACCGCGCCGCCGTTGCCAGAACTCCGTAATGGCGGGCGTTATAGCGGTGATTCAGGTCGACGAAGATCCTGCCTTCCGGAGACACCAGCCGTGCGAACTGGCGCAGTACTTCTATCCGTGAGGCGGACGGCAGAATGTGTCCGAGAACGTTCCAGAGGCAGGTAATGACGTCGAAGCTCCCTTGCCGGCTGTGGAGTTCTTCGGCCCTTAGAGCCCAGATGTTCGCCTGCGCGGGGCAGTGGCTCCGCATGGCAGCGCTCGGCTCCAGCAGAATGAGGTTCCGCAAGCCCGCGGCCCCGGCGATGCGCAGGGCGCGAGCGCCATCCCCGGCGCCAACATCCAGCAGCGAATGGCTGCCGGGCGGAACTTCGGCAACCACAAGGCGGTCGATGGCGTCGAGATACGCCCCGCGTTGTTTCGCCAGGCGCGCGTACTCGGGGGCAACCCGATCGTAAGCATCGACGGCATCCAGCACGTCGCCAGCGGCGGAGCCACACGGATTCATCGGCACAACCAGCCTACTACAGCTCGCGCTCCGGCATCAGTGGCGATTTCCGTCGCGGGTCGTGGTCAGTTCAGAGGATTCAGGAGCCGCCCCGGTTTGACGACTCCTTTGTCCGAAAAGCAGTCTCTCCGTGCTACACTTCCCACGAAGGAGACGTTCGGCTTGAAGCGTCGGCAGCGGCGGCAACGTGGCAAAGGCGTTTCGTGCGAGTCTTTCCTCGCCACGCTCTTATCCGCATGGCGCTCAGCATCGGCAGGGCTCCTGCTGGTCCTTCTCCTGATCCCATACGGCGCTGGTTTGCTCCTGCTCGCCGGAAGCGAGACTTCGAGCTGCGGCATGCAGTGCTGCAAGCGGTCGAAGGTCTGTCCCTGCCGAAGATCGGACAATAACGCACACCGGACCGGCCGAGGCTGGACCGCCTCGTCGAAGTGTCCGGGAGGTTGCGGACAGCTCCCCGCTGTGCCCAGAACCACTGTGGCGAATCTGGCCGTGGCTCGGATCGCGATCAGGCCGATCGTCCCCGTATCGCATTTGCGAATCCAGGCCGCATCGCTGCGTGGATCCTCCGAAACTGGTTTCGTTCTTTTTGAACGGCCGCCTCCCTCGATCTGGCCTTACAACACCTTATAGCCGCGATTGGCCTGGACAGGGCGGGAGTGTGGCGCCGTCTCCAGGGTTTCTCGGTCGTTACTTGGCTGGAAGCATCGTGGGAGATAAAAATGGGTAAAAATAGCTGTTTAACCTGTTTTTTGGCGTGTGTAGTTGTGCCGCTGAGCCTGTCCGCGGCAGAGGTTCTGCGCGGAACCGTGACCGACCGCTCCGGGGCCATGGTGCAGGGAGCCACCGTGCAACTGCTGGCTGACGGGCGTGCGGTGGCTGAGACAAAGACTGGCGGCAACGGAGAGTTCGCGCTGGCCGCTCCAACCGGCGCGCGGGCGGAAGAAGACTACACGATTCTTGCCGCGGCGAGCGGTTTTGCACCAGCAAGCCAGGCGGTGCGTCTGGCGGACGCGGCGAACCACAAACTCGCGCTGGTGCTGGACATCGCCCCCTACCGCCAATCGGTGGAGATCCAGGCGGCGACGCCGGCCAATGAGTCCGTGTTTGACATGAGCGGCGTGCGCGAAAGCGCGGCGAAGGATGTCGGTGAGGCACTGACGGCGCTCGACGGAGTATTTAAGATCCGCAAGGCGGGCATCGCCAACGACCTGGTCATCGATGGATTCCAGCAGAATAACATCGTTGTGCTGGTCGACGGTTCGCGCACCTATGGGGCGTGTCCGGCCCACATGGATCCGCCGGCCGAGCACGTGGACTTCGCTGAAGTGGATTACGTCGAGGTAAGCAAAGGAGCCTTCGACGTAACCAACCAGGGCAGCCTCGGCGCGGTCGTAAACATAGTCACCAAGAGCCCCGGCATGGGCTTCAGTCTGCGGCCGTCGCTCAGCGCCGGCTCGTTCGATTTCTTTAATCCGAGTGTGACGGCTTCTTACGGTGGCCGGACCTTCCAGATCCTCGGCGGTTACTCCTATCGCGACTCGGATCCTTACAATGACGGCTCCGGCCACGCTTTCACCGATTACGCTAATTACAGCGCCAGCGGCAAGCAGCAGCGCGCCTTTGACATCAACACCGGCTGGTTCGAGACGCATTTCACGCTCTCGGACCGCCAACAGATTTCGCTCAATTACACGCGCCAGCAGGCAGGCCTGATTCTCTATCCTTATCTGACGATGGACTCCGACCACGACAACGCCGACCGGGCAACTTTCAAGTATACGGCCCGCGATCTGACCCCCATACTTCGCAACCTGCGGGTTGAGAGTTATTTCACCCAGGTCCGGCACTTCATGTCCGACGATCAGCGCACGTCGGCCATGATGGGGACCTGGATGATGGCCGCCGACGCCTCGACGCGGACCATCGGCGGACGCGTGGAAGGCGACTTGGGGCAGGACATCACCGCGGGCGCGGAGACCTATCATCGCAACTGGGACATGCTCAACTACATGAACATGGGCGGCATGATGACGGTCAGCCCCGCGATTCCCGATGTGAATACCGAAACGGCCGGTTCGTTTCTAAACTACCGGCACGCAGTTACCGCGAGATTGAAACTGACCGCGGGCCTGCGCTTCGATCACGCGCAAATGGAGGTTGGATCGGCGCAGGCGTCCACGGACGATTACTACCAGTTCCATAACACGCGACGGACCGGCAACGACGACAATTACGGCTCCGGCAACGCGCGCCTCAGCCTGGCGTTGTCGAAGTCGAGCGAGTTATTCGCAGGCGCCGGCACTACGGGCCGCGTCCCCGATGCCGAGGAGCGCTATATCGACCTGGTCGGGATGGGCGCTACGACCGTCGGCAATCCGCTACTGCCGATGACCCGCAACACGGAGATCACCGCCGGTTGGAGCGTGGACCACGCGCGTTTCTACTTGCGACCTGCATTCTTCTACTCGTTCCTGAATAACTTCATCCTAGTAAACAACCAGCCCCAGTTGAACATGCCGATGGACAGCGGAACGATGAGCGGGATGGATATGGCTGTCATGAGCACAGCCCGTTCCTATACCAACGTCGATGCGCGAATTTATGGTGGCGAGATGGCGTATGGCGTCACGCTGACTCCCGCTCTCTCACTCAGCGGAGGAGGCTCTTACTCGCGCGGAACGGTGACGCCTCAGATGGAGGTCAACGTGATGAGTCACAACCTGCCCGAAATGCCTCCGTTGCGCGTTTGGAGCGCCCTGCGTTACGCACACCGGTGGGCGTTTGCCGAGTTGGGCACGGTGGTGGTGAACCGGCAATCGCTGGTGGACGCCGATCTGAACGAGGTGCCGACCGCCGGCTACGGCCTGCTGAACCTCAAGCTTGGCTTCACGCATCGCAAGCTGTCCGGCAGTTTCACCGTCGATAACCTGCTCGACCGCTTCTATTACGAATATCTCTCGTACTATCGAGACCCCTTCGCCTCGGGTGTCAAAGTCCCCGAGCCGGGGCGGAACGTCTTCGGCCAATTGCGGTATTCGTTTTGACCACGCCACTCCTGAGTATGCTCCCGTGATGTACGCCCTGGCAGGCGACGCGTGGATGACCATGAACCGGCGTACGGCGTAACACTCGACGGCTCTAACGGTTTGACTGGGCCTCTCCGGGAGTTCGCAGTGCCGGCCACGTGTTATGCTCGCAGTTTAAACTGGTGAACTACGTCAAGAGCCCGTGTCTGGCGGTACCGGCGGCGGTTGCCTGTCTCGGTTTGGCGACGGCCCAGTCCATCCCTTCCGACGAGATGCATGCGCGGACCGTTCCGTACGTGCCTCCATCGACGCTCACTTTGCGCTCGCAGGTGGACCTGGTGGAGGTTCCGGTGGTTGTCCGCGATGGGCAGCGCCGGGCAGTTGCCGGTCTCACACGGGACGATTTTGAAATCTACGACACCGGGAAGCAACAGACAATTACGGCATTCTCAGTGCAACATTTCATTTCACAAGGGGAGTTGGGTGACGGCATGAAGCCGGCCGTGGCCCCGGCGGGACCGAAGGGCGAAACGCGGCCCCGCTTCGTGGCACTATGCTTCGACGATCTGCACACCGACTTTGGCAACTTGAAGGCGGCCAAAGATGCAGCGGAACGATTTGTCAAGACCAGCCTGGCGCAGGGAGACCGGGTGGCGGTGGTTACAACCGGACATTCGAACAGCCTGGAGTTCACCGCCGACGTGCCGAAGCTGGTCGGGCAGATTGCGAAGGTGTCACACTCCGAACGAGGGGTCTCCGACAACCCGCAGGTGTGCCCCTACATCCGGCCCTATGAGGCGTACCTGATCGTCAATTCCATGGACAAGGAGGTGCTACACGCAAAAATTGGCGAATGCAACGCCTGCAAGGGCCAGCCTTGCCCGGAGGGAGAGGTGACCGGTCTGGCACGGGCGATCTGGGAGCACTCGCTGTTTAACTCGAGGAACACAGTGCGCGTGCTGGAAAGCCTGGTGGGCGACATGGCAAAGTTGCCGGGACAGCGCATGATTCTGCTGACCTCTGCGGAATTCCTAATGGGCAACCTGGAGGCCGACATCGAGCGGCTGATGGCCAAGGCGCTGCACGCGGAAGTGGTGATCAACGCACTGGACGCCAAGCGGCTTTACACCATAGTTCCGGGAGTTGACGAGAACGGGAAGAAGGCTTACACCACCCCGCAAACCCCGTTCAGTGTGGTACAGGCGCAGGACGACGGAATGGCGGTTCTGGCCTCCGGCACGGGTGGCACGTTTTACCACAACAGCAATGACCTGGCGCGGGGCTTCCGCGAGCTGGGGATGGTGCCGGAAACCATGTACGTGCTCGGCTTCGCGCCTGCGGACGTGGCGGCCGACGGGCGTTTTCACAGCCTGAAAGTGCGGCTCGCTGCGCGCAAGCGGTATTCGCTACAGGCCCGCTTGGGATACATGGCGCCCTCGGCCAATGTCGCCGCGCCAGTCTCTCCGCTATCCAAACTGGAGAGTGAGGTGATGGCCTCGGACACCATCACGGACTTGCCTGCCCGGTTCACCTGGGAGCAGTGGGCGGGATCGCCCGGCATCGCAATGGTCGTACACCTGGATGTCAACCGCCTACGTTTCGAGAATTTCCACGGGCGGCGGGCGCAGAGACTGGTCATTCTTGCGGTTCTGCTGGATAACCGTGGCGGCTTCGTGACAGGCAAGAGAAGCGAGGTGGAGCTGAGTCTTACGGATGCGACTTTCGCGCAGTTGGCGCAGACCGGGCTCACTGCCGCGATGACGTTCGAAGCGCCTCCCGGCAGCTACTCCGTCCGCGCGGTGGCGCAGGATGCCCTGGAACGCAAGCTGGCGGCGGCGAGCGCGACCGTGCAGATCAAGTAAGTCACTTCGAAATCGCGCAACTCGACAGGGCATATGGCGCTCCCTTTTCTGCGCACGGTACAATTCATGGTTCAGCACTGAAAAGGAGATCTTCAAATGGCCCCGAGTCGAAGAGCCCTTGTTGCCGGTCCTGGAGCGGCTGCGTTGGCGGCTCAGATGCGCTCGATTTGCAGCAAGCTGTCTTTGCCAGTCGTCTTTCTGTTCGGCGTCGGTTTACTGAATGCCCAATGGGCGCCACTCGTCTCTGACCCCAATGCGGCCCAGCGTATCGCCTGGTGGCGGGAGGCGCGGTTTGGCATGTTCCTACACTGGGGTGTCTACTCCATCCCGGGCCGTGGCGAATGGGTGCAGTGGGCCGAGCAGATTCCCACCGCCGAGTACGCCAAGCTAGCCGGCCAGTTTCATCCCGAGCAGTTTGAGGCAGACGCCTGGGCGAGCATCGCCAAAGCTGGCGGCATGCGATACATGGTCCTCACCGCGCGCCACCATGACGGCTTCGCCCTCTTCGATGACCCCGGCAGCAATTTTACGGCAATAAAATCTGCCGCCCATCATGACTTCGTGGCCGATTATGTCAAGGCGGTGCGCAAAGCCGGGCTTGGCGTGGGGTTGTATTACTCGCCGCTCGACTGGCGCTTCCCGGGTTTCTTCTTCCCAGGCATCTACCAGGAAAACGCCATCCAACTTCGCGAGCAATACCAGCGTCAGATAGACGAGATTGCCTCCCACTACGGCAAGTTGGACATTTTGTGGTTTGATGGCGGGGGCAATGAGTGGCTGGGCTTCGGTGGCCTCCAGTTTACCGGCAGCGGCTGGCGGGCGCGCCCCAAGGACAAGCCTTACTCTGGCAGCTTTGACTGGCAGGACGTGAAGATCGTCGCTCATCTTCGCCAATTGCAGCCCGGAATCATTCTAAACGACCGCACGAATGCGCCCGCCGATTTCCGCTCGCGAGAGGGCGACGGAGCGCTTGG
>Ga0181520_10007162_pt1 | contig 16584 bp, 12 predicted proteins | sample PEATcosm2014_Bin_29_FD_132451 | JGI IMG/M metagenome (GOLD analysis project Ga0181520, IMG submission 132451) | Peatland microbial communities from MTU Mesocosm Facility, Houghton, MI, USA - PEATcosm2014_Bin02_30_metaG | ecosystem: Environmental > Terrestrial > Soil > Wetlands > Peat | place... | reverse complement strand
GCCCGGGAGTGGTCGGCAAATCTGTCTTTGGCCGACCTGACAAGGGCGCTGGCCGCAGCCGGGCTGGTCAGGCCGGGCTGGACGAGCATTGCCATATCCCGCCGAGCAGACTCCGGCAGGGCTGTGACGCTACGCATCGATGCGACCGAGATTGCAGCCGAGGATTTTCGCCTGGCCGTGGGCCGGACCCTGGGATGGAATCGCATTTTGAGCAACTGGTTTGAAGTGTCTAGACAGGGCGATCATTTTCAATTTCATGGGCGTGGCTCCGGTCACGGGGTCGGCCTGTGTCAGACGGGCGCGGCGGCCATGGCAGCCGGCGGTTCCAACTCCAGCCAGATTCTGGCCCAGTATTTTCCCGGAGCGACGGCAGCGGACGAGGCCAGCGGGCTGGCGTGGCAAGCCCTGCGCGGCGAGGGCTTTGCTGTGCAGACCCTGGACGCCGCCGACCAGGCCTACCTGCCCGAGTTGAACCGCGCGTTTTCAGAGGCGGAGAGCCGCTCAGGGATCAAAGCGGCGGAATGGCTCACAGTCCGCGCCTTCCGTTCCACGCCTGCCTTTCGCGACGCGACGCTCGCCCCCGGGTGGGTAGCAGCCTTTACCGAAGGGAACTGGATCGGAGTCCAACCGCTGCGCACGTTGTCCGGGCGCAAGTTGCTGGCGCCGGTCCTGCGCCACGAGTTCCTGCACGCCCTGGTAGAAAGCCAGGCAACCGCCGCCACTCCGCTCTGGCTGCGCGAGGGGCTCGTGGAAGCGTGGAGCGGCGAGGCCAACCCGGACAGTTCGCGACCCGCACTCAGGCTCGACGGCGTCGATCGCGCATTGGCCAAGGCCGCCACGGAAGCCCAATCCCAGGCCGCGCACCACGCCGCCCGTTGGTACGCTGCCCGGCTGATTGCGCTTCATGGGCGCGCCCAGGTGATCTCCTGGCTTCGCTCCGGGGTGCCGGCAAGCGCTCTGGCCGCCTTGAACTAATCGCTCGCGGACAACTGGTGTTCATTCACGGCCGCGGTCCAGCGGTTTATTCTTTCCTCGATGCGAAAGACATTGTCTGTTGCCATGATCGCCATGAACGAGGAGGCGAACCTAGCGCGCACCCTCGAAACCGTCAAGTGGGCCGACGAGATTATCGTCGTCGACTCCGGGTCGAAGGACCGCACGATTGAGATCGCTCAATCTTTCGGCGCCAAGACCAGCTACCATGCCTTCGGAGGCCACGGCGAACAAAAGAACGTAGCCCTGGATCTGTGCACCTGCGACTGGATTCTCTTGCAGGATGCGGACGAACCGCTTACCCCTGGCTTGCAGGAGGAAATTCGCCAACTGTTATCGGGCGAGCCGAAGTACGGCGCGTACTGGATTCCCAGGCTTAATTTGATTTTTGGCCGCTGGATGCGCCACGGTGGCTTCTATCCCGACCGTAAGCTGCGCCTCTTCAAGCGTGGCTCAGCGCGGCTCAGCGAGGGCGTAGGTCCGCACTCGACTCCGCAGTTCGCGGGCCCGCGCGGCAAGTTAAAGCACGACATGCTTCACTACGCCTACCCCAACATGGTCATCTATCTCGAGCACATGAACCGCTATAGCTCCGAGATCGCGGAACTACTTGTGAAGAAGGGGCGCACCAGCAGGTCTTTGCCCGCCTTTCTCTGGAACGCGGTGCTGAATCCGGCGGCGACGTTTGTCTATAACTACCTTTTCCGGCTCGGATTTCTGGACGGGCGCGAAGGACTGCTGCTGCACCTGAACCACTCGGTCTACATCCACTGGAAGTTCATCAAAGCGTGGTGGGCCGGAGAAAAAGCAGAATAGAAAGGACTTAGTCCGAAACCCCGGTGTCCAGCGGTGTCAATGGAAGTGTTTGCATTCCAGTGAAGTCCAGCGGATGGGCTGGGACCCCTGATTTTATTGGGGATTTGTAGTGTCCGGAAAAAATTTGGACACTTGCCCTCGTGGGGTGGAAAGGCCTGCAACTTGGCTTGTGTCCAGATGGACACTTACTAGTTGTGTATATGACTTTCGTCCGGGGGTGTCCAGCGTCCTTTCGTAACCTGCCGGTTGTGCTGAGGATCACTGTGCCGATTTGGGAAGGTGTGCCGTGGGCGCGCGGCGGAGCCGCGCGCGCCTAGGGCGCGCCCGGCTTGCCCCACTCGCGTTCAATTTCTAGGACTGACAGGCACCGTTTGAAGAATGCCGTAGTGTCTGGTTGCGCCTTCCGCTGGCTCTCTGTTGCCGGGTCTGGCTCAGGGGCAGAGAAGTGAATTGCGGAACGCTCAACCGCTGCCCAGGCGTCAAGGCAGAGGAGACCGCAGAAGACCCAACGACGAGGAACACCGAAGACCGCACGCGGGCCGGTGAGCAACATGTGAAGGCGACCGACTGGCGAACCGCACCAGCAGCAGGAAAGAGATGAGTTTTTGCTTTGCGCGCTCATGGCTGGTTGGTTGCGCGCGTGTCATAGGTGGAGTCCGGCGCCGCTGGTGAGCGAGTGCCGCTGATTACTACCTTGACGCGCGCGCTAGACGATGGCCCAGCGCGCGCAAAGCCGCATGCTGCGAGTGAGGGCGCGCGGAGCGCGCCTGCTGTTGCTGTTGCTGTTGCCGTTGCGGTTTATGGTTCTTTACCCCGCCGCGAGGGCCGGGCGGTTCCGGCCCGAAGCGCCGCGCCGACAGGCGCGGCGTGAGCGGGGGATAGGGGAGCCGAGCGGATGCGAGGCAGCGAGGGAGCGGGGAGCGCAGCGACCGGACAGCGACCGAGCGGCCCCGGTGGGCCGCGAACGGCGGGGTGGGAAGCCGGGCGAGCGGCGGGGCAGCGCGAAGCGCGATTGAGCGCGGCCCCCGCGCGTCCCCGCCGTCATGGCGACGCCCGGCGGGCAGCCCGCCCGCGGCGCGCTTGCGGGGCGCGGGCCGCAGCTTTACCGCGGCCTGCGACCTGCACCAAAGCGCCGCGCACCTTGTAGAGGGTTTGGTTTATCTATAGTCTCTCTGGGTTTACCTATGGCTGTCCGGGTCCATGGGCGCGGGCGAAGGGCGCGAAGGAGCGAGGCCGACCCTGAGCGCGCGCCGGGTTCTTTATCTATGGTTTTTCGGAGGACGCTGGTTCCGTCTGCGCTGCCTCGTTTGTGGGGTGTGCCCGCTGTTGGCTGGCTTGTTGCTGCTGGCGTTCGCGCTGCTGCTGGCCCGCTTGGCGCGCGGCCTCAAAGACTGCTTGGATGATGCGGCCTCTACTCACGGGTGCCTCCTGGGAGGGTTCTGACTGAAGTGGATGGCCCATGCGAGGGCGATCAGGTAGAGCGTGATCATGGTTGCCCCTCAGAGGAGTTCGAGCCTGTCGAGTCGGTCGGCGAGTTCCTTGCGCGCGGCCGGGATGAGGTAGTCGAGTTTGCGGACCGAGCATCCGACGGCCGCGGCGACCTGGTGTTGGCCCTGTTTGTCCCGGTAGGTCAGGATCAGGGCAATTTGCTGCTCCGTTGTCAGTCCGGCGATAGCTCGCTCGAAATCGATCACGCGGACGATGGCCGCGTCGAAGCGGTTGGTGGGGTTCTTCGCTTGTGGCCTGCCGGGGTTGCGGTAGTTGGCGATTCGACCTGCCTTGAGTGCCGTCCGCTCGCTGCCCCACTGGCGCAGGCGCGCTATGGCCAGGACTTCAGTTGGGGACATTCGTCCTTGCATTGAGCTTGCCTCTCTCTCTCTTCGGCGTACTGCTTGAGGAACCGGTAGGCCCAGGCGGCTGCCCGTTCGCGCATGGTGGGGTCTGTCTGCGCCTCTGTGAAGTTGTAGAGGTAGGCCAGGCACCATTCCGCTGTGCTTGCGGCGTCAGATGGGCTCTTGGGGTTGCCCTTTTCTTCGGTCTGTTCTGCGGATTGGGAGAGTGCCTCTACCGGGTCCATGGATGGGAGCATACCACGGAGTGTGGTTGCGCGGAGCGCAACCACAACCGGTTGGGCCTATCGTGTGCGGCGGGGGGTTGGTGCGGGGGTTACGATGAGGGGCCGGATGGCCAGTTGGAGGCAGGATGCGCAGCAGTAGCGGCCGAATTCCGGGTGTGCGCTATGGTTCTTGCCGCATGCCGGGCAGCGCAGGATGATGACCTGGTGCTCTTTGGGTTTGCGCTGGATTGCTCGCATGGTCAATCCCCCGGGCAGGCCGTCAGGATGCGGCTTGCGATTGCTCTGGCCTCTTCCCACATCTGGGCCGGGTCAGAGAGCGTGCAGGCGTCCCACAGATCCGTCGCCGACCTGTGCAGGATGCGGGCGAGCCGCGCCGCCGGCGCGGGTTGCCGGATGAGCGGACCCTGTTCCATGGCGACGCAACGCCCGAGTGGATCCGAGTTGCATGTGCAGTCCAGTGTGTGGGGGTGGGGGGTGGTCAATGCTTTCCTCCTTTCTGCTTGAGCACGGAGAGCGCAACCTGTGCGGCGTAAAGGAGTTGCGAGCCGTCGCGCCCGTCGAATACCTCCAAGGTGATCCCCTGCGCGATGCAGGCAATGGCTGCTCGGATGGTTGGTAAGCTGTCCATTTTGGGCATGGCCAGCTTGTAGGCTACGGCTGCCATTCGTAGCGCTTTCTGCGGGGCCAGGCCTTTTGCCGACGCCAGGTCGTGGGCTCGCTGCCATTCGTTCCGGCAGTGGGCCAGCGCGCGGTCTGTCCGGCTTGTGCGGTCTCGGGGTGGTTCCGCTTGAGCCGCGATTCGGATGGGCGGGTAAGCGATGAGGGCTAGGTTCATGCGGTGTGTTCCTCTCTCCAGGTTGGCTGTTTGATTTCTTCGAGGGTTGCCCGGGAGATGGGGCGGATGTCGTGATCGAGGTACCAGAGTGTGGAGTTCAGGTTTTTGTGCCCGAGGATGGCTTGCACCTCTCGGATATCCTGGGTTTTCCGGAGCATGGCGACGGCTGTCGTTCGTCTGAAGTCGTGGGGCCGGATGTCCCTTTGTATGCCGGCCTCTGATCTCAGTTTCCGGAAAGAGCGGGTGAGTGCGGTTGCGCTGAACGTTCCCAGCTTGCCGGGCATGTGGTTTTTGGAGTTGTGTGTTTCCCAGAGTTGACAGACGAAGGGTTGGTCTGTGTTTTGGGAGCACTGTGCGAGCATGGCCCGGATTTCAGCGGTGACGGGCAGTGTCAAGTGTTCATCGCACTTCGTTGTGAAGGTGAGTGTCCCTCGACGCGCGTCGTAGTGTTTCGGGCGGAGGCGGAGGGCTGTGCCGGAGCGGATTGCCAGATCGGAGCAGAGGAGGAGCCAGAGTTTCAGATGGGGTGGTGCCGTCCTGATGAGCGCGGCCCGTTCGTCTTCTTTGACTGTGACGTTGCGGGGACGGGGTGCCGGATAGCGCCTGACTTGATCGTCGAGTTTCGGGGCCCCATGGTACTCCCACAGCCAGCGCAGGATGTGGCGGAGTGATTTCGCCTTACAGGCGAGCGTGGAGGGGGTGTAGTTGGCCCGGCGCAATTGCGCGTCTAGTTCGATCACATGAGCGGCGCTCAGGTTGTTCGGCGCGAGTGAACCAGCTTGAGCGACGAGGAGCCGCGCTGTTTGATACCTGTGATCGCCTTGCCGTGAGCCTGGGCCGATGAACGTTGCGCGAAGGATTTCGGCGATTGTGTGCCTTGCGCCCGCGTTTTTGGGTGGGCTAGCTCTTTCTGTTCCGTCTCGAATTGGAGCGCGGCCCGCTTGCTAGCGAATGATTTCCTGAGACGGGTCCCGCCTGCGTCCCGCCAGTCTGCGTAGAACTTCCCTGACTTTTCGTACATTGTGTCCCCTGCCGCAGCCGGTGGACACCGCTGGACACTGCGATGTGCCTCCGGAGCGCGCGTGTAGTGCATGGATTTGTTGATTTGGACACTAGCACGGGAGTTCACTGGAAGTTCATCAAAGCGTGGTGGGCCGGCCGAGGCAAGGAGTAGCACCTCACCGGTCCGCATCCTGCGACTATTTCCGGGCACACCCAATCGTGCGGCCAATCGAACCAGCCCGAGCACCATGGGAGGTAAAGTTACAGGGAAGCAGAGGTGGCGCCAGGCGGCGCCACCTCGAGCCGTGAGTAGATTGAAACGGTCAGTTTATCCGAGCAGCTTCAACACAGCCTGCTGTGCCTGGTTGGACTGCTGCAAGGCTGCCATGCCGGTGGACTGCAAGACGTTGTACGAGGTCATGTTGGCCACGGTCGCGCCGATGTCGGCGTTCTCAATGCTATCCGTTGCGCTTTGCAGGTTGGTGACCGCATTGTTCATGTTGCTATTCGCCGCGGAGAGACGGTTGACCGAAGCGCCAATGGCTCCGCGCTGTGCCGAGACCATGTTGACGGCCGCGGTTACGGCGGTCAAGGCGGTTTGCGCGTTGGATGCGCTGGAGAGGTTCTGAGTATTCAGGCCGAGCGTTGTCGACGAGAGCGCGTTGATGTTGGTCGTGATCTCAGTGTTCGAGGCGCCGGCCGCAACACCATCTCCGATATAAACCGTGCTTTGGCTGGTGCCGCTGGCGGCAATCATCGGCCCGAGGGCGACAGAGTTGGTCGATACCGAGATGCCTTGATCGGTAGCGCCCTCCGCGATGACTTCCTTGTTGCCAATGACTGATCCGGTGACGTTGGCCGACAGAGTGCCGGCGGCAACCGCGTTGGTGATGGCCGTATTCAGGGCGTTGATCGTGCTGCCTGTGCCGGGCGCGGTAAAGACGAACGTCCCGCCGGTCTTTTGGTCGCTGATCGTAATCGTGTCGCCGGCGGCCAAAACGGTCGTGGTAGCCAGGGATGCTTGCGTCGAGCTGAAGCTGGTTGGCTCGCTGTTGTTGAACACATCCTGCCCGTTGAAGTCGGTGGTTTGGCCAATCTGGTTAATTTCCGACAGGATGGACTGGAATTCGTTGTTCAGCGCGGCCGCCTGGCTGTTTGCGCCAGTGGTGATGCCGCTGGTGGAGGCTTCCGTGGCCAGCGTTACCGCACGGTTAAGAAGGGTGGAGACCTGCGCTAGAGCGCCGTCGGCCGTCTGCAGCAAGCCAATGCCATTGCTGGCATTTTGCTGAGACTGGGTAAGAGCGGCAATATTGGCCTGCATTCCGGTGGCGATCGACAAACCTGCTGCGTCGTCTGAACCGTTGTTGATCTTGAGGCCAGTGGAGAGCTGCCCAAGGGTCTTTTGGAGCTTTGCCTGCGTGTCGGACAAAGCGTTCTCCGCCGACAAAGAGGCGATGTTATTCAGGATTGTGAGTGACATCGGGTGTATCTCCTTTTCCGCTAGTGCACCCGAACTCGGCCTGTATTGATCGGCGATTCCAACAGTGCGGCAGTCTGCTGCGGAATCTCAATTTGCCAATCCAGGCTGGGTAGTGCGAGTTTTCAAAAGAGATCTGTCGCCAGCTGCGGCAAATCTCCATTGACCGGGGCATGAGCGGTATCGCCGCTCTTTGCACGCCTTCTCTCTAGCAATCCCCGTGCCAATCTTTTATGAGTTTTCAATTAGTAGTGGCCTCAGGCTCCGCTGCCGTCCTCCCCCGGTGGAATCTCTGCCACTGCCGAGCGTGTCCCCGCTTCCGGCGCCGGAACCAGGGAGACCGCTTGGAGCGCTTCTTCAGGGGGCGGTTGCAGGCGGCCAAAAAGAACCCCAAGCCAGCCCAAGAGCAGGACCCAGCTGCCCATCGCAAGCGAGGCGTTCACGGCATCCTTTAAGCCGATTCCCCAATGGGAGAGTGGAGTTGCGCCGTCGAGCAGTGCAGCATCGATCAAGCTGGGGAAGGCTACCCCGACAACTGCCGCACTGGCCACGCCGAGCCACCAGCGCCAGCTTCCCAGCAGGCGAAGAGTCCTCCGCCATGGCAGCAAACGCAAACCCCAAACCGACGAAGCTGCAGCGAAGGGAAGGAGAACCGCAGGAGTAAGAACCCAGCCGATCACCCAGGGCAGAGCCGGTAAGTGCCATAGACTCAGTAACACGGCAATGCCCACGGCAGGCAGTGCCCAAAGCAGAATGAGGAGCGTTCCCCAGGCCATCCTCACCGGTTTCACATGATTGGCCATCAGTGAGCGCATGCTTCCGGCTACAAGAACGATCGCCAGAGCGACCAATATTAGAGCCGCAATGCCCTTTATCCACGATTGGCTGTCAGGGAGGGGATCAATGATTAGATCGGCGACCACGTAAAGCGTTAACCAGCCAAGACTTGCCACAATCCAGCGGCGGCTGGCGCGCAAGCGCTCAAAGATCTGCTGATCCCAGGCGTTATCCGCTGGTGGCTGCTGACGGTTGAACAGCACTGCCGCCCACCCCAGCAGCAGCAGCCAGCCGCTCAAAGCCAATAGATATGCGCCTGCCAGCTTCAGCCCTACGGCCCACACCTGCGCCGATACAGCTCCGTGCGGTTCACCGGAAAAGAGCTTCCCGGGCAGCCAAACGGCCAGAAAGCTGAAAACTGCAACCCCCGCCCACCAGCGCCAGTTCCACAGCAGGCGCAGTGCGCGCCGCCAGTGCAGTCTCCAGCCCCACTGGGCAGAAGTTGCAGCATAAGGGAAAACTTTGCCGGGCACAATGAACCAGCGTAGTAACCACTCCAGGAAATTCAGACCCTGCTGAATGTGCTGGTAGGTGAAGATCTTTGCCCTCCAATGTGCAGGAGCCTGCGAATTGAGGTAGCTGGCCCAATCCAAAATCCGGTCGTCGCACCAGTCGAGGATGCTCCAGCTTACCCAGACCAGAGCCGCCCAAAACAGCAGCGTGAGCGCCCCCCACGCGAGGTGGACGCGCTTGCCGTCGTCATCTGCGAATCGTCGGATGGATCCCGCCTGCAAAACCAGCGCTGCGGCAACGAGCAGCAGGGGCAAAAGCAAGGAGAGCAATACCTGCCAGACATGCTTCTCCGGCAGGCGCGTCCAGGCCAGCCCAATCAAGATAACCAGCAACATTCCAACGAACTGGGCGGCAACCCAGCGCCAACCGAGGCGGAATCGGCCCAATAGATCTCTCATCAAACTCACGGCTGCACCTCCAGGGTGGCGGGATCGGTTGTGGTTTGCACATTCGATTGGTACATAGGACCTGCCTGCGCCGGGCTGATTTGGAACTTGCCCGGATTGACCGCCTTGAGCAGGTAGACATACTCGCGACGGCCGCCGAACTCGGTGTTGAAGAAGGCCGCCCGGTCGTCGTGGAATTCCTTGCGCGTGTACCAGTCGGCCCACCAGCTTGGCCTGTTGTTCAGTTTGTACAGGCCGTTGTCGGGCAGGAACTCCGTGCCAGCCGGGATGGGATCTTCGGCCAGCAGATACTTCCAGTTGCTGCCGGCTACCGCCAATCGCACGGCCACGATGTCGCCCACATGCACCGGCCCTTTGAGCGGAGCCAGATCGTAGGTGATGGGATCGGTTGGCCCCGCCTGACGCTTTTGCAGCAGATAGTAGTCCCGCGTGATGTTCAGAGCCAACTGCTCTTGTTGGTAGAGCTTGCGGTCCGCGGCGTACCAGGCGCTTTCGGTGGACCAGTAGGTGATGCCGTTACCGCTCTTGCGGACGGTGACCTGGCCGCCGCCGCCAACCTGCGCAGCCGGAATCTTGATCTTCCAGGGCAGCGCGAATCCGTCGCCGGGACCAAAGTGGCGTTTGCCCACGCTCGCGCCGTTCACCAGCACCTCTACGTCCGAGCTATTGGCCAGCTCGCCGCTGAGCGCCAGGTAATCGGTAAGCCCACCGATCACCATCGCGGTCTGCTTGGTCGAGTACCAATACTCTCCGTTGCGGTGTTTGCCGAGCCACAGCGCCGCCTTGGGCAGCAGGCCGCTCGAACGGTCCTGGCGGACGAGCAGCTTGAGCGCGAAGGCGGTGGTCTCGGCCGAGGTGTCGTCCCAATAGTCCATCAGGCCGTCGTAGTTCCCTGCCCAGTAAGCATCGGTGTCAGTGGCCCGGGCCTTCTTCTCCAACAGCTCCGCTGCCTGGTGTGCGCGGGAATCTCCAGCTGCATCGAGAGCCAGGCCAACCAGCGCCAAGCCTTCGTCGCTGAGCTTGTCGCGGCTGGCCCAGGCCTTGTCGAGGGCCTCCTTGGGCGCGCCGCCGGTAGTGGCCAGCGCGTAGACCACGTAAGCCCGCAGGTCGGGAATCATGTCGGGGTGAGCGACCAGGGTGGAGATCAGCCAGTTGCGGCCCTTGTTCCCTTGATCGGCGTCAACGTCGTATCCGGCCTGCTTCGCCTGACCCAACCCGCTGACGACGTAGGCGGTCATGAAGACCCGGCTGGGATCGTCCTGCCACCAGCCCCATCCACCGTCGTCGTGCTGGAAGCTCGAAAGCCGCTCCAGGCCCGCCTTGACCATATCGTTCAGAGTGGCGCGGTCGATGGGAGATTTGATGTGCAGCTTGTCCACGGCCTGGGCCACGATGAGATCGGGCAGGAAGCTGGACATGGTCTGCTCGGTGCATCCCCAGGGATAGCCGGTGAGGTAGTCGAGCGCGTCGAAGACCGTGCCCGCTACGCTGGGTGCAACCGTAATGGTGAGCCCGCGAGTTCCTGTATCCGAATTGCCTGGATAGCCGTAGGACCACTGGTTCTGGCCCGGCCCAGAGAAGACCACCCCCGCGCCCGCGGCACGCTGTTTGACGCCGAAAGGCAGCACCGGCAGGGTCATTTCCAAGGCGTCCGACTCCTCATTGGTGAGCGCCTTGGCTGTGAACACCGCGCTTCCTGTTGCGCGCGCCTTCACCCGCCAATCCACGTAGCTCTCGCCCTTGGCGGGAATGTTCACCTTTTGCGTCTGGCCACCGATCACATCGACTCCGGCCACATCCAGGGCGAAGGTCACGTCTTTGGCGGTTTCTAGGTAGTTGTGGGCGATGACCCGCAAGGTGACTTCGTCGCCCTGGCGGAAGAAGCGCGGCGCGGCCAGGCGCACAATCAGGTTCTTGCGCACCAGGACGCGCGTGACCATGCCGGCGGCCTTGCCGTCGTCGGTCATGGCGCGGATGGTGGTTCGCCAGGTGGTCAGCGAATCGGGGAAGTTGAACTCGACGCGCGCGTGGCCGTCGGGTCCGGTGTGGACATTGGGATTCCAATAGGCCGTATCGGGGAAGGCCTTGCGCACCTTGGGCACCACCAGGTCGGAGCCGGGCTTTACCTGCGCCATCCGGGGGTGGTAGAGCCCGGCGTTGAGCTGGGCCAGCAGCGGGCTCTTGGTTCCCGCCTCGCCGAAGAAGTAGTACTCGAAGGAGGTTTGCGGATTGAGGTAGACGTAGCGCTTGGGATAGAAGAAGGCCACGATGTCGCCGCTCTCGTCGGGCCGCACGGAGTAGAGCGCCTCGTCCACCGTGCCAAAGCTGAGGTCTGCCTCCACCGGCTTGCCCTTCGAATCGACCGCCAGCACGTCGAAGCTGCCTTTTTCGCCGGGCAAATATTTTGGCTTGCTGGGCGTGACGGTGAGGGTGAGCGTCCGCTCCACAAGCGGAACCTTGAGATTCTTTTGCGCCGTCATGAGCTGGTTATCGTGAACAATGATGGCGCTCACCACCAGATTCGGTTGCGCTTTCGCGGTGATGGGAACGTCGAAGGCGAAGCTCTCGCCGGTGGCGTGCAACACCTGGCGGGACTGCACCGTGTCGCCCTCGGCCGTGACCACCGCCCAGGATTCCTTGAGGCCGGTCACCAGCAGCAGATGCGCCACATCGCCCACCTGGTAACTCTTCTTGTCGGCGACAATCTGCGCCTGGGTATTGGCGTTGTACCATTCGCCCGCGCCGTTCCAGATCCACACCCAGGTCTTGCCCTCCACGGTGCGCTTCTCCGGGGTCTGAGCGGAGACGGTTACCTGGAAGTCGCCGTTGCTGTTGCCGCCGATGGGCAAAACCACCAGTGTGGTGCCATCCGCGCCGGTCGAGGAGTTGCTGCTGGCGACGGGCGTCTCGCTGCGCTGGTGGGTCACCGAGTCCCACTTAACGATGGAAGCGTCGATATGTACCGCGGTCTGAACTGGCTTGCCGTCGTAGTCCTGGGCCGTGACCTTGACCTTGACGGGCTGGCCGCCCTGCACCACGTAGCTGGTGGGCTCGACGCCGACGCGGAAGGAACCGTAGGTGGCAAGCACGGTCGAGTGTCCGGCTACCTCGCGATTGGCGGCGTCGGTGACGCGCGCCTCGATGCGGTAGTCCTCATCGTTGTGCTTGGGGTCGAGGGGCACGGGCAGCGTGACAGATAGATGGCCGCTGGCATCGAGGACGCCTTCGTGTTCCTGCTGCTCGGTGGCGCCCCAGGTATAGTCGGTTTCGCCGGAGTCCTCGGCGGAATCGGCCTCATCGCCTTCGCCGCCTTCGGCTTCGTCCTCATCCCACCAATCATGAGTCGAGGTGTGGACCACATATTTGACCTTGGCCCCGGCGACGGGCTCTCCGAAGAAGTAGCGCGCCTCAATTGTTGCTTGAACGGAACTGCCTTGGATCAAATGTGCCACCGGCACCTTGACCGTTACCTGGTACTCGGGCTTCTTGTACTCCTCGACGTAGAAGCTGCCCTGCCCGATCACGCCCTGGCCGGCGAAGCTGACACTGTAGTAGCCCAACCCGGCATCGGACTCCAGGGTCAGGTCGGCGGCGACGGTGCCGTGGGCGGAGATGTCGAGGTTCTTCGAAAACACCGTCTTGTTATTGCCGTCGGATACGAGAAGCGTGAGCATCTTATCGTCGGGCAGGTCGAGAGCGTCGTCCTTGTCCTTGCGGATTACTGCCTTGATGTGGACTGTGTGTCCGGGGCGGTAGACGGGCCGGTCAGTGTAGATGTAGGCCCGCGCCCGGGGTTGGTTCTGCGCTCCAAAACTGTAGCCCCAGGGCGTCACAATGGCCGCGTCCGCGCCGTGCCTGGCCAGAATCCACACGTTTTCCAGTTCGCCACCCTGGTGCCCGCCGGGTCCGCGCATGGTCAGCGAAGCCAGGCCGTCCGTGCCGGTCTTGGCAGACGATTGCAGATGCCCGCCGGCCCACAGCGCCGTGTCCGCTGCCTCGATGGGCGCGCCGGTCTTGCGGTCGGCCACGTAAAGGTCGGCCCGGCCATCGGCCGCACGCTCCACAATGGCAATGCTGGTGACAATGGCGATGGTGTAGGCCTTGTAGGTTCCGTCCGTGGCTTCGATCAGATAAATGCCCGAGCCCAGCCCGTCGATGGGCAACTGCTGCGTCTCGCTGACAATGGCTGGCGGCGTTTCGAGCTTCCAGCGGGCCACCAACTGGCTCTGGTTGAGCAGGGGAATCTGAGCGAACTGGGTTGCGCCCACGACTTTGCTGCGCTTGCCCAGCTTTCCCTGGCCCTCGCGGAAGCTGTCGCGCGCCTCGTCGGTGAACTGGCCGCGAAAGAAATGCCGCACCCGCCACCACAGGTCGGCCTTGAAGTCGTGCAGCCACTCCAGGAAAGTCCGCTCGTCGATCTTCTCCTCGGGCGAGTAACTCTGCACGCCGAAGCTGTGCAGGTCCTTGAGCCCGGCGAAGAATTTCTCGGCGTCGCGCACCTGGTAGACGCGAAACTCCAGCTCCGGCACGTTTTTGGCGAAGAGCTGAATCTTCACGCTCTCGCCGGGCGCAAAGGTGCGCGAGGTGGAGAGCGAGAAGGAGCGCGGCGCGTCCTTGGTGGCCGCAGGAAGACTGGCGGCAAAGGCAAGGAGAAAAGCGGCAAACAACGACTTACGGAGCCTCATAGGGTCCCTCGCAGAATGTTCCAGCGGTAAACGCCGAGAAAGTTGGGGTTGGCGGGTGTGGGCCGCCATTGCGGCTGAGGATGGTCGAGGAGTTCGGCCAGCGTTACGCGGCGCAGCTCGCCGGGAGTGCCGTGGTCAGTGCCGGTGTGGTAAACCACGCGCCCATCTTGGCCCGCGCGGGTGACGATCATCGAGTGCCAGGGCGACGACTGGCCGAACTGGCGGTAGAAGAGCAGGTCGCCCGGCAGCGCCTGGCGCACATCGCGGCTAACAAAGTAGGCGTTGCGCTCGACCAGCGTTTTAGCGTCGGCAAACTGGGCGAATGCGCCGTTGGAAAGGTCGCTGGCATCGAATGCACCCGGCTTCACACGGAAGAGCGCGGCGCCCAGCGGCGTATCCGGGTAGCGCCAGGCGCGAATCTCTCCCGGCAGGGCGACGACTTCAATCCCGGTGGCCAGGAACCAGGTATCGTCGTGGCGCTTCAACGCTTCACGGTAGGAATAGCGCAGGAGCCCGGCGCAGTCGGCGATCTCCGCCGGGAGATCGGCTTTGGGGCGAACGGCCTGGTACTCGGCGATGAGCGTGAACCACTGGCGGAATGCTTGCTGGTCGGCGGGGTCGGTGAGGCGCAGGAAATCCGGCGTGCCGTCGCCAAAGCGATCAGTCCAAGAACCGGGTTGGCTCAAAGCGGGAAAGTGCGTTGCGATCGAGACTCTGCCGCCGCGGCGCCCATGTCCATGTACAAAGACAAACAACCGCAGCAGCAAGAGCGCCACTGCAAGCGCAACAAAGCCGATAACAATCAGGCGCTGCGCGCGCGACTTTGCTTGAGGAGGCATGCGGAGGGCAGAAACGAAGCGACCCCATCTTACCGCGAATCGGCGGCCTCGAATGGTTATCTTTGTGAAACGATCCTCGTTGATTATGAGCGGCTGGGAGCTGGAAAGAGCTGGCGCAGTGTCGCTGATTTTCTTGCCCAGAGTCAGCGCAATGAGAAAGCAGATTCTTCGCTCACCACCCCCAAACTGAGGAAAGTTTGGAGCCCCGTTGACTCATCATGACAGCAGCAGTTTTACTGGGAATTCTGGAGGCAGAAGACTCGCCGCAAGAACAGAACGCGACGCCCAGAGTGCTCGCAGGCGCGGCCCCCGTCGCGCGCTGACGAGGCGGAGCGGACGATTCCGCTCCGGGCTACGAGCATTCATTCGGAGGAAGACGATTGAAGGATGAGCTATTGCGCCTTCAACCCGGCGCTACCTGGGCACCACCGGCAGCAGCAGCCCGCTGGGATGGTTCGCGTCGTGGTAGATGGTGTTGGTCGCCTTCAGAATGGTGGGGTTGGTGGCCGCGTCCTTGCCGCTGTTGAGATTACGGTCAAAGCGCGGGAAATTACTGCTTGAAACCTCAACGCGAATCCTGTGGCCCCGCAGGAAGACGTTGCTGGTGGCCCACAAGTCGATCTTGAAGTGATAGACCGTACCGGGGGTCATGGGTTGTGCCTCAGCGGTGGTTTCACGGTAGCGCCCGCGCACAATGCCTTCGGTGATGTTCTGGGCAAAACCGTTGGGCGCCACGTCCACCAGCTTGGCGGTGAAGTCCGTATCGACTGCCGAGGACTTGGCGTAGAGGTCGAGCGTCACCGGGCCTGTCACTTCCAGGTCCTCCTCGAGCAGCGGCGTCGAGTAAACCAGCACATCCGGCCGGGTTTCCACCTCCACCTGGTCGCGAGGGCCGGGAGGCAGGTGTGCACCGTCGCAGCATAATGGACCCCCGACGGTGGGAGCCGGATTAGCCGGGTCGTAGAGGTAATTATCCGAAGCTTCGTTATGTGGTGCGGAGGTCGAGAGCCATCCGTTGCCCGAGATGCTGTTGGCCCGTCCCGACGAGTGCAGGTAGTAGCGTATCGACCGAGCCCGGTCCAGAGGCCAGGTCTCCTCGTCGCGCCACTTGTTCTTGCCCATCACAAAGATTCTGACTGGCTTGCCGGTAGCAAAGCGGTTCTGCTTGCCTTGCAACAGATAGTCGTACCACTCCAGAGTGATGGTGTTCTCGTCGTACTCCTCCGCAGCGGGGCCAAAGTCCACCGCGCCGATCTTGCGCCCGCCGCCGGAGTGGCCGCCAATAGTGACCAGCAACCTCTGGCCGTTGCGGGCTGCCTCAGTGCCGCCGCGCGCCTTCATACCCATATAGTTCTTGAGCGATCCACCCAGGAAGATGTCGTACCAGGCCGCCACGGTCAGCGCGGGCACGTGGACCAGCTCGTACTGCTCCTCGATGGACCAGCGCTGCCAATAGCCGTCGTAGGACGGGTGATCGAGCCAGTCGAGGAAGTAGGGCGCCAGCTTGCGGGCGAAGCCGGGAGAGCCGGGACCGGTTTGCAGGTTGAAGAGGGGATACTGCTTCAGCGGTAAGACCGCGCTGCCCACCAGCGCGTTAGTCCCCTGCTTGATGGCGCGGCTGAAGGTATCCTGGGCAAGGGCCGAAGTCCACGACTCGTTGAACCACTGCTCGAATGCGCCGCCCTGGTAGGTCCAGTTTTCGTGATAGTTCGAGGCCGTCACCACCGGGCAGATGCCGGCAAGGTGCGGTGGGTGGCCGATGGCAGCCAGCATCTGCGTGGCTCCTACATAGGAACCTCCGAACATGCCGACCATGCCGTTCGAGTGGGGCAGCGCCGCAGCCCACTCCACGGTGTCAAAGCCGTCCTGCGTCTCGTACTTGAACGGGTACCAATCGCCCTCCGAGGTGTAGCGCCCGCGCACATCCTGGACCACCACCATGTAGCCGCGCGCCGCCGCCTTGCGGGCAAACTCGGCAGTGCTCTCCTTATTGTAGGGAGTACGCTGCAACAAGACCGGGAAACTGGCCTCTCCTGCCGGCCGGTAGATGTCCGCGCGCAGGGTAACATCGTCGCGGGTCTTCATGGCCACGCCGCGCTCGAT
>Ga0181520_10007161_pt1 | contig 16585 bp, 15 predicted proteins | sample PEATcosm2014_Bin_29_FD_132451 | JGI IMG/M metagenome (GOLD analysis project Ga0181520, IMG submission 132451) | Peatland microbial communities from MTU Mesocosm Facility, Houghton, MI, USA - PEATcosm2014_Bin02_30_metaG | ecosystem: Environmental > Terrestrial > Soil > Wetlands > Peat | place... | reverse complement strand
GCGCCGAGCAGATCAGCGAAATCGCTACCGAGAATCACAACTTTGCGGCTCTGGCTGCTTTGGGTCTGGGCGTTAGCTCGGCCCTGCCGGACAGCAACACCCCCGGCGCGGTAGGCTCCAACTTCACCATCAGCGTCAACGGCCTTCGTCAGAGCCACAACATCTGGCTGATCGACGGCGGCGAATCTGATGACCGCGGCGGCGCGGGCGGCATGCAAATCCAGCCTGCCCAGGACGCCATCGCCGAGTTCACGATGTTGACCTCGAACTATCCTCCCGACTACGGCATCTCCTCCGGCGCCACCATCAGCCTCTCCCTCAAGAGCGGCACGCAGAAGTTCCATGGCGAAGCGTGGGAAGAAAACCGCAACACCGACTACGACGCCAACTCTTTCTTCAACAAGTACAACGGCGCCACCAATCCGCGTCCGACGGTGCACTACAACATCTACGGCTTCAACGTCGGCGGCCCCCTCTACGTTCCCAAGGTCTACAACTCCAGCAAGAAAAAGACCTTCTTCTTCTGGGACGAAGAATGGCGCAAGACGGTCAACCTGGCCTCCAGCAACAACGCCACAATTGACCCGGCCGACGTTCCCACGGCAGGCACGGACCTTGTTTACAAGGCGCCTACGTACGATACAACCCGCAAATTGGTGGTTCCGAACGTCTCGCTCACTTCGGATTACTATCTCAACAAGCTGAAACCTCTTGGATTGACACCGGGAGCGGCTTTCCCGAACAACACCATTCCGCATGCCCTGTTCGATACCAACGCCGTAACTTACTTCGGCGCGGGCATCCTTCCCAAGCCGAACGTGGGCGCAACCGACTACAACGTGGCCAGCGTCTCGCTGCCGTTCGTGGTCCGCGACGACATCATCCGCATCGACCACAACTTCAACGACAAGTGGGCCATCCTCGGCCACTACATTGGAGACACCGAGAATCAGAACGAAGGCGGGCCGGAACTGGGATGGTGCGGTTGCAATTACAACACCTTGACCAGCATCCTCTCCTCGCCCTCGCACAGCGCGGCCATCAAATTGAGCGGCACCATCTCGCCCAACCTGCTGGTTGAAGCCAGCATCAACTATGACGGCAATGCCATTGACATCACACCCAGCGCGAACACCTTCCTGCCCTCCAGTTGGACGGTCAGCCCCGTTGTGCCGGCCTATGCCATCACCCGCAAAGTCTGGCCGGGAATGGGCTGGGCCAACAGCCTGCCCAATGGCAACGGCGGTGGAATCTCAGAAGACACAGCCACCGAGCCCTATCACAATGCGGCCCAGGATTACGAGCCCAAGCTGGACGTTTCTTACACGATGGGCAAACATGCCTTCAAGTTCGGCTTCAGCTACAACCGCTACACCAAGAACCAGATGCTCTACGGCGACGAGCAGGGCTACTACAATTGGGGCCAGTTGTCGAACGACACCCTCATGGACACCCTTCTGGGCTTGTCCTCCGGCTACAGCCAGGATCTGCTCGCTCCCATCCGCCACTACGTCAACCAGACTCCTTCGGTGTACGCGATGGACAACTGGCACGTTACCCCGCGCCTGACCTTGCAGCTCGGCCTCCGTTACGACGCCCTGCCGCACGCTTGGGAGCGCCAGAACTACCTGGGCAACTTCAATCAAAGCACCTACTTGACCAGCCCGTCGAACGCTCCCATCTGGGACGCCAGCGGCGCTATCGACCCCGCGAGCCCGCACCTCTACACCTTCCAGGGCATCTCCTCCTACATCAACGGCACCAACCTCGCCGGCGTCAATGGCTATCCAGTAGGCGTGGTTACCAACGACTACAAAACGCTCCAACCCCGCGTCGGCTTCTCTGAAGATATGTTCGGCAACGGCAAGACGATTCTCCGCGGCGGCTTTGGAACCTTCTATGAGCGCATGCAGGGCAACGACATCTTCGGCGTCGCCACCAGCGCACCCTTCAATCCTTCGCTCAACATCGGTTCCGGCAGCTCCGGAGTCTACTTCACCACCCCTGGGAAGAACTGGAACACCGGCGTCTCCATCTCGCCGAATTCCCTGATCTTCGCGGGTTCTGGCGACAGCCTGGCCCAGACCTACAAGGCTCCGGCCGTGGCCATGTACAGCCTCGGCGTGCAGCGCGAACTGGCTCCCTCGCTGGTTTGGGTTGTCCAGTACGTAGGCAACCTTGCCTGGCACCAGAACATCGTCGACAATGCTCTCAACAGCCTGTCGCCGAGCATTGGCACTGTGAATATCGCCAGTCCTCTACAGGCAGCTAACATGCAAGATGCGCGCTGCGTAGCCGGCGATGGCAGCAACAAGTATGCCGGCGGCGCCTACGATTCGGGCTGCACGGCCGGATTCAACAACTACGGCGGCATGAACGCCTTCCGCCAATTCCCCGGCTATGCCGGCATCAGCCAGGATCAGAACACCACCACCGGCACCTACAACGGTTTCCAGACCGGTGTTCGCGTCCAGAACAAGTGGGGCCTCAGCGGCGAAGTCGATTACACGTACTCGCATGAAATCGATCTCACCAGCTACGACCGCACGAATATCGACAACCCCTGGAACCTGAAGTACGACAAGGGCTCGGGCGCGCTCGATCGGCGTCAAATCCTCAGCGTCAACTACATCTACAAGCTCCCCCTCTTCAACAAGGCCCAAGGCCTCGTTCACTCCGTCGCCGGCGGTTGGGAGATTGCCGGAACTTTTGTGGATCAGAGTGGCGTGCCTGTGCCGATCGGCATAAGTACACCGGGCGGCTATGACCCAGTCGGCTTGGGCGGCGGGTACTCGAACCGTCCGAACATTACCAACCCGGGCGTCAAGATGACCTACCCCAAAAAGGTGAGCCAATGGTTCGACACAAGCCGGATTGACAACGCCGTTGTGCCGTCCTGGCTGGGCGGCAATAACCTGGGCTTCGGCAACATCGGCAAGGATGCGATGGTCGGTCCGGGCCGCGTGAACTTCACCACTTCGCTGTACAAGTCGTTCCAAATCTATGAGCAGGCTCGCTTCGAGCTGCGCTTCGAGTCGTTCAACACCTTCAACCACACCGAGTTCAACGGCGTGAACGTGGGCAGCGGTGCGATCAACAGCACGCAGGATCCGCGCGCACTCGAACTGGGCGGCAAGTTCGTGTTCTAAAATCAACCCTCAACCGGGGCGCGGCAGGCAACCCCTGCCGCGCCCCTTTTCTTTGACTCCGTCCCGGTCTGCAATCGAGAATAGGTGGGACAAAGGTGCAAGTGTGAGACGTTCTGCGGGTCTATCAATCTGCCTGACTTTGACGCTGGCCATGGCAGCGGGACATTGCCAGGAGCAGGCCGCGTCAACACAGACGGCGCTTGCCCTGGAACAGCAAGGTAGAAATTCCGAGGCCGAGGCCGCTTGGCGCGCGGTTCAAAAAGCTCGTCCGTCAAGCCCGGAGCCCTACGCACACCTGGGCCTGCTGGCGGCGCGGCAAGAGCGCTACCAAGAGGCCGTTCCGTTTTATCGCAGGGCGCTGGCGCTGAATCCAACCATGCCCGGCGTGCACCTGAACCTGGGACTTGCGCTCTTCAAGGGCGGCGAACTGAAGCAGGCAATTGCGGAGTTCGAGCCCTTGCTCAAAGCTCAGCCACCCGGCTCGGCGGAAGGCCAGCGGCTGACGATTCTGATCGGCATGGCGCATTATGGACTCGGCGATTATGCCCTGGCGGCTTCGTCCCTGCGCCAGGCTGCCGCCGGAGATCCCCAGAATCTGCCGCTGCGAATGACCCTGGCCCAAAGTTGCATGTGGTCCGATCAGTACCAATGTGTTCTTGACACCTATCGCGAGATCCTTACGCTGAATGCGGAGTCGGCTGAGGCCGACATGCTGGCCGGCGAAGCGCTAGATGAGATGAAGGACAACGCGGGCTCGACGAAGATGTTCCGCGCGGCAGTCAAAGCCAATCCCAGGGAGCCGAACGTGCACTTCGGGCTAGGCTACCTTTTGTGGACGCAAAAGCAGTATCCCGAAGCGGCAAGCGAGTTCCAGGCCGAGCTGGCCAACGACCCCGAACATACCCAGGCAATGCTCTATTTGGCCGATTCCCAAGTTCAGTTGAATCGAAAAGAGGAAGCACAGCCGCTGCTTGAAAAGGTGGTGCTGCGCGACCCGTCCTTGGCCTTGGGGCACCTCGATTTGGGCGTCATCTACAGCGATGCCGATCGCAAGGAGGAGGCGCTGCGAGAGTTGCAGGCGGCCGCCAAGCTCGCACCCAACGACGTGAACGCGCATTGGCGCCTGGGGCGGCTCTACCGGGCAATGGGAAAGAACGATGAGGCAAAGGCGGAGCTCGCTAAAGCCAGCACCCTGAACAAGGCAGCCGACGAGGACCTTTACAAGAAGATTGCCAATGGCCATCCCAAGCCGCCCGATTCGGGGGGCTCGACACCGGCGCCCCCAAACCAATAAGGGCTCGCATCCTGTCTCCATAATACCTAGCAGAACCGCGGCTGTTATTCAGAGCGAATGGGGCCCCGAACGCATTTCAGTTCGCGGGTGGCGAGCGAACAATCTGCTTTTCTGCCCGCCCTGAGTTCCGATGCGAACTTCAGAGACAGAACACTAGTTCTGCTGGACTTTGGCTTTGAAGATTTTGTCCTTTTCCAAGAGCTCGGAGAGAGCCCTTTCCGGGCAGATATGCCGCGCCTCAAGCTGAACCAGCTCAGCCTCCGCCTCGATGGCTGAGGCGATGGTCATGAAGCAATAGAGGCAGCGCGTGTTGTAGGTGCCGTTGTCGTTCTGAGTGTGGCTGTACATTGCCCCTCGGAGATGCGCGCAGGATTCCTCGATCCTAACCGTCACAATATCTCTTTGACGTGACCCGCATCACTAGCTCATGTTCGGCTCCCGCAGGAGGAAACATCCCCTTTCAGGAAAATGTTTAGAGATTTGCGCCCTGATTTGTATTTCTCCGCAACTGCCAGCAGGGACTGTGACCTGCCTGGGAGAAGAGCGAGACCGAACATGGGACATCGACCGAACCCAGATAATCGAACTCCTGCTTGTTGCCCTTCAGCGGAATGGTCACGTATCGATTGACGATGACTTTGGATTGGGGCGATCCGCGCAGTTTGAAAATGGCCCAGTCGCCGCCGTAGACCGATACAAAGCACGCCACCAAAACAACAACCACTCTCTGCAACCAACGCATCATGAGCAACGAACCTTCCTTGAACCAGTCCCGGAAAAACAGACAAATTAGACAAGCGGCGGCCTGTCAGAGGCGCCTTCCTCCAGCTTATCCCAGCGCCACACAAAAGAACCGGCGCTCGCGGCGTTGGCAGCCGGGGGAAGACCTGCTTCAAGCCATGAAGTATGCTGAGTGCGGGGAAAAACAATTATGCCGCGATACGCGCTGACCCTGGAGTTTCTGCTGATCTTTGTGGCCCTGCCGCTGGGTTACCGCTTTTCTCCGGTGCGGCTCCCTGCGCTGCCGTTGCTATGGGTGGTGGCCGGCTATGCCTTGTGGAAGTTGCTGAGCGACCCGCGCTTCGACCGCGCGTGGCTGTGGAATGCGGGACCTTTGCCCGGCAAGCTGCTAGAGATTTTTGCTCTCTTTGCCGTGGGAGCACTGGTGCTATGGCTGGGAGTGCGGCGATTTGCTCCGCAGCTGGAGTGGAGCTTTGTGCGCCAGCACACGGCCTTCTGGGCGCTGGTGATGCTCGCATACCCGGTGCTCTCGGTCTATCCACAGGGGCTGCTCTATCGGGCCTTCTTCTTCGAGCGCTATGCCGCGCTGTTTCCGGGAAAGTGGGCCATGATCCTGGCCAGCGCCGCGGCTTTTGCATTTCTGCATATTATCTTTCGCAATTCGCTGGCGGTGGGGATCACCTTTGTCGGCGGGTTGCTGCTTGCCGCGCGCTACGCCCAGACCGGCTCGCTGGCAACTTCGAGTTTCGAACACGCGCTCTACGGTTGCTGGCTGTTTACCGTCGGCCTGGGTCCGTATTTCTATCATGGGACGATTGCGGCGGTAGGTTCGGCGATGCGCAGATAGTCGTGTCACAGTTGCTAGATTCACGGCAAATACGAAAGGGCCCGCCGTTGTCGGCCGGCCCCCTGGTATCGGCTAGCGAAAACTGCCTAGAACTTGACCGACGCAGCGCGCGGCGAAATTCCACTAATCTCCGCGGCGCGGGCTTCGGCGTAGGCTGCTGCGCCCAACAGGGCAGCGCGGCTGTCGAGAATGATCCGAACCGGCATATTGACCAGCAACTGGCTCAGGCGGCCCTTGTCGGTAAAGGCCTTCATGAAGGTGCCGTCCTTGAGCTTATCCAGGATGCGGGGTGCGATGCCGCCCCCTACGTACAGTCCGCCGACCGACAGAACCTTGAGGGCCAGGTTGCCGGCCTCGGCGCCGTAGGCGGAGACGAACATATCCAGGGCCTTCTCGCAAATCTCGCTCTTGGCCGCCAGGGCCATTTCGGTGATTACAGCGTTGGGATCGTGAACGGCAGCGATCTTCTCCGCCAGCCAGGCCGGCTCGTCCATGCCGCGAACCTCGCGCAGGAACTCATAGATGTTGGTGAGCCCCATGCCGCTGACCACGCGTTCAAAGCTGATGCGGCCGTTGTACTTCTGCTTGAGAAAGCGCAGCAAATCGATCTCGTCTTCGTTGCGGGGGGCGTAGTCGGTGTGACCGCCTTCGGAGGGGCAGGGAACGTGAGAGTGGCCGTTCCAGATCAGGATGGCTTCGCCCAGGCCAGTTCCGGCTGCGAGCAGCGCGCGATTGCCGGCTTGGCTGGCGTCGCCCTCGCTGAGCGTGAAGATCTGTTCGGCGGAGAGTTCTGCAACGCCGTAACCGTTGGCTTCAAGGTCGTTGATCAGGAAGACATGCTCGATCTCAAGCGCGGCGGCCAACTCTCGGCTGTCCAGCGTCCAAGGCAGGTTGGTTAGACGCAGGCGCCCGTTGCGCACCGGTCCCGGCACGCCAAAGCAGGCCGCAGTTACCTTGTTGGCTCCCAGGAACTCTTTTACAATCTCTTCCAGTCCAGAGTAATCCTTGGCCGGGTATTGCCTATCGCTCGTATATTGAAGCGTTCCATTGATAAAGTCGTACAGCGCCAGGTGAACCTTGGTGCCGCCTACATCGCCTGCCAAAATCATCGTTGCCTCTCTAAAACTCCGCAGCCATCCGCGTCTGTTGCGGGCAAAAACGCAGCTGCGGCCTTATCCAGGATTAGTGTAAGTATACCGGAGGCGGGCCAAATCAGTTGGCTGGGCAGACGTTCCAAGTCGCGCGGCCCCGTCAAGACTTCGCTTAGAATCGCAGCTTTATCGGCCCCGGAGATGAGAAAGAAAGTTGAGCTGGCGCGATTGATCACCGGCCACGTGAGCGTGACACGCCATGCGTCTTTTTGCGGCACATGGTTGGCCGTGACCAAGCGGCTCATTTCATGGATGGCCTCGGTGTGAGGGAAGATAGAAGCGGTATGGCCGTCGTCTCCCATGCCCAGGGCGACTAGGTCGAAGCGCGGGCACTCGGCGCCTTCCAGGCGGAAGCTGTTGCGCAATTCCGACTCGTACCGGGCTGCGGCGACCTCAGGCTCCAGCTCGCCCTCGATGCGGTGAATTTGCTCAGGGTGGAGCGGAACGTGGTCCAGCAGTGCCTCGCGGGTCATGCGGTAGTTGCTATCGGCGTGATCGGGAGGCACAAGCCGCTCGTCCACCCAGAAAAGATCGAGATCGCTCCAGGGCATGCGCCCGCGCCATGGCCGATTGCGATCAGCCAGCAACTGGAATGCGGCCAATGGCGTAGAACCGCCGCTGATGGCGATGCGCGCCCGGCCGTTGCTGGCTACTGCCTCTCCGGCCATCTCGACAAAGTACTGGGCGGCCCGTTGCGCCAGCGCCGCCGCGTCCGGTTCCACGTAGTACTTGATACTGAGCGTTCTCGGCATGCCTGGTAACTTCCTCTCCTCTTTACTTTACGCGGGAGTTCTCTGGGACGCCGCAATTCACTTCTTTGTAATCGAGATTGTTCCATCGGGATGCACGGCGAACACACCCTTCTGCGTGCCGATGTACTCGGGCATGGACGGGGTTCTCGTCAGCACGAACAGCACATCGGTATCTTCGGGAACATCGCTAAGAAAATGCGAATGTGCGCCGCCAACAACACCGGAGCCGGGTTTGAACTCTCTGTCGAGAATCGTCTTGTGCAATTGGCGTTTCTCGACGATTTGCCTGCCGTCCGGGGAGATGGTGTAGCGGACATCGCCGCCCAGGGGCCAGATTGCGTCTTTGGTCTGCCCCGGATAGAGATAAACAAAGAGATTTCCGCCGGGCGCGGGAAGAATCGCGGTGTTGTAGGGACGGTTCTGGCGTGGAAAGTCCCCGGCGGCAAGTTCCAGAGCACGCTCGAAGGCAGGCAAATCGTCGGTCACCTCAGCAGGCGGATCGTATCTGCGTGCCACGAAGGAGCCGGGATGGCCCGCGTCCGTTGCCTCGTACACGACAAAGAATCGGTCATGCGCCTCGTTCCACTTTCCAAAGGAAACGACCCATCCCGAGGCGGGCTTTCTGCAAATGTAGTGGGCCAGTCCGGCTCTGTCTGGGTGCAGCGCGAGAAACGCGTCCGTCCCATGCCATGCAGCCTGGTCGTAGGCATAAAGAGCACGGCCGCGCTCGGTAACACCAGCCAGATAGGTATCGAGATCCTTGTCTTTTGACTCAGCCGCGGAAAAGCTCACGCCAAGCGAGAGGCAAACAGCCAAAACAAATGCGAATCGATGCAATGCAGGCTCCTCCGGCGGGGATTCTGCGCGGTTTCAGCCAGCGTACACCCCCCGCCGATTCTTCGTGGGAAGGATACCTTATTGCGATGGGAGGAGGCGGTGACAACGTGCGACGATCAGCGTCCCAAGTAGATCCGGTACTGCTGCTCGAGCAGGCCGGTGGCGCGAGCCAGAACCAGCTTGGAAACGTTGTACTGGTAGAGGCTTTCCACCAGGTTGCTCTGGGCGGCGGCCAGCGTAGCCTGTGCCGCGACCAGAGGCAGATTGTCGTCCACTCCGGCGTTGACGCGGTCCGTCTCGTCGTTGAGCGCGCGGGCCGCGAGGTCCACGTTGGAGCGAGCTACTTGGACGAGCTTCGAAGTGGCATCCACGTCGAGCAGGGCCGAGCGCACCTGCCGGTCGATGTTGCCGCGCAAGTCAGCTACCTGGGCGTCTACCGCGGCCAATTGCGCCTGCGATGTGTCGATGTCGCCACGCAGCTTAGCCTCGCGGAAAAGCGGAATGCTGAGAGTGCCCTGAGCCACAAAATCGCCGTGAGAGCCTGCACCGCTCACCTGACTTACGCCGTAATAGCCTCCAAAGCTGAGGCTGGGCAGGCGCTGGCTGCGGTAAGCCGCGTGAACGGCCTTGAGTTCGGCCGCCTCGTTTTGCAGCTTCTGATAGTCCTGGCGATTCTTGTAGGCTACCGCGCGCACCTCTTCAGGGGTTTGCGTAGCCAGTTCGCTGTAGGGCGCAGGGTCGGTGAGCGCGATCTTCTGGCCGGGGTCGATTCCGATTTCGCGTTTGAGCAGGATCAGGTCTTTCTCAAACGTGTTCTGGGCGGCGAGCAGTGCCTGTTGCTGCGCTTGGAGCTGCACCCGTGCCCGCAGTTCGTCCAGATTCGACGCCGTTCCCGCCACGTGTGCGTCATGAGCATGGCTCAGCAGCAACTCGTCCGTTGCCTCCAAGGCCTTGGCGTTGTCCACCTCGCTAGCAGCGGCAATGGCATGCAGATAGGCCGTGGCCACCTGCTGAACTACCTCTCCGCGCGCTGACATCTTGGCAAAGTGAGCGGCTCTCTCCGCCGCTCCGGCCGCCTTCCAACCGGCAATGACGGGGCCGGAAAAGAGCATCTGGCCGTAGTGGATCTGCCCCTCGGTCAGGTCGTCCTTGGTGATTTCCGACATGCCGGCGGGAACCACGCCGCCGGGAAAGAGCGGAGCAAACAGCTTGATGGTGTCCGGACCGAAGCCCAGCGTGGCCAGGTTGTGCTGATAGAAACCGTTCGCGCCGGTGACGGTGATGGTGGGCAGAAAGTTCTGCAAGGCCTCGTTCTTCTGTCCCTTGAGATCCTTCTCGCTGTTCTCCGCTTCCTTGAGTCCGAGATTGTTCTCAAGGCCGCGGCGCACTGCGTCGTCCAGCGAGAGCTTCAGGGTCTCATCGCTGGCCGGATGGGCCGTTACGCTGCCGAAGAAGGGGTTGATGGCCGAAGACGGATTCTGCGCCTGCGCGCACAAATGCGCTGACGGACCGGACAGAGCCAGTGCCGCAAGAAAGGCAGGGACTGACCCCAGCCGAAAACTAGATTGCCGCGTGCGATTCACTTCCATCATTATTTCAGATGAACCGGACTGCTTGAGGATTCCGGGAATGGTGGAAATGCACTTGGGAGGAAAAAGATCCTCCCTCGCGCCGACCGACTTTCGTCAAGGACTCCAGTTCAGGCTGACTCTCCCTGCGTCACCGCCTGGCAGGAACCGCAGGCTGCTTGAAAACAACCGTCGTGAAGAACTCGATCATCAGGCCGAACAGTCCGTTGACAAAGAAGTTCACCACCGGGAGCGGTCCCGGCCCGTTGGTCAAGAACATGAAATAAGAGAAGATCGACCCAACCACGATCCCCAGGACGACGCCGTTCCAGACCCAATGCAGCTTCAGCCCGGATGCGCCGATGACAAAGCCCATCACAGCGCGATTCAACAGAATAAAGACCAAAGTGATAACCGAAAAGGTGAGCATGTGGCCCAGGAATGCCCCGGTTGCGCAAAGGCCGCCAGCAACCAGACCGAACAGCGTAGCAATTACGATCCGCTTCATACGAACTCCGTTCCAGGCAGGGCACATCCGTGCCCGCGCCATGGCTGGTGATACGAGTTGGAGCGGGAGGGAGTTCCGTGAAACGGCAAATCGTAAGGGCGCTAGCCCGCACCTGGATTGGTAGTATCATGAATGCAACTTCCGCTCCCGCAACGCTCCGCGAGTAAGACGATTGTCAAGGAGGGGCCATGAACCGCGCGGTGTCAGTGATTGTTCTCTCTGGCTTTGTTCTCCTTTCGTTGCCCTGGGCCAACGGGCAGCAAATTTCAAAGTGCGGTTGTTACTGCAACAAGTTGATAGATCCTCCGTGCAGCGAGAATGCGTGCAAAGCCGCCTGCGGGTATCGGGAGCCACCCAGGCGAAACGTGCCTTACGTTCCCCCGTCTCCGCCGACGCCCGCAGAGATTGTGAGATACGACGCCGGCCAGGCCGCCTGGAACCGGGGCGACTACGACCAGGCTTTCCGGGACTACAACGCCGCCATTGCGGCAAACCAATGCTACGCTCCGGCTCACTGGGGGTTGGCCAAAGTCTACGTGCAAATGGCGGGTAAATGGGGCTGTCTGGTCGGGCAGGAACACGTCCCCTGCGGCGAAGCCGCGTACGCCGAACTGCGACTGGCCACCGAGGGTTGCGAAGGAAACATGCAAGGGCTGGGGCCCGGCGATATCGACCAGATCAACAGGATGAAGGATCCGTTGGCAAAGTCGTGGAAAGAGCGGCACTACAGAATGGACGCCAGTGCGGCCCTTGCGCGGGGGAAAAAGCACCAGGAAGCCGGCGATTTGGCAGCGGCGGAAAGCGATTATCGTTCCGTGATCGGCCTTTACAGACAACTCAACGTCAACGAGGGCGATTGCGACTACATGGATGCATACGATTCGCTCGGCGACATTCTCGGGGAGCGCGGCCGCTACGATGAGGCCATCGCCGCATTGCAGGCTGCACACAACACTCCATGTGGAAGTGTGATTGGAGGGCCCGGCTCCGCCGTCGGTACGATTATCGAGTCGAGGATCCAAACGCTTCGGGACAAGCGCGACGGAGTGAAGCCTGTTCAGCCGTCCGCGGAGGAGCCAAAACCTGAAGTAGCGAAAAAAGACGATCCCGCAGAGGAAACTCCGGAGACGGAGGCCAGCGTGGAGATTTCTCCGGAGATGAAGAAAACCTGTGATCGAGCGCTTCCCTTGGTTCAGAAGAGGCTCGCCGCCGACGATGTTGTGAAGAAACTGGATGCCCAGCGCGGTACAATTCCGCGCGACTTCCTGCTGGGTTGGATTGCCGCGGAGTCGGAAGGGAAGTTCAACGCGGCTCCGACTGCGATGGGAGAGCGCGGCTATTTTCAAATCTCTCCAGACGATTGGTGCTTCTTGCAGCGGGCAGGCAAGCTCTGCCAACTGTCGTGGAACCCGATCACCAAGACCTTCCTGCTCCCTGACATTGAGAAGGGCTTTGAGAAGCTCAGCACTGACAAGGACTACTCCCTTGAATTGGGAGTAAAAATGGTGCAAATGGACGCGAGCGATCTGAGAGGCCTGAAACGGGGATTCGACGAGCAGAGCAATCCGGACTTGTTCTGGCACCTGGTGAAGCTGGTCCATGCTGTCAGCCTTCACAGCGTAACAAAGTTTACCGACCAGATGCTCGAAGACGGCGTCAAGATCGACTCATGGGACGCGGTGCGAACCTATGTTTCCGACAAGGATCCCAGGATTCTGAAGAAAGCAACCGGCGCCGAGATTTCGACATGGGTGCAGAGGGAAGACAAGGTCTTCTACTACGCCGACAAGCTGGACGAGCAGTGAGGGCGAAGCTTGGATCGCTTTGAAAATTGAGCCGATTACCGGTCAGGGCCGAACTGCCCGCCTGGCAAGCGGCTCAGCGCCTCTGGCAGGAATGTTACTGGCCGAGCGCCTGGCTCCGGGCGCGAAGGTCCCCTCCGTCATAGCTCTTGTGGTCCGTTCGTCATCCGGCCAGGAAGTCCCGAATCAGATGCGCTATCATTTGCGGCGCAGCCCGCATCGCGCCGTGGCCCTGACCCGGCAGCCACTCGACGCGCACGCCGGGCAGAACCTCGGCCAGCGCCCGCGAGGCGTCCAGCATGGGATGTTCCGGGCTCAACTCGCCCATCAGCAGCATTGAGGGGCAAGGGAGCACGCGGTAATGCTCTACGCTCGGGCTCGTGGCGTCCATGGCCTCCAACTCGCGTATCCAGCTCTTGGCCAGCGGGCGCAAGCGCGGCCACCCACGCGAGCCGCGGAGAGCAAGAATGGCCTCAGGGGACATGCGCGGGAAGCTGGCGAGGCCCAGTTGCAGCGCCTTGTCCAGGTCGCCCTCTTCGATGGCGGCAACATAGGGCGCCAGGTTCTCACCGGCGATCAGGCCGCCGATGGGCAAAGGAGGCTCGTAGAGCACCAGCTTGGGAACCGGAGAGCGCATGGCGGCGCCCAAAGCGCAGGCTGCGCCGTAGGAGTGGGCCACGAGCGCCGCGTTCGCTCCCGATTCGCTTTTGGCGACAGCAAGCATGGCGGCGATATCCTCCTGCTCGCGCTCGATAGAGTACGGCCCAACGCCCTCACCGCTTTTGGCGCGCCCGCGCCGATCCATTGCAAAGCAGGTGAAATGGCCCGCCAGCAATTTGGCCACGGGCATCCAGTCGGTATGCGTCGAGCAACTGCCATGCACCAGCACCACAGCAGGGCCGCTGCCCAGGCGGCGATAGCCGATACGCGTCCCGTCCGCCGAGCGCACCGATCCCTCAGCTACCAGCGACGGCGCATGCCCCTGAAGAGTTGTGCTCATTCTCTCTATCGTAACTCTCGACCGCTGCGGGCCTAGCGACCTATCTCAGCATGGGGAACGGAGCCTGGACAGCCGGAATTCGTGCGCTACCGGGTTCAAGACTCCATGCGTTTCGACAGGCTCTGCGTCCCAGCTTCATGACCGGTCAGAGGTGAGCTTAACGGGCAGAAACAGACCCTAGTGACAAGCTGGCAGATCTTGAAATTCGTGGCTTTCCGTCATCGAGACAAAGCCGCGCGCGCAATTCAGGATCTGTTCTTCGAGAGGGGTGTTGTCGAATCTGTCCGGGGACATCGCGGTGGAGCGCGTGCGCAGCGCCAGGTAGAGATCGCTCAGCTTCTGCATGCTGTTGAGTTCGGCGGAGAGCATGGCGAGCGCCTTGCGGTCGTCGTCGGTGGATGCGGCGGCAGAGGCGAGAGCCTGATTCTTTTCCGCCTGCCTGTGCTGCGCGGCGGCCCATTCCTCCGACACAGGAATGTTGTTCTGAACCGCGCTGACGATCGCGATTCGCCATTCGCGGATGACGCTCATCTCTTCGATGCTGGCCTGGACAAAGGTTCTTGAAAGCCCGGTTCTTGCCTGAGGCTGGGGCGTCTGTGCCTGGGGCGCTGCTGCAGCCGAAGGCTCAGAACGGGGAAGTGTGAGCGTCGTCCGTTCGTCCTTGAACGAAAGGGTTCCGCCGGTCAAACGCGCCAGGGCCTCAACCTCGACATACGACTTTCCGTTGAGCTGAACCAGATGCGCTTCGCCCGTGCGCCCAGCGACTCTCAAGGTGGAGTCTTTTGGCGGAGTTTGCGCCATGACCTCTGCGGGCAGCATTGGGACTGCGGTCAACATCGCAATAACGGCAATTCTAAATATCATCGGATCTTCCCTCCGGACATCCCTATCACCTTCCCATTGCCCTGGGTCACTATTCTGCTCAATCTTGGGCACCATGGACGGCTGGCCGGCCGCCCTACGGCTCCAGGATCGGGATCTGTGGCGCCTGGCCGGAGGACATCTGGATTCCGTAGAGGAGGACAGCGGCGCGGCGGGCGCTGATGTGTCCGGCGGCAAGGGCCTGAATCGTTTGGTTGATGACGGCGAGCGCGCCTTTGCTGTCGAGATGTTCCGGCATTGCAATGCGAGCCTCGCGCGGTCGGGCGGGACGTTGAGGGCGGGCGTGGAAGTAGCAGAAAGAGCTGCCGCGCATGGCGGGCGACTGGCAATGGAGTCCGCTGGGCATGACGTGACGACATTCGTTGACCATGAAGTCCTTTCGTTCGGGTTGTGCGGCCCCCCTCCCCCCGGTGTGTTTGGGGTAAACTGCGTGTTTTCAATACGCTGGAGGCAGGGTTCTGCCGTAAGCCTTTTGTTTTGAACAATCTGGAAGCCAAGTTCCTGAAAACGCGAAACTTACGCGGGCTGGCGTGCGGTCTTGAGCCGGGCGCATCGCCGCGTTTCTCCTAAGGGCACACAACCTTTGAAGGCAGGTTAGCGCGTGGACAAGAAATGATCGGCAAATGGGCGTGATAGGAAGGCGTTGAGGATACGGGGGATAGCTTCAAGGGAGCGGGATAGGGATTGACATGGAGTCGGGGCCACGTGACCAGGAACGATGGGCGCCCCTCGGGGCCTGGATTTTCAGGCTTGGAAGACTTCAGAGATCGGATCTAGAGAGAACGAAAAGCGGCCGGTTGAGGTTTGTGCTCTCCCACCCTTTCGCCAGGTGCGCGAAAGGATGGGGCACCCAGCGTTGTTGGCTGATTAAGGGTGGGCCACCCGCCTAGACGGGGACGCAGATGTCGGCGATGAAGCCTACCGCCTTTTTGACGCGCATGTAATAGTCCGAGATTGTTCGATAAGTGACTCCCACCGACCCCCCGTGCGCGATGCTATTTCGAAGGTCAACCACAGCGTTTATTCCGTCCTTGATTTCGCCGTCGACGTATGCCTCGAACAGGTCTCCCCACCCAGGGCTGAAATCGTCCAGGAGGTCCTTTAATTTTCCGGATGTCGCGTTAGTAAACCTTTTAGTTCGATGGTCGACGAATCTCTGGAGCGACGGCGCGCCGTTTCTTCTGGCGTGTTCTAAGACAAGCTCGTACACCGCCTTCTCCAAATATCCCGAGACCAGAACGCAAAGATATCGCGCAAAGTCTGACTGAATCTCGGATTCGAGGGCAACGCTGCCGATGCGCTTGAAGGCTGCGTCGAGACGCTGTTCTAGACTTCTTACCTCAGCGCGGCCCGTCATTGCATCTGCGAGAACGCTTGTTCTGCCCTTGTGAATCGCGCTGTGATATTCGCAGGCTGGGATGTACCCGTTTCGCTCGCATCCAGATAAGCAGTATCGGTAATGAGCGAATCATATCTCGCTTTCAACGATTTGATATCTGTAAACGGCTTATGGACTAGCAGTCGCTTCGCTATACCTGTCATCAATGAATCGACTACGGCGGCATTGACAGACCTTTTCGGGCGAAATGCCCTCTCGCCGATCCCGCTAAGGATCGTCTGGGTGGAGAGGGAAAAAATATCGCTGAGGTCCTTCTCGGACTGTTTCGTTAGACTCCTGTTTTTCGCCATGTAGCGATTCAGAAAGTTCTTCATCGGAGCCGCATAACCGGCGGAGTCATAGAGAAAGGCAAAAAAACGGAGGATCATCTCCATATCTTTAAGACGCTTTGACTTTGGACCTACCAATTTGCGCCATGAAACATTGTCGTTCAACGTTTGAAGAACCCTCACCAATTCTCCGTGGTACAAAGCTACTCTGATTTCCTGAGGTTGAAGATTCATCCCGCCGGTGTTGAGTCTCTCAAATATGGAATCACTACTGTCCGGCTACAAGTTGAACAGATTCAATTGGTTGCAATTGTCGTCTAAGTCGTTATCGCAGCCCATCTCTTGAAGTGCCCGTAAAATGGGGGTTCTCTCGAACAGAGTTAGGC
>Ga0181520_10007159_pt1 | contig 16588 bp, 12 predicted proteins | sample PEATcosm2014_Bin_29_FD_132451 | JGI IMG/M metagenome (GOLD analysis project Ga0181520, IMG submission 132451) | Peatland microbial communities from MTU Mesocosm Facility, Houghton, MI, USA - PEATcosm2014_Bin02_30_metaG | ecosystem: Environmental > Terrestrial > Soil > Wetlands > Peat | place... | reverse complement strand
CCGGCCAGTCCCTCCGCCATGTCGCGGAAGGGTTTGTTCGGGCCAATCGTCTCGTCGCGGTCATGTGGGCCGGAGCCGTGGACCATCACAACCACCGGCACCTTGTGTTCCGCGGATGCGCTGAGCGGCAGGCAAAGCGTCCCACCCAGTTCGAGCCCGTCGCTCGCAATCTTCACTTCGCGAGTATTGCAATTGGAGTTGGCGGCTGGTTGCGGAGCCGCGTGGTCGGCCGCGAGTACCGCGACAAAGCCGTCACGAACCATTTCGAAGCTTTGCGCGGGTACGGCAATCTGCATCAGTTCGTGGGTGCCGGCGCGCGCCAGCAACTCCAACCGCAGTCCACCGCTCTGTATGGAATAGTGCTCCAACTCAATGGCAGCATCGCCTAGCTTGCCGCTGGCATGGGAGTTGCGTGTCACCGTGGCGCCCTGCATGAGCAACCGCTGCGGCACCAGAATCTGTATATTGACGCTCTCCGCCTTCTGCGTTGCCAACCAGTCCAGTAGCACCTGCGAATGGGCGGCAATCATATTGTCCAGTAGAAATGCAGGACCTTTGGGCTCCACGGTTGTAGAGGGCGACTGCCCGTTCGTTTGGGCCTGGATCGTGTAGCTGTCGCCACTGCGCGTCAGCCGCGTCTTCTGCGCGCTGCCCGCAACGGTCGCATCCAGCGCGTAGGAGGCAGGCATGAACTGCGGGTCTACGGCTAACTTTTCGTGTAACACAAGCTGCGCTCCGGGAAACGTGGCCTTGGTTGTGCCCTCAATGTGGTATCCCGAAGCGTCGCGCGTCAGCGTGTACTCTTCATTCCCGGCAAGCGCGCCTCCGGAGGCATACAGTTGAAACCGGTTCACCTGGCTTCGCGCGACAACCGCAGCCAAACAGCAAAAGGATATGAGAGAAAAAAGCCGCATTCTGCTCATGAGTTTCTCCGTTCGGTCAACTGCCCTGGGTGAGGAGGTTGCGTAATTCGTGCTGCAAATCGTGCGCGGTGTAAATGGGAGGCTGGCAGGCGAAGCCGGTGCACAACATCGCGACGGCCCGGCCATCCTGCAAGCCGGGAACTGCGGCGATGGTTTGCGCCAGCGCCGCCGGAAGCGCGGTGCTCACGCTTGCGGCGTCTCGCACGCGCAGCACAATCTTGTTCAGCGCAAAGGGCGTGCGCGCCGCCGCGTAGAGTTCGTCGGCCTCCGTACCGTTGCCAATCACGACCACCTGCGTGTGTGCGCGCGCCATCCAAACCGCGGCCAGTCCGTAGGTTCCTGCATAAATGCCAAACTGTTCGGCAACTCCGGCAAAGACTTCGAGCGTATGCCTTGCGAGTTCATGCAGCCGTGCTTCGCCGTTGAGCGCATGCAGGCGCAGCAGCGCAAGAGCGGCGGCGGGGTCGCCCGCTGGTGTTGGCGAATCCTGGAAGGGTTTGCGGCGCTCGGCCAGCGCTCCGACGGTTTCGGACGAAGTCCTACCGTCCAGATCGAAGAAGCCGCCGCCGGTCTCATCGTAAAAGCCGGAAATCATGCGCTCGGCAATCTCCTGCGCGCTGGTGAAGTAACGCAAATCGCCACTCACCTCGTAGGCGTCGAGGCAGGCCAGCACGGTGAAGGCGTAGTCGTCGAGTAGGCCCGCTGGCCGCTGGCTCGTGCCATCGGAGGCATAAGAGATGACGTGCAGCAATCCGCGTGCAGGCTGCCAGGCTTCAGCGAGCAGACGGTCTAGAGAGCGCAGCGCAAATCGCTGTTCCTCGCTTTCCTCCAGCACGCGTGCCGCCTGCAGTACGGCGGAGATACAGAGCGCGTTCCAGTTGGTGTACAGCGTACGGTCGACGAAGGGCATGGGCCTTTGCAGACGTGCAGCGTAAAGCTTCGCCTTTGCCGCGGCCAGCAACTGCCCCGTCGCCTCCGGAGTACGACTCTGGCCGGCCGCGATCTGATCCACGGACTGGCTGATCCAGAGCACATTTTTTGCAGGGTCGTGCGGCATCTCGCCGTGCTCGCCAATGTCGTAATACGCGGCGGCGACCGCAAGTTCGTCGGCGTTCAAAACCGCGCGAGCCTCCGCCAGCGTCCACGTGAAGAAATCGCCGTCATCGTGCAGGTTGATGTCCGCATCTTGCGAGCCGTAGTAGCCTCCGCGCTCGCGGTCGCTGAGCCATTCGCGCAGCCAGCGCAGAATGCTGTGCGCAACCTCGGCGAAGAGTGCGTTGCCGGTGGCCTGCCAGGCGTGTACGTAGTTCTTGAGTAACTCAGAGTTGTCGTACGCCATCTTCTCGAAGTGGGGCACACACCAGCGCTCATCCACCGAGTAGCGATGAAAGCCTCCGGCAAGCTGGTCATAGACTCCGCCGCGCGCCATCTTTTCCAGGGTGGTCTCCACGACCTTGCCCACCTGCGCTTCACCGGTACGCGTGTACCAGTCAAGCAGCAGATCGATGACCGGAGGATGGGGAAACTTCGGAGCGTGGCTGAAGCCGCCATTTTCGCGATCGAACGCGCCAAGGGCGGCCTGTACCATCTGCTGCACAATGCGAGGCGAGAACACACCACTGTGTCCGCTCATGCCCTCGGAGTGCGCCAAGGCGTGCATCAGCCCTTCGCTCTCGTTTTCCACTTCATCGCGACGCTCCCGGAAGGCTTGAGAAATTGCCAGGAGAATGCGCTGGAAGCTGGGACGCCCATAGGCATCCTCCGGAGGGAAGTAAGTTCCGCCGAAGAACGGTTTGCCTTCTGGCGTAAGGAATACGGTCAACGGCCAGCCGCCCTGGCCGCTGACGGCTGCCACCGCCGCCTGGTAACGCGCGTCGACGTCAGGCCGCTCATCGCGATCCACCTTGACGGGAATGAAGTGTGCATTCAGAATGGCCGCGATTTCACCGGACTCGTACGATTCGCGGTCCATGACGTGGCACCAGTGGCACCACACGGCGCCAATATCGAGAAGGATGGGTTTGTCTTCGGCCTTGGCGAGTGCAAACGCCTCTGGTCCCCACTCGTGCCAATGCGTGGGCTGGTTCATGGCGGATCGCAGGTAAGCGGAAGAGGCGTGGACGAGAGCGTTGGGCTGGCTCGAACTCATGCCGACAAGTGTAACGCCAAGCGGCAGCCAATGCTTATCATCCGCAGCAATGGCAAACGCCCGGATTCCTCCGGGCGTTCGTGGACCTCGGTTGCTTTATGCGTCGAGATGGCTCTCAAGGAAGTAGAGGTCTTCATCGGCCTCGCGGACTATCTGGGTGAACAGATCGGATGTGCCCTGGTCGCCCAGATCATCCGTCTCATCAATTCCTTTACGAATCAGATTCGCGTATTTGGCAAGGTTTTGCGAGAGCGCCTTGAGATGTTCCTCGCCGTTCACCGCGCTCAGGTTGTATTCGGGAAGGGAAGAACTCTTGGCCGCCAAACGTGCGGTGCCCATCGCAACTCCGCCGAGTGCGGTCGTGCGCTCGGCGATTAAGTCCACATATTCCGCAGCGTGTCCGGCAACTTTGTCGAAGAGAAGATGAAGCTGATAGAAATGCATCCCCTTGACGTTCCAGTGTGCCTGCTTCGCTTGGGTTGAAAGATCCAAGGAATCAGCCAGCCGCGCATTGAGGAGTTCGATTACCTTTTCCCGCACATCTTCGCTCAGGCCAATTCCCGTCTTGTAGGTAGGGTGTTTCGTTGCTGTAGGCATAAATAATTTGCGTACCTCCAGCAGGTTTTGATGCGAGGTTGCAAAGCAAGGTTGAATCAACTCAGCAAAACTCTTCCGATCTGGGCATACAGCTCAATGGCGCGTATCAGTTCTGCTTTGGAAATGAACTCCTGGTCCGTATGCGCCACCAGAATCGAGCCCGGCCCCAGCAGCACGGGCTTTCCCCAAGCCGAGAGCTGCGGAATATCCGTGGTGAACGACGCCGTCATGGTGGGGATACCGGGCACCGTGAGAAAGCGCATGTACGGAATATTCAGAACGAATTGTACTTCGGCCAGCGGACCCACGGCAGAGACAATGGCTGCGCAGAGCTCCTCCGACGGTCCCACCAGGCGGTAGAGTAACTGTGCCTTGGCAAAGTCCGGAATCACATTGGTGGCGCGCCCGCCCTCGATGATGCCGATGTTGACCGTGCTCGGCCCAATCTCCGGATTGTGCGGCAGCCTCATTGCGCGCAAGGCTTGCAGCGCGTCGAGCAGCTTGTCGATCGCGGACTCGCCCAGTTCCGGATACGCGGAGTGTGCCATGCGGCCATGGGCGGTCACCTCCACGCGCAGTGCGCCCTTGGATGCCAATGCGATGCGGTTACCGGTGGGCTCTCCGTTCACCAGGAACAGCGAGCCGCGCGGGTTTTGGTTGGCTACGGCGGCGCCTAGTGAGTCGCGCTCCTCGCCGACGACGAACAACAGCCCGACGGATTTGCCGCTGCCTCGGAGCTGCTCACAGGCCGAAATCTGCGCGGCGATGATTCCTTTGGCATCGCAAGAGCCGCGTCCATAGATGTTGTCGTGGTCCTCGCGCGAAGGCAGAAACGGCGGAACGGTATCGGTGTGGGTGGAAAAAACCAGCGCGGGTTGGCCGACATTCGCGGGCCGGGCAAAAATGTTGAAGCGCTCGCCTTCGACCGGCATGCGTTCGACGACGTAGCCAAGCTCCTCCAGGTAGCTGGCGAGAAAGCTGGCCACCGCGCCCTCCTTGCCGGTAGTGGATTCAATGTCGATAAGCTGGCGGGTGAGCGCGACTGGGTCCATGGCAACAGAATAGCAGGAGCCGTTGCGCTCCAACAGAAACGCCACCCGGCGAGGGTGGCGTTTCTGTTTACGGCGGTTGCGGGTTAGTCAGCGCTCTGCGCCTTGGATTCTACGGTGATGGATTTTTCGATGCGCATCTTGTAGAAGCTGCGCCATACGAAAGTCGCCGAAACCAGGAAGAAGCCGAGTGCCAGAACGTGCGTCAACAGAGCGTTCCTTTGAGTCAGGTTTACCGCCAGTTGCACGGCGAGCAAGCCGAACAGGGTGGTGAACTTGATGACCGGATTCATGGCCACCGAAGAGGTGTCCTTGAATGGGTCGCCCACGGTGTCGCCGACCACGCAGGCGTCGTGCAGCGGAGTGCCCTTGGCCTTGAGTTCGGTCTCCACGATCTTCTTGGCGTTGTCCCATGCGCCGCCGGCATTCGCCATGAAGATGGCCTGGTACAACCCGAAGATTGCGATGGAAAACAGGTAGCCGATAAAGAAGAACGGCTCAATGAACGAGAAAGCCAGGGTTGCGAAGAAGACGGCCAGGAAGATGTTGAACATACCCTTCTGCGCATACTGGGTACAGATCTCAACAACCTTTTTGGAATCTTCCACGCTGGCTTTTTCTACGCCTTCCAGCTTGATGTTGTCCTTGATAAACTCCACCGCGCGATAGGCACCGGTGGAAACCGCCTGGGTCGCGGCACCGGTGAACCAGTAGATCATGGCGCCGCCGGTGATAAGGCCGAGGACGAAAGGTGCATAGAGCAACGACAACTTGTCGGTGTTCTGCGTGAGTCCGTTGGTGAGTCCCATGATGATCGAGAAGATCATGGTGGGTGCGCCCACCACGGCGGTACCGATCAGCACCGGCTTGGCAGTTGCCTTAAACGTGTTACCCGCGCCGTCGTTTTCTTCCAGCAGATCTTTGGCGCGTTCGAAGTTCACGTCGATGCCGAAGTCTTTCTTGACCTCCGCCACGACGTTGGGAACCTGCTCGATCAGCGAAAGCTCATACACGGATTGCGCATTGTCGGTGACCGGGCCGTAAGAGTCAACCGCGATGGTTACCGGGCCCATGCCAAGGAAGCCGAAAGCCACCAGGCCGAAGGCGAAGACCGCCGGAACCAGCATCAGCGCTCCCAGTCCCTGCAGGCTTACATAGTAGGCGACAGACATCAGTGCGACCATCGCCAATCCCAGCCAGTAGCCGGAGAAGTTGCCCGCTACAAAGCCGGAAAGAATGTTCAGCGAAGCTCCGCCCTCACGCGACGATGTAACAACTTCCTGCACATGCGCGCTGGAGGTGGAGGTGAAGACCTTAACTAGCTCTGGAATGACCGCGCCCGCCAGAGTTCCACAACTGATGATCGAAGCCAGCTTCCACCAGAGTGTTGAGTCGGTGCCGAGGACGGGAATCATCAGGTAACTGACGAGGTAGGTGAGCGCGATGGATACCACGGAGGTGAGCCACACCAGCGAAGTCAGCGGCGCTTCGAAGTTCATGACGTCGCTGTTGCCGTACTTTGCCTTTGCCAGCGCATGATTCAGGAAGTAAGAACCGGCGCTGGCTACCAGCATCATGACGCGCATGACGAAGATCCAGACCAGCAACTGAACCTGTACGGTTGAGTTATGTACTCCGAGCAGGATGAAGGTAATGAGCGCGACGCCGGTTACGCCGTAGGTTTCAAAGCCGTCGGCCGAGGGGCCAACCGAGTCGCCCGCGTTATCGCCCGTGCAGTCGGCAATTACGCCTGGGTTGCGCGCGTCGTCTTCCTTGATCTTGAAGACGATCTTCATCAGATCAGAGCCGATGTCGGCGATCTTGGTGAAGATGCCTCCAGCGATACGCAGGGCGGCTGCACCCAGCGATTCGCCAATGGCAAAGCCGATAAAGCACGGACCGGCATAATCGCCCGGAATGAAGAGCAGGATGCAGAGCATGATCAGCAACTCAACGCTGATCAGCATCATACCGATGCTCATGCCCGCTTTGAGTGGAATGTCGTGCACCGGGAAGGGCTTGCCTCGCAGGCCGGCAAACGCCGTACGCGAATTGGCGAAGGTGTTGACGCGAATGCCAAACCAGGCCACACCATAACTCCCGGCAATACCAACCAGGCTGAAGCCCAGGATGATCGGCAGGGTTACGGCAATCGATTTCCCTGGCACCGGAGCCAACCAGCCGAAGTACGCCGCAATGATCACGGCGATAAAGGCCCACAGGACGAGAATGAACTTGCCCTGCGTCACCAGGTACGTCTTGCAGGTTTCGTAGATCAGCTCAGAGATTTCGAGCATGGCGCGGTGAACTGGCAGATTCTTCAGGTGAATGTAAATCGCCAGGCCAAACAGCAGGCCGAAGATGCTGAACAGGATGCCGATCAGCAGCAGGTTGTGGCCGTTGATGGCGCCATTGAAGAAGCTGACGCTGCTTAGGTTGGGAAGTTTTAGCGCAGCCTCGCCGCCAGCCGGTTCGGCCAGTGCTGCCATGGAGGTGACAAGAGTAAGGGCCAGCAGCGAAATGCCCCGGCGGAGCAAAGATAGCTTGCTCATCCGGCCCAGTTGATTGAGGCTCTGCAGGAGCCACACATTCATACGATTCCTCCGAGTTGAAACTCGTTAACGGGTTGTTACGGCCCATGCGAATAAAAGTGCGCGAAAGAGAACGGTGCGGCTTAGCCGCACTCGTGACGCTTCCGGGCATTAACTGAACCCGAAACGCGCTTCCACTTCAAGAAATGTTGAGGCTTGGCCGCGTTGGGTGTCACAAGGAGACGCTTGCGAGGCGCTCCACCTCCCGCAGCTCCCAAAAAATACTCTTCTGCGGGAGACGAAAACTTATAGCATGCGGGAATTTCAAGATCAATCGGTTGCACGTGAGTACACGATTTTGGCGGCTGAACGGAAGAGCAGCGGATTCTACGTCTATTCGCCGCGCATATTTTCCTTGACCCGTCGCGCCAGTTTCTCCATCTCCTCGGCCTTGCGCATCACCTCCAGGGAGAGGGTGTTTTCCCCAGTTCTGTCCACGTACTGCTTCAGTTGGGTTGCCAGTTCCAACAGCTTTTGCGAGTCGCGTTTCATGTCTTCAAAGCGCTTCTTTTGCCGCACCAGCTGGTTCTTCTGCGCCATTTCTTTGTCAATCTGTGTTTGATCGTCCGGCAGTCCGGAGTTACGGGCGGGGGTGCCCATCTGAGCCCAGGCTGGGGCCATGCAAATTGTAAACAGGATCGTGGCAATCCCAAGTGGACGGAAGCTAGGCATGGGCATCCAACCTCGTTACGAAGGAAAGACTGCCGAATTATAGAATGGCTTTCCCACGCGCCTGACGATTTATAATCCGCCATTGTGAACCCTACTCAGCTTCCGCGCACCTGGCATGACTTGTTCCGGCTCAACAACTGGTATGAGGATCTCTATGTCCTCGTGCATGACAAGTTGCCCAAAATCCTAGTCACGGTCGTAATTGCTGCTGTGCTGATCCGTATTCTGAATCTCGTCAGCCGCCGGCTGGCTCGCGTGAATCAGGCGAATCTGGTAACTTCCAGCGTCCGCAGGCAGCAGCTTATAACTATCTCCTCCATTATCCGCAGCTTAGGCCTGACGGCGATTGTCTTCTTTGCCTTGGTCACCGTTCTTTACGACCTCGGCATCCACGTAGAGCCGCTGTTGGCCAGCGCCGGTATTGCCGGTTTGGCCGTGGGCTTCGGCGCGCAGACCCTCGTCCACGATGTTCTGAACGGATTTTTCATTCTGGTGGAGAACTGGTTCGACGTTGGCGACGTGATTAAGATCGGCGCATTCCAGGGGGCGGTGGAGACCCTGACCCTTCGCCGCACCGTGCTGCGGGATGCCGATGGTTCCGTGCATACCATTCCCAATTCCACCATCACGGCCGTCACCAACATGACCCGCGACTGGACCCAGGTTGCCATGCATGTTGCCGTCGATTACAAGGAGAACAGCGACCGGGTCATCCGGTTGTTGCAACAGCTCGGCACGGAGTTGCGCAACGACGAGCGTTTCCGCGATGCGATTGTGGCCGATCCGCAGGTTCCTGGCATTGACCGCGTCACTGGTAACGAGGTGGACTATCTCATACTGGTCAAGACCCGCCCCGGAGAGCAGTACGCGATCAGCCGCGAGCTCCGCCGCCGCATCAAGGACTGCTTTGAACTCAATAAGATCCAGGCGGGAGGCCAAAACCGCTTCTTCGTGCTGGATTCAAGCACGCCGCCTCAGAAATAGCGACAATCCAGACGTGAGATTCGGCAATAGCATCTCTCCGTGCTTCCCGCCGCATCCCAGATAGTTGTCATGTTGCAGTCCGCACTCATCAGCATCATTCTGGGAATCTTGATTATCACCGCATGGTATTGGGCATTCCTGCACCTTAACCGGCGGCGCGCGCACCGTGTTGTGCGCTGGCTGGAGGAGGCTATTTCGGCGCACGGCCAAATCAGCGGAGTGGAGTGGCTTAGCCCTTCGCACTTCCGCGCGCGGCTTCGCCTGCCCGGCAGCGCTTTCCGTCAACCTTCTCTGGATGCGCGTTTTGCACCGCGCGAAATGCCAGTGCGCTGGATGGCATGGCGCTTTCGGCACCGTCAGGAGACGCTCACCTTTGAAGCCAATCTCACCTGCCCACCGCGCTATGGGATGGAAATCGGCCGCACCCGCTGGACCGGTTTAACCCGGCGATGGATGCGGGCCGACGGCGATTGGCCAACCTACAGCGTCGCATCCTTGTTCATCTCAACCCAGCCGGAGTGGGAGCCGGAGATCTCGGCGCGCATGACCACCGTGGTATCGGCGCGGGAGTTCGAGTTTCTGGGTGTTTCCTTTCGCCCCCACTCGCCTCATTTTTCAGTAACATTTTCACTGCAGGAAGTGCTCAGGCATCCCGGCGGCGAGCTTACCATCTTTGACAGCCTTCGCGAACTCGCCGAAGGCTCCCCTACTTCCAGGATGTAGCTGCATTTTTCCGGTGGCCAGAGACGACCCAGCCGATGCCTATGAGCATCGGCTGGTGTTGCTTCGGGAATGCGAACTATTTCAAGCCAGCGACATACGCTGCAATCGCCTTAGCCTGGTCAGAGGTCGCGTTGAAAGGCTTCGCGTGGATGCCCTTCTTGCCGCCGTTGGCGAGCACGTCAGCGACGTTGGTCTTGCCCTTGATGGCCGGTCCCATTTTGCCTTCGCCCGCCGCGCCGTGGCACGCAGCGCACTTCGTCTTGTACAGAGCCGCGCCATCTTCCGCAAACGCAGCCGTAGACATCATCATCGCCAGAGCAGCCAGAACAATCGTGAAACGTTTCATGAAGCAGGATCTCCTGTGAGTGATAGGTGCACCAGTATGCTGCCCTCGCCGGGGAAGTTTACCCCAGCCTGAGCATCAGCTTTGGATGCGTTTGTATGAACCCATCCGGGAGAACATTCTATCGCCTATGCAAACATATTCCATGAAAAACCTCGCGCAATGGCACTTTTGTTTCGCGGCTGCATACCAAGCGCACTTTATCTTGAGTGTCCCTCGTAGATTCGCAACAGCCAGGTCGTACGCCAGCGCCGCCAGAGTCGCTGCACCAGAGTTGTTCCCCCAGAGTTGTTTGCTCTAAGCTGCGCGGCCTCGGCGCAGGCTGCTCTTCTTCGCACTGCGCCGAAGTGGCCGTCCTTCGCGTGGGGTTTGCTGATCTCCCCCGAATTCCTCCGCAGAGGCTTCCACGCTGGAATCTTCGGGTTCGGACTCGTGTGTGTCAAGGCTGATAGGCTTCACTTTGGCGGTGAGAATGATCATCTTCTTTAGTGTTTGTTCTTCCTCTTTCAATATCTGATTCAGCAGGCGCACGACTTTCGTCTGCTTTAGCTGCTCCGCCAGCCGGATCAGCGACTCGTAGGCTGAGATCTCATAGCGTTCCACCTTGATTGCGGCGGCAATGTTGAAGACGTCTAGGATATCGGGCGCCGGTTGCTGTTCCCTCATGATCTGGTGCTCTTCGCTGAGCCCTTTGATCCCGGCACATTCAGTCTCCTCGGCCTCTTCGTCGAGCAACTCAAAGCACTGCTCCAGGCGCTCGACGTGACCTTCGGTCTGCGTGTGATGTGCCTGGAAAGCACTCCGCAGGGTCTGGTTGTTGCTCTCCTCAATTTGCTCTGACAACGTTTCCAGAATCCTGTGTTCGGCATCCACCATGTCGCTCAACTCATGCAGAAATAGCTCTTGTACGGTTTGCATTCGCATCTCCTCATGCTTTGGGATGCGGCTTAAATGGACGCGACGGGATGCGGCGTGCCGAAATCCATAGCTGAGTCGTCCGCGATGGATGGCGCTGTGGGCTACCCTTGTTGCACAATGACCTTGCACAATCACGAGGCGCACTGGCGGAAGCACGAATCGCAAGAACCCCATGACCGGGAAGATGCGAGCCCGCGGAACATTCTGTTTGTGCTATAAACCTCGTGCTATAAACTCTGTCGCAGGTGCATTCTGGCCTGTATCCCTGTAGTTGAGAGATCCTATGTTCTACAGTTGCTTTCTGGAATCCGTGGAGCGTTGGCCGGACGCGCCCGCAGTCGAGATTCAGCGGCAGCCCGGCGCGTCCACTCCGCCGTCGCCGCTCTCCAGTGTCACCACGACCGCCGATGGACACACGGTCGAGAGTTTCACCTATCAGCAGCTTCGCCGCTGCTCCGATGGGGTGGGGCAGTGGCTGGTTCGCTCCGGCATTGGCGCCGGGGTTGCGGGAGGTGCACGGTGTGCCATCCTGGCGTTCAACAGTCCAAGCTGGGTTGCCACCTACCTAGGAATTATCGCCAGCGGCAATACCGCCGTTCCCCTTGACACGGCGTTCACCGCCTACCAGGTCAGTAAGCTGATTGACGATAGCGGCGCGACCCTGCTTTTTGTGGATACGCGTAGCCTGGCAGTTGCCCAGGAAGCCGTCGCCGGGCGGCCAGTTCAGCTCGCGATGCTGGATGCGCCACACGAGGGCCTGCCCTTTGTGCAAGAGATGGTGCTGGCCGCCGAACCGGTTTTCGTGGCGGTTGCGGTGAAGCCAGACGATGTTTCGGCGATCATCTATACCTCGGGAACCACTAGCGATCCCAAGGGCGTCATGCTTACCGACGGCAACCTCACCGCCGAGCTGGAGTGCGTGCGCCAGTTCATCCACCTCAGCCCAGGCGATGGACTGCTCGGGGTGTTGCCGCTTTTCCATGTGCTGGCGCAGATGGTGAATATCTTTTTGCCGCTCGGCAATGGCGCCAAGGTGGTTTTCCTCGATTCGCTCAACACGCAGGAGCTGATGCTTGGGTTGCGGGAGCGCGGCATCACCATTTTCTGCTGCGTTCCGCAGTTCTTCTATCTCATCCATGAGCGCATCTTTGGCGAGGTTGCAAAGAAAGGCCGCCTGGCGGAAAAGATCTTCAGCATCATGCGCAGCCTCAGCGCGGTTTCGCAAAAAGCGGGGTTCAATCTCGGCAAGGTGTTCTTCAAGAAAGTCCACGCACAGCTCGGGCCAGACATCCGCTACTTTGTCACGGGCGGTTCGCGCTTCGATGCCCAGGTGGGCCGTGACATCCACGCTCTCGGCTTCAAGATGCTTCAGGCCTTCGGAATGACGGAGACCACCAGCGGTTGCTTCTGCACACCTCCCGATGACAATGTGATCGGTTCCATCGGCCGTCCGTTGCCGGGGTTGCAAGCCAAGCTGATGGATACCAAGGTGGACGAGAACGGGTATCTCGTGGGCGAGATTGCACTGGCCGGCCCGACGATTATGAAGGGCTACTACAACCGTCCGGAGGCGACCGCCGAAGTGCTGAAGGACGGCTGGCTTTACACCGGCGATCTTGCCTACACCGACAACCATGGCAACTACTTCATCACCGGCCGCGCCAAGGATGTGATCGTTCTCAGCTCCGGCAAGAATATCTATCCCGAAGAGATCGAGAGCTACTACCTGCGCTCACCCTGGATCAAGGAGCTCTGCGTTCTTGGACTTGAAAGCCGCAAACCCGGCGAGCCGCTCAGCGAGCGTCTACACGGCGTGATCGTGCCAAACTTTGATGTGTTGCGCGAGCACAAGATCGTCAATATCCGCGAGGTCATTCGCTACGACGTGGAGGGCATCTCCGCAACTTTGCCGGCCACCAAGCGAATCCTCTCCTATGACATCTGGCAAGACGATCTGCCACGTACCACTACGCGCAAGCTGCGCCGCCAGGAAATCGAGAAGAAGCTGCTTGCCATGTACGCCAGCGGCAAGGTTGAAGACATTACACCCAAGGAGCGCGTCTTCTCCGAAGACGACCGCGTCTGGCTCGCAACCCCCGACGTGCAGCACGCCCTGGCCATTGTCGCCGAAGCTGCTGGCAAGAATCATCAGAAGGAGATCCACCCGGACGATAACCTCGAACTCGATCTCGGACTCGATTCCATGGAGCGCGTTGAGCTGCTCACGGATCTGACTCATCGTCTGGGTGCGGAAGTTGAAGACTCCGTTGCCAGCGAGGTTTACACGGTGCGGGAACTGGTGGGAGTGGTTCTCAAGAACATGGGCAAAGCCGCGCGCCAGGCGCCTGGATGGCACACCGTATTCGAGGGCGAGACCACCGATCCGGAGGTGCTCGCCATTACCCACGAGCGCCCGGTGGTGGGCTTCTTCTGGTGGCTTTTCGGCAAGGGCGTCAAATGGGCGTCCCACGTAATGTTCAAGCTGCGCGTGGAAGGCATGGAGAATCTGCCGGATGCGCCTTACGTGATGTGCCCCAATCACTCCAGCTACCTGGATGCGCCGATTCTGACCGCCGCGCTTCCGTGGAAGGCGTTCCATAACGTCTTCTACGTGGGGACCAGCGAGATCTTCGGAACTGGCTCCATGCGCAAGCTCGCACAGTTCCTTCATCTCATTCCGGTTGATCCGGACTCGAACTTGGTGCCAGCCATGCGTGCCGGAGCCTACGGCCTTCGCGCCGGAAAAATCCTGGTGATGTATCCCGAGGGCGAGCGTTCGATTGAAGGGCCGCCGAAGAAGTTCAAGAAGGGTGCGGCGATTCTCGCGCAGCATCTCAACGTGCCGATCGTTCCAGTGGCGGAGTACGGCTTTCATGCCTGCTGGCCGCGCGGCAGAGGTTTCCAGGGCTTTCATCCGTTGCGCATTCGCGTTGGCAAGCCAATCTATCCGGACCTGAATGAGAAACCGGAGCTGGCATACGAGCGCCTCACCGAGGAGCTGCGCAGCCGGGTAGTGGAGATGTGGGACGACCTCGCGAACGGATCCCGGCCCAACACAAAGAACCCTGCCGAGCTTACCCACGCCTGACCTGCTTCCCCGGACGGGATTTGTCCCGCCGGGGAAGCTGACCTTTGCTGGCTTTGAGCGCGTTTCTGCCGATTTCTTCAGAAAATTCCGGTTGCGCCTAAAGTTATAGGCCGCCTTGGCCGATGAGGCATGGGTAGGAAGGGAAGCGATCAATGACTTCGATCTCCATACAATCCGCGACACCGTCATCTTCTGATTATTCCACGTCCAACACCCCTGCGAAGACTAGCTCAGCCAAACCAGAAACCACATCCGCAGTTCCGCAGGATGAAGTGAAACTTTCGGTAGCAGCGCAAGCGAAACTGCTTGAACACCAGGGCCAGAGCGTCGCACAGATTGCCTCAAATCTCGCAGTCAGCAAAGAGACCGTTGAGAGCGATCTCGGAGTGACGAGTACCTCTACATCGCAAGCGCAGAGTCTGGTTGCGATGCTGACCGGAAGCTAAGCCGATGCTCGAACTTTGGACGGGCTGGTACTTACAACCCGCAAGGACCGTCGAGGCGCTAGAATGCATCTCTAGAATGCATCTGAAGGCCGCGAGCAGCTTCCGCTGAAAATGCGCCAGCCTCGCGAGGTGGCGTCCCTGTGTTCCTATTTTTCCCGCTACCACAGTTCTGGCGAATTCTGCTTACTTCGTCAATCGGATTGCTGACCCTCGCGGGCATCATGACTCGTCCGTTCCGCTGGAGTGAGTCGCGCATTGCGATGGGCGGCGCAGCCGGGCTGCTTTTGCTGGGACTGATCCGGCCCGCGGATGCCGCGCGCACACTGCTTCGGGACTGGAACACGTTCCTGTTTTTTATTGGAATGATGGGCCTGTCGGCGATGGCCGAGACCGCCGGACTCTTCGACTGGCTCGCGGTGCAGGCCGCCCGGTTGGCGCACAGAAGCGCTGCCCGGTTGTTCCTCAACGTGTTTCTGCTGGGCACCGCAATCAGTATGATTTTCTCGAATGACGCAACGGCGCTCATCTTGACTCCGGTGGTTTACGTCCTGGTCACAAGGCTGCGGCTGCCGGTTCTACCCTACATGTTTGCCTGCACGTTCATTGCGGACAGTGCGTCGTTTCTGTTGCCCATCAGCAACCCGATCAACATCATTGTAATGTCGCGCTATCCATTGACACTGTTCACATTTCTGCGCCTGTTCTTGCTTCCTAGCCTGCTCGTCATCGCAATCAACATTGGAATTTTCTACTTGCTCTACCGCGCGCAATTGAAAGGGAGCTTCAACCTCGAGCAACTACCGGCGGCAGAAATGGCAGTCCAGCATAGGGGTTATTTCCGCTACACCCTGTGGGTGCTTGCTTTGGTTGCGCCGTCGTATGTGATCGCGGCTGCTTTTCAGTTCCCGCTCTCGGTGGTTGCCATGGCTGGCGCACTGTTGCTGCTGATGGGCGCGCTCTTTTGGAAGCGCACCACCCTCGCAGAAGCAGGGAAGGGTATTTCGTGGCCGATCTTTGGATTCATCGCGGGAATGTTCGTTGTGGTGCGAGCCATTGAGGATACCGGGCTCACCATCAAACTAGGCAACCTGTTACTGCATCTCTCGGGAGGTACAAGCTTCGGAGCGGTGATGGTTGGAACCTTCGGGGCGGCGCTGGGAACAAACCTGATCAACAACGTACCCATGTCCGTGGTCATGAACTCGTCGCTGGCCAGCGTGCAGCATGCGGCTCCGGCGGTGCGCAACGGCTTTGTAGCGGCAACGATCTTCGGCTGCGATCTGGGCCCGAACCTGACCACGGTCGGATCGCTGGCGACGATTCTCTGGCTGCTGATTCTGCGGCAGCGCGATGTAGAGGTTTCAGGGCTGGACTACTTCAAAGTCGGAGTACTGGTGACGCCGGTGATGCTGTTTGTTGGAGCGATGGCGATCTGGCTGCTGCTGTAGGCACGGAGGCAACGATGCGAGTTCTAGGTTGTCTGGATGGCACCAATGCCGAGCAGATCGGCTACGCGGCACAGATGTTTACCACGGCTGAGCCGCTGACGATTGGATTGCTCACTGTCATCGACGTTGGTCCGCGCAAGGACATCGACCGGATGCGGGAACGCTTCTGGCGGCCTCCGATGCAACACCAGCCGCTGACCGGGCAGATGCTGGCGGCAGAAACCGCGGCTGCACATGAAACGCTGAACGCTGGACTGGCTTACGCCAAGGGCGCGGAGACCTTGTTGCGGCAGGGACGCCCGGAGTTGGAGATTGTCAATACTGCCTCCGAGTGGGCCGCCGACGTGATCCTGATTGGTGCGCGCGCTGAATACGGCGAGCCGCCACATGTCGGTCCGCGATCGGTAGGGCACGTGGCGCGATTTGTGCTCGACCATGCGCCGTGCCCGGTGCTGCTGCTGCGTCCGCTGGCTCGCGAACAGTTTCCCATCAACCGCTAGCTGGCGATCGCTTTCTACTTTGCCCGCGGATGCGTTTTGTCGTACACGTCGAGGACTTGCTTGGTGGTGAGTTGGGTGTAGCGCTGCGTGGTGGAAAGCCGCTCGTGGCCGAGCAGCTCCTGGATGGCGCGCAAGTCCGCGCCCTCTTCCAGCAGAT
>Ga0181520_10007158_pt1 | contig 16589 bp, 10 predicted proteins | sample PEATcosm2014_Bin_29_FD_132451 | JGI IMG/M metagenome (GOLD analysis project Ga0181520, IMG submission 132451) | Peatland microbial communities from MTU Mesocosm Facility, Houghton, MI, USA - PEATcosm2014_Bin02_30_metaG | ecosystem: Environmental > Terrestrial > Soil > Wetlands > Peat | place... | reverse complement strand
TGTAGCGCCGGTCTCCTGACCGGCTGTCGTGTGGGCGTCCTCGACCACACCAGTTTGGAGTTCCGGTGGGTCTTTAACGTAGGTGGGGCGCCCAAGTTTCATGCGTGGCAGGCCGGAGACACCAGCGGCAGACTACAATAAAAGCGTGGTCGAACTGGTGCAAATCTCCCCCGCTCGCACGGCTCCGGCCTCCAAGCCGGAGTGGCTCAAGGCGCGCGCCCCGGTAGGCGAAAACTATCACGGCCTCAAGCGGCTGGCCCGCTCACTCCAACTTCACACCGTCTGTGAGAGCGCCCACTGCCCCAACATCGGCGAGTGCTGGCAAGCCAAAACCGCAACCTTCATGATGCTGGGCAACCTTTGCACGCGCCGCTGCGGCTTTTGCGCTGTGCCCAAGGGGCGCCCGGAACCCATTGACTTTGATGAGCCACGCCGCGTTGCCGAGGCTATTGCATCGCTCGGTCTGGAGTACGCCGTCATTACCAGCGTTGACCGCGACGATAACCTGCTGGGCGGTGCCCGCGCCTTCGCTCTGGTGATTGAAGAGACGCGCCGCCAGGCTCCCGGCTGCCGCATCGAGGTTCTCATTCCCGACTTTCAAGGCAACCTCGAAGCCATCCGCCTGGTCGTCGAGGCCCGGCCGGATGTGCTCAATCACAACATCGAGTCCGTCCCGCGCCTCTATCGCGCCGTCCGCTCCGGCGCGCGCTACGAGCGTTCGCTGGAGCTATTGAGTTACTCGAAGGTGTTGAATCCTGAGGGCGTAACAAAGTCCGGCGTGATGGTTGGCCTGGGCGAAGAGACCGTCGAACTGCTGGAAGTCTTCCGTGATCTCGCCAGCGTCGGCTGCGACATTCTCACCATCGGCCAGTATCTGCGCCCCTCACGCGACCATCTGCCCATGGCCCGCCTTTACACCCCGCATGAGTTTGCCGAGCTGAAGACGGCAGCGCTCAAGCTCGGCTTCCGCCACGTGGAATCCGGCCCGCTGGTCCGCTCCAGTTATCACGCCCACGAACAGGCCGCCTCCACCGGAGTGACGGCGCTTGCTTGAGATAGATCCCAATGGTGACAAAGGGTTCTGGATGCCCCACCTTCGCAGCGTTTTTTCTTTGGGGCCAGGGTGAAATTCAAATCTCCTCTACGCCAACAGGAGATTCCTAAAGCGAAAAGAATCGCACTGCGCCGATCGCGACCGCCCATAGCGCCAATTGTGTTGCGAGAGTGGGCAGATTTCTCTTGAGCGAGTGCCAACTCATCACAAGAAATGCGAGCATGATCGGTAACTCGGTGACCATCAGAATCTGAAACAGGTGAGCCTGCCAACCTTCATCAGCGGGCGGATGACTCCCAAATTCAATGACGCCTTCGATGACGATCGCCAACGCAATCAGGGACATCACCATGGGGGCCACTTTGCAAAAAGCCCGCGCTCGACTGGTATCCATCATTGGACAATTCCTCTTGGGGATGAAAGAAATCCTCGCGCAGCTGGGATTTGGCTTCTCGTTCTTGAGTCAGTCTACCTCATTCTTTCTTCGGCTTGATTTTTTCAGTCTCCCTTTCGGCAAATAGGTCAGTGGCCGGCAATCGAGCGGCTTGTCTATCCCACCAGATACCGCGCGTGATAGGCTGACCTTTCAATCTGAAGGAGCTTATTTCCGATGTCGAACGGCCATTCGTTTCACTTCAACCTGGTTGCCGCAGCCCACGCCGCGATGATCGAGCATGGTTTTCAGCCGGATTTTCCCGCCGGAACCGATGGCGAACTCGCTGCGATTCAAGCCCATCAAACCGAGATGCCCGCCCTTGCCGGCATCCAAGACCTGCGCGGTTTGCTCTGGTCCTCCATTGACAACGATACCTCCAAGGATCTGGATCAGATCGAGTGGGCCGAGCAGCTTGCCGACGGCCGCATCCGCGTGCTGATTGGCGTGGCCGACGTAGACTCCCGCGTTCATCAGGGCACGATCATCGACTCCCACGCCCAATCCGAGACCACCTCGGTCTACACCGGCGTCAAGGTCTTCCCCATGCTGCCCAGCGAACTCTCCGAGGGCATCACCTCGCTCAATGAGAATGAGGACCGTATCGCCGTGGTCATCGAGTACGCCGTAGACCCAACCGGCGCGACCACCGATGGCAAGGCTTATCGGGCTCTGGTCCGCAACCACGCGCAACTCGCCTACAACGCCGTCGGTTCATGGCTTGAAGAGAAAACTCCTGCCCCGCCGAAAGTTGCGGCGAGCGCCGATCTGGCCGCGCAGCTCAAGCTCCAGGACGAGGCCGCCAAGCGCATGATCGGTGGTCGCTTTCAACACGGAGCGCTTGATCTAGAGACCATTGAAACCCGCCCCGTCATGCTGGCCGATCAAGCCATCGACATTGTCCGCCAAAGCAAAAACCGCGCCACCTCGCTGATCGAGGAGTTCATGGTTGCGGCCAATGGCGTCATCGCGCGCACCTTTGAGGCTGCTGGCGTGGCTTCGATTCGTCGCATCGTCCGCACCCCCAAGCGCTGGGACCGCATCGTCGAAATGGCCGAAACGCTGGGCACAACGCTGCCCGCCGAACCGGACTCCAAGGCGCTCAACGATTTTCTCCTCGCTCAGAAGCAGAAGGATCCCGACCACTTTCCCGATCTTTCGCTGGCTACCGTCAAGCTGATGGGTCCGGGCGAATACGTCCTGGTCAAGCCCAACGAGGTCTCCCCCGGCCACTTCGGCCTGGCCGTGCAGGATTACACCCACTCCACCGCGCCCAACCGCCGCTTTCCGGATGTGGTGACGCAGCGACTCCTTAAAGCCTGGATCACCAAGGCTCCGCAGCCCTACTCCGCTGACGACCTCAACGCCATCGCCCAGCGTTGCACGCTGATGGAAGACGGCGCGCGCAAGGTGGAGCGCGAGATGCAGAAGCGCATTGCCGCCGTCGTCCTGCAAAAGCGCATCGGCCAGAGCTTCCCGGCCATTGTCACCGGCGTCAACCACTACGGAACCTTCGTCCGCACCCTCGACCCCCACGTGGAAGGCATGGTCGTCCAAGGCGGCAAGGGCCTCGACGTAGGCGACAAAGTAACGGCAAAGCTGGTCTCCACCGATCCCGTGCGCGGCTTCATTGACTTTGCGGTGTAAGGATTTCGGTTTGGCTTGCTGAGTGCCTCCGGTCTCAAGATCGAGACCTGGGGGCATCCTGCTTTAGTGACCGGACCGAGGCCACCCGCCTACGAACTTGTAGCGCTGGCCTCCTGGCCGGCTGTGGCGCGGACGTCCCCGTCCGCGCTCCATACCCAAGTCCAGTTCTTCAAACCTGCTTTGACGGGGTTTTCGACCACGTACCGGATGGCGCGGTTGAGTTCGTCTCCATTGCGAATCAAGCGGTCGTAGTACTCTCGCTGCCAGAAATGGCCTTTGCGACCGAGCGCCTGGTTGGCGATTTTCGCCGAAAAATTCTTCCAGGTTTTAACAACCTTCGCTAGCTCCTGGCCTGGGAAGAGTCTCACGACAACATGAACATGATTGGGCATGATGCACCAAGCTATGAGCCTGTAGCGCTTGCCCTCATGGAAGCGCAAGGCCGCAGTCATCGTTCCGGCAACACGCATATCGAGGAACGGGCAGGAACCTGCGCCACGGTCGAAGTATTCTTCAATGCGGGTATGGCTGTATTCTGCGAGCAGTGCTTTCTGTTCGGGAAGTAAATTCGCGATGATCTCTTTGGCAGATTCCAGGATACGATGACGTTCGGCTATTTTTGCGAGGACGGCATGGGGAAGTGAATCGGCGAGATGAAAGGTGAGGAAGTAAAGGCCGTCTTCTTTTTCCCAGTGAGGAAGGCGTCCCCGATTGCGAATGTGGACTTCGCCGTAGCACGGCTGGACGGCGCCTTGAATGTATGCGGAAGTGTGGTCTTGCGCCATGGGAGAGATTTTACTCCGGTCAGCCGGGCGCGGACGAGGACGTCCGCGCTACAGCCGACCGGGAGGTCGGCGCTACATTTCTACTTCGGCGCCACATTTCGGCTAGAGTATTTTACGGCAATTTCTGTTTAGCTGCACCCGCTGGTGGAGCCGCAGCTCATGCAGCGGTAGCAACTGCCGTTGCGGACCATGATGGCTCCGCAGGTGGAGCAACTGGGGGCGTCGCCCATCTCGTACATGTCGCGCATGGCGTCGGCGGCGTGGAAGATGCCGCGGTCGGCCATGGTTTGCTCGCTGGGCGGGTTGGCGTCGTAGGACGGTGTACCTTGGGGGTCGGGTGCGATGCCGCCGCCGGAGACTCCCTGGCTGCTGATGGCGGAGCTGGTGGATGAGTTGAACTGCTTGGACGCCTGCTCGGCTTGCTTGCTCTTTTCGATGGCCGCGATCTCTTCCGCCTCGTTCTCCGGGATCATGGTGGGCGGAGCGGGCAGTTGCTCGGCGTGCGGGGTGAGGCTGGCAAAGAGCGAGAGCTGCGTGCCGGAGAGGAAGCGCAGATTGAGCCACTTGAAGATGTAGTCCATGAGGCTCTTGGCGTAGCCGATCTGCGGATTGCCGGTCCAGCCGGAGGGCTCGAAGCGGGTGTGGGCGAATTTCTCGCAGAGAGTCTTGAGCGGTACGCCGTGCTGCAGAGCGATAGAGACCGAGGTGGCGAAGGCATCCATCAGGCCGGAGATGGTCGAGCCTTCCTTGGCCATCTTGATGAAGATTTCGCCCGGCTGGCCGTTGGGATAGAGGCCAACGGTGAGGTAGCCCTCGTGGCCGGCGATGCCAAATTTGTGAGTGATGGAGGCGCGCTCGTCTTGCAGGCGATGGCGGACGGCGCGGGGCGGAGCGTTGAGATCCTGCTCCAATGGCTTGTTCTCCTCCGTGGCCTGGGAGGCAGAGGAGGGCTGAAGCACCGGCACGGCGGCGGCTTTGGCAATCTCGTCCAAGAGATGCTGGACGGATGCAGCGGCCAGAATGACCGACTTGGAGATGACTTCGAGCTTTTCTGCCGGCTTGTCGGCCAGGGCCTTCAGGTCGGCGGCGGCGGCCGGCTGTCCGGCGATCAGTTGGGCAAGAACGCGCGTTGCAGCGGCATCCAGCGGCGAAGGCTCACGCTTGGCTTCGTCCATGCTGACGTTGAGCGGCTGTGTGCCTTTGGAGCCGTCGCGGTAGATGGCAACCGCCTTGATGCCCTGACGCCAGCTCTCGGCGTAGGCCTCGGCAACGTCCTCGACGGTGGCCTGGTTGGGCAGGTTGACGGTCTTGGAGATGGCGCCGGAGAGGAAGGGCTGGGTAGCGGCCATCATCTTGATGTGGCCCATGTAATGGATGGAGCGGGTGCCTTTGGAGGGCTTGAAGGAGCAATCGAAGACGGGCAGGTGCTCCGGCTTGATGCCGGGCGCGCCTTCGATGGTCCCGGTGGCGTCGATGTAGCTGACGATGGCGTTGACGTCGTCGCTCATGTAGCCGAGCTTGAAGAGGGCCTCTGGGACGGTGTTGTTGACGATCTTGATCATGCCGCCGCCGACCAGCTTCTTGTACTTGACCAGGGCGAGGTCCGGCTCAATGCCGGTGGTGTCGCAGTCCATCATGAAGCCGATGGTGCCGGTGGGCGCAAGGACGGTGGTCTGGGAGTTGCGATATCCGTAGCGCTCACCGTAGACCAGAGCCATATCCCAGCACTCGCGGCTGGCGTCGATGAGGGCGTCAAGCTGCGGCACGGCGAAGGGCTCGCCGGATTGGCGCGACTTGCCGATGTTGTTGACCTCGGCACGATGCATACGGATCACATCGAGGAACGGCTCGCGGTTGACGTAGAAGCCGGGGCAGGCGCCGCCCTGACGATCGGCGTCCGCGGTGAGCGGAGTGGCTGGGGTGATCGGCGGGCAGTTGGCGGCGACGATGGACGACTGGAGGTAGGCCTGGCCGGTGAGGATGGCGGTGAAGGCGGCAGCCAGATCGCGGCCGGTGGCCGAGTCGTAAGGCAGGCCAAAGGCCATCAGCAGCGCGCCCAGGTTGGCGTAACCCAGGCCGAGCGGGCGGTAGTCGTGCGAGTTGCGGGCGATGGACTGCGTCGGATAGCCGGAGTTGTCCACTAGAATCTCCATCGCGGTGATGACCACAGAGATCGAGTGCCGGTAGGCAGGAATGTCAAAGCTGCCCGCGGGCGTGACGTACTTCATCAGATTGAAGCTGGCCAGGTTGCAGGCCGAGTTGTCCAGGAACATATACTCCGAGCAAGGATTGGAGGCGTTGATGCGGCCGGAGTTCTTGCTGGTGTGCCACTTGTTGATGGTGGTGTCGAATTGCAGGCCGGGGTCGCCGCAAAGCCAGGTGGCCTCGGCGATCTTGCGCATAATGTCGCGGGCCTTGTAGGCGTCCACGGGCTGATGGTCCTTGACGGTGTAGGTGGAGTAGGTGCCGTCTGCCTCGTAGGCGCGCATAAACTCGTCGCTGACGCGGACGGAGTTGTTGGCGTTTTGAAAGAAGATGGAGGAGAAGGCCTCGGAGTCGGGCCCGCTGCCGTCGTAACCGGCCTTGATGAGCGAGTGCGCTTTGGCCTCTTCTTTGGCCTTGCACTCAATGAAATCAAGAATATCCGGGTGTTCGACATTCATGATGGCCATCTTGGCGGCGCGACGGGTTTTGCCGCCGGACTTGATGACGCCGGCAAAGGCGTCAAAGCCGCGCATGAAGCTCAACGGCCCCGAGGCCGTGCCGCCACCGGAGACGGACTCCTTGCTCGAGCGCAGAGAACTGAAGTTAGTCCCGGTGCCGGAGCCGAATTTGAAGAGCAGAGCCTCGGTGCGCGCCAGTTCCATGATGCCGGCCATGGAATCTTCGACCGAGTTGATGAAGCAGGCCGAGCACTGCGGATTGTGGTAGCCGGAGGCGGAGTAGCGCACGCCGCCGGTGGAGGGGTCCCAGTGCCAGTTCTGGCCTTCCGCGTCCGGCTCCAGGCGGTCGCAGCCCACGTTGAACCAGACCGGCGAGTTGAAGGCCACCTTCTGCGTCAGCAGCATGTGCGCCAGTTCATCGTGGAAGATGCCGGCATCCTCGCGGGTGGCAAAGTAGCCGTCCTTGATGCCCCAATCGCGGATGGTCTCGGCAACGCGGGCCACGAGCTGGCGGACGCCGGTCTCGCGCTCCGGCGAGCCGAGCCTGCCGTGCAGGTACTTGGAGGCAACGATGTTGGTGGCAGTCATTGACCAATCGACGGGCACCTCGACCTCCTTCTGCTCGAAGATGGTGTTGCCCTTCTGGTCGGTGATGGAGGCGGTGCGCTGCTCCCACTGAAGCTCGTCGTAGGGGGAGACGCCCTCGGTGGAGAAGCGGCGGGTAAAGATCAGGCCGCGCTGGGTGTGGGCGGCAGGGGCGGGGGTGGAAGTTTGGGTTTGAAGCTCGTTCATGTAATCCTCACAATCAACTAAAGTCGGTGATTCTCCAGCTACCTCCGGCACAGATCATCCTGGAGGTGCGGAGAGAAATCTTGGTCAACGAACCGGAAGCGGGGAATGAAACAGTACCGCGAGTGATCTTCGCTCAGCGGCTTGGTTTGGCCTGTCACACAGGCTTTCGTTAAAATCCGTGAAGTGCCGCAGATGCAAAAATACCGCTGTCTGTGGTGCTTGTCAACAAAAAACCACAACATATTGTATTTTGCTTACAATTGAAGCATCTACCTTCCAAACAAAGGGAGTTGGCTGTGGAAAGCGCGGAAGCGCCTTGCAGGGCGCGGAGTCGGGCTTCCGTATCGGCACAACCACCCCGGCAAGCCATCGATTGCCCGGAGGTTACTCTTCTGGTTCAAGGCTAGTCCTCTGCGGGAGCGGGGGCAAGGGGTAGCAGCGGTGCAGATGTGGAGATTCGGGGACGGATTTTTGTGTAAAGGAGTGGTTTATGCAGCATTTCACACTGAGTCTGGGATATTTGTTCTCTGCGGCAGTCCGTATTCCGCCCGAATCCGCTCGAAAACTCCAGGCTCGGCATCTCCGCTGGCAAGTCCTTCTTCGATTGCGGCCCGAAGCGCGGCCATCTTTTCCTGGTACTCCTGCTCTTCCTTTTCCATTCCACGCAGGGCCGCGCGCATCACTTCGCTGGCGTTGGCATAGTCTCCGGACTCGACCTTGGCGGTGATGAACTGATCCATCTTTTTTGTCAGGCTGACGTTGCGTGTAGGCATAAGGGCACCTCTGCATCGAGTCTAGTATTTTTTGGCCAACTTTGCCATAGGCACCTGCGGTACGGCAGTTGCTCGCTATTCGCTCGCATTGGGTTCGTGGATTCCCAGGTCCCAAAAACGGGACCTGGGGCACCCAAAGTCGAGGATGAAACGAAGGATCGAGTCAATTGCCTATTTGACCAGCACCAACTGCTGCTGGTCGGTGGCGGCTAGCTTTTGGTAGTAGTCGCGCAAGGCGGGATACTCCTTGGGGTCGAGCAGCATGAAGGCGCGGGCAAAGACGTGCTTGATCTCGATGCTTCCAGCGCCGGGGGTGGTCTTCACGATCAATTGAGCGTGCCCCTCCCAGGGCAACTGCGCCGCCTGCGGAGCGCTCTCGACGGTGTAACCGGCAGGCAGGTGGAAGACCGCGTCGTCGATCACCTGTTCTGCGTAGTGCAAGTCGACGGCAGCCGTGCGCTTCTCCTCGGCGACAAACTGCGGGCGCGCGCCGGTGGAGAAGAAAAAGGCAGGCAGCATCAGGCGCTTGCCGGTGGTGGTTCCCAACTGGCCGGAGACCTTCAATGTGGCAGTGAGGAAGTCGGCCGGGTTGTCGAGACCCTGAATCTTGTCCACCTCTCCGGTGACACCTTGCGGCAGCAATCTGGTCAGGGATTCGTTAAGCTGGCGCTTGACCTCATCCACATCCGAGGTGAGGTTGAGCTGGCGATAATGAAGCGCCACGGGGCCGTTCATGATGAGGGCTACGCTTCCTGTGATGCCGCCCTGCGCATCGACGGTCAAGTCAGCCTTGTGCGCGGTGATGGCGTCTTTGGTCAAGTTGGAGGGCGTGTAGACCGGCCCTTTGACGTTCTGCTGAATGCCGCCGGTTAGAGTATGCTTCCAATCCAACTGGCCGAAGGGACAAAACTTCGAGCCGGGATCGAGGTAAATGTCTTTGCCGTCGAGGTGAAGAACCACCAGTAGATCATCCAACTGGCGCATGGAAAGGTATTTGGCATCGAAGATCGATTGGTCGCGATTGACAACCATCAATCCATCGGCTTTCAGGCCAACACCGCGGGCCAGCGCCAAATAGAGTGCAGCAATATCATTAGCCGATCCGCTTTTCTCGGCCCAAATATCCAGAACTTTTTCTGTCTCCTGTTTGAGATGGAGTTGTTTACGTTCATTTTCTGTTTTAGTGCGTGAAAAGTCTGTATTGTCCAGTCTCTGCACAGCCTCATAGAGCATACGCGCTGTAGCATCGGGTGTCATTGCTCCTGCGGTAATTTCTCTAGCAGCACTATCGATCTCCTTACTTTCATGGACAAACTCATTCAACTTCCTGGACCAGTTCTGACCTTCATTGTCCCAAAAGATTTCAGGAATTTGAAACTGTGTCTCATAAAACAGAACTTCATATCTTTGACTTTCCATGGGAGGTGAATTCTCCTCATGATTGAAGGCAGGTACATCTTGTATGTCTAATGAGTAGTCGCCTTTCAAGCTCTGAACAACCTTGGACCCTAAGGGTAGCTTCTGGGTATAAAAATAGCTACTTCTAGCGATGTGCCCAGAAAAATTACTAGCCATATTCAAGGAAAACGGATTGAAATGATAATAAGCTTTATGGACAAAGATGTCTTTTTGGATAATCCAATTTGGAATGACTTCTGATTGATTTACTGTCCAGCGATATTCTAGTATGCTGCCCACTTCGACGCTTGGCAACGTAAATACTGCCACTTTCACTTTGGTCCCACGATTCTTAAAGACAAGCAAATCGGAGGCCTTGCCAACAAGGGGAATCACTGTGCCGTCCGAATGTATGGTGCGCCCTTCTATCTTCGGGGTAGAGTCACGAACTGCGTCATAAGGAACTTCGATAGTGGCCCACTCTTTGCCCTTTTCGGTAAGCACCTTGATTCGAGCGTATTCAGAATAGTATTGGTTGCCGTTGTCTGTCTCCAACTGGAAGTACAGAAAAACAGCCGAAGCGCCCGGAGCTTTAGGGTCCGAGGTCATCTGCAGCTCCTCTTCTGTGGGTTGCTGAAACTTCTGAGCTTTGCTTGTTAGCGGCAGTGACAAAGTCGAGATTGCCAGAGCTATGCAAAAATAAAATCGAATAGACATGGTTCTTCCTCTTTCATGCCAAATATTGTGTTGGTTAACATCGGCATTGCGATCCAAACTAACTTCAAAATACTGAAACACTTTAATGAATCAATGGCGTGAGCCAATGCCCACGCCGTTGACTCGTTCTGTACCCAAAAGCTCTATTTGACCAGCACCAACTGCTGCTGGTCGGTGGCGGCTAGCTTTTGGTAGTAGTCGCGCAGGGCGGGGTACTCCTTGGGGTCGAGCAGCATAAAGGCGCGGGCAAAGACGTGCTTGATCTCGATGCTTCCTGCGCCGGGGGTGGTCTTCACGATCAATTGAGCGTGGCCCTCCCAGGGCAACTGCGCCGTCTGCGGAGCGCTCTCGACGGTGTAACCGGCAGGCAGATGGAAGACCGCGTCGTCGATCACCTGCTCGGCGTAGTGAAGATCAACGGCAGCCGTGCGCTTCTCCTCGGCGACAAACTGCGGGCGCGCGCCGGTGGAGAAGAAGAAGGCAGGCAGCAGCAGGCGCTTGCCGGTGGTGGTTCCCAACTGGCCGGAGACCTTCAATGTGGCAGTGAGAAAGTCAGCCGGGTTGTCGAGACCCTGAATCTTGTCCACCTCTCCGGTGACCCCTTGCGGCAGCAATCTGGTCAGGGATTCGTTGAGTTGCCGCTTGACCTCGTCCGTATCCGAGGTGAGGTTGAGCTGGCGATAACGAAGCGCCACGGGGCCGTTCATGATGAGGGCTACGCTTCCGGTGATGCCGCCTTGCGCATCAACGGTCAGATCGGCCTTGTGCGCGGTGATGGCGTCTTTGGTCAAGTTGGAGGGCGTGTAGACCGGCCCCTTGACGTTCTGCTGAATGCCGCCGGCCATCAGATGCTTCCATGACAATTGGCCGAAGGGGCAGAGCTTCTCGCCGGGATCAAGGTAAATATCCTTGCCGTCGATGTGAAGAACCACCAGCAGCGTATCAAGTTGCGAGAGCGACAGATAAGCAGGATCGAAGAGCCGCCAGTTCCGATCCGCCACTTGAAGGCCATCCACACTCAATCCCGCATCGCGCGCCAGAGCCATGTAGAGCGCTGCGATGTCGTTGCTGGAGCCGCTCTTTTCGTTCAGCACGTCCTGCGCCTTGGTCAGCTCCTTTTTGAGATGCAGTTGCCTGCGTTCGCTTTCGGATTTGGCGCGCGAGTAGTCGGTATTATCGAGCGATTGCACAAAGTCGTAGAGCTTGCGCGCTTTGGCCTCGGGGGTGGTTACACCGGCCAGAACACGGGCGGCCTGATCGCCGATCGCCGAACCGCCGCCGCTGGCAAATTTATCCAGCTTCTTGGACCAGCGTTCGGTCTCATTCTGCCAAAAGATATCTGCGGAGATGTAAGGAGTCCAATAAAAATGAACGCTATAGCGCAGGCCGTTTTCCGGTGTGGCGTCTGACTCATGAATGAAGGCAGGCACGTCCTGAATGTCCAGCGTGAAGTCGCCTTTGGGGCTGCGGGTGGTGGTGACTCCGGCAGGCAGGCGCTGGAGAGAAAGCAAGTGAGTGGCTTCTTCTCCATCTACCAACATGGTGACACCGCCGCCGTTCGGAGCATCCGATAGATTGGAATAAGGATTCCAATAGAAGTGTTCTTTGTGAATGAAGATTGGCTGCTGCACCTCCCATACGGGTATGGTGCCGGCCAGCGCTGAGCCATAATAATCCTCTTCATCCTGATGAGTGCCGCTAACCTTTCCGCCGGTCAGCGGAACGCTCCACTTGTACTCCAGGATGCTGCCCACCTCGACGCTGGGCAGATTGAAGACCGAGACTTTCACATGAGAACTAGTGGTCTTCTCCACCAGCAGGTCGCTGGCGTTGCCGGTGAGCGGGATCACCGTGCCGTCGGCGTGGATGGTGCGGCCCTCGATGTACGGCGGATCGGAGAATCCGGGGATGTAAGGAACTTCAACGGTGGCCCACTCTTTGCCTTTTTCGGTGAGCACTTTGATGCGCGCGTATTCGGCGGTGTAGTGGTTGCGGTTGTCGGCCTCCACCTGGCGATAGAGAAAGACCGCCTCCGCGCCCGGCGCCTTGGGGTCGGAGGTCATCTGCAACTCTTCTTTTGTGGGTTGTTGAAACTTCTGTGCCGTTCCGGTGAGCGGCAGAGACAGCGCCGCCATGATTAGAGCGCTGCTTATCCAAAGACGATTCAGCATGATATTAATTCTCGGGCGCGCGTTGGGGGCGTGCTCGCCTTTCATGGAGATTGAGACCGATTGTGATTTACAAAGACGAGGCCTATTATAACCCGGCGCTCAATTGCCTTGCTTTACAAAGGTCAAAATGATTGCAGAATGGTTCAATATTCCTCGAAAGGCCCGCTTAGAGGAGCCACTTGCAAAACTCCATGGTGAGTGCGAGAAGCGTCAGGACACGACTTTAGTCGTGCCGCTAGCTCAGTAAGAAAGGAGTTGGGCTTTTGCCCCTGCATCTCTTCGCTTTCAGTTATTCGCAATTCCGCGGCGGCTAAAGCCGGAATCCGTTTGGGCCATTTTTCGGCGCGACTCAAGTCGTGACCTGACGCTTTTCAGCAACCTGAGGACAATTTTGCAAGCGGCTCAAAGGGTTCCGCCATCTGTAGCTTCGCGGAGCGGCTTTCCTGACAGATACTTCTGCAGGTGAGCGTTCAGCCGGTTGACGATGGCCTGATCCGTTTGTGGCGTGGTCTTGTTCAAGGCCTCGCGTTCGGTTTCAGACGCTTCCTCAAAACGATTACTCTCCGCGTAAGCTGCGGACAACGTATCAAGGACGGCCAGATCCTTTCTCTCTGTCAATTGGCTTGCTCGCTCTGCCAATCGGATTGCCTCCATGCCGTTTCGCAGCACGTTATCATCGCTGGTGGCCATCAGGCTTGCGGCCAAGGATAAAGCGGAAATTGAGTCCGGGTCGCCATCCAGCGCCAAACGGAGATGAGACAACGCAGACTTCTCGTCCCCCTGAACAAAGTATGCGTATCCAAGACTCGCATGTCCCCGGGCAAAGTCAGGTCGAATGCTAACCGCTTTGAGCCATTCGTCAATGGCCTCTTGCAGCTTGTGCTCTCCGATAAAGGCGGAGCCAAGATTATAGTGAGCTTCAACGTATTCCGGATGTTTTTCAAGGGCCTGCTGGAAATAGTGAATGGATTCGTGCGCGTTTCCTGCAAGAATCAAGGTGCGGCCAAGGCCGTTGCTGGCTCTCGGTTCATTCGGATCCAGAGTTACAGCAGCCGTCCATTTGACCACGGCCTCGTCCGTGTTTCCCTTCTTCTGCGCCTCCAATGCCTGATCCATTACGCGATAGAGTTCTACCGCGGGCGCCTCAATATGCTGGATATTTTCCTGACTCGTATTAACAAATTCGGGCAGGTTTACAGAGCGGTTTGAGGCCGTCGAGTTATCGATAAGAATCGGCGGACTGTCGTTTCCCTTGTCGTCGATGTGAGTCAGATACATCTGCGTGTAAGGAGATCGGCTTTTGGACGAGAAGACCAGCCAGCGCCCATTGGGAGAGAAGCTGTGCCATGAGTTCATCAGCGAAGTGTTCGCTACCATGCGACGCGCTACGCCGCCCTTTACCGGGACAATATAGAGTTCGCTGTCAGGCCGCATCAACTGCCCATTGCGGCACTTTACGAAGACGATCCAGCGGCCATCCGGTGATATCTTGGGAAAGTTATTGCTCATCCCGTTGTTGGAGGCTCCGGCAATCGGTTCCGCTACTCCGCCTTTTCCATCATTGAAAGGAACTCGATACAGGTTGTACTGGATTTGCACCTCGTTGGGGTCATTGGCCTTCTGCGGCGCGGGCAATCCCGCTGGGTGTGGGTCCTTTGCTTCAGCGCGAGCAAAGACAATATACTTTCCATCTGGGCTCCACACTCCATCCGTTTGCACATATTTTGGATCGTCCGCTCCGGGCAGCGGCTGTCTGCGCCCTGTTGTCCGGTCGTACCAGGCCAGAATACCCCGCGTCGGATAAAAGACCTGCAAGAAGCGATAATCCATAAAGTTGGCGATGAAGTAGTTATCGTCATTCGGATGACCCGGCAGGGCAACCGTAGTCAGCACATATCGGCCATCCGGTGAAACCTGGGACATGAACGCGACGCGAGACTTCACAACGCTCAAATCCGCGTTCCATGAAATCGTATCCTCATTGCGAATGGACATCTGTTTCTGTACCGGCAAAACCGCGTAGATGCCCTTGTCGTTGCTGGGGCCGTCCACATCGATTCCCATCGTCTTGCCATTGCCGGAGAACGAGTGGCAGTTGGCGCAGGTCGGCATATCGTGCATCACGACGCGACTCTCCAGCTTGCCGATGTCACGAACGCGCCAGTTAATCATATACAGCATGGAAGGCGCGAGCGGTTGTACTACGTGCTCGGCGCCTGCGAATGGACTCATAGGCACGTCGCGGTAGAAGATCGGCGCGCCAACCGGGTCTTTGGAGGTAGACAGCGTCACTTGGCCCTGACCAACTGGATGGCCTGCTTGATCCAGCCCGGTAAGAATCACTCTGGCAGGGGCCTTCACGGAGTGCTGTTTGATCGTCTCCCAACTCTGGCCATCGGGCTTCCAGGTGTGCGCTGCGGCCTGCTTCGGGGTTAGAAACGGCAATTTGTTGTTGTTTGTGGCGCAGAGTGGATCGATCTCTCCAATCCGCATTCCTTCGCCTTGAGAGATAACGCGGATGGGCTTTGCGCCATCCGCGAACACTACATCAATCTGCCACGTTTTGGCCGTGACGTCGCTCTGCCGCCACAGAAAGGTGGGCGGCGTAATCTCAGGGGGAAAGATTGATCCGTCACGCGGGTAGTCCACCGTAATTCCCGGCTCAGATGCGGCGTGAACATAGGGCGCCGCGTTCCTCACAAACAGGATGCAAACCAATGTGGAAGATAAGATGCTGATAACTGCAACTTGAAGAACAAATGATCTGTGTCGGCGGAGTTTCTTAGTCGAAAATGAAGGCTTCAAAATTGAATGAATAAATTGCATGATGTCATCCCCCATAATGCATATAAAGCGCCTCATCAACATGATTCACAAAAGATGCAGAATCCGGCGCGACGGCGGAGTCAGCTTCGACAGCTACCCATCACCGTTCTTCATTCACGATAGGCTCAGGAGGCTACTCTGCCACAAGGCTACATACGTTACTTGACGGTTTCACGGGGGGTTAAGTCTCTTGACATTTAACCCCTGGACAAATTTAACGCTTCATTTACCAGCAAATGAGACGATTCTTTGATGGATCGTGGAGCAGATCAGTTCAGCGCTCCGCCCAATCTGTTTGCGTGTAGTGGTTATCTCATTGACGGCCATCTTGCTTGATCTCAGGTGAAGCCGCAGATCTCTGTGCCGCGGCACGGTGGGTATTTTGTCAACACAGGCTGACGGCGTCGGCATCAGAATGTCCAGGATCAAACTTGGCTGCTTTATTTTTTCGCGCCATTGAAAGGCAGTTGCATCCCTTGGATATTGAAATCATCCTGTTGTTAGGAAATAATCTATTTTTACAGCCGCAAAATAAAGTGAGCGAGCATCAATAACGCGCAAAAAAACGCCGCCCTGAATCAGGCGGCGTTTTCTGCTAATTACAGAAGAGAGTTAGTTGCTTTCCTTGTTCTCAATCCTCATGCCGTAGAACGACCGGTAGACGAAGAAGGCTGAGACCAGGAAGAAGGCGACGGCCAGGGTGTAGGTGAGCGTCGGATTCTTCGAGCTGAGACTGACGGCCAGATCGACGGCCAGCAATCCAAACAATGTGGTGAACTTGATGATCGGGTTCATGGCCACCGACGAGGTGTCCTTGAAGGGATCGCCGACCGTGTCGCCGATGACGGTTGCATCGTGCAGCGGCGTGCCCTTTTGCTTCAGGTCAACCTCGACCACCTTCTTGGCATTGTCCCAGGCGCCGCCGGCATTGGCCATGAAGATCGCCTCGTACAAACCGAAGATGGCAATCGAGAACAGATAGCCGATAAACAGGAACGGCTCAGTGAAGGCAAAGGCCAGCGTGGCGAAGAAGACGGCCAGGAAGATATTGAACATACCCTTTTGGGCGTACTTGGTGCAGATCTCGACGACCTTCTTTGAGTCGGTAACCGAGGCCTTCTCGACGCCTTCCAGCTTGATGTTCTTCTTGATGTACTCGACCGCGCGGTAGGCGCCGGTGGTGACGGCCTGCATGGAAGCGCCGGCAAACCAGTAGATGACCGCGCCGCCGATAATCAGGCCAAGCAGGAAGGGCGCGTGCAGCAGAGAGAGCTTTTGCACGTCCTGGGTGAGGCCATGAGTCAGGGTCATGATGATCGAGAAGGTCATC
>Ga0181520_10007157_pt1 | contig 16591 bp, 12 predicted proteins | sample PEATcosm2014_Bin_29_FD_132451 | JGI IMG/M metagenome (GOLD analysis project Ga0181520, IMG submission 132451) | Peatland microbial communities from MTU Mesocosm Facility, Houghton, MI, USA - PEATcosm2014_Bin02_30_metaG | ecosystem: Environmental > Terrestrial > Soil > Wetlands > Peat | place... | reverse complement strand
GCCGTCGGCCAGGAGGGTACAATCCTCCCAAGGCATGGCTGATACCAAGGCAACAAACGGGGCGAAAAGCGCTGAGGAGCGGAAGCAGGCGCGCGAGCCGGAGATGGAGCTGATCCGCGAGGCACAGGCGGGTTCGCGGGCGGCCTTTGACGCGCTGGTGCGGCAGTATGAACAACAAGTTCTGCGGCTGGCGTATCACTTGACGGGCTCCGAGCACGACGCGGAAGACATTTATCAGGAAGCATTCTTAAAGGCTTACAGGTACTTGGGGAATTTTCGATTCGAGTGCTCTTTTTATACGTGGATTTACCGGATTGTGACCAATCTTTGCCTGGACCAACTGCGGCGGCGCAAGACGCGGCGCGAGGATCGTGCGGTGGTTCTGGACCAGTCAGGGGGCGAGATTGACGTGCTGGCTTCGGTGTCGGATAACCGGTCGTTTTCAAACCCCGGCAAGGAGTTGGACCGCAAGATGCTGGGGGAGCGGATTCAATTGGCTCTCGACAAGCTGACACCGCGCGAGCGGATGGTTTTTGAATTGAAGCACTACCAGGGACTCCGTTTGCGCACGATTGGGGAGATGCTGGATACCACGGAAGAGACCGCCAAGAATACGCTCTTCAGAGCAACGAAGAAGCTGAGGACACAATTGGCGGGGTTGCGGTAGATGCCGGTGGCAATCCCTTGAGGGGATGCGGATTTTTGCCGGTAGCGGGATGAGTTTTTTGAGGCTGGAAGGACGTAACGATGAGATGCAAAATTGCACAAGAGCAAATTGTGTTGGTGGCTTATGGGGAGCTGGCCGAGGAACAGGCAAGCGAACTGGAGCTGCATATGGCCATGTGTCCGGAGTGCGCTGGGGTGCATGAGCAACTGCTGTCGCTGAAGGCGCTTGCTGACGCGCATCCGGTGTTGGAGCCGGATGCAAATCTGGTCGCACGAGCCCGATTGAAATTGGATGAAGCGCTGGATGCAATGCCGCCTCGACGCTGGTATCACCGGCTAGGTCAGCACGTGGTGAACAATTTTGCCAGCGTGTGGGCCGCGCCGTTGACTGCTTGCCTGCTGCTGGTGGTTGGCGCGGGCGCGGGATCGCTGGGCGGATACCAGTATGCGCAGAATCGCGCGACGCATACAGCCGCGACTCAATCTTCCCCGGCGCTGAACGTACCGCTGCAACCGCCAACGGCCTCGACAGCAGCAGTTGGCGGGCCGGCTGAGATTGCCAACATTTTCAGCATCGTGCGGCAACCGAACACTCACATGGTAGAGGTGCGTTACAACCAGATGGTTCCGCAGCGCATGGAAGGCTCGCTGGACGATCCGGCGATTCGGCAGTTGCTGATGTTGGCCAGCCAGAACTCGGCTTCGCCAGGGGTGCGCGGCGACTCGGTGGGGCTGCTGGCGGACGAGTGCCGCGCCGGGCACAGTTGCAAGGCGGGGGGCATGCGCGATGCGCTGCTGATGGTGCTGCGTTACGACAAGAATGCGGGCGTGCGCGAGAAGGCGCTGCATGGGCTGGAGCCTTATGTGGCCGAAGATACGCGTGTGCGCGATGCGGTTCTGGAAGCGCTTATGAGCGACGGCGACCCAGGCATTCGCACCGCAGCCATCAACATTCTGCAGCCGGTGGAAGCCGATACCAGCGTGCGGCAGGTGCTGCATACGGTTTCCAATACGGACGAGAATCCTTATATCCGGAATGTTTCGCGCCAGGTTTTGAATAGCGTGCCGGAGATTCAGTAGGAGCTGCCATGCTGCCGGTGACCGCATCGCAAAAACAAGAGTGCGGAATCGAGGGATCGCAGTTGCAGAGGAAGAAGAAATGACGCACGTTTTGAGGCCGTACCGTAGTCTTGGATTTCTAGTTTTTCTAGGCGCGTGGGCCGCAATGGCTCCGCCGGGAACAGCAGCGCAAACGCGAAGCATTTTCCAACAGCTGAAGGATCACACTCCGCTGCTCCATTCCAACTCTCAGGGCTACCTGGGCGTCGATCTGGCGGATGTGGATCAGCAAAAGGCGCAGGCATTCAAGCTCAGGGAAGTTCGCGGGGCCGTCATCACGCTGATCGATCATGATGCTCCGGCGGGGAAGATCGGGCTGAAGGTCAACGACGTGGTGCTCCAGCTGAATGGGCAGAGAGTGACAGGCGCCGAACAGTTGCGGCAACTGCTTAACCAGATTCCCGCGGGCCGCACAGTGAATATCGAAATCAGCCGCGACGGGAACATTCAAACCCTTACTGTTCAACTGGCCGACCGCCGCGCCATGGAACACGACGTGTGGAACAAGATCGGTACCAGCGAAGACGCAATTGCGCAGGGGCCGGAGTTGGGCATTCAGGCAGACGAAAGCGCCGCGTCGCAGTCGGGCGGATTTCACTTGCCCTCTTTCGGCAGCCTGAATGTGGGCGCGCTCGTGGAGCCGTTGACTGCGCAGATGGCCGAGTACCTTGGCGTGCCCAATGGGCTGATGGTCAGGCAGGTGGCGCGCAAGAGCGAAGCCGCATTGGCCGGGCTGCGAGCCTTCGACGTGATTCTCAAGGTGGGGCCGCAGACCATCACTACGCTGGGAGACTGGGAGCGCGCGCTTCACGCGCACCGTGGCAGGCAGGTGCAGGTGACCGTGCTGCGCGACAGAAAGCAGCAGACGATCACCCTCCAGGTGGATTCAAAACACTGCGGGAAGCTGGAGCCTCAACAAAGTTTTCCGGCAGGCAATCTGGCGCTGTTAGTAACTCGACTTAGTTAGCTGGATTCTTAAGTAGCCAATAATGAAATCCATCCACTATTGCCATCAGAGCAGCCTGGTTCAAATCGCTGCTAACTCCCGCGGTGATCCACGGCTCGTGACCGTCGGCATGGAAGCTCACCGTGACGCGGACATACGCCGCCGTGTCGTGCGCGGAAACATCAAGCGCCGTCACGCTGAACGTGCCCAGCCGCATCAGCGCGATGGCCGGGTACCAGCTCTCCAATTCGTGCCGCATCGCCTTGGTCAGCGCATCCACCGGGCCGGCGCCTTCCGCTCGCGTGGTTACAGTCGAGTCGCCGATGGACAATAGCATCGAAGCCTGCACATATCTATCGCCGGTTTGATCGGACTCATCCAGTACTCGCCAACTCTTCACGCTGAAGCGATCCTCTAATGTATTCAGAACCTTCATGCAGGCCAGCCGGAACGATACTTCGCTGGCCGTAAAGCCGCCGCCCTCAATCATTCCCTGGTTGGCGTCCATCAAAGCCTGCGCCTGTTCGGCATTGAGACCAACGCCCAGCGATTTCGACAGCAAAATAATATTCGCTCTTCCCGATTGCGCGTTTACGCCGATAACCGGATTCGCGCCCACCTTCGCCGGGTCGCACCACAGATACGCTCCCGGATTCTTGCGTTCGCTGCTGCCGTGCATTCCCGCCCAAGTGCCAAAAGCTCCGGGGCCGACAATCGGCGCGCCGTGCGGCGTCTCCAGCGAAAAAGCCGTGTAAGCCGAATGTGCCAGACTGGTAAGTCCCGTCAGCGATTTGGGCGCGACAAATTCAGCTTCGCCCCTCAGTTGCATGCCGCCGACAACTGTTGTGAGGTTCACATTGCCGCAGCGCTCTCCCGTTCCCAGCAGCGTGCCCTGCACTTGAATCGCGCCGGCAAGAATGGCTGCGCGAGTATTGGCAATTCCCAGGCCACGATCCATGTGGCCGTGAAATCCGAAGCTGGCATCGGGATATCTCCACACAAGGCCGCCGATAACCTGCGTCACTTCTTCCGGGCTGGCGCCGCCCGTGGTGTCGCAAACCACAATGCGGCTCACCTTCTGGCTCGCACACTGCTCCGTCAGTTGGTGCAGGTAGTCGAGGCTTTGCCGGTTGAAATCGGCGTCGCATGGGTTGCCGTTTTCGCGCCGGCCGCATGCGGCGTCCATGGCGTGTTCCAGATCAACAATCACTTCCAGGCCGCTGTCCTGTAGGCACGCAATGGTTTCGTATGCCATGCGCAGGTTCTCTTCCGGCGGCGTCTCCAACGAGAGCTTCACATCCAGCAGCCGCGATTTCACCACCAGCACGGCCACAGAGACGCGCTTCTTATGGCTGAGAATGAATTGCACGTCGGGCCACTCGCTCACCTTGGCTCCGCGCCCGCGCGTTCTGCCAAAGAGCGCCAGCTTCATGGCTTTGGTGTCAACGGCGTCGAGAGCGGTTGCCAGGTCGCCGACAAACTGGTTCGCGCCCGCAAAACCGATTTCCGCATAGTGCACGCCAAAGGCCCCCATGCGCTGCAGAAGGCCTAGAGCGATGGGCACTGAAATCTCCAGGTTCGGCTGTTGCAGCCCGTCCCTGAGGCTCGTGTCAAATATCTCCACTTTTTTTGCGGCTTGGGTCATTCGTTCCTGCACCTTTGTGTGAGTGTGTTCTTAGGGAAAGCTGTCTTGCAGGCAGGTTTCCGTCTGCGCGGAATTCCTCTGCCGGGGTTGGGGAGCACACTCCAGAATACTATGACCGCCAATCAGCATGGGTTTATCGGGCTTGCAGAATCACGCCGGCCCTACGGGACGGCGGTGGAATGCCGCGACGGTTACCCCGGGTTGCGCTGCGCTCCACCCGGGGCTATTTTCATCTTCTCCCTCCGGGAGAACAGCGTCCACACGGGAGAACGACATCCTCTGCGGGAACGACATCCTCATGGGAGATCGACGTCCCCGCAAAAGGGAAACTCATGAACGCGCATCGTTCGCGAGAATTGCTTCTTCTGTCGCTGCAGCAGTTCAACCGGCGTAGCTCCTCCCGTAGGGAGGGACCGAAAATAGCCCCGGGTGAAACCCTGGGGTAGGTTTGCCTCCCAGCGGGAGGCAGCGAAAATAGCCCAGGATGGAGCGTAGCGCAATCCTGGGAGGGCGTGCCACATGGGATGCACCGCCCCATCGGGGCGGTATGACATTCCCAGCCTGTAAGCTATTCTCAAGGGCCGCGCGAAGCTGATGCGGCAGGAGACAGTTCTCTATGGCGCATACCTATTGCTCATCGCTGTTTCATTGTGTTTTTTCCACGAGAGAACGCCAAAGAACCATCGCACCCGAGTTTCAAGAGCGGCTGTGGGCGTACATGGGAGGGATTGCGCACGAAAACGAGATGAAGGCCCTCGCCGCGGGCGGGACAGACGACCACGCACATCTTCTGCTCTCGCTGCCATCGTCCGTGACAATTGCCGAGGCGATGCGGAAGATCAAGAGCGGATCGTCGCGATGGCTGCACGAGACCTGCGGGCTCACCGGGTTTGAATGGCAGGAGGGTTATGGGGCATTCACCATTGGGTTGTCCCAAGTGGATGCTACGGTTGCGTACATCGCCGGTCAGAAGGCGCACCATCAAAAGCGCGATTTCCAGGCGGAATTTGTCGCCATTTTGAAGCAGCATCGGATTGAATACGACCCGCGCTATGTGTGGGGCTGAATCACGCCGGCCCTGCGGGACGGCGGCGGCGTGCCTATGGTTACCCCGGGTTGCGCTGCGCTTCACCCGGGGCTATCTTCATCTTCTCCCTACGGGAGAACGCTGCGTCCGCCTCACCGCAATCCTCAATGCCTCCCGGTATGCCACCCCGCGAGAGCCATCACCACATCCAGAGTCTTCAAGAACCCGTAAGGATCGTGTCCCGAGAGCCTCTTCCGCCTGCCGCGCTGATGCTTCCTTCGCTCCGTTTCCAGAGCCCCGGCTAAATCCTCCAGCGTTCCCTGCCTGGGAACCACCGCGTACACCAACTCGCATCCCATCGCCTCCGCCGTTGCGCGCAGCTTCTTCAGCGTGATTGTCTCCCGCGCCTCCGACATCTCCAGCCGGTAAACCTCCGACTTGCCCATCTTCAGCCGCCAGGCAACCTCGGCCACCCTCATCCCGAGAGCCTGTCTCACTCCCCGCAGCCATCCCCACTTCGACCGCCGCACCTTGTTTCCCCGGAAGACCCGCAATTCCTCATCCAGATCCCGCCGCGCTCTCCGCCGCAACTCACTCCGCATCGCCTCGTCCTCTCTCGCCTTCGCGCTACCCTCGACCGTCATCCTGAGCGAAGTCGAAGGACCTGCATTTTGTTCTAGGAGCCCGGGTGCCCCAACCTCACTGGGTGCCCCATCCATCGCGTCGCCGGGGTCCCCACGGACTCGGGGCCCCCATCGAGCGATCTCTGCTCGACGGGGTGAAGGGACAGGTCTTCGTCCGTGGGGTAGTTGAGCGATGGGTGGGATAGCACAGATCAAAGAAACCATGGTTTTTTGCGTCAAAAACGGCCCATTTGCGTGTCAAAAACGCTTAAATTGACCTCGTTTTGACCCTATTTCCCCATATTGCTCTCACTCGCTCTATTTATATGCAAAGCAACTTCTCCTTTTGCTCTGCACAAGCGTCCAGCGTTTCAAATTCAACTCCACATTCACCTCGAAACAAGTCGAGGTTGTGTCAGGGCACGGCTTCAAAGACTACGGAAAAACTCGTAGAACGTGTTTCAAAAGGCCAACTTTGTGTCAGGGCACGACTTCAGTCGTGCCGCAAACGCCCCAAAATCAACGAGGGCTTTAGCCCCTGAGGGAAGGTTCATGGCGTGTCCTGCCGGATTGAACCCGCGTGTGGTTCAATAAAAGAGATGGCGATTGCACGGAAAAAGACGTTGCACGGGCGGTGGGTTGCGGTTACGCGGAAGGTGCGCGAGCTGAGGATGGTGGCCAGCGCGCTGCTGCGTACAGGGCATCCGGTGCTGGTGCAGATTGTTCCGGCGCGGTTTTGCAATTTGAGTTGCGGGTACTGCAACGAATACGACAAGGTCAGCGAGCCGGTGCCGCTCGACGAAATGTTCCGGCGCATCGACCACCTGGGACGGCTGGGAACGGCAATGGTGGGCATCAGTGGCGGCGAGCCGCTGACGCATCCTGACCTGGATGACATTATCCGGCGCATACGGCAGACAGGGGCGATTGCCGGTGTGATTACGAACGGTTACCTGCTGAATGAAGCCCGGATCGAGCGGCTGAACCGGGCCGGCCTCGACCACATGCAGATTTCCATTGATAACGTTGACCCGGACGAGGTCTCGAAAAAGAGCCTCAAGGTACTGGACAAGAAGCTGGTGATGCTGTCGGAGTACGCCGAATTTCACGTGAATATTAATTCAGTGGTGGGCGGGGGCTTCAAGAATCCCAACGACGCGCTGGTGATTGGCAACCGCGCGATAGAACTGGGCTTTACCTCGACGATTGGGATTATCCACGACGGGGACGGGCAACTGAAGCCGCTGCAAGGGGACGAGGCCAAAGTCTACTACGCGATGAACCATAGAAGGAAGGTCAACTACTCGCGCTTCGACCACTTTCAGGAGGCGATTGCCGAGGGAAGGCCGAATGAGTGGCGCTGCCGGGCCGGGGCGCGCTACCTCTACATCTGCGAGAACGGGCTGGTGCATTACTGTTCGCAGCAACGCGGGTATCCTGGCGTGCCGCTTGCCGGGTACACCACAGCCGACGTAAAGCGAGAGTTCCTGACCGCGAAAAGCTGTTCGCCCAACTGCACTATTGGCTGCGTCCACAAAATCAGCTACATCGACCACTGGAGAGCGCCGCAGACGAGTATGATTTCGCCGGGGGTGTCTGCGGGCGGGCAGGACGCGGAGACGCCAGTTCTGGTGCAGATTAGATCCGCGGACTGAGACTCTTCGCCCCGCCAAGATTGAAAGCCGGGAGATCGAAACACATTACTTTAGTCATTGAACGGGACAATCTCCGCTGAATTCTTTTCCGAGGATGCCGATAGGTACGGCCACGAGAGCGCCATTTTGGCTCCCGGATGAGGTGAAAATATGTCGATTGGCGGGATTTCAGCTGGAAGCCTCTCGCAGTACGTTTCCGCTTCAAGCAACCTGACACAGTCGCAGCAGGCTTGGCAAACCCTGCAGCAGAGCCTGGCGGCCGGAAACCTATCCGCGGCCCAATCGGCGTTTAACAGCTATCAGCAACTGAACCAGAATCTGACGAACATCAGCGGTAGTTCTTCTTCCAGCACGCAGCTTTCGACGGATATGACTGCGTTGGGCACGGCGCTCAGTGCAGGCAATCTGTCGGCGGCTCAATCGGCGTTCGCGACCGTCCAGGCCGATATGAAGAACTCGCCCTCGCAAGCCATGACAAACGCCAACGCGGCCATGGCCCAGGTGCAGCAATGGGTGAACGATCTGCTCGATCTTTCCAGTACGAGTAGTTCTTCCTCGACCTCTTCCGATCCGACAACTCAGCTTTTACAAAACGCCTTGAACCTCACCTCGCCGTCCACCAGTACCGACCCGGCGACCCAAGCTCTCCAAAGCGCATATGGCGCCGCAACTGCTGCTTCCAGCACCGGAACCAGTATGGGCAGCAACGGTGTCAACACCTACGCATAGAGGGGTTGCCAACCAAACAAAAAGACGGCGCATCCCAGAGCGGGATGCGCCGGTTTATTTTGAGGCTGATGGCGGTTACCGCGAGCGGGTATCTGCGATGGCCTGGTCGATGAGCTGGAAGAGCTTGCTGCGATCGACAACCTCGACGAAGGGCGCACCTTTGGAGTTGGCGGTGACCACCCAGATGGTGGGGGTGTGTTCGATGCCGATGCGCTGCCCGAGGGCGTAGTCCGCTTTGACCTCGGCGGCCAGTTTGCCTTGCGGGTCGATGGCGAAGGGCAGGGCGATATGGTGGTCGGCGGCAAACTTCTCTGTGAACTGGGCCAGAATTGCAGGGCTGTAGATGGAGATCTGGTTGGCGAATACCTGGTCGCGATATTCGTCGCCCAGGGCTTTGCTCCTGGTGTCGAACCAGCGGGCGTTCACCGCGGCAGTGAAGCTCCAATTATGCATGGGCAGCGGGAAATCGTGGCGCACCAGGGGGATCTTGTACTTGGCAGCGGCTTCGTTGAGCAGCGGATTGGCGCGGCCGCAGTCGGGGCACTCCAGGTCTTCAAACTCGATCATGGCCACGCGAGCGCCGGCAGGCGGCTTGAGGGCGGACGCGTCGTGCACCTGAGTTCCGGGCGCGGGGGGTACAAACTGGGCCTGGGCAGCAGCGGCGACGGCGAAGAGCGCGACGGAGGCAAGGCTCAGCCAAAGGCCGGCGCGCGGACGAAGAAGGGGAAAGCGATGGGCAAGGGCTAAAGAATGAGACATATTGGTTGGACGGCTCCCTCTTGATTATTGTAACCACTCGCGGCGGGGCAGCAGGCGCTTATCGAGCAGATGGAAAATGGACGGCTCTCTGAAGAGCATTGCAGCGGGAGCAAACAAGAAAAGTCAGAAGGCTACTGACGGTCGCGGCGGCGGGCGGCGATCCACTGTCGCCATTTGTAGTCGGCGAAGAAGGAGGCGGCGATGACGATGACGGCGAGGATTCCGAGGAGGATTTTCATGGCGTTTTCATCTTCTGACGGATGGGCTCGTTATCAGCATAGACGCGCCACTCCGCCACTTTGCCGTCCTCGATAAAGGCACGGAAGGCGGCCGGCGTTTCCCATTGATTCTCTTTGCGCAACCGGCCATCGGGCGCATAGGTTCCCCGCGCCACGCCCAGCATGACCACGACCGGCCCATCGCAGAGAGTTTCGTCCACAGCGATGGCGTAATCCGGAACCAAGCGGAAGTATGCGGTCCAAGCCGCCCGCATCGCTTCGCGGCCCTCGACTGCAGCGCCGAGTGAGTCGATAAAGCGATGCCCGGCGGTCATCAACTCTGCCATCGCCTCCACGTCCTGCCGGTTAATTGCCCGCACAAAACCATGAGCGATAGATTCAGCTAAATCGTTCATATGGCCATTGTACGCAGCGCTTGCGCCGGTGGCACCCACTGTCCGAAATCGAACAGTGCTGCGATGGAAACGGTCACTCTGGGCAATATTTCTGTATGTTTGCTTTGCTAAGTGGTTCATTTTAAGGACAATGCACCTAGGCTTCTTTGGCACGGCAAGTGCAATAGCCCAGGCATGGATATCGCACGCCCAGATTTATTGCAAAAGGTGAAGCGCAGGCGCTGGATTCTGGCCGGCGTGGTTGTGGTGGGGTTGGCGCTGGCGCTGCTTGGACTGTCACGGCTGAAGCCGGCTGCGCCCACGGTGGACCGCTCGACGATTTGGCCGGATACGGTCAAGCGCGGACCGATGGTCCGGCAGGTGCGCGGGTCTACGGGAACGCTGGTTCCGCGCGAAGACAGCATCGAGCTGATTCCCGCGCAGACGGACGCAACTGTTGTCCGCATACGCGTGTTGCCCGGCGCCAAGGTCACGCCTGACACGATTCTCATGGACCTGGCCGACCCGCAGCTTGAGCAGGAGCTGCTGAACGCAAAGCTGGCGCTGAAGGCGGCGCAGGCCGATTACAAGAGCCTGCAGGCGACGCTCGAAAGCACGTTGATGGACAAGAAGACGGCGGCGGCGCAGGTGAACTCCGACTATACACAGGACCAGTTGCAGGCGCAGACGGACAAAGCCCTCTATGACCTCGGCGTGATCGCCGGCATTGCTTACAACAAATCAAAAAACACGGCCGATCAGTTGACCGTTCAGCACAAACTCAGCCAACAGCAGCTCGAAGTGAATCAGAAGGCTATTGAGGTTCAGCTTGCTTCGTCGCAGACCAAGATCGACCAGGCCAAGGCGCTGCTGGACCTCTACGAGAAACAGTCGCAGGCGCTTCAGGTGAGAGCGGGAATCTCCGGCGCGGTGGCGGCGCTTGCTGTTCCTTTGCAGGTGGGCCAGCACGTGACGGCGGGAACTTCAGTGGCTGAAGTGATTCAGCTCGACAAACTCAAGGCCGCACTGCAAATTGCCGAGACGCAGGCGCGCGACATTCAAATAGGACAGCCTGCATCCATCGACACGCACAACGGCATTATTCCCGGCCACGTTACCAGAATCGATCCAACTGTCGTGAACGGAACGCGCACCGTTGACGTAGAGCTTGATGGGCCGTTGCCTCCGGGCGCGGTTCCGTCGCTGAGTGTAGACGGGACAATCGACCTGGAGCGCATGACGGATGTTCTTTATGTGGGCCGTCCCGCGCTGGGCAACGAGAACTCGACACTGAGCCTGTTCAGGGTCGATCCCGACGGCAAGGGCGCTACGCGAGTGCCGGTGAAGGTGGGCCGCGCGTCGGTGAATAGCATTCAAGTGCTCGAAGGATTGAAAGAAGGCGACACAGTGATTCTTTCCGATATGTCGCGCTGGGACAACGTAGACCGCATCCGGCTGGAGTAAGTCCTGCACGGACGGCGAACGTTTTGAGCGAAGAGCAGGAAGAAAACAATCTTGTAAACACATAAGGGGGATTGAATGGCATCGAATGACAAGCTGATTGAAATTGAAGATCTGACCAAGGTCTTCTACACCGACGAAGTGGAGACGCACGCGCTCTCCGGTATCCACCTGACCATCTCGCGGGGCGAGTATGTGGCCATGTCGGGGCCATCGGGCTGCGGCAAATCCACGCTGCTCTCGATTCTTGGCCTGCTCGACACACCCACCGGCGGCAAGTATCTGCTCAATGGAAGCCCGGTGGAGAACCTGAGCTTTGGCGACCGCTCGCGGATTCGCAACCAGGAGATCGGTTTCATCTTTCAGAGCTTCAATCTGATCGGTGATCTGACGGTGGAAGAGAACGTTGAGCTGCCGCTGACTTATCGCGCGGGGATGCCTTCGGCGGAGCGCAAGAAGCGCGTGAAGGAAGCGCTGGAGCGGGTGAACATGGCACATCGCATGAGGCATTATCCGGCGCAACTCAGCGGCGGGCAGCAACAGCGCGTGGCCGTGGCGCGCGCTCTCGCGGGGGCGCCGTCGATTCTGCTGGCCGATGAGCCCACCGGCAATCTGGACTCGAAGAACGGCGAGGCGGTGATGCATCTGTTAACCGATCTGCACCGCGAAGGCTCGACCATCTGCATGGTGACGCACGATCCGCGCTTTGCCAAGCACGCGCAGCGCGAGGTGCATCTCTTCGACGGAAAAGTCGTTTCAGAGCAAGAGCTGAAAAAGCTCGAAGAGGAAGTGGAGGCATAGCCGTGTTGTTTCAAGACCTGCGTTACGCGCTGCGGCAGTTGCGCCACGCTCCGGGGTTTGCCTTCGCCGTGGTCCTCACGCTGGCTCTAGGCATAGGCGCCCTGACCACGGTGGCGACGTGGACCAACGCCGTGCTGTTCAACCCCTGGCCGCATGTCCAGGAGCCACGGCAGCTTCGCTTCGTCAGTGCCACCGTGCTTGGTTCAAACGGCTACTCGGTGAACTACCGCCAGTTCAGCTTTCTGCGCGATGAGGGCCGCAGCTTCTCCGATACCGCTGCTTTCGACCTGATGCAGCTCAGCCTGGCAGCCGAGGGCAGCGAGGCGCGCGCCATCTGGGCCGATACCGTCTCATCCAGCTACTTCCGTCTGCTCGGCCTCCAGCCGCAACTGGGCCGCTTCTTCGACCCCGCAGCTTCGGATCGCGCCTTCGGCCAGCACGACGAGATCGTGCTCTCTGACGCGCTATGGCGTTCGCTTTTCAACGCGGACCGCTCCATTGTCGGACGCACCGTCTCGGTCAACCGTCATCTGTTCACCGTCGTCGGTGTCGCGCCGGCCAGTTTTGCCGGCGTCTACGGCGGCGTGGCCGAGTCGGCTTGGATTCCGCTCTCGGCCACGCGCTCTCTCTCGTCCGATCCCGCCGCCGATCCGCTGGCCCATCGCGGCCTGCAGGTGGTCGTGCGTCAGCGCCCGGGCGTAGCCAATGCCTTGGCCGCGACCGAACTTCACCAGCTTGCGCGCCGCTTCGCCGCGCAGCACGCCGAAGACAACCTGAACGGCTGGGATCTCAATCTGGATGATGCGGCGCACTTTGCGCGCGGTTTCTATGGCCTGATCGGAGAGCAGTTACCGGTGCTTTATGGCGCCTCGATTCTGCTCCTGATTCTGGTCGTGCTCAATGTTTCCTCTCTGCTCGGACAGCATGCCGCCCGTCGTCGCCGCGAGGTCGCCATCCGCACAGCGCTCGGGGCTCCGGTGCGCCGCATCGTTGCGCAGACCTTCACGGAAACGGCCTTGCTCGCGGCTGCCGGCGCCTTCTGTGGCTGGCTGGCCTCGCTCGGTATCTCGCGTGCGCTCTACGTCCTGCTGCCCAGCTTCGGCATGACAATGGCCTTCAATCTCCAGGCCGACTCGCGCATTCTCATCTTTGTCACCGCAGTGGCCATTCTGGTTACGCTGGCTTGCGGCATGGCTCCGGTCCGCCAGTCGCTGAGCGCATCGCAGAAGGATGTCATCTGCGCCGGTGGCGCCGCCGTGGTCGGCGCCGGACGCAAGCAGTTCGCCCGTCGCGTGCTGCTCGGCCTGCAGCTCGCCATCTGCTTTGTGGTTCTGGTCTGTTGCGGCTTGATGACGCGCACGGCTTTGAATATTCTCTTCCGGCCGCTGGGCTTCAATCACGCCAACTGCCTGACCGCTGAGCTAACCTTCTCTCGTGCCGGCTACAAGAAGGATCAGGTTCCAGCGCTCCGCTCCGCGCTCGCCGATCGCTTGCGCGCGCTGCCCGGCGTCACCGGCGTGACCTACTCCTCGCATCTACCCATGGGCGACGAGGGCTCCGGCAATACGCAGGATTTCGCCGTTGCGGGCTACACGCCCGCCAAGGGTGAGGACATGGAGGTCATCACCGACTTCGAAGGCCCGGATTTCTTCCGCACCATGGGAATCGCAATCGCGCGCGGCCGCGATTTCCTCGCGAGCGACAACCAGCAGTCGCCCCCCGTCGCCATCGTGAACGAAACCATGGCCCGAAAGTACTGGCCCAACGGCGATGCTCTCGGCCGCAGCATCACCTACGACAAAAGGACCTGGCAGATCGTCGGCATCGTACCCGAGTTCATGTATCACGATCCGTCCTATACCGATCCTCTTCCGTTGCTCTTCCTGCCCATCGATCAGGAAGGCTATCCGAGCTACGCGCAGTTTGCCGTTCGCACCAACTCGAGCCTGGCCACGCTTGCGCCAGAGCTGCGTCGGGCCGTCTCCTCGCTCGATCGCTCGCTGCCGCTCGAAAACCTGATGAGCTACGACGAGGTTATTGCCCAGATGTACCAGGTGTCGCGCCTGCCGGCCGAGCTGCTCATCGTCTATGCACTGGCGAGCCTGCTCGTAGCCATGCTCGGCCTTTACGCTGTCATGGCCTACGCCGTGGCCGAGCGCAACCGTGAGTTTGCTCTGCGCATGGCTCTTGGTTCTTCGCGCGCCGGAATCTTCCGCCTCGTACTAGGAAGCAGCGCCGGGGTTGTGCTGATCGGTCTCGTGGCGGGCGGGCTTGGTTCGATTGCTGCAGTGCGTCTCTTACGCTCTATGCTCTTCGGCGTGACCGCCTCTGATCCACTGTCTTATATTGCGGCTGCTGCGTTGCTGTCGCTTGCAGTTGTGTTTTCGGGGCTAATCCCGGCGCGGCGCGCGGCTTCCATTGAACCCATGCAAGCGCTGCGGTCAGAGTAGTAATTCGAAAGGAAGGAGTCAGAATGCAGACCTTGCTGTACGACATTCGTTACGCATTGCGGCAATTGCGCAAGAACCCAGGATTCACTGCTCTGGCGGCGGGTACGCTGGCGCTTGGCATTGCCGCCAACAGCACGGTCTTCAGCTGGATCAACTCGACCCTGCTCGACCCGATTCCCGGAGTAGCACATACCACCGACATGGTTACGGTGATGCGGGGAGAAAGAAGCGAGCATCCGACGCCTCCCTTCTCCTACGCGGATTATGTGGACCTGCGCGACCAGGCGCACAGCTTTTCCGGAATGCTTGCCTATCACGACGACTATATGGCCATCACCGGGTCAGGCAAGCCGGAGCGCATTTATGGCGCACTGACCTCGTCGAATTATTTCGAGGTGCTGGGCGTTCGGCCTGTTTTGGGAAGAACGCTTCTTCCCACACTGGCCAATGAGCGCGCAGGCGCAGCCGAGGTCGTGCTGGGCTACGACATTTGGAAGAATCGCTTCGACGGCGACCCGACAATCATCGGCAAGACGATGCAGATCAACCTGTATCCTTACACGATTGTCGGCGTCGCGCCCAGGGGATTTCAGGGATGCAAATCGGGATTGCGCGCTGACGTGTGGATTCCTTTGGGCATGGACACGCAAATATGGGGATCGAATCGCGTCAATAATCGCGGCGTCTCGTGGCTGCAGGTACTCGGCAAGCTCAAGCCCGGAGTTACACAACACCAGGCCGACAGCGAGATGAATCTTCTGATGCAGCGCCTCGTCGGCCGCTTTCCCGAAGCTCATCAGGGCTCCAACATTATTTCTTCCGATCCGCTGTGGCGCTCGCCTTTCGGAGCCAATGTTTACCTCTATGGCACGCTGCCGATTCTGCTGGCTCTGGCCGCGGTTCTGCTGCTATTGGCCTGCGCGAATGTGGCCAATCTGCTTCTGGTGCGCTCCGTTGCGCGCCGCCGCGAAATGGCTATTCGCTTATCTGTGGGAGCAACTCGCTGGCGGGTGATGCGCCAACTTCTGGTGGAGAATCTGGTAATTGCGCTGGCTGGAGGAGGAGCTGCGCTGGTGCTGACCATTTGGACGGCCAAATCCCTGGCTGCGTTTCTGCCTCCCGTCACGCTGCCGCTCACGGTGAACGGCGAAGTCAACGGCGTGGTTTTCGTGGCCACAATACTCGTCTCGATTGTCACGGCCGCGGTCTCCGGCATCGTTCCCGCCCTGCGCGCTTCCGGCCTATCACCGGTATCGGTTCTGAAGGATGAGGCGCTGAACACCAGCGGCGGAGTCTCCAAATCGCGCCTTTCCTCGACACTTGTGATTGCACAGGTTGCCCTATCGCTTCTGCTGCTCACCTGTGCGGGATTGTTCGTTCGCAGCCTGCTCAAAGCGCAGGAATCCGATCCTGGATTTGATCCCAACCATGTTCTGCTGGTTTCATTCGACCTCGATCCAATGGGCTATTCCGATGCCAAGGGTCAGGAGTTCGAGCGGCAGATGGTGGAGCGCGTGAAACAGTTGCCAGGCGTGCAGTCGGCAACCCTTGCGGATTTTTCGCCACTCAGCTTCACCATTCATTCCGAAGGCATATTGCCGGAGGGCTATGTGCCCGCTCCTCATCAATCGGTGGAAGCGGATCGGGGGAAAGTGGGTCCCGGCTATCTGCAAACGATGCACACGCCTCTTCTTGCGGGGCGCGACTTCACCGAACAGGACAATGCAGCCGCGCCGCCGGTGGTCATCGTCAACCAGGCGCTGGTTGATCGCTACTGGCCGGGACAGAGCGCGATCGGCAAACACATTGGTGTTTCTTCGCATTCGTACACGGTGGTCGGCGTGGCCGCCAACGGAAAGTATCGGCGCATGACTTACGATGCGGCTCCGCTGGTTCTTTTGCCTCTGTTGCAACGCTACGATGATCAGCTCATTCTCCATGTGCGCACCAGCGGCGATCCGCTGGCACAGGCTTCTGCGGTTGAGCAAACGATTCAAGGACTCAATCCCGACTTGACGGTGTACAACTTGACCACCCTCAATGCAAACATGCAGATGGGGAATGTTTTTGAGCGGATTGCCGTGACCTTCGCAGGCG
>Ga0181520_10007156_pt1 | contig 16592 bp, 14 predicted proteins | sample PEATcosm2014_Bin_29_FD_132451 | JGI IMG/M metagenome (GOLD analysis project Ga0181520, IMG submission 132451) | Peatland microbial communities from MTU Mesocosm Facility, Houghton, MI, USA - PEATcosm2014_Bin02_30_metaG | ecosystem: Environmental > Terrestrial > Soil > Wetlands > Peat | place... | reverse complement strand
GGTAGGCCGCCGCCATGAGGTAGCCGCGAGGCACCGCGATCCCATGGAGGCCGACCGTCCCGGTCCTCGGCCATGCGATCGAGAAAGCCGTGAAGGCGAGGGACAGGGCGGCCACGACGAGGTCGGTCGCGCCGAGCCTATAGGCTGCGCTCGAGTCTCCTTTTCTGGGGGCCAAGGTCGCTCCCGGGCTTCAGGAGACGGTAACGGAAACTTCCCCGTCGACGACGTCGGCCAGGGCCTTGCCGCCCTCGACTAGGCGGCCGAAGAGCACTTCGTCCACGAAGAAGGTCTTTATCTTGTCCTCGACGAGGCGGCCGATGTTGCGCGCCCCGAACTCCCGCGAGTAGCCTTTCTCGGCCAGGTGCTTGATGAGGGCCGGAGTGGCCTCCAGCGTGACCTTCTTCTCGGCCAGCTGGACCCGGAAATCGTCCAGGGCCTTTTCCACGATGCGCTCGATGATGGGCGGGGGCAGGTTCTCGAAGTGGACGACGGCGTCCAGGCGGTTGCGGAATTCCGGGGTGAAGGCGCGATCGACGGCCTCGGAGAGGGCCGAGTCGGTCATGGCGCGGTCGCCGAAGCCGATGAGGCTCCTGCCGATGTCGCGCGCTCCCGCGTTGCTGGTCATGATGAGGATGACGTTGCGGAAATCCGCCTTGCGGCCCTGATTGTCGGTGAGGGTCGCGTAATCCATGATCTGCAGGAGGATGTTGTAGACGTCGGGGTGGGCCTTCTCGATCTCGTCGAGGAGGACGACCGCGTGCGGGGTCTTGCGGATCGCGTCGGTGAGGAGGCCTCCCTCCTCGTAGCCCACGTAGCCCGGGGGGGAGCCTATGAGGCGCGAGACCGTATGCTTCTCCTGGTACTCGGACATGTCGAAGCGGTGCAGGGATATCCCCATGTGCAGGGCGAGCTGCCTGGCGAGCTCGGTCTTGCCGACGCCGGTGGGGCCCACGAACATGAAGTTGGCCACGGGCTTGTCCGGCGAGCGGAAGCCCGCCCTCGAGCGCTTTACCGCCTTGACCACCGACTCCACCGCCCTGTCCTGGCCGAAGACGTCCATCTTGAGGTCGGCCTCGAGGGAAGCGAGCTTGTCCTTTTCCGACATGGAGACCGAGCGCTCGGGGATGCGCGCTATCTTGGCCACTACCGTCTCGATCTCCCTGGGGCTGATGTCGAGGGTCGCCGTCTCGGTCGGGGCGGCGCTGCTCCCGTCGCCGGCCGCGGGAGCGACGGCGTCGGTGCCGGTCTTGTAGGCGTTCATCCGCGCCCAGGCGCCGGCCTCGTCGATCACGTCGATGGCCTTGTCGGGGAGGCGCCGCTCGGTTATGTACTGGGCCGAGAGCCTCACGGCGAGCTCGAGGGCCTCGTCGGAATAGCGTACCTTGTGGTACTCCTCGTACTTAACCCGCAGGCCCTTGAGGATCTCGACCGTCTCGCCCACCGTGGGCTCCACGATGTCTATCTTCTGGAAGCGCCTCGACAGCGCCCGATCCTTCTCGAAGAACTTGTTGTACTCGTCGTAGGTGGTGCTGCCTATGCAACGCAGCTTTCCCGAGGTGAGGGCCGGCTTGAGGAGGTTGGACGCGTCGAGGGAGCCGCCGGATACGGCGCCGGCGCCGACGATGGTGTGGATCTCGTCTATGAAGAGAATGGACTTGTCCTTCTTGAGGAGCTCGTCGACGACCTTCTTGACCCTCTCCTCGAAGTCGCCGCGGAATTTGGTGCCCGCGAGGAGCGCGCCCATGTCCAGGGCGTAGATGGTGTAGTCCCTGAGGCGCGGCGGCACGTCGCCGGCGACGATGCGCTGGGCGAGGCCCTCCGTGATGGCCGTCTTCCCGACGCCGGCGTCTCCGACGTGGATGGGGTTGTTCTTGAGCCTGCGGCACAATACCTGAACCGTCCGCTCGATCTCCGCCGTCCGGCCGATGACCGGCTCGAGCCTGCCCTCCTTGGCCGACTTCGTGAGGTCGGAGGCGAATCGCTCGAGGGGATTCATCCTGCCGGCGGCGCGGGGCTTGCGCTCCTCGCGCTCCTCGCGGCCTTCCTCCTCCTCCTCCTCGTCTTCCTCCTCGAAGGGCTCGCCCTCGGGGCCGTCGCCGTGGGATATGACCTCGAGCAGCTGGAGCCGCTTGACGCCCGATTTGCGCAGGTAATAGGCCGAGTAGTTGCGTTCCTCGTCGTAGAGGGAAACGAGCACGTCGGCGACCTCGACCTCTTCCTTGCCCGCGGCCTGGGATTGGAGCACGGCGCGCTCGATGACGCTCTGGAAGCCCGCGGTCTGAACCGGCTCGGTATCCTTGACCTGGGGGATCTTCTGCTCGAAGTAGGCCTCCATCCCCCTTCGAAGCTGCTCCACGTCGGCCTCGCAGGCCTCGAGTATGGAACGAACCTGCTCGAAGGAGAGAGACGCGTAAAGGATGTGCTCCGGCGTGAGGTACTCGTGATTGCGGAGCTTCGCCTCGTTGTACGCGGCATTGAAAATGGCCTGAACTTCCTGGCTGACCTTCACCTACGACTTCTCCATTGTGCACTTGAGAGGGAATCCGTTTTGCCGCGCGAGCTGGTGCACCTGATTGATCTTCGTCACGGCAATGTCATAACTATAGACCCCGACGGTCCCTTTCCCCCTCCTATGGACGTCCAGCATTATCCTGGTCGACTCGGGCAGGGACTTGTGAAAGACGGTCATGATGACGGTCACGACGAATTCCATCGTCGTGAAATCGTCGTTGATGAGGAGGACCTTGTATTCATCGGGCTCCTTGAGTTCCTCATCGATCCTGGTGAGTACCTCGCCCTCCGACTCTGAATCTATCGGCATGACTCGTTCTAACGCTAAAATAGCGACTGCAGGGGCTAAAAACAAGTAGTCCGAGAGCTTGGCGCCGGATAGCCCTTCGGTATAAGCTCTCGGGACCCGGCATTCGGATTCCATCAGCATTCCGAGGAGCTTCGATGAGCAGGATGTTACCCCGCGCGCGCCCTCGTTCATGGCGCGTCCCGGTATTCATCGCGGTCGCCTGCGGCCTTCTCGCCGGATCCTGCGCCGACAGGGCTTCCTCGGTCACCCTCGCGGGGTCGACGGCCTTTCAGCCCTTCGCGGAAAAGCTGGCCGACGCCTACGACGCCGCCCATCCCGAGATCGACGTCACCGTTCAGGGCGGGGGATCGGCGGTCGGCATAAGCGCGGCGATCAACGGAGCCGCCCAGATCGGCATGGCCGATCTCGTCGAGCTCCCTCCGGACGCGAAAATCCCCACCGCCTTCGTCGTCGCCCGCGACGGCATCGCCGTCATCGTCAATCCCGCGAACGGGATCGCCGACCTGACGATGGCGCGGATCCGGGATATCTACGCGGGCGCGATCCGCAACTGGAAGGATCTAGGGGGGCCCGACCGCCTGATAACCGTCGTGTCCCGCGAATCCGGCTCGGGGACGCGATCCTCCTTCGAGACGATACTGGGGCGATTCGATCTCGCGGATTCCGCGATCATCCAGGATTCCAACGGCACTGTCAGGGCGACCGTCGCCGACGACGCGGGGGCGATAGGCTATCTTTCCTACGGCCTCGTGAGCGACGCGATCAAGGCGGTCAAGGTCGACGGCCTGCCCTGTACGACCGAGCTCATCCTGGCGGGAAAGTACAGGCTCGTCAGGCCGATCTACTTCCTTTGCATGGGCGAGCCCTCGCCCGCGGCGAAAGGCTTTATCGACTACGTCCTCGGCCCGGCGGGCCAGGCCTCGATCGAGGCCGACGGCCTACTCCCCGCGACGACATCGCGGGGCGCCAGATGAAAGCCGCGTCGGATAGGATCGCGGAGAGGATCCTCCTCGCGGTGGCCAGCACCGCGATCCTCTGTCTCCTCGTCATCGCGGCCTTCATTTTCAAGGAAGGCATTCCCTTCCTTCTAAAGGTCGGTCCCCGCGACTTTCTCTTTTCCTCGGACTGGCGGCCCGACGCGGGAAGCTACGGAATTTTCCCGATGATCGCGTCCTCGCTGTGGGTGACCTTCGGCGCCCTCGCCATCGGCGCGCCGCTGGGCATATTGGGAGCGATCTTCCTCGCGGAATTCAGCCCGCCGGCCGTGGTGCAGGTGGTCAAGCCGGCGATCGAGCTCCTGGCGGGGATACCCTCCGTAGTCTTCGGCTTCATAGGCGTGATGGTCCTCGCCCCCTTCATCCGGCGCGTCGCCGGGGGGCCGGGCCTGTCGGTGCTGGCCGCTGCGATCGTCCTCGGCGTGATGATTTTGCCCACCGTCATGAGCATCTCGATCGACGCCCTTCGAGCCGTGCCTCAGAGCTTCCGCGAGGGAGCCTTCGCCCTGGGGGCGACCCGTTGGCAGGCGGTGCGCATGGTCGTGCTCAAGGCGGCCCGCTCGGGGCTTCTCGCCGGCACCATCCTCGGCATGGGTCGGGCCATCGGCGAGACCATGGCCGTCATAATGGTGGCCGGCAACTCCGTGAAGATGCCCGCGTCGCCCCTGGATTCGGCTCGAACCCTGACCGCCAACATCGCCCTCGAGATGGGCTACGCGACGGGCTTGCATCGGCAGGCCCTCTTCGCCACGGGCATAGTCCTCTTCGTCGTCATCATGATCCTCAACGCCTCCGCGATGGCGGCCCTGAAGCGTAAAGGCGCGGCCAGGCGATGAACGCCCATAAGCTGAGCCAACGCGTCGCCGTCGCCCTGCTCGGCGGGGCGACCCTCCTCACCCTCGCGGCGGTCGCCTTCGTGATCTTCTTCGTGCTGGAAAAGGGGCTCTCCCAGGTCAATCTCGAATTCCTGCTTTCCAAGCCCAGGGACATGGGCAAAGAAGGCGGGATATTCCCCGCGATAGCCGGTACTCTTTTCTTGTCGCTGTTGGCGATAGCCGCGGCCCTCCCGCTCGGCGTAGGCACGGCGGTCTATCTCGCCGAATACACCCGCGAGAACGGGTTTACGCGTGCGCTTCGCTTCGGCACCGACTGTCTCGCCGGCATTCCCTCCATCATCTTCGGCCTCTTCGGCTACATCTTCTTCGTGACGACGCTCAGGATGGGGTGGTCTCTCCTGGCCGGCGCCCTCACCCTGGCCATCATGGTCCTCCCGACGATAATCCGCAGCTCCGAGGAGGCGATCCGCTCCGTGCCGGAGTCCTGGCGAGAGGTCAGCCTCTCCGTCGGGGCCACCCGCTGGGAGACGGTCAGGAAGGTCGTGCTTCCGAGCGCCTTGCCCGGCATAGTGACCGGCGTCATGCTGAGCTTCGGCCGGTCGATCGGCGAGACCGCCGCCGTCATCTTCACCGCGGGCTCGTCCTTCCGCATGCCGAGGGGAGTCTTCGACTCGGTGCGCACGATGGCCGTGCACTTCTACATACTCGCGCGCGAGGGCATCTCGACCGAGAAGGCCTACGGCACGGCCGCCGTCCTCGTGATGTCCGTCCTCGCGGTCAACGTCCTCACCTATTGGCTGATGCACCGCTTCATCGCGAGGAGGGCGAGATGAGCGGCCCGCCCTCGCCGGGCCGCGGCCTCGGTTCCGCGAAAGTCGAGGTGAAGGGCCTCAGGGTCTCCTTCGGCAGGGAGGAGGCCCTGCGCGGCGTGAGCATCGACGTGGCGGCCAACAGGATACTCGGCGTGATCGGCCCGGCGGGCTCGGCCAAGACTACCTTCCTCCGGGCCCTCGACCGGATGAACGAGCTGAAGATCGGCTGCCGCACCGAGGGCAGCGTCCTCCTCGACGGCGAGGATATCTACCTTCCCACCTGCGATCCGGTCGCCCTTCGCAAGCGGGTGGGGATGGTCTTCGCGATGCCGATGCCCCTGCCCATGAGCGTCTACGACAACGTGGCCTACGGCCCTCGCCTGCGCCAAGGGCGTGAACCTTCGCCGAAGGCGAAGGTAGATCTGGACGAGCTCGTCGAGACGAGCCTCAAGGCGGCCTTTCTCTGGGACGAGGTCAAGGACCGCCTGGGCGGCTCGGGCCTCATGCTTTCCGGCGGCCAGCAGCAGAGGCTCTGCCTCGCGCGCACCCTCGCCATGCGCCCCGAGCTCATCCTCCTCGACGAGCCCTGCTCGGGCCTGGATCCGATCTCGACGGCCCGGATCGAGGAGGCCCTCTCCATCCTCAAGGAACGCTATACGATCGTCCTCGTCACCAACAACACCAAGCAGGCCTCGCGGGTGGCCGACGAGACGGCCTTCTTCCTCATGGGGGAGCTCATCGAGACGGGGCCTACGGCCAGGATATTCCTGAATCCCTCCGATAGGCGCACCGAGGATTACGTCACGGGGAGATTCGGATGACGGCCGCGCGAGGCCATGCGCCGAAAATGGAGACGATCGGTCTTTGCCTCCATTACGGCGAGTTCCGGGCCCTGAAGGACGTGCGCGTCGCCGTCGAGGAAAAGAAGATCACCGCCCTCATCGGGCCGAGCGGCTGCGGCAAGTCCACCCTCCTGCGCTCGCTCAACAGGATGAACGACCTGATCCGGGGCGCGAGGATCGAGGGAAGGGTCCTGCTCGACGGCGAGGACGTCTACGCTCCGGGCGTCGACGCCTGCGCCCTCCGCAAGCGCGTCGGCATGGTCTTCCAGAGACCCAACCCCTTTCCCCTCACTATCTTCGAGAATGCGGCCTTCGGCCTTCGGGTAGAGGGCCGTTCCGGCCGCACCGCCCATGCCGCCCTTCGCGGCCGCTCCGGGCGGAGGCGCTCCGAGGACGCACGTGAGACCGTCGAGCGGAGCCTCCGGGCGGCCTGGCTCTGGGATCAGCTCAAGGACAAGCTCGACGAGAGCGCCATGGACCTTCCCCTCGACCAGCAGCAGAGGCTCTGCATCGCGCGCCTGGTCGCCGTCGAGCCCGAGGTCATTCTCATGGACGAGCCATGCTCCTCCCTGGACCCGATCGCCACCGCCAAGGTCGAGGAGCTCATGCTCGAGCTCAAGAAGGACTACACGATCGCCATCGTCACGCACAACATGCAGCAGGCCGCGCGGATCTCGGACTATTCGGGCTACATGCTCCTGGGAGAGATGGTCGAGTTCGGACCCACGGCCTCGATCTTCACGAACCCCGGGGACAGGCGGACGGAGGACTACATCAGCGGCCGTTACGGCTGAGGTAGATGGAGAGGAAGGAGGACGGCCTTGACCGAGAAGAAGCGTATCCTCATTCTCACGGCCGACGCGGGCTTCGGGCATCGGAGCGCGGCGAAGGCGCTCGCGGCGGCCCTCGAGGAGAGCCACGGGGGCGAATGCGCCTACGAGCTGGCTAACCCCCTCGATAGCGAAAGGACCCCGGCCTGGCTCAGGGACGCGCAGTCCGATTACGATCGAGTCGCGAAGGAGGCGGCCAGGCTGTACGAGTTCGCCTACGACGTCAGCGATACGGGCTTCGCGAGCCGCATGATGGAGAACGCCATGCGCGTCCTCCTGTATCGCGCGATGCGCGACCTGGTCCTCCGCTTCAAGCCCGACGTCATCGTCTCCACCTATCCGCTCTACCAAGCTCCCCTCAACGCCCTGTTCACGTTGAGGCGCGCCTTCATCCCGGTCGTCTGCGTCGTGACCGACCTCGCTACGGTCCACCAGATATGGTTCACGGGCGACGCCGATCTGACGGTCGTGCCGACCGAGATCGTCCGCGATCTCGCCTTGAGCGCGGGCATTCCCCTGGAAAAGCTCTCGGTGATCGGCATACCGGTGCACCCGCGCATCTCGGAGGAGACGCGAAGCAAGCCCGAGCTCCGATCCGAGCTCGGCTGGCGAGCCGACCTGACGACCCTTCTCGCCGTGGGCTCGAAGCGCGTCGATAGGCTGGATGGAATCCTCAACGCCGTAAACCATTCGGGCTTGCCCTTGCAGATCGCGGCGGTGGCGGGAGGAGACGACGAACTCTTCTCCCGAATGCGCGACCGCGAATGGCATCTGCCGGCCCGTCTGTACAATTTCGTCGACGACCTGCCCCTTATGATGCGAGCGGCCGATTTCGTCGTCGCCAAGGCCGGAGGCCTCATCGTCACCGAATCCCTCGCCGCCGGCTTGCCGCTGCTATTCATCGATATGATCCCCGGTCAGGAAACGGGAAACGCGGGCTATGCCGTCGCCGGCGGGGCGGCGGAGATCGCGGCCGATCCCGTAGCGGCCCTAGAGATCGTCTATCACTGGCTGGCGGACGATGGCAGCCTTCTCGCGAAAAAGGCCGCCGCCGCCAAAGCCCTGGGAAGGCCGCGAGCGGCCTTCGACATCGTCGAAAGGGTATGGGCCCTGGCCTCTCGAGGCCTGGTCCGACGCGATCTGGCGGTCGCCGTAGCCAAGGTCAAGGAGCTTTTCGGGCTCTTCCGGGAAACCTACGAGGAATGAGGCCTTCGGGCATGGGCAATTCGCCCCGCCTCGATCTTCCTTCCCAGCTTGACAGCCCCCGATCCTACTGGCGATACTTCTTCGAAGGCCTCGACGGAGAAAGTAGCTTTCGAGAGGCGCCGACAGAGAGGGGGACCGTCGCGATGCCCGCATCGCGGGGCTGAGAGTCCCTCAGGCCGCCTGGAATGCGAAGACCGCTCCCGAGCCGTCCGGAGGAAAGGCGTTTGCGGATGCACCGCTCGCCTGCGTATTTCGGACCGGGCGCTCCCGTGATAGGGCGATGAGCGCGGCCCCCGCCATGGGGTGCCGAAGTAAGGTGGTACCGCGGATCTCGCGGAAGGACCAGAACGGCGACTACCGTCGCGAGCGACTACCGTCGCAAGCGACTACCGTCGCAAGCGACTACTGTCGCTAAGGGCCCCCGGGAGCTTCGTCCTTACGCGAAGGCGCATGAAGGCAGGTGAAACGAGCCTTCGTGACGCGGAGGCTCGCATCGCGAGCCTCCGCGAAGGTCTTTTCGTACGGGCGGGCGTCCGTCGGGGGCCTCGTCGTTCTTATCGCGCTCCAGCGGAGGTTTCGTATGTCGACTGATGCTCCTTCCCCCGTCGAGACCGTCAGGCACTCGGCATCGCACGTGATGGCCGAGGCCGTCCTCAAGCTCTATCCGGGTACCAAGCTCGGCATCGGGCCGGCCATCGAGGACGGTTTCTACTACGATTTCCAGTTCGCCAAGCCCATCCAGGCCGAGGACCTTCCGGCCATCGAGAAGGAGATGCGGCGAATCATCGCCTCGCAGGCCGCCTTCGTCCGCAGGGAGGTCTCCAAAGAGGAGGCGCGCTCGCTCTTCGCCGACCAGCCCTTCAAGCTCGAGCTGATCGAGGGCCTCGAGGGGACTATTTCCACCTACGAGCAGGACGGCTTCCTCGATCTCTGCCGCGGTCCCCACGTATCGACCACCCGCGAGATCAGGCCCGACGCCTTCAAGCTTCGCTCGGTCGCCGGGGCCTACTGGCATGGCGACGAGAAGCTGCCGATGCTCACCCGCATCTACGCCTACGCCTTCTCGAGCAAGGCGGAGCTCGAGGCCCACCTGAAGATGCTCGAGGAGGCCGAGAAGCGCGATCACCGCAGGATCGGCAAGGACCTGGATCTCTTCTCCACCCACGAAGAAGCCGGCCCGGGTCTCGTATATTGGCATCCGAAGGGGGGCCGATTCCGCGTCGAGCTCGAGAACTGGTGGCGCGAGGAGCACTATAGGAACGGCTACGAGATCCTCTTCACTCCCCACATCGGCAAGAGCTGGCTCTGGGAGACTTCGGGCCACCTCGGCTTCTACAAGGCCAACATGTACTCGCCCATGAAGATCGACGAGAACGACTATTATGCCAAGCCGATGAACTGTCCTTTCCATATTATGATATACAAGAACTCGACCCGCTCCTACCGCGATCTTCCCCTGCGATGGGCCGAGCTCGGGACCGTATATCGATACGAGCGCTCGGGAGTCCTGCACGGCCTCATGCGAGTCCGGGGCTTCACCCAGGACGATGCCCACATCATCTGTACGCCGGAGCAGATCGAGGACGAAATCGCCGAAGTCCTGCGCTTCAGCCTGAATATCTGGCGTACCCTGGGCTTCAAGGACATCAAGGCATACCTGGCGACCAAGCCGAAGGAAGGAGCGATCGGCGACGACGCGCGCTGGGAGGGGGCCATCGGCTCGCTCAGGAGAGGCATCGAAAAGGAAGGCCTCGAGTACGTGGTGGACGAGGGCGGCGGCGCCTTCTACGGACCCAAGATCGACCTGAAGATCAGGGACGCGATCGGCCGCGAGTGGCAGATGACCACGATTCAATTCGATTGGAACGAGCCCGAGCGCTTCGGCATGACCTACATCGACAAGGACGGCCAGCAGAAGCAGCCTTATATGGTGCACCGCGCCCTCCTCGGCTCGCTCGAGCGCTTCTTCGGCGTCTTCATCGAGCATTACGCCGGCGCCTTCCCCGTCTGGCTCTGTCCCGAGCAGGTCACGGTCATTCCCATCGCGGCGGCCTTCGACGGCTACGCGAAAAAGGTCGTCGCCGAGCTTCGCGGCGCGGGGATCCGGGCGCGAGCCGACCTTTCGGATTCCCGGATGAACGCCAAGATCCGCGACGCCCAGAATCAGAAGGTCCCCTACATGTTGGTCGTCGGCCAGAAGGAAGCCGACGAGTCCGCCGTTTCCGTCCGCAAGCTCGACGGGAGCCAGGAGAACGGGGTCAAGCTGACCGACTTCAAGGCGCGGATCCTCGACAAGATCGCCGCCCGCGCGATCGAGGCCTAGCGAGGAGCGATGAGCGAAGGCAGGAGCGGATCGCAGCTATGGGCGCTTACGGCCGTGCTCGGCCTGGCCGCCTTGGGATGCGTCCTGCTTTACGCCCTCAGGGTCGCGGTCTCGGGACGCATCTGGTATCTCTACCTCGTATTCAACCTGGCGCTCGCGGCGGTCCCCTACATCGTCGCGGTCGCCGGGACCGTCGCCCTCCGCCGCCTCGGGCGGCAGAAGGCGCGGGCCCTCGTCGCCCTCCCCGTCGCCGCGCTCTGGCTCCTCTTCTACCCGAACGCGCCCTACATTTTCACCGATTTCATACACGTCGTGGAGCGGACCTACCTGCGCGCCGTGCCGGAGGATGCCCTGCGGGTCAATGCCCTGCTCTGGTACGATCTCCTCATGACCGCGGCCTTCGCCTTCATCGGGCATTTCATGGGCCTCGTCTCAATGTGGTTCATCCACGACTCGCTTCGGCGCGTCTGGGGGAAGGCCGCGGCCGCCTGTCTCATCCTGGCCGCCAGCCTCCTCGCGGGCTTCGGCATATATCTCGGCCGCTTTTCCCGTCTCAATTCCTGGGACGCCCTCCTCAATCCGCGTCGGGTGCTGAGCGAAGTGGTCGGAGCCGCGGCCGACCTGAAGACTCTTCTCTTTTCCCTGGCCTTCATGCTGTTCATCGTATCGAGCTACGCCGCCCTCGTCGTATTCAAGCGCGTCCTGAGTCCCGGGGAAGGGCTGAAGGAGTCTCGCGACGGCGCGCGCGGGAAGGTCCCGAGCAAAAGCCCCTAGGGCCGTCTATCGAGTCGATATCGTCGGAACGGGAGGTAGTCCTCCATGGATCTCGATTTCAGCCTCAAAAACCCCTCGCGGATTCTTCCGCCCGATCTCGACCCCGATCGGCGCGCCCTCGCCGACATACTCGAGGCTCGAAGGCTCGCCGACGATCTAATGCGCCTCGGGTATAGCCCAGCCTCCCCGGGCCCTGCTGGAAGAGGCGCTGGCCCGGGCGGTCGGACAGGTTTATAAATAATATTGTTTCATAAGAGGTGCCCATGCGTTTCCCTTCCCTGCATAGTTTGGCCTGCATATCCCTCGCGCTTTTCCCCTTCTTCGGGACGAGCGGCGGTTTCGCCGAGGAGGCGACGAAGCCTCACCTAGCCGTCGTCCGATTCTCCAACGAGACGGGCGTGGCGTCGTACGACGCGGCTTGCAGGGCGGCGACCGAAACGCTCATCCTGACTTTGCATCAGCTCGGGCGCTATCTCGTTCGGCCCGAGGACGGGGCGGGCGGCGGGGAAGAAGCCTTGCGGGCGATGGCCGAGGAGGGACAGCTCGACTTCATCCTGTACGGGACGATGTCCAGATCGGGCTCGGGCGGGATCGAATGCAGGCTTTCGGTTTTCGACCGCGCGAAGGGCAGGACGGCGATATCGAGATCGAGGAAGGCCGCGGGAGTCCTGGATATATTCGACGCTTCGGACGAGCTGGTCGTATCCGTCCTGGAGTCCATGACGGGGACGCATATCGGCTTCGGGGCGATCGATCTGAAAAACGCGGGGGAAAAGGGGAGCTATGCGGTCCTGGTAGACGAATATCCGGCGGGGAGCGACTTGACGAGTCTCGAGAAGGTCCTGATCGGGGAACGGCAGGTCCAGATCGTCCAGAAGCGCATGTTGGGCGATCGGGTCATCGCCAAGGCGGACGTCTCGGTGAAGGAAGGCTCTACGGCCGAGCTCTCCTTCGCCATCCCCTATTTGATGGATGACGAGAAGGCGAAGATAGAGGGACTGCGGAAGGCCATCGCGGCCGGCTGGAGCGATGCGACGGCGGCGGGAGCCCTCGACTCGAAAATAGCGGAATTCGCATCCCTCATGGGCGATGTATCGTATAGTCCCGAGCTTTCGAAGTACAGGGACGAGGCGAGAGAGCTCGGCGGCGAGTGGGAGCTGCGGAAGAATCGGCTCGCGATAGAGGGCGCCGCCTGGGAGCCGAAGCTCGAGCCGCTTGACGCGGGGGGAGCGATCTTCGCGGCCGACAAGTCGTATCCCGATCCGGAGAAGATCCGAGCGGCCTTCGGGGAGAACGCCCTTCTCGTCGAGACTCTTTTCGGGCTCGCGGCCGGGAAGGCCTTGGGCGACGGCGACCTCGCGAAGAGCCTTGCATGCTTCGAGAATGCGCTGATGGTCTCGACGCGGTATTTAGGCGGCGAGCGCCTGACGGATTACGCGTACGCGGTGTCGACCCTGAAGGACCTGCTGGAGAAGGCGGAGGCGCCGAATGCGGCCGCCAAGGATACCGAGAGCCTGAATGCGGTCTTCGGCCCCTGGATATCGGCGGGGGCGCGGTTCTATGCCCTGAGGGAAGAGGTCGAGGCAGGCAGGGCCTGCGCGCTCCTGGCCACCGACTTCGCGACGAAGCTGAGCGTAGACGGCGGGGAATTCGCGGACGCGCCGATCGCGATGCGGCCGGCCACGCGAGCGCTGAGCGTAATGCCCCAGGGGGCGGCGAAAGCGATCGACCTGACGGAATCCTCCGAAAGGGGGCTTCTCTTCGTTCGGGACGGCTTCGCGTCCTTCGGGAAGGTAGCCTCCCTGCCCGCGATGGGCTCGGGCACGCTTAGCTTGACGAGCGACCCGCCGGGAGTGAGCGTGCTGATCGACGACAGGGATAACGTGAAGACGCCCGCGAGGATCGAGCTAGCTTCGGGAACTCACAGCATCGAGCCGCTCGAGAGCGTCGAGGGAGGGAGCTGGTACGCCGCCCAGCCCAAGCAGTGGGTTTCGATAAGCGCCGGCGTCGAAATGAAGATAGCCCTTAAGCTTGCCGTCGCTCGCGCCCAGCTCCACATCAAGCTCGCTCCTCCAGGCTACGAGGTTTTCGTCGACGACGAGGAGAAAGGTCTCACACCAATCGATACGATCGACGTTCCCTCAAAAAAGCTGAATGTCCGTTTCGTGCGGGAAGGGCAACCATCCAAAACCTTCTTTGTCATTGCATCGCCGGATCGGCCGGCGGTAGTCTCTTGGGGACAAGTACCGGAAATGCCCATTGTATTGGAACGAAAGGCGATTAAACTAGACGGAAAGCCGGACTCATGGGCGGAAATCGAGCCTGTTTACGACGGGACGAATGAAAATGGTATGTTCATGGGACAAGCGGACCTCGGTGTCATTCGCATCTATTTGTGCCGCGATTCGAAAAATCTTTATTGGAGGTTCGATTTTAAGGAGACGAACCCGCTCTTGAAATCCCCGAGCGGAATAGCAAAACGGCTCAAAGCCCAACTAGAGATACAATTCGTGGATTCGCAGCAGCTCAATTTGGAGGCTTCCTATTATCCCGCGCAGCATAGGACTCAGACAGCCCTAGGCATTTGGAATTCCGCAACGCAGCAGTGGAAAGATATAAAAAACGAAAACGGCTTCGTCATGCAGAACACGAAAAATAGTCTAGCCGCGAGCGTTCCGCTGGAAACGATATTGAAGTATTGTCTTGGACCAGTGGCGATCAGGGTAGAATTGGCGAACGAAAACGATTACGGTTCATGGGAGCCTGGAACACAATCTACGCCCTGGCGATACGTCGATTTCTCGACCGCCGCGAGCGGCGATCTGCCGACGGCCTCGCCCCAAGCGATCGGCCGCATGGTCACTGTCCCTGCAGGCAGCTTCAAAATGGGAAGCCCCGAAAACGAATCCTATGGTATTTCGGGGGACGAAACCCAGCACCGAGTCGCGTTGAGCGCCTTCGCGATAGGCCAAACGGACGTTACGGTAGGGGAGTTCCGTTCTTTCGCGAACGCGACGGGGTACAGGACTAGCGCCGAATTGCATGGCGATTCGGGCATTTGGTCCGACCCGGGCTACGCGCAAGGCGATCGACATCCGGTAGCCTGCATAAGCTGGTACGATGCGGTGGCTTACTGCAATTGGAAGAGTCAAGACGAGGGGAAAGCCCCGGCCTATCGGTACCTGGGAGAATCCGATTGCGGGAAATGGCCCTCGGGCTGGAATACGAAGGCGAACAACGACATTTCGTGCGACTTCTCCGCCTCGGGCTATCGCTTGCCCACGGAGGCCGAGTGGGAGTACGCCGCCAAGGGAGGCCCGGCCGCGGATAGATCGGCCGCCGATGCCGTCTTCGCGGGAAGCCCGAACCCGGCCGACGTCGCTTGGTACTATGGTCATGGCGATGCCGGGCCCCATCCCGTGGGTCTGAAAAAGCCCAACGCGCTAGGCCTCTACGATATGGCGGGCAATGTCTGGCAGTGGTGCCAGGATTGGTATGGGCCTTACGCGAAAAGCTCGCAAAAGGATCCGAGGGGAGCCGATTCAGGCGAGACTCGCGTTTTGCGAGGGGGCGCGTGGAACGTCAACAGCAACCTGGGACTAAAATCTTCCTTCCGACTTAAGCATTTCCCCTGGCTGACCGATAACAGCCGCGGCTTCCGGCTCGCCTCTTCCCTGAACGGGGGTTGAGACGAAGCCGACTCTATCCGAGGGGCCGCAGATTCAGCTCTGGTCCTCGCCCCCTTTCTTCTTGACTCTCCCCGCCCGCCTCAGCGCGTCCTTCAAGAGGAATTCGATTTGCGAGTTGACGCTCCGCAGCTCGTCCGCCGACCACTTCTCGAGGGCCTCGTAGTCGGCGGGATCGAGCCTGAGGAGGAAACGCTTCTTTTCTTCCATAAAAAGGTTCAGGTATAGAGCGTGCCCGTATTGATGACCGGCTGGGCCTCGGTCTCGGAAACGAGGGCGACGAGGAGGTTGTTGACCATCGCGGCCCTGCGCTCGTTGTCGAGCTTGACCACGCCCTGGGCCTCCAGGTCGTCGAGGGCGAGCTTGACCATGCCGACTGCCCCGTCGACGATGAGGCGCCGAGCCGCTATGATCGCCGAGGCCTGCTGCCGCCTGAGCATGGCTTGGGCGATCTCCGGGGCGTAGGCCAGATGCGAGAGCCGAGCATCGTCGATCGTCACTCCGGCTACCTCCAGGCGCGAATGGAGCTCGCTCTTCAGCTCATGGGCTATCTCGTCCTGGTTCGCCCTCAAGGATATCTTGGCCTCTCCATCGGCCCCGGAGTCGTAGGGGAACCTTCCGGCCAGGACGCGAAGGGCGGTCTCGCTCTGCACGGTCACGAAGCTCTGATAGTCCTCGACGTTGAAGAGGGCCTTGGCCGAGTCGGTGACTCTCCAGACGACGATGGCCCCTATTTCTATCGGGTTTCCATGGGCATCGTTGACTTTGAGGATCTGGGAGCCGAAATTCTTCGCCCTGAGCGATACCGCCCTCCGCTTCACGAAGGGATTGGCCCAGGAGAAGCCGCTCGCTCGGGCCGAGCCCGCGTAGCTTCCGAAGAAGGTAGCGACCTTAGCCTCGTTGGGCTGGACGATGAAGAACCCGCCGATCGCGATGCAGGCGACGACGATGAGCGCCGTCGCCCACCAGAAAGCCGCGCCCGGATTGGAGCGATCGAAACCGGGACCCAAGGTTCCGTAGAGACGTATCGCCTCGCCGAAAAGCGCGAGCTCGATCACGAGGGCGATAAAGCCGTTGATTTTGGGCAATCTCCGTTCGACAAGATCCTTCATGATATATCCTCCTGCCACCGATCGTATGATTCTATTATGATATCATATTGATAGTGAGTCAAGGCCTGCAAAGGGAATCTTCGAATTCTCCGGCGAGAGGCGGCGGCAATAGGCGGATTTTGCCCGCCACACTAGAGGCAATTTCAAAATGCTGAAGCATTTTGAAATTGCTACCTTGAAGTGCGGCATTTGCGCACGGTTTCGAAGAAACCGGAGCAAATGCGAAGCCATTTTCAAAACTAACCGAGTTTTGAAAGTGGCTCACTACACAAGAATTAAGTCCTCCCCACTTGCCGAGGCCGCCGGCCTGAGGCTATCTTCGACCTAATTATGGATAAACTGATAATCAAGGGCG
>Ga0181520_10007154_pt1 | contig 16594 bp, 17 predicted proteins | sample PEATcosm2014_Bin_29_FD_132451 | JGI IMG/M metagenome (GOLD analysis project Ga0181520, IMG submission 132451) | Peatland microbial communities from MTU Mesocosm Facility, Houghton, MI, USA - PEATcosm2014_Bin02_30_metaG | ecosystem: Environmental > Terrestrial > Soil > Wetlands > Peat | place... | reverse complement strand
CTCGGTGCCGGGTACCTTGAAACGCTGCGAATAGGCGAAGATGCAGGGGTCCTTCTCCTGGATCAGAATGCCCTGCTCACGCCAGGAATTTAAATCTCTTGCTGCGCGCGTGTAGACACTTTCACCCCTCTCTGCGTCGAACAGTTCAGGGAGTCCGAGAATGATGCGGACCAGATTGTAAGGGCTCCGCTGATAATAGGCCTGTTGCATTGCGGGGGAGATTTTGTCATACGGCTGTGTGACAACATCTTCGAGACGGACCGCGGATGGGTTGTAACGCCATGCGCGGAAGGGGTAAATACGAGCCATAGGTCGGGATTAGCTCCGCAATTCAGGGAGAGATCGGCGTTCGGGTTTCCCGTCAGAATAAGGATGGGATGAACGCGCTTCCAGGCTCGATTGTATCGCAGGGCGGAAAGCGTTCCGCTGCGGCAGCTGAAGAGGTTAATGCCCCCGGTTGGTGCCATGACACATCTGTCGCGGCATGCGTGCTAAACTCGCGTCTTAATCAGGGGCAACGTCGATGATGAGACTTCCACGGCAACGCAGGTACTTCTCCAGCCGGTCGAGCCGGTGGAAACTGCTCTCGTGGGCGGGGCCGCTGGGACTGGTGTTGTGTTGCGCGGGCCTGTTCGCGTGCCTGACCTCGAGCGTGGCTGAGGCGCAGGACGACCAGCTCAACAAGGTCCATGTGCCGCCGCCGAACTCGTCCACGCCGGCCAGCACCACCGAGCCGAAGGGCGCAGAGGCGCCGGCAGCCACCGGACCTGACGCACTGAAGATTCATCCCGGTTCCAGAATCCGGATGAACGTGGACATGGTCCTGGTTCCGATAACGGTTACCGACCCGATGAACCGCCTTGTGACGGGCCTCGAGCAGCAGGACTTCCAGGTTTTCGAGAACAGCTCGGGACAGGCGATCAGCACCTTTGCCAGTGAAGACGCGCCCGTGTCAATCGGGATCATCTTCGACCTCTCCGGTTCGATGTCGTCGAAGCTCATCCGGGCGCGCGCGTCGATCCTGCAGTTCATCAAGACCGCCAACCCGCAGGATGAGTTCTTTGTGATCGGCTTCAACGACCGCCCCGAGCTGATCGAGGACTTCACCAACTCGGTTGAAGACATTCAGGCGAGGCTGGCCACCGTGCGCAGCGGCCACCGGACGGCCCTGCTGGACGCGATCTACTTCGGGCTCGCAAAAATGAAGGACGCGCGCCATGAGCGCAAGGCTCTGCTGGTGGTAAGCGACGGCGGCGACAACCGCTCACGATATACCGAGGGCGAGGTCCGTGCGCAGGTGCGCGAGTCCGATACCGAGATGTACTCCATTGGGATATTTGATCAAATGGCCAACACTCCGGAGGAACGCGGGGGCCCGCAGTTGCTGGACGAGCTCAGTGAAGAGACAGGCGGGCGAATGTTTCGCGTGGACGACCTGGCCGAGATGGGAGACATCGCCGAAAAGATCTCCACCGAGCTGCGCAATCAATATGTGATCGGCTATCGGCCCAGGGATCTGACTCGCGACGGCAAGTGGCGTAAAGTGAAGGTGAAAGTCAATCCCCCGGCGGGATTGCCTCCGCTCACGGTCCATGCTCGCACCGGCTACTATGCGCCATTGCAATAACGCAGTTTTCGCCGCTCTTCTCGTCGGGGCGACGCTTACGCTCGGGGCGCAGGAGAAGCTTGCTCCGCCGACGCCCGCGCAGGCCGTTCCGCGGACCGTGGTGTTATCGGTTTCAGTCAACGACGACAAGAACCGGCCGTTCGCCGGGCTGGGGCGGGAAAACTTTACCATCTACGAGAACGACCGTCCGCAACAGATCGCAACCTTTGACAGGACGGACGAGCCGTATTCGATTGGGATCATCCTTGATCTCTCCGGATCGATGACCACGAAGCTGAATTCGGCGCGGCAGGCGATTCTGCGGTTCCTGCAGACCGCAAACCCGCAGGACGAGTTCTTCCTAATCGGCTTCAACGACCGGCCGGCGCTGATCCAGGACTTCACGAACTCGACCGTGAGTATTCAATCGCGCCTGTACACGGTAACTACCGGGGGAAAAACGGCGCTGCTTGACGCCCTCGACCTCGGCCTGGCCAGGATGAAGGCGGCCCGGTATGCGCCCAAGGCTCTGCTGGTGGTGAGCGACGGAGCCGACAACCACTCGAAGATTTCGGAGGGGAAATTGCGAGAGCAAGTGCGCGGGTCGGATACAGAGATTTACTCCATTGGGATCTTTGGCGCGTATGCCCCCACCCCGTCGGAGCGCTCGGGCCCGGAGCGGCTTCACGATTTGAGCGAGGAGACCGGAGGCCGGATGTTCCGCGTGGACGATCTGGCTGACATGGGCGACATCGCCGAGAGAATCTCTACCATGCTGCGCAATCAATATCTCATCGGCTACCAGCCCAGCGATCCAGCCTTGGACGGCAAGTGGCGTAAAGTGAAGGTGAAGATCAATCCCTCGCCGGGATTGCGCCGTCTGAATGTTCATGTCCGCACCGGTTACTATGCGCCCTTGCAATAACGCACGCTTCGCCCTGCTTTTTGCGGCTTTCTTTGTTGGCTATGCTTCTCCCTCCCTTAGCCAGCAAGCGCCTAGCGTCCCCCCATCCCAGCAAGCTCCGTTGACGGTCGACCGCGACCCGGTGCGCTCGCCGGATGTCGAGCCCCCCTCAACTGCTGCCGGAACGATGCGCAAACAGGGCGAAGGCTACGTCCTCCACACCGACGTTGAAGAGGTGGTGCTCAACTGCACGGTGCTCGACGGCAACCGGCTGGTGCAGGACCTGAAGCGGGAGAACTTTGAGATATTCGAAGACGGCGTCAAGCAGACGCTCATCAGCTTCCAGCACACCGACCTGCCGGTGTCGATTGCGCTGGTGGTCGACAACTCCGGTTCCATGTCGCGCAAACGGCCCTCGGTCAACAAGAGCGCGCTCGACCTGATCCAGGCATCGAACCCTGGCGATGAAGCGTTTGTTGTGAACTTCTCCGACGAGGCATTCATCGACCAGGACTTTACCTCCGACGTCAACAAGCTGCGTGACGGGCTCGCGCGCATGGAGTCGCACGGCGGCACGGCGCTCTACGACGCGGTGGTGGCCACGGCCGACAAGCTCGTGGCCGACGCCAAACGGCCCAAGCAGGTACTCATCCTGATCACGGACGGCGAAGACAACGCTTCGAGCCTCAACCTCGAGCAGACCATCCGCCGCGTGCAGGATCTTTCCGGGCCTGTCATTTACACGATTGGGTTGCTCTATGGCGATGACATGAGCAAGTCCGAAGTGAAGCACGCGCGGCGCGCGCTGGAGATGCTTTCGACGGAGACCGGCGGTATGGCGTTCTTTCCGAAATCTGTGGACCAGGTGGACCAGATTGCCGCCGAGGTGGCTCGCGACATTCGCAACCAGTACACTCTGGGTTATCACTCCACCAAGCCGACCACCGAGCCGGGTTTCCGCCACGTGCAGGTAAACGCAACGGCCAAGGGAACGGGCAAGCTGACCGTGCGAACACGAACAGGCTACTACCCGATTGTTCGCGTGGCGAAACAGGGCTCTGGCGCGGAGAAGAAGTAGCTCGCTGTCTTAAGCTAAACTTGGTTGCGATGAAACGCCCGTCTCGGCTCCGACTCTCATGAATCCAGCTCTCCGCGTAGCATCCGACATCACCGAACTCGTCGGCTTCACGCCCATGGTCCAGTTAAAGCGCGTCGTGCCTGCGCCGGCGGGGCTGGCGTTCGCCAAGCTTGAATTCCTGAATCCTGGTGGCAGCGTGAAGGACCGCGCCGCGCTGGGCATGATTCTCGACGCGGAACGCCGTGGCCTCTTGCACCCAGGTTCAACCATCGTCGAGGCCACGGCCGGCAATACAGGGGTAGGTCTGGCGCTGATCGGCGTCAACCGCGGCTACAGAGTGAAACTGTTTGTGCCCGAGGGCTTTGCCGAGGAGAAGTGCATCCTGATGCGCGGATTTGGCGCCGTGGTCGAGCGCACGCCTGCGGACGAGGGCATGGCCGGCGCGATTAAGCGCGCGCGCGAGGCCGGGGCAGCGATCGAGGGATCGTTCGCTGCGCTGCAGTTTGAGAATCAGGCCAATCCACAGTTCCATCACGACACCACGGCCGCCGAGATTTGGGAGCAGATGGAAGGCCGGGTCGACGGTTTCGTCGCCGGCGTGGGAACAGGCGGAACCTTCTCCGGCGTGGCGCGGTTTTTGAAGGAGAAGAATCCGGCCGTGGTGAATGTGGCCGTCGAAACGCAGGGTTCCATCCTGCAGGGTGGCGCGCCCGGCCAGCATAAGGTCGAGGGCATCGGAGTGCACTTCATTCCCAAAACGTTTCATCGCGATGTCTGCGACCGCGTGGCCATGGTCAACGATGAAGAGGCCTTCGCGATGGTCAAGCGCCTGGCCGCGGAAGAGGGCCTTCTGGCCGGCTCGAGCTCGGGAGCGGCCGTCTGCGCGGCTGTAGCACTGGCGCAGGAACTCGGCGCAGGCAAGCGGATTGCCGTCATCATCCCCGACTCGGCCGAGCGGTATTTGTCAAAGAAGATCTTTGAGGGCGGGGCGTGAAGCAGGAATCCGTGCACTACAAATCGCGAACCTCTCGGTCGGAGCTTTATCAATGCGACGCTCAATGAAATTCGTTCTTGTGTCATTTCTCATTGCCGCGGCAACTCTGGCTCTTGCGTGGGAGCTTAGGTTCCAAAGCCAGGTCAGAGCCCCCATGGCACTGGCAGTGGGATTGGCTCGCGGATCAATTCAAGTGAGCCGATATCTTGGGACTCCGTTTAAGGCGAGCCGCATCGCAAGAGGGCGCTGTATTTGCAATTCGGCGGGCGGAACGGCCGATTTTTCCTTCCAGATTGAAGGGACTCGTGGTCAGGGCACCCTAGTTGGGTGGGCGCAGGCAGATGGTGGAAAGTAGAGCATTTGCTCGCTTTACTTCAAACCAAGCGACAATTCGAAGGTAATACCTTTCGTGGATGACGCACACACGCACTGTGAACGCGAGTAGATTTGTCTCAGTCAGAAGGCAATCGCAGGTCCCTCGATTGTGCAGGTTGCTTAAAGACGGATGCGGGAAGACCCTTATCAGGCTGTGCGGGTGAAGACGCGGGCTTCCAGGCGGGAGAGCCGGCCCTCGTGGTCCTTGCGGACTTCGTCCTCAATTCGATCGAAGCGAGTTTCCAGCCGGTCGATGCGCGCGTTTACGGAAGCAAATCCAGCTCTTATCTCCGAACGCAGGTCGTCGATGCGCTGACCCAAGCCCTGGCCGAGGTCGTCGATTCGCTTGCTCAGGTCGTCGATGCGCAGGCCTAGAGCGCTGATGGCGCGATTATTTGCCACCGTCGATCCAACCCATACGAGGAGGATCGAGAAGATGGGAAGGCCAATCGCCATATAGAACTGGGCGCTGGTCATCATGATCGCTGCTCAACTGTATCCCTGCTTGAGCCAAATCGCTATGGTTTTCGGCCAATCGCTGCACCACGATAAGCTAGAAGCCAGTAGCAAGAGGCCAAAAGCTAATCATGTCCGAACAAAAACTCTCCACTCTCGTTGTCCACGCCGGCCAGCATCCAGACCCGCAGACGGGTGCTGTGAACGTGCCGCTTTATCTCTCCTCCACGTTTGAGCTCACCGGCATCGGCACTGACAAGGGGTGGGATTACTCGCGCGCGGGCAATCCCACACGCGACCGTCTGGAAGAAGCGCTCGCGACGCTTGAGGGTGGAACAAGCGGGCACGCCTTCGCCAGCGGCATGGCCGCCATCTACGCGCTGGTGGCAACGCTCAAGGCCGGCGATCATCTTATCTGCTCGCGCAACGTCTACGGCGGAACGGCTCGGCTCTTCAACCTCATCATCCAGCACTACAGCATCGAGATCGAGTACGTGGACACGGGCGACCTGGCCGCCGTCGAAGCGGCCATCAAGCCCAACACACGCCTGATGCACATCGAGACGCCCACCAATCCCCTGATGGTCCTCACCGATATTGCGGCGATCTGCGCGATCGCGCACCGCTCCGGCGTCGAGGTCAGCGTGGACAACACCTTCCTGTCGCCGGCGTTACAGAGCCCGATCGCGCTGGGCGCCGACATCGTGATGCACTCAACCACTAAATTCCTGAACGGCCACTCGGATGGGCTGGGCGGCGCGCTGATCGGCACCAGGCCCGAGCACAAGGAGCGTTTTTTGCTGGTTCAAAAGGCCGCTGGAGGAATCCTCTCGCCATTCGAGTGCTATCTCGTCCTGCGCGGCATCAAGACGCTGGCCGTCCGCATGAAGGCGCACGAAGAGAACGGCCGTGCGGTAGCGGAATTCCTTTCAACGCAGTCCAAGGTGACCCGCCTTGCATACCCGGGACTAAAGAGCCATCCGCAGCACGAGCTTGCTATCCGTCAGCAGAAGGGATTCGGCTCGATGCTGAGCTTCGACCTTGGCTCGCGCGAGGCAGCGGGCAAATTCCTGGCAGCGATCAAGTTGTTCCTCTGTGCGGAGTCGCTCGGCGGCGTCGAGTCCCTGGCGTCTCATTCTGCCACCACCACGCACGCCGCGCTGAGCGACGAAGAACGCGATTCGCTCGGCATCACCCAAGGCCTGGTGAGGCTCTCGGTCGGCATCGAAGACAAAGACGACCTGATCGCGGATCTGGAGCAGGCGCTGGCCGCGGTGTAAGCGGCTGGCGCGGTCTCCTCCGATTGAGAGTATCCTTGCCGCGTGGGCTCGTACCGATTCGATGGAGTCACTTTCCGTGTGTGTACCCGGCGGATCACGATCCTCCGCACGTTCATGGCCGATACCAATGAGTTGTTGCCATCCTCGAATTGGGCGAAGATGGACTTGTGCGCATTGCTGAACGGTGGGACGCCATTCAGCCCGGCGATGCAAAGAGAAATCATGTACGGCACGTGCTCGATGTGGCCAACGCGAACTTCGCCAATCTAATGGAACTGTGGGAGGAAGCACATGCCTGAGGTTGTTAGAGTTGTAACCACCGATGCTGAGATCGATGCAGCACTTGAGCGCGCGCGCAAGTATGCGAAATATGATCGAAGAGTCGTGAAAGCCACCTACTCGAAGGCATCAGACAGGCTTCGACTACTTCTCGACGACGGCGTGACGAGCAATATTCCCTGCCGGTTAATTCAGTGACTTGGCGGAGCTCAAGAGAAAGAACTTAGCCGGATCCAGGTGCTAGGCGACGGCACGGGCCTTCTTTGGCCGCTTCTCGATATCGCGCACAATGTTCCAGCGCTGCTTCAAGGCATCTATGGGTCGGAGAAATGGATGACGGCTCTATACAAGCAAAGGCGGAAGCTGAAACTGGTAGATTCAACGCGCAATCGCAAGCGTAAATGAACACGTGGCGGGTTGCTTGACAAGAAAGGAGAGCAGGCAATGAGGACCGGTCCGGATGGCCGTCATCGCGATAAGAATGGGCGGATCGAAGAGAAGCGGGGAGACGCGCTCGTCCGCACTCTGCGGGACGAGTACGGAGAGGAGTTCTTGCGCGATTGGCGCAGCAACGCCAAGCTGGCTACGGTTCGAAAAGAGACCGATATGTCGCTGGCAGAACTGGTGCGCCAGCATCGGCGTGGGAAAAGTTAGCGCACCCCTCAATGCGCCATCGGCGCGGGTCCGGCCTTCTTCGGTCTGCGCATCAGGAACGGCAGCGGGATCAGGATCGCGGTCAGCGCGACCATAATCCAGATGACATCCACATATGACAGCAGACGGGCCTGGATCTGGGCCATGCCGTAGATCTGTGCGCCGGCGCGCTGGGCGGCGTCGGAATGGCTCACGCCGCTGTGCTGCATCCAAACTCCGGTGAGCCCGTTGCGCGCGGCCTCAAAGGGGCCATTGCCGCTGACGGTGTGGGCGTTGAGCATGGCGAGATGTTTCTGTGTGAACCGGGCCAGCAGTGTTGTCACAAAGCTGATGCCGACCGAGCCGCCCAGATTGCGCATCAGAGCGGACATGCCGCTCACCTCGTTGTACTTCTCCTGCGGAATGCCCGCGTAGCAGAGCGTGTTGATGGGGATGAAGAGAAAGGGCAGTCCCAACGCGATGACCACGCGCCAACTCACGGCGATGTGAAAGGGGATATTGAGGTTGACGTTGGTCATGCGGTAGAGACCGAACGTGGTGATGGTGAAGCCCATGGCCACCAGCCAGCGGGGATCGAATTTGGGCGCAAGCGCCCCGGCCACTGGAAAAAGAACCATGAGCGCGATGCCGCCGGAGGAGACGGCCATGCCAGCCTGTTCGGCAGAGTAGCCCATGATCTCCTGAAGAAATTGCGGGATCAGCACAGTGGACGAATAGAGAGAGACGCCCACCATGAACATGACAAACATGGTGGTGCCGACATTGCGCTGGGCAAAGAGGCGCAGGTCGAGGATTGGATGGACGACATTCAGCTGCCGCCAGACAAAGATCACCAGCCCGATGACAGAGACGACGAAGCAGGTGGTGATGAAGCGGGAGCTGAACCAATCGTCTTCCTGGCCTTTGTCGAGCATCACCTGCAATGCGCCAATCGAAACCACCAGCAGGCCAAGCCCCCAATAGTCGATCCCTTCCTTGCGCTTGCGAATCGCGGCAAGGTAGGGCGGATCCTCGACCACGCGGTTGGTGAGGTACAGAGAGAGAATCCCGACCGGGATGTTGATGAAGAATATCCAGCGCCAGGAGTAGTTATCCACGATCCAGCCGCCGACGGTCGGGCCGAGGACGGGCGCGAGGACCACGGCCATGCCATAGACGGCGAAGGCCATGCTGCGCTTTTGCGGCGAAAACGTGTCGGCGAGGATCGACTGCTCGCTGGGCTGCAGCCCGCCGCCGGCTGCCCCTTGCAGGACGCGGAAGAAGACCAGGACACCGAGGGTGGGCGCGAGACCGCAGAGCAGCGAGGCAAGCGTGAAGAGAAGGACGCAGGACATGTAAAAGCGCTTGCGGCCGATGCGGTTGGCGATCCATCCGCTCATGGGCAGCACGACCGCGTTGGCCACCAGATAGCTGGTCAGCACCCACGTTGCTTCGTCGCGGCTGGCGGAGAGCGACCCGCCGATGTGGCCCATGGCGACGTTCGCGATCGAGCTGTCAAGTGCCTCCATGAAAGTGGCCAGCGTCACGGTGATCGCGATGACCCAGGGATTGGCGCGTGGCTTCCAGGTGTCGTGAAACGAGAGTGTAGCCGCGGCTGCCAAGTGCAGTGTTCTCCTGGGTGTGCATGGGGGTGACCACGCAGGTTTTTCGGCACGCGAGGCGGCCGATGAAGGGGTGGGTCGCTTCTTCAAGAGTAAAGGATGAGGGGCGGGGACGGGCTTGATGTGGGATGAGGGGCCGACGTTTTTTCAGCGCGGCAGCAACTGGAACTGACGTACGGCGATCTTTGGGCCGACCCGCGAGTTCGGAGCGTCCGGAAGAATCATCACAGTGATCTCGTTGAAATTACGAATTCTTGCCGCAGAAGGGATCGGGAAGCGAAGTGTTTGCAGCGAGTGCCCATCGTTCATGGCAGGGGCGGGGCTGACGGCGAGTGCGGAGTCCAACGAGTTCCGGTCCAACTCCGCCGGCACGATCGGCTGCTGGCCGAGATAGAGTTCTGGTTTTCCAGGGGCCGATGTATCGCTCAGCAGCACGGCCATTGCGATCGAGCCGGGGCGATCGTCGTGGTTTTCGATCTCGACCTCAATCTCGCGGCAGCGGGCGATCGGGATGGACGAGCCCAGAGGTTGATGGGCGTCCATCACAAGAGGAAGGTCGTTGATCGATCGGATCTCCGCGCCGAGCGGTGTACCGTGCGCCTGGTGGGCGGTGGGGCCGGGACGTTCGTCCGGGGGCTGCAGATACCAGTAGGCTCCGTCGAAGCGGATGATCAGCGGCTCCGTGGTTCCGGGCGCGAGGAACGAGGTGTGCGCGGGGATCGGCGGGACAATCTGCTTCTTCTCAGGGAACGGCCAGAGGATCAGGCTTTCATAGCCGCCGGTGCCGGCTTTGCTCGATTTCGACTGCGGCTCGTTGGCGGAATCTTGTTCTGCGGCCGTTGCCTGTGCGGCGGCAAGAGCCGCGACTGCCTCGGCGCGGTTGCGATGAGATACCCCGTCAAGCAACGCCCACACCGTAATCAGGATGGCGGGAACTGCGACAAGTACAAGCCGCAGGGCCGACCGTCGATATAAGGGTATGTGCTGAGCGGACGAGACGAAGGTCCATTTCCACGCAAATAGGAAAGTCGTGGTTGCGAGCAGCGCGGCGGCGATCAAGTTCTCGCGAAACGCGAGAGCCGTCAAGGCGGCAAAGAGGCCGACTGCAATGAGGTAACCGTGCGCTTCTCCGCGGGGCCTGTAGAGCGACTCCTCAAAAATATCGAAGCTCCCATAGGTTGGGTCTGGATTGAGCTTTGGCGCCGGTGAAAAGAAAGAGAAAGTGGACTGGCGCAGGCCGATCCCGAGAAAAAAGGCCCCGATCGCGGCCACCACGGCGTTGGCGCCGGAGAGTTGTTCAGAGAACATACCCATTGCAGGTACCCAGACCCAACCGGCGGCGCAAACAAGAGCAAAGAGCGAGAAGGGCAGGGGAGCTTCGGTGCGGAAGGGGCTTGCGGGACTGTGCCAGTAGAGATAGGCCCCGATGACGCCGGCAACTGCGCCAATAACTACATCGACCGTCGCTCGCAGGAAAAGCGATTCGAGAGTGGGCGAGTGAGCCGCGGGCAGCCGGCACATCACGAAGGCGGCAATCATTGCGTTGATCAGCCCCGCGCTGACCACGAAGACGAGGAAGCGGTTGAGGGCCCACGGGGTGAGCCTGAGAGGGCCGGACTGAACTGAAAAGGCGAGCGAGTGCGACTTGGCGAGGAAAGACTGAGCTGTGCGCGCGGGCTGCGGAACCAGATTCCAAAGGGCGGCAAGCATTGTGATGAAGAATGGCAGCCGCATCACGTCGGTCAGAATTTGGAAGTCGGCAATCTGGCCCAGGGGGGTGGTGGCGGGCGTGGCATTCGCGAAAAAGGAATACCAGTACAATTTGCACCAAACAAAAGTTGCCCCATAGAGAGGCACGAAGACCACCGGCGCCAGCAGCAGTGCGCGTGTCAACTTCCCGCCGCGAGGAGCTTTTCCGAGGCTTGCGTTGGCGATGTAGTAAACCAGGATTCCCGCCCACAGAAAAGCGGAATGGATTACTACCCATCCGGCAAGTGCAGCAAACACCCCGAGCGGTCCAATATACTGCACGATTCGATCCAGCGTCGCGAAGTTGTCATACGGACCGATGAGTGCTTTCCATGCCGTTGCAAGCATTGACCAGATAAGCGTGAAGAGCAGCAAGGGCATCCGCGCGCGAAGGCCCTCGGCCCAGGAGACGGCGCAAGCCGAGAGCGCCTGCCTCCAATACCAACCATCTGAGCGGCCGGCGCGAAAGTCTTCAAGCAGATCGCCGGCCAGCGCGTCGGCATGGTCCGCTGGAATGCAATGCTCCAGCATCCATGTGGCGAGGGTCGGCGGTTCGGTACGTCTCATGCGCGCTCCAGAGGAGAACCGGGAAATTCGCTTTCTAACTTAGACACCACACTGCGGCGTTTTGAGTCCGATCCGCCGGGTTCAGCTCCGGCAGTTTTCGCCAAAGTTCAGTGAGGACGCGCCGAGTCTCGTTCACCTGACGCATTCCTTCCTTGGTGATGTGGAAATAGCGCTTGGCCTTGCCGCCGCGCTCGGGGGTCGGATCGCCGAGGGTTGAAACGACAAGGCCCTTGGCTTCCAGACGCTCAAGCGCTGCGTAGACGCTGCCCAGGGAGACATCACGGCCGCGATGCGCTTCAAGCTGGCGGGAAATGGGCACGCCGTAGGCCTCGTCGCCGAGATGAAGCACGGCGAGCAGAAGCATGAGTTCGAATTCTCCGAGGTAGCTGCGGCTCGTCATTAATTCAATAATAGCGAAGAAATGTCTTTGGGGAAACGAAATTCGCATATACTACGGGCGATGAGGATAGCGCGGATACACTCCATGCCTTTGCTGCTCGCGACCGCGCTGCACTCGCACGCCTCGAATGGTGCTGCTGGATTACCCAGGCCCATGGCAGCCGACGCGAATCCGGCATTTACAGTGGCGACGGTCAAGCCAAGTGATCCAAGTAATACCAACTGGGCGCTGGGAACCAGAGGCACCCACTTCTTTTCGAGCAATACAAATGTGGACGATCTGATCTCGTTTGCGTATGGGGTCCATACAAAGCAAATTGTTGGGGGCCCAGCGTGGTTTTCTACGGATAAGTACGATATCGAGGGCGTACCGGATGCCGAGGGAAAGCCGAACCGGCAGCAGCTAGCATCGATGGTTCAAGGCCTATTGGCGGATCGCTTCAAACTTGTCGTGCATCGCGACAAGAGAGAACTCGCGGTTTACGCACTTACTGTTGGGAGGAATGGACCCAGGCTTACGAAGAGCACGGCTGCTCCCGATGGTCCTTCGGGTTATGGGTTTGGACCGCTCGGGACTATGACAGTCAAGCATATGACCATGGCGGCCTTTGCCAGCGCGATGCAGAGAACCGTTCTCGACAAGCCGTTGGTTGATCAAACCGGTCTCGTGGACAGCTACGACTTTGTCTTGAAGTGGACACCCGATGATTCTCAATTCAGTCAGATCAGAGCGACCGGTATAAGTGTGCCAACCGGCGCTGGTGATCCGAACGCCCCTCCGGGGCTGTATACGGCAATTCAAGAGCAGCTTGGGCTAAAGCTTGAGCCGGTAAAGGCGCTCACTGACGTTCTGGTTGTCGATCATGCAGAGAAGCCTTCCGCGAATTAGTCCCAGGGGACTCTGAACCTCGCTCCATAAGTCCCAGCCCCTGTGCCCCTTGAGGGCGGTTATTGCGAAGGGCACAGGCCCGCGCTGGAAGCGCGGAAGGGGGTGTGTCATGCTGAGGGGATATGGAGAGCTGGCAGAAGGAAGGAGCGGGGACGGGGATGTTGCTGCTAGGGATCGATACGTGCGGTTCGACGGGGTCAGTGGCGTTGGGGCGGCAGGCCGGCGGCGATTTGGAGATTGTGGGCGAGATCGCGCTTGAGGGCCGCAGCTATTCGTCAACACTGATCACGGCCATAAGCGATCTGCTGAAGAGCGCGGAAGTGGGGCTGAAAGATCTCGGCGCGATTGTGGCAGTCAACGGTCCGGGCAGCTTTACCGGGGTGCGCGTCGGGTTGAGCGCGGTGAAAGGTATGGCCGAGGTGTCGCGGATTCCAGTTGTTGTTGTCTCACGGCTTGAGGTGCTGGCGGCAAACTCAGGTGTGCAGGCCGCAGCTCTGGATGCGCATCGCGGCGAGGTCTTTTTCAGAATCGGCGAACGTGGATTTGAATCGAACGCGACTGAGCCGGATAGAGCCAGGCCAAAGGAGATGCTGGCCGGTGCTGCGGAACTCAAAGCAATTGACCCGCCCCCGACACAGGTGGCTGTCTGCGACGAGGCAGCAGCGACGGTCCTGAAATCGGCATGGCCCTCCACTGAGCTGCTGCACGCAGTGCCGCCAACAGCGGCAGATGCGTTGCGCCTGGCTGCCGCACGCGTTGCCGGACGCGAATTCGTCGATCTTGCTTTGCTCGACGGGAACTATCTGCGCCGGTCAGATGCTGAGATCTTTGGCGAGGCTACGGAGGCGCATCGAAGATGACGGACCCTGGCGAGCTGCTCATCCGGCCCATGCGCGTCAGACCCATGCAAACCGGGGACATTCCGCGCGTGATCGAGATTGCCGGTGGACTTTCCGATGCGCCGCATTGGCCGGTCTCAGCCTATGTCTCGGCGCTCGACCTCAACGCGGAGCCACGCCGTGTCGCATTGGTGGCCGAAACGATGGTGCTGGACGAACGGGAATCGAGAACCGTGGTCGGATTTGCGGTGGCAAGCCTCGTTGCTTTGGAAGCCGAAGTTGAATCGATCGCTGTGGCCGCCGATGCACGGCGCCTTGGCATAGGATCGCAGCTCCTGTGCGACCTGCTTGTTTCATTGAGTGAACTTCTAGTAACCCGGGTCAATTTGGAAGTGAGGGCCTCAAACGACCCAGCCATTGGGCTGTACAAGCGCCGCGGATTCAGCGAGACGGGCAGACGTATTGGCTACTACGCTGATCCGGTTGAGGATGCAGTGCTGTTGGGCCTTGACCTTGGCGGGCAGAAAGGCGGCTGAATTGTGATTCGGATCACGCAAAATGCGCCCCTGCAGAGAAATCCACAGGCCCAAAGTAATTTAGAAGAGCTTTCTCTCTTGCCGTGTGTCCGTCGGTGGCGCTATATGTAAATGTTCTGTTACTCACGGAGGTGCTTGATGGACGAAATACAGGATCCAACGCTGAGCGAAGAGATAGATCGCCTGCATGCCGAACACCATCGATACGCTCAGCGGCTGGAAGAACTGGTTCAGAAGCCCTATCTCTCCTCAGACGAACAGCTCGAGGAAGTTCGCCTGAAAAAGCTCAAACTCCATGCCAAGGACCTGATTTTTGCCTTGGAGCGCCGTCTGCCTGTAACCGCTTAAGGCGCGGAATCAGTTTGAGTTAGGCACGAGCATCGCTCGAGCGCGGGCCACCCGGGCCCACCTGAATCCGGGTGTGCGCCCATGCGCGAGAAACACTCGGCGGCCGGCGATTGGAATCACCGTATAATCGTTGGGAACCATGGTTCGTGACGGTTACATCTACGGTGTCAGTCTTCTGGCGGTCGCGGCGGTGCTTTATTGGCTCACCGGTAGCTGGGTTTGGAGCGTCGTCCCGGTGCTGCTGGCGGCCTTCTTTCTCTGGTTTTTCCGCGATCCTGAGCGCGACATTCCCCCCGGAGCGGGGCTCATTGTCTCCCCCGGCGACGGCCTGGTCACCGAAACAGCTGCCATCAATACCCCCGACGGTCCGCGGCAGCGGATCAGCATCTTCCTCAATGTTTTCGATGTTCACGTGAACCGCTCGCCGATTGGCGGGGTGATCACGAGCGTCCGCTACCAGAAGGGACTCTACCTGAACGCAATGAATCCGGACTCGGCCATGCGCAACGAGCAGAACGTGGTGACTGTGAACGGCGAGGGGTTTGAAGTGACATTCAAGCAGATCGCCGGACTCATTGCGCGACGCATTGTCTTCAACTTCGCTGAAGGCGGGAAGGTGGCGCGCGGCCAGCGCGTGGGGCTCATCAAGTTTGGCTCGCGTGTGGATGTGCTTTTGCCCTCGACTGCCGAACTGCGGGTCAAAGTGGGCCAACGGGTCAAAGGCGGGGCAAGCGTTCTGGCGGCGATGCCGGGAGGAGCGAGCAAGTGAACGGGCGCGATCCAGTGCTGGCCAAGGCGCGGGCACAAGCCCGGCTGCGCCGCGGCATGTACCTGCTGCCTTCGTTGTTTACCTGCGGCAACATCGCTGCCGGGTTCTTTTCCATCACCGAGACCATCAAAGCGATCAGCGGCGACGCGCCGACCCATCTGGACTGGGCCGCAATCGCGATCATCTTTGCCATACCGTTCGACACGCTCGACGGCCGCATCGCGCGCATGACGAATACGGCCAGCGAATTCGGCAAGGAACTGGACTCGCTTGCCGACGCGATCACGTTTGGCGTGGCGCCGGCGCTGCTGGCTTTGATCTGGGGCTTCAACTTCCTGCCCGATATGGCTCACCAGCAGGCATTGCTGCATCTACGCCAGGCTGGCGCATTTATCTGCTTCCTGTTCTTGATCGGCGGCGTTTCGCGGTTGGCGCGCTTCAACATCAGCCAGGACGCGCAACCCAGAAATCCAGGGCGGCCGGGCCGAAAATATTTTGTTGGGATGCCAATTCCTGCCGCCGCTGGGATTCTGGCTTCCACAGTGCACCTGTGCTTTGGAATTCCGATTGAGGATTGGTGGTGGTGGGTTGCAATTCCCTGGTTGATTCTTGTCGGCCTGTGCGGATTCCTCATGGTGAGCACATGGCGCTTCTGGTCGGGCAAGGAGATCAACTTCGCCCGCGCCCATCCATTTCAGTTGCTGTTTGTGTTGGCTATCGTGTTTTACGTTATGCTGCGGTACTCTAACGTGGCCTTCTTCGCCATCGGATTCACCTACATGTTCTCGGGCATCTGGGCGCGGGCGGCTTACGGTTGGTCGCGGCGTCGGCGCAGAGAGGCCGGCGGTGTTGTCGTTGCCGATGCGCACAGCGCTGAATCCGAATCGGCAAAACTCTCGTAGTTTCCAACTGGAACAAGGAATCCTGTGTACAAGATCGCTATTGCCGGAGCCTCCACTCTGCTGGGACGCGAACTCAAGGACGCGCTCACCGAGTCGGCGCTTGCAACAGCCAACGTTATTCTGCTCGACGCGGACCAGGCCCACGGCAAGCTGGATCAGGTGGGCGATGAGGTCACCTTTATTCAGGCCGTCACGGCGGAATCGTTCGAGCAGGTAGACTTTAGCTTTTTTTGCGGATCCGAGGAGTTGACGAGAATGCACTGGCGCGAGGCGCTGCGTGCGGGCTCCACGGTGCTCGATCTTTCCGGCGCGCTCGACCAGGAGACTGGAGTTCTGGTGCGTGCGCCATGGTTGGGTTCCACGGCCACT
>Ga0181520_10007153_pt1 | contig 16595 bp, 15 predicted proteins | sample PEATcosm2014_Bin_29_FD_132451 | JGI IMG/M metagenome (GOLD analysis project Ga0181520, IMG submission 132451) | Peatland microbial communities from MTU Mesocosm Facility, Houghton, MI, USA - PEATcosm2014_Bin02_30_metaG | ecosystem: Environmental > Terrestrial > Soil > Wetlands > Peat | place... | reverse complement strand
TGCGCGCCGCGGCGGAATACTTCGACACCAACGGCTTCATCCGCACCGATCCGCCCATCTTGACGCCGGCGGCCTGCGAAGGAACCTCGACGCTGTTTCCCGTCGACTACTTCGGCGATCCCGCTTTCCTCACCCAATCCGGCCAGCTCTATATCGAGTCCACGGCCCTGGCGCTTGGCAAGGTGTACAGCTTCGGCCCCACCTTTCGGGCAGAGAAGTCCAAGACCCGCCGGCACCTCACCGAGTTCTGGATGATTGAGCCGGAAGTGGCCTACTGCGACCTCGACGGCCTGCTCGAACTGGCGGAGAACTTTCTCAGCCACATCGTGCAAAGCGTGCTGAAAAATCGCGCCCTGGAATTGGGTGTGATCGGCCGCGACCCGGCCAAGCTGCAAGCCATCTGTCCGCCCTTTCCGCGCCTGCGCTACGACGTGGCCGCCGAAATGCTCAACCAGGCCCACAAGGATGGCCATCTCGAAGCCCCCTTCGAGTATGGCAACGACTTCGGCTCGCCGGACGAGACCTGGCTCAGCTCGCAGTTTGACAAACCCGTCATGGTGCATCGCTATCCGGCGGATGTGAAGGCTTTTTACATGGAGCCGGACCCCCTCGACCCGCGTTTCGCCATGTGCGTGGATGTGCTGGCTCCCGAGGGCTACGGCGAGATCATCGGAGGCTCGCAGCGCGTCTCAAGCTATGAGCTGCTGAGTTCCCGCATCGAGCAGCACAAGCTTCCCAGGGAAGCCTTCGAGTGGTATCTGGACCTGCCGCGTTATGGCAGCGTGCCGCACTCCGGCTTCGGCATGGGCATTGAGCGCGCGGTGGCATGGATCTGCGGTCTGGATCACGTGCGGGAGACCATTCCCTTCGCGCGCACGCTGCACCGCATTTACCCATAAGGCGTTTCGCGGGCTGCGCTGTGCAGTCGTGGTGCGGTCCGCTTCGTCAATGCAACTAAAGTTTTTGTTACGACTGCGTTACGGTGCCGATAGGGTCAAGGCATGTTCCCGGTCAGGCTGTTTGGCGCATTGCTGGCGTTCAGCCAGCTCACGATCCCGTTTGCGGATGCGCAGCAGTATGCCTTTCAGGAAGATCGGCAGAACAAGGGTCTCAACAGCCTGACCGTCAACTGCCTGTTGCAGGACCACACCGGCGTGGTGTGGGTCTGTACGGAGAACGGCCTCTACCAGTACGACGGTTCGACCTACATCCGCAAGGGCGCCGAGCAGGGCTTGCTGGATAGCTACATCGTCTCCATTCATGAGGAGCCGGGCGGTGAGTTGTGGGTTGGAACAACCAACCGCTTGTATCACGGCGATGGCAAGCACTTCGCGGCGCTGGCTACGACGGCAGGCGATGTTCCCAGCCGCGGCGGCCAATTGATCGCTTCCACCGGTCCGGGCCATGTGCTAGAGGTGAGCGATCACAAGCTTGTTCAGATCGGGCGCGCCGGGCCGGGTGATCGATGGAACGCCGAGCCCTACTTTACCCAGTCTTCGCTGGAAGCCCATCCCCAGCTCAAATCCATCAGTAGCGTCTATGTCCGCCGCGACGGTTCCATCTGGGCGGGGTGCGGCAATTCCATCTGCCAGATTTCGGGGTCGAATGTTCATGTTTGGGATGCGAAGGCGGGCGTGGTCCCCGATACCTGGGCCTGGTTTCTTGAGGACTCGGCGGGCCGGCTGTGGGTGCGCGGATTTCGTCATGTCCTTCAACTCAGTCCCCATGGCGAGCGGTTCGCCAACGAAGACATCTCACCCGCTCCCGTAACCTTCAATAGCCCGTTTCTGCCCATCGTCGAAGATTCGTACCATCGGATCGTTACCCGAACCGATAAGGGACTGGCAATCTGGAATCAAGGCCGCTGGCAGATCCTGGACGCGGGAAACGGGCTGAGCGGTCCCGGCGTCCTGGCGTTGTTGACCGACCGTGATGGCATCCTCTGGCTGGGCACTTATGGAAGGGGTGTCGAGCGCTTGCTGGGTAGTGGCGATTGGGAAACCTGGGCCGCGGGACAGGGCCTGGCAGGCAATATGGTGTGGATGATGGCCCGCGACCATTGGGGGACCATGTGGGTGGCGACCGAACATGGCATCGTCACACTCGACCGGGCGGCGGGGCGCTTTGTTCCCTGGCGCCCAAATGACGGCGTACCGCGTGGGCAGGTCATCTCTTCGCAGCAAGACCAAGGGCACGGACTCTGGTTTTCCGCCTTGACCGGGCAAATGCTCCATTACGCTCCCGACACCCACAAGATGCAGCAATGGAAGACGCCCTCCGGCACGCGGCAGGTTTGGCAGGACTCGTCGGGCAGGCTGTGGGCGCTGGCGAACAGCGGACTCTCTACCTTCAATCCCGTCACCGGACGGATGGCCAAGGTCAAGGACCCAGCGGTTTCCGATCACACCTTCTACGATGCCTGCGAGGACGCTGGACACGGCATCTGGTTTGCCTCGCAAACCGCTCTGGTGCATCTCTCCGGCAACCGATGGAACAAGGTTCAATTCCCCGGACGAGATGCAGCCGACGGCTTTTCTACCGTGGCCTGCGCGAGCGACGGCACGCTCTGGCTGGGAGGCTCCTCGACCGGCGTGCTACACGTCCGGGTTCAAGGGGAAGTGGCCACCGGTGTCTCGCCGGCGCCGGCCCCTCAATTGAACTCCGCTGAGATCATGTTCCTGGCGATTGATCGGCGCGGCTGGCTGTGGGTGGGTACCGGATTCGGCGTGTATGTCTTCAACGGAAACCGCTGGAGGCACCTTACCGAGAAGGACGGCCTCGCCTGGAACGACTGTAATGAGGACGCGTTTCTCGACGCCACCGACGGCACGGTCTGGATTGGCACCTCGAACGGACTGTCGCACTTGCTGCACCCTGCGGCGATCTTTGACCAGAAAGGCCTGCGCATCGTTGTCACCAGCGCCATGCTGGGTAGGCAAACAGTCCCTGTGGGCTCCTGGGCCTCTTTTGCCTGGACTCGGGAGCCGTTCCGCGTGCACGTGGCATCCTTGCCGTTCGACGACCGGTCCTCCATCGTTTACCGGTACCGGCTGATCGGCTTGGAACAGGACTGGATTGCCACAGAGAGCCCGGACCTGCGCTACTCGGCTCTTCCGGGCGGCGATTACCGCCTCGAAGTCTACGCAGAAGACTCCGACCGCGGGGTTCGCTCCCCGCTCGCCGTCCTTTCTTTCCGGGTTCGCCCGCCGTGGTGGAAGAGTTTTGCGTTTTTCGCTGCCGGGATTGGGATCCTGCTGCTGCTGATCTATGCCGTTTTGCGCTTCCGCGAGCGTGGACTCGTCGCGCGCCAGGCTCGGTTGGAAGAGCTGGTGCGGGAGAGAACCGAGGAGCTGGAATTGGAGAAAGTGCAGCTCACAATGGCGCGCGAAGCGCTTCGCGAACAGGCAAATCGCGATGCGCTCACCGGACTGTTGAATCGAGGGGCTATCTTCGAAATCCTCCGGCGCGAAATGGCCCGCACGCGGCGCGACGGAAGCATTCTAACGGCAGTCATGATCGACATGGACCACTTCAAGAGCATCAACGATACCTTGGGGCACATGGTAGGAGATGCCGTGCTGCGCGAGGTTGCCGTCCGCCTGAGCGGCGCGCTCCGCCCGTATGACGCAGTTGGCCGCTACGGTGGCGAGGAGTTCCTGCTGCTGATGCCGGACTTCGACGCTGCCAGCGATCAGGGCCGCCTGGTGCTGGTGCACAATGCGGTGTGCGGCAAGGAGATCAAATTCCACGGCGGGAAAGTACGCACGACCTGCAGCTTTGGCGTGAGCGTCCTGTCTGGCGACCGGAGCATGACGGCGGAACAGTTCCTCGATCTGGCCGACAAGGCGTTGTACGAGGCCAAGCGCGCTGGCAGAGACCGAATCGTCTACGACACTCACTTGCCGGTGGCCTGAATCGCCAGCGGCACTGCATCTGGACTTCACAGGGTGCGGAAGAACTCTGAGTGCACGGCGAAAACCCCGTAAGACATCCAACCGGGGCTATTTCAACCCCTTCTATTCTCAGCCGGTTACGGCACGACTGAGGTCGTCCCCTTTCTTCGATTGGCCCATCCAGGAGTCTTCTGCATCCGGATCTCAGGCCTTGACGGGTTCTTCACCGGCTGCCGCGAGGACTGCGGCCAGGCTCTCCCGCACCGTCCAACCGGCGATGAGCAGACTGGGCGCGGCGGCGAGCGGGGCATCGCCCAGAGCGGCGAGCGTGGTGTATAAAACCTGCTGGCCGGGCTGAGCTGCTCGGGAGACTACTGCGCAAGGAAACTCACGGGGCAGACCTCGATCAAGCCATTCCTGGGCCAGCACCCTCAGATCGCGGCCTGGCATGTAGACGATGCGGGTTGCGTCTTCGACCTCCGGCAAGGGCGACACGTAGTGCGATGCGGCATGATGGCCGGTGGTGAAAAGAACGTTCGAGGCGCGGTTGCGGCCAGTGAGAGAGCAGCCGATGGCAGCCGCCGCAGCGAAGCCGGCTGTGATTCCGGGAACCACCTCAAAGGAAACACCGGCCTCGGTCAGGGCGGTCATCTCCTCCATCGCGCGGCCAAAGAGCAGCGGATCGCCGCATTTGAGGCGGACAACTGTGCGCTTGGCCCGCGCGTGACCCACCATCAGCGCGTTGATCTCCTCTTGAGTAATTTCCTTGACGCCGCAGCGCTTGCCAACGTTCACAACCTCCGCTCCGGGTGCGGCCAGATCGAGCACTGCCTGCGGGACCAGATCGTCGTGGAGGATCAGATCGACGTTCTGGATGAGGCGCAACGCCTTGACCGTGAGCAGATCGGGATCGCCGGGACCGGCTCCGACGAGATAAACCTTTCCTGTGTCGCTGTCTTGATTCGCGAGCGGCGCTCGAGCCATCTGCCGCGTCGGGCAAAACGAGGACTCGCAGACCGGCCGCTGCGCCAGGCGATGCAGCAGCATCCTGCGGGCCTCGCCGCGGGGATGCATTTCCAACACTTCGCGCCGCAGTTCGCCCAGATTTTTCAGCCACGGCCCCAAATCTTCAGGCAATTGCTCGTCGATCTCACGGCGCAGGCGTTGCGCCATGGCGGGGCTTTCTCCAGCGGTAGAGATGGCAATCTGCAACTCCCCGCGGCTGACCACCGAGCCGAAAAAGAAGTCGCAATTGGGAATGTCGTCCACGCTATTGCAGGGGATGTTCCGCTCCACCGCGCCGCGATAGACGGCGGCGTTCACCTCAGGCGAATCGGTGGCGGCGATGACGATGAAGTTTCCGTCCAGATCGGCCGGCTCAAATCTACGCCGCACCCAATCGAGTCTTCCTTCACTTGCCAGTTGCATCACCTCGGGCCGGGCTTCGGGCGCAACCACCCTCAGATCTACACCCGCCTTGAGCAAGCTGCCGATTTTGTCCAGCGCCACATTGCCTGCACCGACCAGCAGGCAACGGCGTTTGGTCAGGTTAAGAAAAATCGGCAGAAGACTCATGATTCTCTTCCTTAATCGGCGGCTGCCGCACAACTTCTGCCAGTTGGCAGGTCGCGCTCGACAGCGTCGACCGCTTCGCCAGCCAGATGTGCTCGCAGCTCCTCGTTGGAGTGGCGGCTAAACCAGGCGCGGAGATTCTCCTCGGGCTGGCGCGTGGCCAGATACTGGCGGAGCAGCCTCTCAATGGCATCGGGCACCAGCGGAGCGGGGCAGCGATAGCCCACCGGGCGCGCGATTGCCGCGTGCTGGCCCACCGCTCCCCCCAGACAGAAGTAGTAGGCGTCGGTCAGTTTACCCTCGTGCTTGATCTTCTTGCCCTCGATCCCGATGTCCGCGATCCAATGCTGGCCGCAACTGTTGGGGCAGCCGGTCACATTCAAGCGAAGCTGCTGATCGAATTCTGGCAGGCGCTCTTCCAGTTCGTCCACCAGCCATCGGGTAAAGCCCTTGGTCTCCGTGATGGCCAGCTTGCAAAACTCTGTTCCCGTGCAGGCCACGGCGCCCCGCCAGAAGGTGGAACCCTCCACCTGCAACCCGATCTTGCCCAACTCGCCGATCAGTTCGTTTGCCTTGTTGTGAGGGACATCGAGAAAGAGCAGATTCTGACTCACCGTGGTGCGCAAGGCTCCGCTGCCGAACCGCTCTGCCAGATCGGCGGCGGCTTCAAGTTGCTCGCCGGCCAGCCGGCCGCGCAGCACGGTAGCGCCCACGGAGCTGAAACCCGCCTGGCGCTGCCGTTGGATTCCGACGTGGTCGCGCAGAATCTCGTCTGGTACCCGCTCCGGAACCCCGGGCAGCAGGGTAAACTGCAGCCGCGATTGCAATTCGGAAAGGAAGCTCTCCGCCGTCCAGCCTTCTTTCAGAAAAAGATACTTGAGACGGGCTCGTTCCCGGCTTTCCCGCAGCCCCTGTTGCTCGCGGAAGATCTCCGCCACGGCGCGCGCCACGGGAACCGCCTGTTCGGGGAGGACGAATGCGTCAAGACGAACAGCGAGGTGCGGCTCTTTCGAGAGGCCTCCCCCCACGCGCAGCGAAAAACCCACCTGGCCGTTGTGCTCCACTGCCGTGAGCCCTACGTCGTTGATCTCCGGGTGAGAGCACCAGGAGGGGCATCCGGTGACAGAGATCTTGAACTTGCGCGGCAGGTTATGAAAATCCGGATTTGCCGTCAAGAGTTGCGCGATCTCCCGGGCGATGGGCGAGGCATCGAAGATTTCGTCGTGAGCGACACCGGCTAGCGGGCAACCAGTCACGTTGCGCACGACGTCGCCGCAAGCACCTTTGGGCGACATCCCGATGGCGTCAAGGGCATCCACTACCTCGGGCAGGGACTCGATGGTCAGCCAGTGGAGCTGGATCGCCTGGCGGACAGTGATATCCGCGAGATTGTTGGCGTATTTCCGCGCCAGACCGCCAATGGTGCGAAGCTGATGAGACGACACAATGCCGTTAGGAATGCCGATGCGCATCATGAAGTAATCCGAGGTCACGCCTTCGCCGCCCTTGCCGCCGGTGGCGCCCGCGCCATCGCCCTGAGTGTAGATGCCCCACCATTTGAAGTACAGGTTGGCCCACTCCGGCAGCACGCTGGAGCGGCCCTCGCGCGCAAAAGCGCGCACCTCGTCGAATGCCTCCCAGGGATTCTTCTCCCGCTTCAGACGTTCGGCTCGTTGTGCCTTCGATTCCTTTTCTTGAATGGCTGGTGTCATCTGCATCTCCCTTGTCGATAGAAATAAAAAGCCCGCGGCAGCTGGAGCGGCATCGCGGGCTCGATGAAAACCTTGGACTCTTTATTGAAGGATCAGACCCAGGTCACCTGTGCGCGCGAAGCGGCATGCAGCGGCGACAACAGGAGTGGCCGATCATGCTGAGATTCTAGACCAAGAGTGTACACAATGCAAAATCTACTCCGCTCCTTCGCCAGGGCAAATGCTGTTGTGCCGTTGGTTCGTCCTCAAAGGAAAGGGTCCTACAGGCTGTTGAAAGCTCAAAGAGGCTGAGTCTTGTGTCAGGGCGCGAATTCATCGGCTCTTTTGCTTCCGCCGCTAACGTACCGGTGTTGGTAGCGCGGGCCAACGGCGGCAGAGCGCACACGCGAAAAACGCCACCCCAGTTGGGGTGGCGTTTCTGGTATCTCCTGCGCTGGCCACTGGCCTCCCAAGTATTTTTGGGCGGTGGTTATATCCACCGCACCTACTGCAGACTTCCCCGGCCGGTTTCCCTCTTCAGGGCCGCTTCTATGGCGGTGGCTCTTGCCGGGTGTCTGCTGTTCTTTGGGCTGGCCGGACTTCTTTCCAGCAGCCGGATCATCACTGGCACCCTACCAATAGCAATCGGCGTGCCAATCTCACCTTGGTTTGTTTTCAGCAGGTTGGCGAGTCTCACAGGCTGCAGTTTTCTGCATTATGGGAGGCCCAGCACGGAAATAATGCAGAAAACCATAGAATGTCTCTTGGAAACTTCTCGCGGTTCCTGTACTATGGCGTCCCTCCGTTGCGCTTTTGCGGGGGAAGATTCGACAATCTTCGCAGCGAGTCCGCACCGCACGATGGATGAAAATGGTCTAGCGCTGGCACTGCGGGCAGTAGTGAGTCCCCCTCCCGGCGACAACCATCCGCCGGATTGGGGTTTGGCAGCGGCGGCAAGGCTGGCCGGTGCGCAGGTAGACGCAATGCTCCAATTGAAAGAAGCCGCGTACCCCGTCGGCGTCAACATAATCTGAAACCGAAGATCCGCCCAGGCGGATCGCGTGCTCTAGAACTTCGAGCAGCGCCTTCCGCAGCCGCTCCAGCTCGGCCTTGGTCAGGCGACCGGCCATTCGGCGCGGGCGCAGGCCGGCGCGGAAAAGGCTCTCGTCGGCGTAGATGTTGCCCACCCCCGCCAGCAGCGACTGGTTGAGCAATGCGCCCTTGATGGTCAGCTTTCGTCCGCGAAACAGGGCAACAAACTCGCTTGATTCGATGTGCAGCGGGTCCGCTCCTGGTGCGCTGAAAGCCGGGTCCCGATCCAGATCGCGGAACTCGAGCCTGCCAAAGCGGCGCGGATCCACAAAGCGGAGCTCCCGGCCACTGGCCAGGCTCAGGCGTGCGTGGGTGTGTGCCGCCAGGGGGGCATCGGGGAAAGTGACCAACAGCCGCCCGGTCATGCCAAGATGCACGATCCACTGAGCGCTCGGCTCCTGCGATTGCCGGACCACGCCTTTCCCGTTCGAACCAGCGTTGCCCCAAGGGCCGAGCTCGCAAACAATGTGCTTTCCCGTGCGATGCACCGCCAGAATCGCGCGCCCTTCCAATCCCTCGGCCAACTGCGCAGGGGGCGTCTTGAAAGGCTCGGCGTGCGTGCCAAGCCACACCTGTCGAATACAGTCTCCGCGCACACGCTCGTGCACACCGCGGGCGATGGTTTCTACCTCAGGCAGTTCCGGCATCTGTTCCTTGTTGAGGCATGCGAGTCCCGAACCGGGACGTCTCCGGCACGGGCGGGATTAGCTGAAATCCTCCCTTAACTTGTCTTCTTCTTCTGACTCTTTCGCCCGGAACCCGCCCCATTTCTCCAGATACACCAAACCTAGCGAGAGGCCGACAAGAAAGACTCCCACGGAGGTATACTCCATAACGGTGAGCCTGCGGTCTTCCGCCTCAGTTTGGTACACCACAGTGCCGTCGATATTGCGCGCGGTCATGCGCTGCTCTTCCGGAGCGGGTGACCTGGGCAGCGCGTCCCGATAGTTGGTCGAGACCATGGCGGAGATGATGAGGCCAGCCAATCCAGGCAACAGAAACAGCAGAGAAATGACCCTGAGTGTTGCCAAGTCTTTGGCTTTCATGCGATCTTCCTTTTCCTTGCCGGCTTCCAGGTTAATTCCAATACCGGATTTGGATCCTGTATGTCTCTTTTCGCACAGGATCTTATCTCTCTCAAAAAAGCACCGACCACAAACTCAGCGGAATCCAGCCGGTCGAGGTTCCTGTTCGGAGATGCAGCGAAACTCAACGGGACACTGACTCCCGCCATGAAGGTGATACGACGCCACTCTTCCAGGATTGAAATCGCTTCTCGGATTCTAGAGTATTTCGTTGAATATTTGCTAGAAATTTGCGGGGAATTCACTGGTTTGAATGTTTCCCTTCCCCTTCAATCGAATCGATTTGGCTCCGGGCCCCCCTCAGAGGAGGGCCGGTTTTCAATGCAGCAGCGCAAACGCCACTACGGTGTCGCCTTTCTGCTCGATTCCGCTCAGCAGACCTTCTTCCAAGTCGTGTGGAATCTGCATCTCGCACGAGGCAACCTGCGCCGCGCTCGCGCCTGCGAAGCACAACTCGCAGTGACCCAGCGCCTGCCCCTCTCCCATGCGCACCGGTGGCCCGAATACCCGGCAGGTCATGGGCCGCCAGGCGTAGAGATCGCAGCGGCCCGTCACCGGGTCAAGCGCCGGACAGGCCGCCTCGTTGGCATACTCCTCAAAGCGCTGCCGATCCTCGTCAGAATCCCCCAGCAAGCCTGTCCGCACATCGCCGGGGAACTCTGCCCCATGTTCGGTAATCCATGCCCTCGCCCGCCGCTCGACAGCCGCAGCTAGCTCTGGCTGCTCCGCTCGCAAGCCATCCATTCCGGCTTCCAGACGCAAGGCATCGAGCGGGCCGATGGCGAAGGCTCCATGGCAGCATTGCGTGCATCCAGCGCGGCACACCAGCCACTCCCCGGCGCGCCGCGCTGCTTCGGCCAGCGCTGCATCCACGATCTGCACCAGTTCGCGATCGCCTTCAGGTAAGCCCATAGTGCCGAGAATATCCGATTGCCCCGCAGGCCGGTTTCGCGCTAATCTTCCCGCGGAGGCTTCCCCATGCCTGAATTCCGCAGCACCATCGTCCCCGCCTTTCGCTACACCAACGCGCCCGCCGCCATCGAATGGCTCTGCTCGGTCCTCGGCTTCGAACGACGCGCCGTCTACGAAGGCGAAAACGGAACCATCGCCCACGCCGAGCTCGCGCTCGGCAACGGCATCGTCATGCTGGGCTCCGCCAAGGACGACGAGCACGGCCGTAGTTTCAAGTCGCCGCAGGAGTTGGGCGGCGTTGAAACCTGCAGTATCTATCTCGTGGTTCCCGACGCCGATGCAGCCCACGCCCGCGCCGTGGCGGCTGGAGCGACCGTCATCCGCCCGCTCCAGGACACCCCTTATGGCAGCCGCGAGTTCGCCGTCAAGGATCTCGAAGGCCATAGCTGGAGCGCGGGCACCTACGACCCGTGGGCCGTGCACAAAGAGTAGCTCGATCGTCAGCCTGGAGATGCGTGCCGGTTTTGGCCGAAAGCCGATCGTCAAAAGGCGATTGGCTTTCCTACGCTTTGGGCAGCCTGCACCAGTTGGCGCATCTGAAGCTCGAACTCCCGTATGAATGGCTCATCGCCGTCGTCAACCGCGTGGACTTCCTTCAATCGTTCGACTTCGAAACGAACGAGGTCAACGTCCGTGGGAGAGAGGAAATCCCCGCCATGCACTCCGTTATAAAGCACCTTGGTGAGAAGGATCGGAAAGCCCAGCGGCTCTTTGGCCAGAAGCTCCCGCAAGAAGGTGATTAGGGCAATATTTCCGAGCCGGTGGGAGACCAGTTGACCCCATGGTCCGTGTTCACATGCAGTAGCACGCCAATCGTAGAATGCGTTTTGATCCGCGTTGGGTTGGTCCCATTCGAGGCTCAATCCGCCCGTTTCATCGACCGAGACAAATTCCGGCTGGGGTGGAGGAGTGCGCATTCTACCCCGCTCGTAACAATCGCAATAGACGGTCGCGTCCAAGCTCACGAATCCATAACCTCCCCGGAATTTATGCGGTTCCCAGGGTTCATGCCTCACTCTGGCGAATGGAAGAACGCCGATTGCCATTTGAACCCCATCCGAACCATCCATTCCTGGAATTACCCGATCTCCCGGTCCCACCCTTCCAGCGTTTTCTTGAATTCGAGCATGAACTTGCAGGCGTCGGCGCCGTCGATGATGCGATGGTCAAATCCCAGGGTGAAGTGCTCCACGGTCCGGATGGCGATCGTGTCATTGCCTTCGGCGTCGGTCAGCACAACGGCCTCCTTCTTCATGCCACTGATGCACAGGATGGCCGAATCCGGCTGGTTGATGATGGGCGTGCTGAACTCATCGCCAAAGACGCCGGAGTTGGTCAGGGTGAAGGTTGAACCCGTCACGTCGTCGGGCATCAGCTTTTTGGAGCGGGCGCGCTCGGCCAGATCGGCGATAGTCCGCGCCAGGTCGGCGAAGGTGCGCCCCTCGGCCTGCTTCACCACCGGTACGATCAGACCCCACTCCAGCGCCACGGCGATGCCCAAATTGATGTTCCCGTGATAGCGGATGCCGCCGCTTTCAAGCGACGCGTTGACGATGGGAAACTTGCGCAGCGCCTCGACCACCGCCGTGGCGACAAAGGGCATGAAGGTCAGCTTGACGGCGTTGCGCTGCTCGAAGCCCGCCCTTTCCCGCTCGCGCAGACGCACGATGCGCGTCATGTCCACCTTGTAGACGGTGTGCACATGCGGCGCGATCTGCATGCTTTCCACCATCCGCTGGGCGATGATGGCCCGCATCTTGGTCAGCGGCTCCAGCCCCTCCGGCGCCTGCGGTGCGGCCAACTGCGCCTTCGGCGCGGGCTGCGCGGCAACCGGTGATGAAGCGCCTCCTGGACCATACGCGCTCAGATGGCGCAGCACATCTTCCTTGGTGATGCGCCCCTCCGCGCCCGTTCCTGCGATTCGGCGAAGGTCGAGCCGATTTTCCTTGGCGATACGCCGCACCAGCGGCGACGAACGCAGACGCCTTCCGTCTACCGCGACCGGAACAAGCGGCGCTTGAACGACGGGCGCCTCTGCCACAACCAGCATTGAAGCAGGCGCAGCCAAGACCGCCCCGGAATCTGCTGCTACGGAAGCGCGGTTGGCCGCACCGCCGGAGCCGCCGATGATCGCAACCACGGTATTGATCTCGACCGTCGCGCCGACTGGAACCTTGATCTCCGTCAGCACTCCGGCCACGGGCGCGGGAATTTCCGCGTCCACCTTGTCCGTGGAGATCTCGAACAGCGGCTCATCCTTCTCGACGTGGGAGCCAACCTGCTTGAGCCACTTGGTGATGGTGCCCTCGAAGATCGACTCGCCCATCTGCGGCATCACCACCGCTGTGCCCACGTCCGTCGGAACCGCAGCGGCATCCGCGTCTGTTCCCTGGTCCCTGTTCCCTATTCCCTGCTTTTCCCCCACCACCGCGACCACGGTGTTGATCTCGACCGTCGCACCCACGGGGACCTTGATCTCCATAAGCACTCCGGCCACGGGCGAGGGAATCTCTGCGTCGACCTTGTCGGTGGAGATCTCGAATAGGGGCTCGTCCTTCTCGACCGGGTCGCCGGGCTTCTTGAGCCACTTGGTAATGGTGCCCTCGAAGATCGACTCGCCCATCTGGGGCATGATTACGTCGGTTGGCATGGGTCATTCTCTCCGCGTTGCGGGACTCGACTTGCGCGCCCGGCTTCTGCCGGATTATAAATTGCGGGCCATAGGAGAGTTGAGCCTCAAAGCCGCCAGGGTTTGCCCAGCCACAAAGATGGGCGCCCCGGCTTTTCCGCGGCCTCTTGCAGAAAGGCCGTGAAATCACAACTCTGGATCCAGCGCAGCCCCATCTCACGTCTCAAGTCCGGGAATCTCAAGACCTCAAGCGTTCACCGACCCGTCCGCCTTGCGGGCCAGGCGCTCTACCTCGGCGGGAATCCGCATGGGCGCGTCTTCCGCCGGAAACTGCCGCGGAGCGAACGCCGCGTGGGACTGCAGCGCATCGAGGCTTTCAACGGCCAGAATCTGCTCGTTGAGAACCAGCCCGAACTGCCGCGCCGCCCGATGAGCCACCGTTTCCAGGCCAGGCAGCTCCTCAGGCCGTTCTACCTCCCGCGCCAGGCTGGTGACCGCATGGTCGCGAATCCCGCAGGGAATGATCAGACCGAAGTCGCGGAGATCGGTGGTGACGTTGAAGGCGAAGCCGTGCGAGGTAATGCCGCGCGAGACATGAATCCCGATGGCGCCGATCTTCCGCTCTGCCCCGCCCTGGCCGTCCTGATCTCTGTTCCCTATTCCCTGTTCCCTATTCCCTGCTTTTCGTCCACACCACACCCCGGTGAGCCCAGCAATTCGCCCCGCGCCGGCCCCGAATTCGCCGCATAGCCGGATCAGCGCCTCTTCCATCTGCCGGACGAAGTCTACCGGGCCCATCCGCCCGCCGCTGGGGTTGCGCAGGCTGCGCAGATCGAAGATGGGGTAGCCCACCAATTGCCCTGGCCCGTGGTACGTTACGTCGCCGCCGCGGTTGATTTCATGCACGGTTACGCCCCGCCGCGCCAGCAGCTCGTCCGAGGCCAGAACATTGGCCCGGTTGGCATTTCGCCCCAAGGTTAGCACCGGCGGATGCTCCAGCAGCAGGAGCACATTCTCGACGCGCCCCTCAAGACGAAGCGTGGCGATCTCCGCCTGCAACCGCAGCCCCTCGGCGTAATCCACCCTGCCCAGATAGAGATACTGAATCATCGCTTCTTGATTGTAGCGACGGCCGGTGTCGTGCGCCGGGCGGCCCTCACTCTTGAACGCGCGACTGAAACAGGCCTGCAAATGCGGAACGTACCCGAAGGAAGACGAGAAACCACAGAATGGTGGCGAAGACGCCCGTTCCAATGCTCTTGGGAGCCATGAAGATGTGGAAGAGAAGTATGTTGACCAGCACCGGGCCGAGCAGAACCAGGGCTAGCGGCACAAACCGGTTCGCCAGGAAGAGAATCCCCGACAGCACCATGACCAAGCCCACGGCGTAGAAGTAATGCGTGTCATTGAGCAGGGTTGCAAATTGTCCGGCCTGACCCGCCGGCATGGGGCCGGTAGGGATGAAGTGCAGTATGCTGTTCAGGCCGAAGACGAGAAACATCAAACCCAGAAGGTAGCGGGCGATAGCCGCGGCAATCTTCATTGAGATCTCCTTGATTTGAAGAGATTTTAGGGGACACAACAAGCCGGGATGATGAGGCAGGGCCCGCGGAGGAGGAAGAAATTCTCTCCGCCTCAATGGATGGTTGCCCTTCGCAAGTTGATTCAAATCTTCGCGAATACGAGCTGGCGTGGAGGTTTCGCGCAGCGGATTTGATAAAGTGTCACTATCACGGAGCGCCGCTGAGCGAGATTGTCTAATTCGTCCTCTCACACACTGCCTCGCCGGCTGGGGCCGGTTGAAGTGTGTCTCTTCGCAACCCGAAAGAGAGGATGCTTTCCGTGATCAAAGAACAATTTGGCTGGAATCGCTTTTTTGAGGATCAGCTCGCCGGCGGGATTCCCGGCCGGGTGGCCTCGTCGAACCATGGGCGCTTTCTAGTGTGGACCGACGGCGGCGAAGTGGAGGCCAGCGTCAGCGGCCTGCTGCGCCGCGGTTCCGGGCTGTGGCCGGCGGTGGGTGACTGGGTTGAGTTGCGCGGCGACGCCCAGGTCATCGTCAAGGTGCTCGACCGCCGCACCAAGCTCAGCCGCAAACAGCCCGAGCGCGAGGTGCGCGAGCAGGTGCTGGCGGCCAACATCGACGTGCTGTTCATCGTCAGCGGCCTGGACCGCGATTACAACGAGCGGCGCATCGAACGCTTTTTGGTGATGGCCCGGGAAAGCGGCGCGCGGCCCGTCGTGCTGTTGAACAAATCGGACCTCGCCAATGAGCTGGGTCTCGACCTAGCCGATGTAGTGGCCCGCACCGCCCAGCTCAGCCCCGGCGTGCAGGTCATCCCGTTGAGCGCCAAAGCCGATCATGGCCTGGACGCGCTGCCAGCCCAGCTCATGCACGGCGAAACAGCCGCACTGATCGGCTCGTCGGGCGTGGGCAAATCCACCATCCTTAACCGCCTGCTGGGCGACGAGCGCCAGCGCACCAGCGCGGTGAGCGCTGGCAACAGCCGCGGACGCCACACCACCACCACCCGCCAGTTGTTCGTCATGCCCGGCGGCTGGCTCCTGATGGACCTGCCCGGTCTGCGTGAAGTGCAGCTTTGGGCCTCGACCGAGGACCTGGCCGATAGCTTCGACGATATCCAGGAGCTGGCCGGGCACTGCCGATTCCGCGATTGCGCCCATGCTGGCGAACCGGGCTGCGCGGTCGAGGCCGCCGGGCTCGCCCCGGCGCGCCTGGCGAACTATCTCAAAATGCAGCGTGAACTGGCGCATCTTGAGGAAAAGATCGACCCCAAGCTGGCCAAGGAAACCCGCGCCAAGTGGAAGGCTGTCGAGAAGTCCGTCCGCCACCACCCCAAACGCAAAGCATAGAAGCCATCCCATCGGCCTGCTTTGAAAGGGTATCGCTTTGAAAGGGCACGACTTCAGTCGTGCCGCACAACGCCCAATATAGCCGAGGGCTTTAGCCCCTGAGGGAAGTATTGATGGACAAAAAGCGTGTGATGAGATGGCCTCTAGAACCGAGCGGCAGAGTCGGGTGAAATCAACCTCGTTCCGCGGCCTCGGGCTTCCCGAGTTAGCAGTAAACTGTTAGCAGTTAGTTTGAGAACCGCAATGAGGCCGTCCGAGGCATTGCCACAGCACCGGGAAACGATCCGCCGACTCGTGCAGGAAGCCGGGATGGCGAACCCGCGCGTCTTCGGCTCCGCGCTCCACGGCGACGACGTTGATGGCAGCGACCTGGATTTGCTGGTGGATCCAGCCCCGAGAACCAGCCTGCTAGATATGGCTGGCTTACAGACAGAGATCGAAAAGCTTGTTGGCATCAAAGTCGATCTTCGTACCCCTGCGGAGCTTCATCCCCGCTTCCGCGGGAAGGTGCTCACTGAGGCCTTGCCTCTATAGACTTGCGCCCAGTGTAGACTGGCACCGAGAGGAAACAATGAGCGAGGACCAAAAAGTCAAGTTCCGGGATCGATTCCCTGAATACCTTGAGAAAGAGCTTGGGGAGGCTTTTGACAAGCAAAATGACAAGACATCACTACTGTCCGGCTACAAGTTGAACAGATTCAATTGGTTGCAATTGTCGTCTAAGTCGTTATCGCAGCCCATCTCTTGAAGTGCCCGTAAAATGGGGGTTCTCTCGAACAGAGTTAGG
>Ga0181520_10007151_pt1 | contig 16599 bp, 16 predicted proteins | sample PEATcosm2014_Bin_29_FD_132451 | JGI IMG/M metagenome (GOLD analysis project Ga0181520, IMG submission 132451) | Peatland microbial communities from MTU Mesocosm Facility, Houghton, MI, USA - PEATcosm2014_Bin02_30_metaG | ecosystem: Environmental > Terrestrial > Soil > Wetlands > Peat | place... | reverse complement strand
GTCGTGGTGGATCAAGCAATCCATCAAGCGCGCCCTGGCCAACCAGTCCAAAACCATCCGGCTGCCGGTGCATTTGGTGGACAAGATATCCAAGATGCGGCGGCTGTCCATGAAGATGACGGAGGAGTTCGGCCGGGAACCCACGGACGAGGAACTGGCCGGGGAACTGGGGATCACCACCGCGCGGGTCACGCAAATGCGCCAGGCCGCGCTGCGGCCCACCTCGCTGGACGCGCCGATAGGCGACGAGGATTCCAATTTGTTTTCCGACATTGTGGAGGACGAAAACGCCCATTCCCCCTACGACAACCTGGAGGACAAAACCGTCACCGACATGCTGCAGGACATGGTCAAACACCTCGCCCCACGGGAGGCGACCATTCTGCAATACCGCTTTGGCCTGGACGGCGGCACGGAAAAAACGCTGGAGGAGGTCGGCGCAAAATTTGAGGTGACGCGGGAACGCGTCCGGCAAATACAAAATCTGGCGCTGCGCAAACTGCGCCGCATGATCGAAAAACTTGAACACAGCAAGAGAGAAGAATAACAAAACTATGTCATCAGCCACCGCCCGGGAAATCGAAGCCGCCATCCGCAACGTCCCGGACTTTCCGAAACCGGGCATTCAGTTCAAGGACATCACCCCCGTCCTGGCGGATGCGCGGCTCTTTGCCGGCGCGATTGATCTGTTGACGGATGGTTTTAAACCCGGCGACGTGGACGCCGTGGTGGGCATTGACGCGCGGGGCTTCATTTTTGCCGCCGCCGCCGCGCTGAAACTGGAGGCCGGTTTTGTGCCCGTCCGCAAAAAAGGCAAGCTGCCCCACCAGACCATTGAACAGGAGTACGCCCTGGAATACGGCACCTCGACGGTGGCCATGCATGTGGACGCCCTGAAACCGGGAGCGCGGGTGTTGCTGGTGGATGACCTGCTCGCCACGGGGGGCACGGCGGCGGCGGCCGTCGCACTGATGCAAAAGCTCGGCGCGCACATCCTGGAGGTTGGCTTTCTGATTGAATTGAAATTCCTCGGCGGCCGCGCAAAACTCCCGGGCCTGCCCTTGCGTTCCATCGTGGTTTATTGAAGGCCAGCGGCATCGCGTAATTAGTTTTTCAAGACGGCGGTTCCCATTACACTACCGGCGATGCATTGGCCGCAAACAATTGACACCGCCCTGTTTCACTTCATCAACCGCTCGCTGGGCAATCCGGTTTTTGACTGGTTGATGCCCCTGCTGAGCGGCAGCGGCGTGTCCTGGTTCATCCCCCTGGCCGTGGCCGTGGTGCTGGGGACGCTGGTGTTTGGCGGCGCGCGCGCCCGGCTGTGCGCCCTGCTGGTGGTCCTGGTGGTGGCGCTGGGCGACCCCCTGGTGATCAACACCATCAAACACGCCGTGGCGCGCCCGCGCCCCTGCATCGCCCTGTCCGACGCGGTGGGGCGGCTGGGTTGCACGGAGAGCGGCTCCATGCCTTCCGCCCACGCCGCCAACTGGTTTGCCATGACAATGGTGATGTTTCTGTTTTACCGGCGGAGCTGGCGGTTCATGCTGCCCATGGCACTGGGGGTTTCGTTTTCGCGCGTTTATTGCGGGGTGCATTATCCCAGTGACGTGCTGGCGGGGGCCATTTTGGGGGCGGGTTACGCCGCCGCCCTGGCGTGGGTTTTGGAACGGGCCTGGCAAGGCCCGGGAAAAAAGTGGTTCCCGGCCTGGCATGCACGGATGCCTTCGTTGATCAATCCGCCAATGGATCCCCAGCTCCGTCAACCGGCGACGGACTCCACTGAGTGGGACAGGCTTCCAGCCTGTTCCACGGGACAGACAGGCTGGAAGCCCGTCCCACTCTCGGCAGCCCCACGGCAAGGCCGGGATTCCGGCATTGAATGGCTGCGGCTGGGTTATTGCTTCCTGGTCGTCATGCTGGTGGCTCGTTGGATTTACGTTGGCTCGGGCCTCATTGGCCTGAGCGAGGATGAAGCCTACCAATGGCTGTGGTCCAAGCATCTGGCGCTCTCCTACTACAGCAAACCGCCGGGGATTGCGTTCGTCCAGCACTTTGGCACCGCCCTTTGGGGGGACACGAATTTTGGAGTGCGTTTCTGCTCGCCCTTGTGCGCCGCCCTGACCGGGCTGCTGCTGCTGCGTTTCATGGCGCGGGAGGTGGGAGCGCAACCGGCCTTCTGGCTGTTGCTCATCCTCACCGCGACCCCCCTGCTCGACGTGGGGGCCGTGCTGATGACCATTGACCCGCCGCTGGTTTTGTTTTGGACCGCCGCGATGGTCGCGGGCTGGCGCGCGCTGCAACCGGACGGAAAAACGAGCCACTGGCTGCTGGCGGGCCTGGCGCTGGGCCTGAGCTTTCTCTTCAAATACACCGCGATGCTGCAGGTGATCTGCTGGGTGATTTATTTTGCGGCGGCACCGGCCTCCCGCAAACACTTGCGCCAGCCCGGACCGTGGCTGGCACTGCTGGTTTTTCTGGCCTGCACCACGCCGGTGCTCGTCTGGAACGCGCAACATCATTGGATTACGGTCCATCATGTGGCGGGCAACGCGGGGATGAACTCGGCGTGGCATCCCACGCTGAATTACTTCTGGGATTTCTGCGGGCAGGAAGGCGGACTGTTGAATCCGTTCTTTTTCGTCGGAGCCTTGTGGGCGGCCATCGGTTTTTGGAAATTGCGTCCGCAACCTCCCTTGCACCTCTTTCTTTTTTGCATGGGCATGCCGGTGTTTTTGGGGCACTGGCTGTTCACCTTCCATTCCCGGGTGCTGCCCAATTGGATCGCGGTCAGCGTGCTGCCCATGTTTTGCCTGATGGTGGCGTACGGCACTCACCATCGGCGGCTGGCGAGAGTCTTCCTGACCGGAGGGCTGGCCGTGGGTTTGGTGGCGGCGGTTTTCCTGCATGACACCGATCTGATCGGCCGGCTCGCCTCGCCGTTGCCGGCGGAAATGGACCCTTCGCACCGCCTGCGGGCCTGGTCGGAAACCGCCCGGTTGGTGGAAAGCGAACGGGCGGCACTGGCCGCGACGAACGGACCGGCCTTCATCATTGCCAGCCATTACGGACTGACCGGCACCCTGTCGTTTTATTCATCCGCCGCCCGGGAGTCGCTGGCCACACAGCCGCTGGTCTATTGCGTGGTCTCGCCCGAACCGGCCAACCAGTTTTATTTCTGGCCGGAGTATGACTACCGGACCACCCGCCAAGGACAAAACGCCATTTACGTGAGCCTGGTCAATTCGTCCCCCTACGAATCAGGCTGGTTTTGGCACTGGCTCAAACGGGAACCCCTGACCGCCCGGCCCGCCCCCGCCGAACCCATTCCCCCCGTGGTGGCGGAAGAGTTTGAAACGGTCACCGATCTGGGCGTGCGGGAAGTAAGGATGAACAATCGGGTGTTCCACCGGGTACACTTATGGGCATGTCACCAGCTTCGCTAACGTAAAAATGTCCGCGCGTGAAACTTTAATCCCGGTTTGCGATTACGATCTGGCGGCCACTTTGGATTCCGGTCAGGCCTTTCGCTGGCAACGCCGGGGGAAAGCCTGGGCCGGAGTGATTGGCCGGCGCTGGGTGCGGCTGGAAGCAGTACACGCGGGCATCCGGGCGGAAACGACCGAGCCGGTGGCGGACTGGCACTGGCTGACGGATTATCTGCAAAGCGACGTGGATTTAACCGCCGTGATCCAGGCATTCCCGGATGATCCCCCCCTGCAACAGGCGGTGACGGCGTGCCGGGGTCTGCGCCTGTTGCGGCAGGAGCCGTGGGAATGTCTCGCTTCGTTCATGTTGTCCTCCACCAAACAAATCGTGCAGATCCGGCAGATTATCGCCACGTTATGCGAACAGCACGGCACGACGCTGGCCGTGCCCGGAGGCGAACCGCCGGCCTTTGCCTTTCCCACGCCCGCTCAAATCGCCGGCTTAAGTGAAGTCCAGCTAAGAGCCTGCAAAATGGGCTTCCGTGCCCCCAACCTGCTCGCGGCCGCCCGGATGGTCGCTGAAGGCGCGTTTGATCCGGAACGCTGGCGGACGCGGCCGCTGGCGGAAGCCCGGGCGGAACTGATGCAACTGCGGGGGGTGGGCGGCAAGATTGCGGATTGTGTACTGCTGTTTGCGGGCGGCTTCAACGAGGCGTTTCCGGTGGATGTCTGGATTAAAAAGGCGTTGCAGGAACTGTATTTTCCACGCCGACGGGCTTCAGAAAAGCGCCTGCAACAGTTTGCGGCGACGCACTTTGGCCCGCAGGGGGGGTATGCACAGCAATACTTGTTTCATTACCGGCGGACGATGAAGTAAACTGACAGAGGTATGCGTGCCATCATTGCGGGAATGATCGGAGCGGTGATCACCTCTTTATTGCAGATTATTTTGCTGCGAACGGTCGGGCTGACCGCCCGGCAACATGTCAATCGTTACATCCTTGAGTATGGAACCGGCATGCGCTGTCTGGGTATTGCGATGCTGCTCCTTGGAGGCTTGCTGATCTATGGAGCCGCCCATGCATCCGCAAATCAGCACCTGGCCGCCTTACTGGTCTCCGGCAGTGGTGTTATCGGAATTCTTTGCTTATTCTTGGAGGTTTTTTTGTCCGCATCGAGTTCGACGAGTCTTTCATTTATCCATTTTCTCCCTGGCGGGGCCGGCGACAGATTCCGTGGTCAGAAGTCATATCCCATGATTATTCCCGCGTGAACCAATGGCTCGTCATTCAGACGCGCCACGGTGGCAGGGCGCGGGTCTCGCGCTATTTATCGGGCATTCACAGCTTTGTTGGTAAGTTGCAGGAGACCACCCGGGTCTGACGCACGAACAGAAACGGAGCGGGGTTGCATTACAAAAACGGCCGAAGCAAATTTCGTGCATAGTTTGGTAAAGGACGGTTAGTCGAACACGGGTCAACTCGCTGATATTCATTGTCCGAGACGGGTAATAAATGTCGAGCCGAGCAGCACAACCGCAATCCCCGCCCACCGGTGCCCAACGCATCGCCGGCGGATGCTTTCATTGCGGGGAACCCTGCCCGGATCCGGCCTTTAGTGTGGACGGCAAAGATTTTTGCTGCCTCGGCTGCCAGACGGTTTTCACCCTGTTGCATGAGAACGGCCTGGGCCGGTATTACACGCTGGAAACCGCCCCCGGGGCCCGGGTGCGGACGACGGGCGTCTTGAAATGGGCGTTTCTGGATGATCCGGTCGTGGCGGAGAAGCTTCTTGATTTCGCGGACGGCACCCAGGCCCGGGTCACCCTGCACCTGCCAATGATTCACTGTGTCGCCTGCGTGTGGCTGCTGGAAAACCTGTTCAAACTGCACCCGGGAGTGGGCCGTTCGCAGGTGAATTTCTCGAGGCGCGAAGTCTCGATCGCCTTTGACCGGAGCCGGATCAAATTCAGCGAACTGGCGGCGCTGCTGACGGCCATTGGATACGAACCCCGGTTCACCCTGGGCGAGGCCAAAGCGACCGCCCCGGTGGCCGGTCGGAAAAAAGCGTGGCTGCAAATCGGTTTGGCCGCGTTCGGATTTGGCAACATCATGCTGATGTCGCTGCCGTTTTATCTGGGCCTGGACACGGTGAACGGCCCCTGGTTCCGGTGGCTGGCGGGCTGGTTGAGCCTGGCCATGGCGCTGCCGGTGGTGGTGTACAGCGCGTCGGATTTCTGGCGCGCGGCCTGGGCGGGACTCCGTCAGCGGGCGTTGACGCTGGAAGTCCCCATTGCGCTGGGGCTGGCAGGGATTTATGGCACCAGTATTTTTGACGTGGTTTCGCACCGCGGGCCGGGCTATTGCGATTCGCTGTGCGGCCTGGTGTTTTTTCTGCTGTGCGGACGCCTGTTTCAAAAAATGACGCATGACCGCCTGACCTTTGACCGGGATTACCAGGGTTTCTTCCCGCTCTCGGTGATGCGAAGCACCGCCGCAGGCGAGGAAAGCGTGGCGATTTCACGGCTGCAAACCGGTGACCGGCTCGTGCTGCGCAACGGGGAATTGCTGCCGGCCGACGCCCGGTTGGTGGCCGGGGAGGCGTGCCTGGATTACAGCTTTGTGACGGGGGAATCCGATCCGGTGAAACGCCAGGCGGGGGATCATCTGTACGCCGGCGGGCGCCAGGTGGGCGGCACGATCACGGTGGAGACGATCAAACCGGTCGCGCAAAGTTATCTGGCCACGCTCTGGGACAACGAGGCGTTTCGCAAACCGCGCGATCACGATTTAAATTCACTGACGAACCGTTACAGCCGGCGCTTCACCAAACTGGTGGTCGGGGTGGCGCTGGCGGCGGCGGTTTTCTGGTGTTTCAAGGATGCCGCAAAAGCCGAGAACGTTTTCACCGCAGTGCTGATCGTTGCTTGTCCGTGCGCTCTGGCACTGGCGGCGCCGCTGACGCAGGGCACCGCCCAACGGCTGCTGGCGCGGCTGAATATTTTTCTGAAAAGCGGACTGGTCCTGGAACGGCTGGCGGAGGTGGACACGGTGGTGCTGGACAAGACCGGCACGCTCACCACGACTGATGGGCGCGGCGTGACATTTCAAGGGCCGAACCCGGCCGGGCTGACGCCGGACGAGGCGCAGTGGATCGGCTCGCTGACCTGCGGTTCCACACATCCCAACTCAGTGCGGATCACGCACCATCTGACGGCGGCCCCTTTGCCGGTGCGGGGCTTCGAAGAGACCCCCGGCGGCGGCATTGCCGGCGACGTGGCCGGACACCGGATTTTGCTTGGCTCGCCCGCATGGCTGCAACTGCACCGGGTCAGTCTGGAGCCCCTGCCCCCCAGCGGCGCTCCGGGACAGTGTCAGGTGGCGATTGACGGCGAATGGCGCGGCGGCTTTGCCGTGGAAAACTCGCTGCGGCCCGAGGCCGCCCGGCTGATTGCGCAACTCGGGGATCGCTATGAACTGGCGCTCCTGAGCGGCGACAATGACCGCGAGGCAGAGCGCTTCCAAAAACTGTTCGGCCCACGCGCCACCCTGCGGTTCAACCAAAGCCCGATGGACAAGCTGAATTTCATCCGCGAGCTGCAACAACGCGGGCGCACGGTCATGATGGTGGGCGACGGCTTGAATGACGCCGGGGCGCTCAAACAGTCCGATGTCGGGGTGGCGGTGGTGGAACAAATCGGCGTGTTTTCCCCCGCCAGCGATGTGATTTTGGACGCGGACCAGTTGCCGCAACTGGCGCGGGTGCTGGCGTTTTCCCGGTCGGCGGCGCGGGTGGTGCGCACGGGCTTTGTCATTTCCGCCCTGTACAACCTGGCCGGGGTGAGCATTGCGGCGGCCGGCCTGCTGGCCCCGATCGTGTGCGCCATTTTGATGCCCATCAGTTCCGTGAGCGTGGTGGTCTTTGCCACCGGCGCCACGGCGTGGCTGGGGGCGAGGATGTTTCACCCCCGGCAAGGCTGCGGAACGAACCCCCAGGCGACCGGATTGGTGGTTCCGGTCACCCCAACATTGGAGGTGGCATGAGTGTTCTGATCATTCTCATGCTGGTCAGCCTCGCGGTGGGACTGACGTTTCTGGGCGCATTCATCTGGTCTGTGCGCAGCGGACAATACGAAGACACCCTGACCCCCGCCCTGCGCGTGCTGTTGGATGACCCCGCTCCGCCCCAACCAGGAGAGTCTGGCGGAGCGCGGCCGGTGCGATTCCCAAAAGCCGGTACAAAACCTCTGCCAACGCCGGCCGCCCTTGAACCCGTTGCCGCACCCGGGGACCGGCACACTTCCTTGACCGAAAACGAGGCGGATTCCCTTCCACCCACGAACAACCAACAACCAAACTGTGATTAACCCCTCATAAAATAATCGAACAAACTATGAACGTGGAAACCTTCAAATACGACAACCGGATCGTGCGCGCCTTTGCCATTGCGACGGTGGTCTGGGGCATCGTCGGCATGTTGGTCGGGCTGCTGGCCGCCGTGGAACTGTTTTACCCCGGCGCGAACCTGAACCTGCAATTCATCACCTTCGGCCGCATCCGCCCGCTGCACACCAACGCCGTGATTTTCGCCTTCGTGGGCAACGGCATGTTCATGGGCATTTATTATTCGCTGCAACGGCTGTGCAAGGCGCGGATGTTCAGCGATTTTTTGAGCTGGTTTAATTTCTGGGGCTGGCAGGCTGTCATTGTCGGCGCGGCCCTCACCCTGCCGCTGGGCTTCACCACCAGCAAGGAATACGCCGAACTGGAATGGCCGGTCAAAATCGCGATTGCCGTCGTCTGGGTGGTGTTCACCGTCAATTTGATCGGGACCATCCTCAAGCGCCGGGAAAAACACATGTACGTGGCGATCTGGTTTTTCCTGGCCACGGCCCTGACCGTCGCGGTGCTGCACATCACCAATTCGATGACCATGCCGGCGGGGTGGTTCAAGAGTTATTCCATGTATGCGGGCGTGCAGGACGCCTTGGTGCAATGGTGGTACGGCCACAACGCCGTGGCGTTCTTTCTCACGACGCCGTATCTCGGGCTGATGTATTATTTTTTGCCGAAGGCCGCGAACCGGCCGATTTTTTCCTACCGGCTTTCCATCATCCATTTTTGGGGGCTGATCTTCATCTATATCTGGGCCGGGCCGCATCATTTGCTCTACACCTCGCTGCCGGACTGGGCGCAGTCGCTCGGCATGGTGTTTTCGCTGATGCCCATCGCCCCGAGCTGGGGCGGCATGTTGAACGGTCTGCTCACGCTGCGCGGGGCCTGGGACAAGGTGCGCCAGGATCCGGTGCTCAAATTCATGGTCGTGGCCATCACCGCCTACGGCATGGCCACCCTGGAGGGACCGTTGATGGCGGTCAAATCGGTCAACTCGCTCTCGCATTACACGGACTGGACCATCGCCCACGCCCACTCGGGCGCGCTGGGCTGGAACGGTTTCTTCACCTTTTCCATGCTTTATTATCTGTTCCCCAAGCTATACAACACCAAACTCTGGTCCACGAAGCTGGCCAATTACCATTTCTGGATTGGATTGCTGGGCATCATGTTCTACCTCATCCCGATTTATGTGGCCGGCGTCACCGAGGGCCTGATGTGGAAACAGTTCACCAAGGACGGCTTCCTCCAGTATCCGAACTTTCTGGAAACCATTGTGCAGGTCGTGCCGATGTTCCGCCTCCGCTCGGTTGGCGGCACGCTCTACTTTGTCGGCGTTCTGTTGATGACCTACAATTTGTATCGCACGGCGAAGGCCGGGAAGTTCGAGCCGGACACCGAGGCGCAGGCCGTGCCGTGGCAGAAGGCGGCCGTGGAGACGCACAGCGGTTCGGGCTTCCACCGCCTGCTGGAAGGCAAGCCCCTGATCTTCACGGTGCTGGCCGTGGTCGCCATTCTCATCGGCGGCATTGTGGAAATCATCCCCATGTACCTCATCAAGGAAAACGTGCCGACAATTGCCAGCGTCAAGCCCTACACCCCGCTGGAAGTCCTCGGCCGCGACCTGTACATTCGCGAAGGCTGCCTGGGCTGCCATTCGCAGATGATCCGTCCGTTCCGCTCGGAAACCGAGCGCTACGGCGAGTATTCCAAAGCCGGCGAATTTGTCTATGACCATCCCTTCCTCTGGGGTTCCGAGCGCAAGGGTCCGGACCTCGCCCGGGAAGGCGGCAAGTATCCTGCCGCGTGGCATTACAACCACATGGATGATCCGCGCTCCACCTCGCCCGGCTCGATCATGCCGCGCTATTCCTGGCTGCTGACCCAAAAACTGGAGACGGATTCCCTGCCCTCCCGCCTGGCGGCCCTGCGCCGGGTCGGCGTGCCTTATCCAGAGGGTTATGAAAACGGGCCGGCGCAGAAGGAGTTGCAAACGCAGGCGGAAAAAATCACCGCCGACCTCAAACTGGGATCGGTGACCTCGGAGCCGGATCGCGAAATCATCGCCCTGATCGCCTACCTGCAAAGGCTCGGCACGGACATCAAATCAGTCCCCGTCGCCGCCAACGGCCAATAAACACCAGGAAACCTTATGTATCAAAACGTACTGGAAAGCATCAAGGGCATCGGCCTGTACGGGGTCGTCTCAATCCTGATTTTTTTCATTTTCTTCACCGGCATGCTCGTGTGGGCCCTTGCGCTGAAAAAAAACTACCTGAACACCATGGGCAACCTGCCGCTGGACGGCGGCGAAACCCAGGAAACTTCAACCGATAAAACTCAATCCTGAACCTTATGAGCGATAATCCCCAAGATCCTTTGCTGTTGGATCATGAGTACGACGGCATCCGGGAACTGGACAACAAACTGCCCCGCTGGTGGGTGTGGTTGTTTAACATCACCATCGTTTTTGCGGCCCTCTATCTGCTCTACTACCACGTCCTGGGCGGTCCGACCTCGGCCCAGGAATACACGAGCGAGATGAAGGCTGGCGCACAGCTCAAAGCCGCCGCCATGGGAAAGTTTGAAGCCGGCATCCCCGCGCTTCAGCCCTCCACCGACCCGGCGGTGATTGAAGACGGGCGCCAAATCTACGCCCGCTACTGCGCCCCGTGCCATCGCGCCGACGGCGGAGGACTGGTCGGCCCGAATCTGACCGATGATTACTGGATCCACGGCAGCAAATATTCGGACACCGTGACCGTCATCTGGAACGGCGTGCCGGCCAAAGGCATGATCACCTGGAAGGCCACGCTGAAGCCGGATCAAATCCAGTCCGTGGCCAGCTACATCTACACCCTGCGCGGGGCCAAACTGGCCACGCCCGGCAAACCGCCGGAAAATCAGACTCCGGTGAAAGCCGCACCGTCGGCGTTTGAATGACAATACGCGACAGTGCGGGATTATTATGAAAACCACCAACCGCCACCGCGCGCTGGAATCGAATAACCGGGCGCATGTGGACTGGGACATCTGTCTCAAGCGCAAGTTGCAAAACCCGGACTTCCGGGCGGCGTTTGCCGCCAAAGACAAGCGCATTGAACTTGTGCTGCAAATCATCAGGTTGCGGCAGCGGCGCGGCATGACCCAAGCGGATCTGGCCAAAGCCATTGGCACGCGCCAGGCCAACCTCAGCCGGTTGGAACGCTTCGATGCCAATTTAACCCTGGGCACACTGGAAAAAGTGGCCCTGGCATTCGGGGCGAGTCTCCGGGTTGATCTGGTGCCGCAAGCGGGATGAACGAAACCAACAAAATGTCAGCCCCTGCCACCAACCACCCGCCGAAAACCATGGATCATCCCGAAGATTTCCGCGACCATATTGCCACCGCCGACGCCGAAGGCCGGCGCAAGTGGGTCTATCCACGCAAAGTCACTGGAAAATATTATCGCTGGCGAACCTGGTTTAGCTGGCTGTTGCTGCTCATTATGTTTGCCGGCCCGTTCGTCACCATCAATGGCAATCCGCTGCTGATGATGAACATTCCCGAACGCAAATTCGTCGTCCTGGGCCAGATCTTCTGGCCGCAGGACATGATCATCTTCGCCTTCGCCCTGCTGGTGTTTCTGACCGGCATCATCGTTTTCACGGCCGCCTACGGCCGCCTGTGGTGCGGTTGGGCCTGTCCGCAAACCGTGATGATGGAAATGGTGTTCCGCAAAATCGAATACCTGATTGAAGGCGACGCGCCCCAGCAGCGCCTGCTGGCGGGCGCCCCCTGGCACGCGCCGAAGATTGCGAAGAAAACCGTCAAACACGCGATTTTTTTTGCGCTCTCCTTCCTGGTCGGCAATGTGCTGTTGAGCTACATCATAGGCTGGCGGGAACTCTGGCAGATTGTGACTGATCCGCCGGCGCAGCACTTCACCGGTCTGACTTTCATGATTCTGTTTTCCCTGCTGTTTTACGGCATCTTCGCGCGCTTCCGCGAACAAGCCTGCACCTTCATCTGCCCTTATGGCCGGTTCCAATCCGCGTTGCTGGATGAAAATTCCATCGTCGTGGCCTATGACCACAAACGCGGCGAGAAACGCGGCCCGCTCAAACATGAACGAAAATTCGGGGACCGCCGCATGGCCGGCTTTGGAGATTGCGTGGCCTGCCAGCAATGCGTGGCGGTCTGCCCCACCGGCATTGACATCCGCAATGGCACGCAGATGGAATGCGTCCATTGCACCGCCTGCATGGATGCCTGCGACCAGGTGATGCACCGGACCGGATTGCAGCCGGGCCTCATCCGTTACGCCTCCCTCAACGGCATCGAACGCGGCGAACGCCTCCGCCTCACGCCGCGCCTGATCGGCTATTCGGTCGTACTGTTCGTGCTGGCCGTCATCCTGGGGGCGATGCTGTTCAACCGGTCGGATGCCGAAGCCACCCTGCTGCGCGCCCCTGGCTCGCTCTTTCAGCAAATGCCCGACGGCCGGTACAGCAACCTGTACACTGTCCGCGTCATCAACAAAACCTCGCGCGAAATGCCCGTCGAATTGCGCCTCGAAAACCCGGCGGGAGAATTGACCGTCATGGGCCGGGGCGGGATCAGCGTCGCGCCGCAAAAACTGACGGAGAATTCCGTGCTCATCGAACTTGATCTGGCCGCGATGAAGCCCGGGACCACCCCGGTGACCATCGGGGTGTGGTCGGACGGTAAAAAATTGCAGACCCTGAAAACCGCGTTCATCGGCCCGCGCAACCAAAATTGAATCATGAACCGCCCCCGCAATCTCTGGCCCTACGGCGTCATCGCCGCCTTTCTGCTGTTTGCCGGCGGCCTGGCCACCACCGTCACCATTGCCGTCACCCATCCGGAAGACCTCGTCAACGCGAACTATTACGAGAACGAAGTGGTCTTCCAACGTCAGATTGACAACACCGCCCGCGCCGAAGCCGCCGGAGCCGCCCTCCGCTGCGACCCCGTCGCCCGGCAAATGGTGATCACCCTGCCCGTCCGACAACTGGCACAACAATTCTCTGGAACCGTGCGGCTGTACCGGCCGGACTCCCCCCAACAGGATCGTGAACAGCCACTCGCCCCCGGTCCGGATGGCACGCAGACCGTGAGCCTCGCCCCCTTGGCCCCCGGCCCTTGGCGGCTCAAAGTCGCGTGGCGGGCGGATGGCAAGGACTATTACCTGGAACAGAAGTTCATCGTTCCGGCAAAACCATGATCCTGGACTTTACTCTGGCCCTCAGCCTGGGACTGCTGGGCAGCCTGCACTGCGCCGCCATGTGCGGCCCGCTGCAACTGGCCCTGCCCGTGCCGCCGGGCGGCCCCGGCCGGATGATCGCCGGACGCCTGCTTTATCAATGTGGTCGCATTGCCACCTACGGCCTGCTGGGCGTTGTAGCCGGATTGGCCGGTCATTCCCTCGTGCTGGCCGGCCTGCAACGCTGGCTCTCCATCGCCCTGGGTGCAGCCATTCTGGCCGGTTTTTTCCTTTCCAAAAAAGTGGCCGTGTCCGCGCCCGTTGTGCGTTTGGTGATGCGTTTGAAGGCCGCCATGGCCGCCCAACTGCAACGGCGCGGTTTGCGTTCCCTGGTTCTGCTGGGGGCGTTGAACGGCCTCCTGCCCTGCGGACTGGTTTATGTCGCCATGGCCGGAGCCGTTTCACACGGCTCCGTCGCTTCAGCGGTTCTGTTCATGACGGCCTTTGGTTTGGGCACCACCCCCACCCTGCTCGCCATCAGTTTGTCCGGCAAAATGCTGCCCCTGTCATTCCGCTTGAAACTGCGGTCGGCCATCCCCGTGGGGGTGTGCGCGCTGGCGGCCCTGTTGATCCTGCGCGGCCTCTCCCTGGGTATTCCCTATGTCAGTCCGGTTTTATCGTCCGCCCACCCGGGCTGCTGCCACGTCCCGTGATTTTTGCCACCCGGACCTCCGTCCTCCGGGATTTTCCATCAACCCCGATGGACAGCGATGCTTCACATTGACAAAGAGGCGTTTCTGCGACACTCTGCGGGCATGGCGAAACCTGCTTTGGGGCGTGGTCTCGGCGCATTGTTGGGTGGCAGCCCTTCTGTCGGTCAACCCGCGCCGGCCCTCTCCCCACACATTCCGGCACCCGACCCGGCACCCGGTCTTCATGAGCGGGTGCAGCGCGTGCCCTTGAACCGCGTTCAGGCGTCCACCCTTCAGCCGCGCAAGAATTTTTCCGAGGAGTCCCTCCGGGAACTGGCGGATTCCATCCGTGAACAGGGCATCGTCCAGCCGCTGATTGTCCGCGAGCGCAACGGTCTTTTTGAATTGATTGCCGGGGAGCGCCGCTGGCGGGCGGCCCAATTGCTGCAACTGGCCGAGGTTCCCGTCATCACCCGCGAGGCGGATGACCGCACCGTGCTGGAACTGGCGCTGATCGAAAACCTTCAGCGCGAGAACCTCAACGCCATCGAAGAAGCCCAGGGCTACGCGCAGTTGGCCGAACAATTCCAGCTCACCCAGGAGGAAATCGCGCTCAAAGTGGGCAAGAGCCGCACGGCGGTGGCCAATGCCACCCGCCTGTTGAAGCTGCCCGCCGTGGTGCTGGGTTATGTCCGCGAGGGCCGCCTCTCGGTCGGTCACGCCAAGGTCATTCTCAGCCTGGAGGAGGACAGCAGCCGGAAACTCGCCGCCGAACGCGTCATCAAGGAAGGTTTGAATGTTCGTCAAACCGAGGGGCTGGTGACCAAATGGCTGGCGCGGCCCGCGGCCAAAACCGTCACCCCGGAAACCGTCGCCCCACCCACCGGGGATCCGCATGTGGCGCGTCTGGAGGACAAGTTGCGGGAGAAATTCGGCACGAAGGTTCACCTGCGCTACAGCCAGGGCAAAGGGGCGGTGGAAATCGCTTTTTTCAGTGACGAGGATCTCGAACGAATTTTACAACTGCTGGACGTGCGGGCCGATTAACCATCCCCAAGCCAGGAGTCAGTGCATGCCATGATTCTACCCATTATTAAATACGGCCACCCGGTGCTCCGCAAAAAAGGGGAGCGCATCGAAACCATCACCCCGGAAATCAAACAATTGATCGCCGACATGTTTGACACCATGACGGTCAACCACGGGGTGGGACTGGCCGCCCAACAGGTGGGCCGGGCCCTGCAACTCACGGTGATTGATGTGGCGGAAATCACGGATCGCCCCTCCACTCTGGAGCTCCAGGGCGTGCCGGCGGACGTGAAGGAAATCATGCCGCTGGTGTTGATCAACCCGGTGATTGCACCGGCGGGCGAAATCGTCAAAGGCGGTGAGGGCTGCCTGAGTTTTCCGGAGATTTATGCGGATATTGAGCGTCCCGGCGTGGTGGACGTGAAGGCGCTGAACGCTGCGGGCCAGCCCATTGAATTTCGGTGCGGCGGACTGCTGGCCCGTGCGGTGCAGCATGAGGCGGATCACCTTAACGGCCTGCTGTTCATTGACCGGATGGACAAGCAAACCAAGGCGGAACTAAAGCCGGAATTGGATGAACTGCAGGCGGCGACCAAGGCCGAGTTGAAGGCGGCCAAAAAATAACCGCTACAACGGTTTGCGACCGGCGTAACCGGTTTCCAAGTCGTGCCAGAACTCGACGTTTTCCTCGTCTGATTCCCAGCACAAAAACACTTCCCGCCCGCCAATGATGGCCGGGAAATCAATCAGTCCGCGGGACAAATCCTGAATGAAAATCTGGCGGGATTGGAATTCGGCCAGGATTTCCTGCATTTCCGAGAGGGTGCGAATCCAATTATTGACGGACTCCCCGCCAATGTCATTCCCCGGACCGGCCAGATGGCGCAGGCACTGGTCCAATCGTTCGAGATTTTCACTCAAATGATTGAGCCGTTGCAGCCAGACGCGAATCGGCGGCAGCAGAGCGGACGCCTCTTCGCGGGTGTAATGTTTGTCGAACTGATGCTTCATCCTGACAAAAATCAAGCCGGAAACAGTTTTACCCCTTTAACGGCGGTAGATCGCAACCGTTCAATAAACCTGGCGTTCCGGTCTGGATAAAAAGACCGCTCGCGGACGCTTGCCAACAAGCCGCCCGCGAACGGATGATGAGACCGAACGGGGCAGAATTACTTCTGCCAGGTGCGCTTCTTGTGACGATTCAAGCGCAGCTTCTTACGCCGTTTATGTTTATTTATCTTTGCCTTGCGGCGTTTTTTCAATGAACCCATGTACGTATGTGATAGCCGAGAACGGGGGCTTTGCCAATCAAATTTTGCACCCCGTGCGCCCGGACGCTGGCTTGGTCTGCTCCCCAAGGCCCGAAGCCCGGGGCTCAGACTCTAATAAACCACTTTGTTTAAAGGATATTCGATAATGCCTTCGGCCCCCGCCGCCTTGAGTTGGGGGATCAATTCCCGGACGACATGCTCGTCAATAATCGTCTCGACGGCGACCCAGCCGTGCAGGCTGAGAGCGGAAACCGTGGGGTTGCGCAAGGCCGGCAGGCTTTGCAAAAGCGAAGCCAGGTTCTTTTCCGCAATGTTCATTTTCAATCCCACCTTGGTCTCAGCCTCCAGCGCCCCCGTGAGCAGCATCGCCATCGTCTCGATTTTGGACCGTTTCCAAGGATCTTTCCAAGCCAGATGGTTGGCCACCAGCCGGGGCGTGGAACTCAACAGCTCATCCACAATGCGCAGATTGTTGGCCCGCAGGGAGGAACCGGTCTCGGTGACCTCGACGATGGCGTCCACCAATTCGTGCGCTTTGACCTCGGTGGCGCCCCAGGAAAACTCCACCTCGGCCTTG
>Ga0181520_10007150_pt1 | contig 16602 bp, 15 predicted proteins | sample PEATcosm2014_Bin_29_FD_132451 | JGI IMG/M metagenome (GOLD analysis project Ga0181520, IMG submission 132451) | Peatland microbial communities from MTU Mesocosm Facility, Houghton, MI, USA - PEATcosm2014_Bin02_30_metaG | ecosystem: Environmental > Terrestrial > Soil > Wetlands > Peat | place... | reverse complement strand
CCGCCGATCACGATGCCCACCGCCAGATCGAGCATGTTGCCCTTGAAGGCAAATCCAATAAACTCGCTCCACAACGACTTGATTTTGCCAGCCATGACCGTCTCCTGTTCATTAGTTCGATTCGCAGTGTACAAAAATAGGCTTATTTATGGCTACTTGTCAAAGATTGGTGCGCGGATTGGCCTCTCCGCGGGCTTATCAGTAGCGAGCCAGTGGCGATAATGGAACTCTGATGAACCCGGACCCCGCACGCACCGCGCCAGCGCTGCCCAATGTCTTTCGCCGCCGCGCCGCCGCCGCACGCGCTCTGGCCGTCGTCTGCCTGCTGGCCGCCGTGCCTTTGATCGTCGCCGCGGTTGCCGGTTCACAGCACCTGCCGCGCGGACGATGGATAACGGCGGCGGCCGCCATTGGCATGATCCTGGCCGTCGCGGTTGCGTCATTTGTCAGCGCCGCTCACCTTCGGCAACAGGCTCGACGATTGGACGCATCCCTGGCTCGCCTGCAGGCCGGGCAGTTTATGGTGCGATGGACGTATTCGGCGGCGCTGTGGCAGGCGTGGTCGGCGAGCGTTCCCGGCGGGCCATCGTTCAGGGTTGATTCGCCATCCATCGTACCCGCCGTCGCCGCCATCGTTGCGATGGTGGCCGCCGTGGCAAGCCTGCGCGATCAACGCGCCGCGGCATACACGGCCGCCGCCGCCCTGGCCGCTGCCTTGCTCGTTTTCTTTATGCACTGGGCGAGACGTGCCCTGCGCATCCGCCGGCAATCCCCCGGCGTGCGCGAGTGCTTCATCGCCAACGACATGCTCTATTTTGACGAGCAACCGATCTTCTTCAACTCGCACGAATCACGCCTGGCGTCGATTGCCTACCACGCCGGCGAGATTCCCGAAGTGCGACTGCGCATCGTCCTGCTCGACCGCGACGGCGACGACATCCGCACGCTGAACGTGCATATTCCCGTCCCCCCGCGCGGCGGATCGGCCGCACGACGCGTCGCAACACGCCTTCGCCGCCGCTACGACCCGGCTTCCGTTCATCTCACCGGCCGTCATCCGCACCACAAGTTGATCCATCGCAATCCGCCACCGCCCGGGGCCAGGTGATCCGGCTCAGAATGTGCCAAGCCGGCGGCGGCCTACTTCTTCCCCCTCGCCCTGTACTCGGGGAGAGGGGAAAAAGAGGCGGCCCCGCATGGATTGATGCTCACCCGCAATATCGGGCACACCCCAAGATCACGCGGCGGTGGACGCGGCGGCGGCGGGGAAAAGACATGTCACGGTCGTGCCCTTTCCGAGGGTGGATTCGAGCTTCACCGTCCCGCCCAGCGCGTTGACGGCATGTTTGACAATAGCCAGGCCCAGGCCGGTGCCACGGCCGGCGCTGCCGCTGCGCGACGGATCGACCTGATAGAACCGCTCGAAGACGCGATCGATGTGTTCCCTGGCAATGCCGATGCCGGTGTCGGCCACGGAAAGGAAAACCCCCGGCCCGTTGCCGGAATTGAAGCCGATTTCGACGGTGACGGTTCCGGCGGGTGGCGTGAACCGGATGCTGTTCTCGACGAGGTTCTTGAGAATGACGTTGAGCAGCCAGGAATCGCTCTGGAATTGTTCGGGCGGAGTGTGATCGAGAAGGCGCACGTCGACATTCTTCTGTCGCGCCAGAGGAACAAGCGTGGAGCGCAGGAGCGAATAGAGATCGGACACCTTGACCGGGGCCACCTGCATGCGCAGGCTCGGACTCTCCACGCGCGACAGGTCCATGAGATCGCGCAGCATGTCCTCGAGACGGCGGAGATGGCCGTCGATGATCGTCAGGCATCGCTCGGATTGCTGTTTGTCGTCGCCCATCACTTCGCGGAGAGTTTCGAAGGCAACTTTGATGGCGGCGATGGGCGTGCGCAACTCGTGGCTGGCATTGGCGACGAAATCGGTCTTCATCTGCCCGGTGGCCGCCAGAGTGCTTTGATCGCGAAATACCAAGAGCGCCCCGCCGTCGGCGGTCTTCTGGGCGACGACCTGATAGGCATATCGCTGGCCGCGGCGGACGATGCGAATTTCGCGCTGAAGCGGACGGGGGGCGGAATCGGCGCCAAGCTGATCGACCAACTCCAGAATGGGTTCGTCATTGATGATCGCCACGATCTTCTGCCGCATCGCCTGGGCCGGGGCCAGTTGCAGGAGCACGGCGGCCGGGGCGTTGGCCATGATGATGCGATGGGAACCGTCGGTGGCGAGGATGGGGTCCGGGAGGCTGTCCACCAGACGCTGCAGGTCGGAGCGGGTCTTGTTGAGTTCGGCGAACTGCGACTGGACCTGAGCGGCCAGGGCATTGAGGCGAAGTGCCAGCATTTGGAACATTTCATTGCCGCGTGGATCGACGCGCACTTCCCATTCGCCGCCTCCCATGCGCTCCGTCGCCAGGGCGAGCCGCTGGGCCGGCCCGATCCAGTGGCGGCGCACGTGGAACGCCCCGGCAAGAAAGAACGCGGCAACAGCGCCGCCAGCGGCCAGCGCCAGCGCCCAGGGCGACATGGTCCCTTGTGCGACAAGCCGGCCGGCGGCGCCGGCCAGAGCGGCGGCAACAACGACGCACACGGCGGCCAGGAGACGGAAACGACGATTGACGGTCGAGCGCCAGGGCACGGTGGGATTATTCAGTTGACCGGGCAGGAATTCAAATCCGCCCGCCGCCGCTTCCGCGCCGCGACAGGCAGATTCCGGCCAGCGAGCCGGAGTCAATACACCCGGGCGATGTGGGATGCGTCGAATCGGTATACGCTCAGGACCGCGCCGGTCTCCGGGTCGTTCTGGACACCGACGTGGAGTATCCCTTTGAGAATGATCGTGTCCCCGTAGGTGATGTCGGCGCCCGGCTCGTCGGCCGGAACGCTGGCAAATACAAAATGCTGAATCTGCGGCGGCCCGCTGAAGCAGCAGTTGGCGATCGAATAGCAGAGTTCGAAATTGTGCGCGTGCCCGGCGGTATCCGGACTCCAGGTCTGGCCGATGAGCGCGACCTTCTTGCCGTCCATCGCCCGCCACTGCGATGGAATATCCTCGTTGCGGGCCTTGATCTGATCCAGGTCAAAGGCGCCCATCGCCTGGAGGTTCAGTTCGGCATACTCGCCGCCGCTGATGCCGCCGGTCGCCGCCAGCCGGGCCCACCCATAGAACGAGGCGACGATCACGGCGCCGAGCAATAGGCCGACGACCACCAAACCGACCAGGCGCCCAGTGATTCGCCGGCGCCAAGACGGCGGACAGGGCACAGGGGCATCGGCCGGCTTGACCGCCTGGGCGGCGGTGGTGGAACCGGGTTGAGAAATATCGCTTGTCGTAACGCCACCTCGAATATGAACCGAGGGCTCATGATACCCAATTTTCAGTAAATCAGCCAAGCGTCCGGCCGCAAAGTAACTATTCGGGGGATGGAGGAAGCAGTGGAATCCAGGCGCGATGCTTGCCGCGGGCCGTCAGGCCGTGACATCCAGATGCTCGACTTGCGAATCGGAGCCTTCGCCGTCGGCATCGTCGGTGGAACGCTGTCGATGTCCACGGCGGCGGTCTGGGGAATTGTGCTGGTCGTTGGTGGCGGGATCGACCTGCTGCGAGCTTTCCACCTGGTGCTCAAGCTCATCATCACGCGTGGCGATGTCGCGGGTTTGAATCTGGCGGCGGCGGAGCTGGCCGGTCTTTTCGCTTTCGGCCGTGGACTGGGCGACGGCGCCTCCCATTAAAGTGCCGGCCAGCGGGTTGATCGGGCTCATGCTCATTGACGAATCGCCGCGCCTGCGCAATTATCGGCAAAATCCGGCCCGCAGTGAGATGGAATTCGCAGGAATACGGCCCCCCAAGACGCTCTCCCCAAACAAGGGGAGAGGAAAAAAAGAAAGCCGCTCAACTGGCGAATTATTCCTATCCGGCGTGCTGGACGTTGGTTACGTCAATTCGGTAGACGCTCAGGATGGTGCCGGCTTCGGGGTCTCTTTGCACACCCACGTGAAGCACTCCCTCAACGCGAACGGGCTCGCCAACCGTGATATCGGCGCCGGGGAAATTGGGAGCGATCCTCGCATGCACGAAGTGCTGAATCTTGGGCGGCCCGCCAAAGCAGCAGTTGGCGATCGAGTAGCAAAGCTGAAACGAGCGGATACCGTCGCCGGCACTTTCAGGGCTCCATGTTTCGCCAACAAGGATGACCTTTTGGCCGTCCAGCGCCCGCCACCGCGATGGAATGTCCTCGTCGCGGGCGTTCTTCGAATCCATCTCGAACAGGCTCATCGCCTTGAGGTTGCAGTTGAAATAATTGCCCTCTTTGACGATCCCTCCGGTCAGGGCCTGCTCGGCCCAGGTATAAAACATGGCCCCGATCAATCCCACAATCAGCATGCCGACGACGACAACCCCGATCATGCGCGGATTGATCCGCTCGCGCCAGGTCGGTTCATACGGCGCCGGCGCATAGTCCGGCTTCAACACCCCGACACGATTGGCCGGCGCTGGTTGTGACATTTCACTGGTCATGGCTGCACCTCGAAAATGGATGAAGTATGAAACTGAATTTTTTCGTTAATCGGCCGGGCGGATGCTCGACGCGGATATCTCAAAAATACTGACCACAAAATCATCATCCTTGGTCTCGGCGACCTTCAGCGTACCCTCGACGATCAATTCCTGCGAGGTGTATTTCGCCACGCTCTTGCCCGGCGGCGTGTGCACGATGACGGTGTGCTGCACCTGCGGCGGCTGCCCGTAGCAGCAGCCGAACAGGCTCGGCACGAACGCGAATTCCGTGATGTTCTCGACCTGGTCCATGGGCATCATGTAACCGTGCGTACGCAGCTTACATCCGGATAACGCCGTCACATCGGCCGGTATTCCGCCAGGTGTCAGCGGATCATAGGTGAAATTCCCAAGCTGCTTGATCTGCATTTCCAGTATCTGGCCGGGTTTGGGCGCGACGTGCGGCTGACGCAGCCGCAGATCCATGATCATCGAAGGATCGGTCGGGGCGCCGGTCGGCGAAAGCGGCACGGAAGCCAACACGGCCGGCTTCGTGGCCGGCGTGGTCACCGCCACTTCCAGATTCTTCTGGCAGACGCGAATTTGTTCGTTGATCTGGGCAAGATGGTCCGGCTTGTCGGTCAATCCGGCCGCGACATGCTGCAACAGCGGCAGGGCCACTCCGTATTGCCCGCTGGCCATCGCCTGCGTAGCCCGAAATTCACTGGCCGCCAGATCAGCCTGCGAACCCGCCGGCTGGGTCGTCTGGGCCAGAGCAGCCGAACAAAGGCATCCTATCCAGGCTATTGTCATCCAACGCATTGGCATACTCCATTATAGGTCGGCAATTGGTTATTTCGCCGCGCGGACACTCGTTGCCGTTATATCAAAAATACTGACGATGTACCCGTCATCCTCTGTTTCAGCGACCTTGAGCGTTCCTTCGACGATCAATTCCTGCGTCGTATATTTGGCAATCGGCTTGCCCGGCGGTGCGTGAACGATGATAGAGTGCTGCACCAGAGTCCCCACGCCCGGCTGGTCGGGCAACAGCCTCGGTACCAGCATGAACTCAGTGATGTCCTCGACCTGATCCACCGGCAATATGTAGCCGTGTACACGTAGTGTGCAGCCATCGAGCGACCGCACGTCAGCAGGTATTCCGCCGGGTGTCAGCGGATCGTACGTGAAATTCCCAAGCTGCTCGATCCGCATCTCAAGCACCTGCCCCGGTTTGGGCGCTTCATGCGGCCGGCGGAGCTTGAGGTCCATGACCACGCTGGGATCGGCCGGGGCGCTGGTGGGCAGAACCGATTCCGCCCTCGATGTTGCAACGACCGACGGCTGGGTCGTCTGCGCCGCAGCGACCGAACAAAGGCATGCTATCCAAGCTGTTGTGATCCACCGCATCGCGATGCTCCAACGCAGCCGGGGCAGCGACCGACAGATTCCATCCGCCGCCCCCAAGCCGTGCCAAGACGTTCTCATAGAGTATAACCGCGGGAACCAAAAAAAGATTCGCAAATTCACCGGCAATCGGGTGAGAAAACGCCCGATTTCCCTCCCCGGCCGCCTTTTCTTCCACTTCCCGCACCCAGCAAGAGCGGTAAGATGTTGCCCTTCATCGAGTTGCGATCGCCCGGCCCAAGGTCTCCCGGATCAATCCCGCCAGGAGCAGACCGGCGGCGAACATCATCGCCGCGGCACATCCACGCCGTTTGCCCAGTTGTGATGCCTGAGCGGGATTGGGGATTTGCCCGTTGATGCGCGATTCAAGGGCCGCCATATCCACCGGCGAAGTCGCCATTGCCGCCAGACGCTCCCGGATCGCCGAATCCCACGGCGAACTCGATCCCGTCAGGTCTTGATCTTCATTCGACTGCGTCATGCCCATTCATCCATCGCGAAAAATCCATCACCGCCGCTCGAATACCTGATTCCGCTGCACGGAATTCACCTCCGCCGCCAGCGGCACCAGCACATCACGCAGCATCTCGCGCGCCTGTTTGACGTGCGACTCGATCGTCCACACCGGCCGGTCCAGAATGACCGCCACCTGCTGCTGCTTCAGCCCCGCCACGTCCAAAAGCAGCACGGTCCATCGCATCTCCGGCGGCAATTCCCGGATGGCCATCAGCACCTGCTGATCGCTCAGTGATGCGAGAATCTCCCTGGGATCACCGGCCGGCGTGTTCGAGCCGCTGGCCGCTTTGGATAGCCCGTGTGCTTCCACATCCGCTGGGGCCGGTGCGGAGTTGCTCAGTAGCGACTGACCTTGTCTGTAGAGGATTCCCAGCAGCCACATTCGCCAATCGGCCTCGCCGCGCTGGTTGATCGTCGCCGCCGCGGCCAGAAGTGTCTGGTAAGCCAATTCTTCCGCCAGGGCGTGATCGTCGCACGCGAAAATCGCCAACCGCAATAGTAATTCCGCGTGCGGCCAGACCGATTCATAAAAACTCGCCGCCGCATCAATTGCCGGCGGTTTTCCATCCGTGGCTCTCATATCACGATATCATACCGCAAACCGGACGGATTTCTCAGCGAGAATAATGACGGCGATCGCTCGCTTGCCGCAATTCGCCGTGCGGGTTATCCTGCACGCAACAGTTCGCAATAGGATTGGCCTGGTTTTGTCAGATCAGAAGGAACCAAATGTTTTGCTGGCGGAGGCTTGTATGAAGATCTCGTCTGTTGCCGTTCTCACAATTGGACTATCGCTCATGGGCGCCATCCACGCCCGCGGCGCCGGCGCCGGATCGCCGGCCACGCGCGCAGCCGCCGGTGGCAAGCCCACCATCTTCGTCTGCGGCGATTCAACGGCCAAGAATTCCGGGGCCGGCCGTGGTGGCCAGCAGATCCAGGGCTGGGGCACCCCGCTGGCCGAGTTCTTTGATGCCGCCAAGGCCACGGTCAACAACGTCGGCCACGCCGGAACATCCAGCCGCACCTATTACAACAACGCCGGCGACTGGCCCAGCGTTCTGACCAAGATCAAGGCCGGCGATTACGTCCTGATCGTCTTCGGCATCAACGATGGCGGTCCCCCCCGCGCCGTCACCGATCGCGGCTCGATCCCCGGCATTGGCGACGATACCGTCACCCTTCCCCGCGCTGGCGGCGCCCCGGAAATCGCCCACACCTACGGCTGGTACATGTCCAAGATGGCCACCGACGCCATCGCCAAGGGCGCCCATCCCATCTACCTCACCGTGACCGCGCGCAATATCTGGACCAACCCCAACGTCCGCTACAACGACGGCACGCCGGCCGGTCCGCTGCCGGCCAATTATGATCCCAAGCAGGACAAGATCGAGCGAGGCACGTCGCGGGGCCAGTACACGCAGTGGACCAAGGACGTGGCGGCCAAGCTTCACCTGCCGGTCTTCGATCTGACGAATTTCTCCTGCGACAAATACGAAGCCATGGGCCGCGAAACCGTCAACGCCCTGTACAGCGACCACAACCACACGTTCATCCCCGGCGCGAAAATCGTGGCCGAATCGGTCGTCTCCGGCCTGAAGGCCTTCAAGGACAGCCCGTTCATCCCGCTGCTGTCGGAAGAGGGCAAAGCCGTCAAGACCGCCGATGCGAAGTATGTGAACGATAATCTTCCGGGTGCGGCGAGCAGGCCGACGACGGCGCCGGCGGGGAATTAGTCCCGTAGGGTCCGCACCGCGGACCATTGCCTTTGCCTGCGAGAATTGTGGTCCGCAGTCCCGTAGGGTCCGCACCGCGGACCATTGCCTTCGCCGGCGAGAATTTTGGTCCGCACTCCCGTAGGGTCCGCATCGCGGACCATTGCCGTTGCCCGCGAGAATTGTGGTCCGCAGTGCGGACCCTACAAGTAGCGCAACCATGAGCGATCAACCGCCGGTGCATCGCCTCGACTACGCGCCCGGCCGGCCGCCGCGAAAATGGCTGCGACGGTTGGTGATGGCGATCGTCGCCGCCAGCGTGATTGGCACCGGCCTGAAATACTGGCCGGCCGTCCGCGATCGCGCGGTGGTGCTGTATTGGCAACGCCAGTGCATGAATTTCCAGCCGCCGGGCCCAGATACGGTGGTTTTGGGCGACGTACGGCCGGGCGATGTAGTGCCTCAGCCGCCGCGTGGATATATATCCCTGCACACCAGCCCAGCCTATTTCATTCTGCCGGGTATGGTGGTCACCGGGCCGTATACTTACGGCGACGCCGTTTGCTGCGCCCCGATCTGCTGGGGACACTTCGTCGAGGCAACATCACTTTACCCCTATAGCAACCAGCCTGACGCAATCGTGTTCCTGCATGCCCGCCGTAATCCGTGTGGCCTTGAACGTCTCGTTGCTGTCGGAAGATGGGATGACCCTCAGGAAAACAGTACGTTGGTGGCATCGATAGTGGTGCCGGGCGACGCGGGACATCTTCCGAAGCTCCAAGGCGGCGGGGTCGATGACCAACTTCAAGGCATACGGCAGGAATTCTGGGGCGAGGGCTTCAACACGCGCAAGATCTTCGCCGGCACCGTCGACCCGGCCGACGAGTCGCGATTCACCATCGAATTCGAATGGCTCGACGGCGTTCGTGGCGTTATTGATGGCCAACTCCTGGACACCGGCCACGTCAACCTGACCATCCGGCCCGGCCCCGGTGATTACGATTCGTACAACAAACGAATGCAAGATCGCGCCGCGACCCAACCGGCGAACTGACCAACGGCTCTTGGCGTGTTTTCTTCCTCTGCGTCTCGGCGTCTCAGCGTATTAGTCTTTCATTTCCGCTTGATCGGAACAACCTCAAACCCCTCCGGAACGTACGTCAGCCGGCGCTGCCAGGGGAATCTGGGCAGGAACATCCCCGTGCGGGTCATCAGTTCGCGGTAGTCTTCGCTGACGCTGGCGAGTTTGTCTTCTTCCAGTCTCGCTCGCCAGGTCATGATCGCGAACATGGTGGGAATCAACACGAAATAGATCGGCTCCATATCCGCCAGCAGCATGGCAAACAGGGCCAGGAAATATCCGAGATAAATCGGATGCCGGATAAACCGGTACGGCCCGCGCAGCACCACCTTGCGGACCGCGACCAGAATGCCGAACGACCGGCCCAGTGACATCAGCCCCCAGACCGAAACCGCCCCGCCGATCGCGCCGAACACCAGCCCGATGAACGCAATGTATTCCTGTCGCAAATCGCCCTCGACCAGCGACTGCCTCATCCACCACGGAAGCAGATAGGTATAGTCGTAGGTGATAAAGAAAAACGCCGCCAGCAGCGGCACCAAGATCTCCGGCAGCGTCCGGTAGCGGGCCACCGGCTTGCGGTTGGTCAGCAGAAAGATTGCTATCGAGAACTGGATGCAAAACAAGAGCCCATCGGAAATGAGAGCGGCGACCTGGTTCCTGGTCCAATCCCGCGGCGCTATCGACCAGAACCCGGATTTATTGAACACATCCAGGTCGTAATACCCCGTCAAAATCGTCCACGCCAGATAGAAATAGACGATGGGCAGGACGAAGTTCTCTAAAACGGTCGCCGCCCAGACCAGCGCGGCGGGCGCCGAACGAACCGGCTCGCCCGGCCTTGCCGGCTCATAGTCCAGCACCATCGTCTTGGCGGGCTTTGGGGACATGCACTATTACCTACGGCCGCGGAGCCGTTTTGTTGACAAGGCGGTTGCAAGCCCCCGACGATTCATCCGGAGTCGCCGGTATTTCCCCCATTCGCTATCCATTATCCATTGTCCATTGTCCATTGCCCGCTAAACCGTCTGCGGCGCCGATTGGGGCTTGTTCCGGCCCTCGGAATACTCGACCGCCGCCTTGACCAGGCCGAGGAACAGCGGCGACGGCCGCAGCGGCCGGCTGGTCAGTTCGGGATGGGCCTGCGTGCCCACGAAATAGGGGTGGACATCGGTGGGCAGTTCGAGGATTTGCATGATCGGCTGGCCGGGCGCCTTGCCGCTGAAGATCAGGCCGTGCTGCTCGAGCGTCGGGATGTAGCGCGGATCGACCTCGTAGCGGTGGCGGAATCGCAGGCGGGCGCGCGTGGCGCCGTCGAACAGGCGGGAGGCCAGCGTATCCGGCTTGATCTCCACATCCTTGCCGCCCAGACGCATGTTACCGCCCAAACCCTCGATCTGCTTTTGCTCGGGCAGAATATCGATCACCGGCTCGGGGGTGGCACGGTCAAATTCGGTGCTGTTGGCCCCGGCCAGGCCGCACATGTTGCGGGCGTATTCAATCACCGCCATCTGGAACCCAAGGCACAGGCCGAGGTATGGGATGTGGTTCTCGCGAGCGTAGCGGATGCATTCGATCTTGCCCTCGGTGCCGCGCACGCCGAATCCGCCGGGCACGATGATCCCGTGGCATTCCGTCAGCCGCCGGGCCACGTTTTTGGCGTCGACGGCCGTGGTGTCGATCCATTTGAACTGGACATTGACGTTGAGCTGCACGCCGCAATGTTCGCCGGCCTTGATGATGCTGGCGTAGGCGTCGCGGAGGCTGGTGTATTTGCCGGTGACGGCCAGGGTGATATCGCGGCGGGCCTTGCCGATGCGATCGACAAACTGCCGCCACCTAAGCCGGGCCTGATCCTCGGCCCGCTGATCGACGCGGTCGTGGAGGCTCAGCAGCGTGAGCACTTCGCGGTCGATCCCCGATTCGCGAAGGCCTTCGGGAATTGTGTAAATGCTCTCGACATCGTGCATCGACACCACGCGCTTCATCGGCACGTTGGTGTACATCGAGATCTTCTCGCGGACCTTTTCCTTCACCGGCGACTGGGCCCGGCAGGCGATGATGTGCGGCATGATCCCCACTTCCATCAGCCGTTTGATCCCCAGTTGCGCCGCCTTGGATTTCTGCTCACCCAGCGAGCCCGGCTCCAGCACGTACGTCAGCACGACGAACACCACCGAGCCTTCACCCTCTTCATAGGCAAGCTGACGACACGCCTCCAGATAGGCCTGATTCTCAAAGTCCCCCACCGTGCCACCCACTTCGACGAAGACCACATCCGCGTTGGAACTGGCAGCAAGCTGCCGGAGTTTCAGCTTCACCTCGCCGGTCACATGCGGAATGAACTGCACATCGCGACCCAGATATCCGCCTTCGCGCTCCTTTTTCAGCACGGCCGACAGAATCTGCCCATTGGTGGCGAAATTGGCGGCCGAGAGATTCTGATCCAACAGGCGTTCGTAGGTGCCCAGGTCCATGTCGGTTTCCATGCCATCATCGAGGACGAAGACCTCGCCGTGGCGGAATGGATTGAGGGTTCCGCTGTCGATGTTGTAATACCCTTCCATCTTGATGGGCGCGACGCGCAGGCCCTTGTCCTGAAGAAGCTTGGCCAGCGATGAGGAGAAGATCCCCTTGCCCAGCCCGCTGATGACGGTGCCGACGACCACCACGTACTTGTGATGGCCCTTGCGGTAACCCTCGGGCATGGGGGTATAGAATTCGGTTTCCTCGGTCGATTGCCCGATCCGGGTCAAAAGTTCTTCATTATTCATGGCCTGCCTCCTTGGCACGTCCTGCTGAACACATTTCCATCCATAAAACACACCCCCGCCGCGATCAGCTCGTAGCGCCCGCCGGCACACTGCCGACCTGCCGCTTCACAAATTCCGCGTACTGCTGCGGCGTGTCGATCCCATGCACGGCCCGGCGGGTCAACAGCACATGGATCGACCGGCCATGTTCCAGGGCGCGAAGCTGCTCGAGTTTTTCCGCCCGTTCCAAGCCCGTTGGCTCCCACGCGGCGAATTCCAGCAGGAACCGCCGGGTGTACGCGTAGACGCCCTGATGCAGATAGTAGGTCGGCGAAAACCCCGCCGCTCCATCCCGGCGAAAAGGAATTGCCGCTCGCGAGAAATACAACGCCCGGCCCTGGCGATCCATGACCACTTTGACGAGATTCGGATCGGCCACATCCGCGTCGGCCGGAAAGGGAGTTGCCGCCGTCGCCATGGCCTCGCCGCCGTGTTCCATTCGCTCGATCAACCCATCAATGGTGGCCGGTTCGATTTCCGGCTCATCGCCCTGGACATTAACGATCACATCTGCATCCGCCCCGCCGTTATTCCGCACGACCTCGGCCACCCGATCCGTACCGCAGGGAATGGCGGGCGAGGTCATCACACACGTTGTTCCAAACGGTCCCAGCGCCTCCACGATTCGCGCATCATCTGTTGCCACAATCACTTGCGACACGCGAGTACACTGCTTCACCCGATCCACCACATGCTGTACCAACGGCCGGCCGGTCTGGGAGGCGACGATCTTGCCTGGAAAACGGGATGAACCCCAGCGAGCAGGAATGACGACCAAGGCAGCCAAAGCGAATCCCGGTACGGGGTTTCCGAGCCAACTTCAAACTGCGGAGCGACCTTACAGGCGACGGGCGGCGGTGTCAAATTTCGCCGATCAGTTGGCCATCACCGAGAGTGCCCGATTTTCCGGGCGATGGTAACTCGATGCGGAGCAACCTCCTACCCCTCCCCTTGTACTCAGGGGGAGGGTTGGGTGGGGGTCGACCGCTATGGCGTCGGTCGCGGCTTCGAGATGGCAGCACCTCTGGCGAAGAACCCCCACCTCCGTCCTCCCCCTGAGTACAAGGGGAGGAGGAAAAGACAGGCTCCCGGAAAATCGGGCACTCTCGCCATCGCAAGCGCGGCGACGCCGGGCAGTCGGCGGCGAATCTCGATTTCCCATTCACCGACCACTACCAAGACCCCGTCTCACACGTACAATGGCCCCAGACCCGCGTCGCGGCGGTTTGAACAGATACCGAGGAGAATTTGGCCGAACTCAGCCGATCGAAATTGTCCGTCAAGCAGGAGCGAGCCATTCTCGTTGGCGTTCTGCTCCCCGAGTCCAGCGCCGACCCGCGCGATCCGCTGGGGGAATTGGCGGCCCTGGCCAAGACGGCCGGGGCGAAGGTTGTGGGGCAGATCCTCCAGAATCGCCAGCATATCGACGCCGGTACGTATGTGGGATCGGGGAAAGTGGTCGAGATCGCCGAATTATGCCGGGCCGACGACGCCGACGTGGTCATATTCGACAACGATCTTTCCCCGGCCCAGATCGGGGCGCTGGAACGGATCATCAACAAGACGCTGGACAGTCCGCGCGGCCAGGGGATCAAGGTGCTGGACCGTTCGGAACTGATCCTGGATATTTTCGCCACCCGCGCCCAGACCCACGAAGCCAGGCTCCAGGTCGAACTGGCACAGATGCAGTACACCTATCCGCGGCTCAGCGGCATGTGGGGACACCTGGAACGCATCGCCGGCGGGTCCGGGCCGGGAATCGGCACGCGCGGGCCGGGCGAGATGCAGCTTGAAATCGACCGCCGGCTGGTCCGCCGCCGCATCAGCGACCTGCGCAGGGAAATCGATCTGATCGACCAGCGTAAGATGCGAACCATCCAGAAGCGAAATCTCGATCACTTCGCGATCTGCATCGTCGGATACACAAACGCGGGCAAGAGCACGCTGTTCAACACGCTGGTCGACGCCCGCACGTACGCGGATGACCAGCTCTTTGCGACGCTGGATACCAAAACCCGCCGGTGGAAGCTGGAACGCGGGACGGATGTAATGCTGTCAGACACCGTCGGGTTCGTGCGCGATCTGCCGACGAATCTGGTCGCCAGTTTCAAGGCCACTCTCGAGGAGGCCGTTCACGCCGATCTGCTTCTGCACGTGCTGGACGTCGGCCACCCGCGCGCCCAGCAGCAATTCAATTCGGTGCGGCAGGTGCTGGCGGATATTGGCGCTGGCGACAAGCCCGAGATTCTTCTGCTCAACAAGATCGACACGCCCGAGGGCGAGCACAATGCTCCCACCTGGCGCACGCTTCACCCCGGCGCGCTGCCCATCAGCGCCAAGACGGCCGCCGGACTGGCCGATCTGCACGAATCGGTCCACGGCCACGTCCGCGGCCAGCGCGTGGACGTGACGCTCGATATCGATCCAACGCTGGGCAAGCTGATCGCGTTCATCGAAACGCACAGCACGGTTCACTCGCGCAAGATGCACCGCAGCCGGCTGCGCATAAAGGCCACCGTCAGCAAACACACGCTGGCCGATCTGACGAAGAATCCGGATGTGGCGATTGTGGAGAGCAAGGCGAGCGAATAGATCACGTACGGGTTCAGTCAACAGCGATTCTCATCGTTTCTGGCTCGAGCGGCGGAAGACTCACGCGGAGACGCGAAGAACGCGGAGGCAGATTTCTGAAAGTCAGGTGTCTCTGCGATTGACTACTTGCCTGAGCGCCGAGCTTCGCCACTTCGATTTTGACCACAAGCTTTCCTCCGCGCCTTCGCGTGAGGTTTCTTTTCCGTTGTCGGTCACCCCTCGGCAGGCAGTCGATTCACGCGGAGGGCCGGGGACGCGGAGATGGGAAGATCGTTGACGATGCGCTGCAAACCATCCTTAAGCGTGGCGGCGCCGAAGTTCATGAGAAGACCGACATGCAGTCCCATCAGGCGAAGATAGGTCAACACTTGTTTGCCGTGGACGGGGACGAGCTTCTCCACGCTCTTGAGCTCCACGATAACGCAGCCCTCCACCAGCAGGTCGACGCGAAATCCTTCCTCGAAAACCATGCCGTCGTATTCGAAGCGGACGACCTTTTGACGTTCCACCCTTAACAGCCTGTGGCAAAAGTCGCACGGGCCGATCTTGCGGCTTTGCCCTTGGCTCTTCGTTGTCGAAACTCGGCGTATTTCATTGCAATACTCTTCATTTCTCCGCCTCGATCCAAGGGCAAATCCGCAGCGCTCGGCCTCGCGGGACTTTTGCCACAGGCTGTTAAGCCCCGGCGCTCCAGCGCCCGCGCCAACACGGCCTCGTAAACAGATTCCAAAAGTCCCGGGCCAATCTCCACGTGAATCTTCATTGCCGCATCCACGATCGCACCGGTTATTTCATCAAGTGTTTTCATATTCGTCGGTTCCCGCGAAGAAAGAAGAAGCCCACGCTGTCCGCTTCCAACTCCGCGATCTCCGCGTCTCCGCGTGAACTGGTCCCCTCTACATTCCCAACTCCTTCAAGGCCGCCGCCACGCCCTTCACGTGCTCGGTATTCATCTCGCCATAGTTGCGGGCGAAGATCACGCCGTGGGCGCCGGCCTGCAAGGCGGTCATCACCGATTGCTTCACGCTTTCCACCGTGTACGGCGCGCCGGCGCCGGGAATATCGATATCGAGGCCGGCGTAGACCGGGACGTTTGTGCCGGCCAGGTCGTCCAGAGTGCGCTTCACCTCGCTCTTGATATAGTCGGTGGAAAAACCGGCCGGGCCAACTTTGTCGTAGGGCAGTTCCTTATAGTCGAACATCTCGTAGAGCATCTGCAGAATCTGCGGTCTGGGAATATCTCCGAAAATCGTTTGCGAAACGCTATCCACAAAGCTGTCGATGCGCACGCCGGCCGAGACGTTGTAGACCACCGGCTTGATGAAGTCGGCGTTCTTCGCCATTTCGGCAAAGTCGATTTCGGCGCGATAAAACGGGCTGAACGAGGCATTGTGCCAGACGTGAAATCCCACCGGCAGCTTCGTGTTCACCGAGCGCACGCGGTTGCGAATGTCGATCATGAACTGCTTGCGGCTGTTGATCCAGAACGATTCCCACTGCAACAACTCCGGATAATTCAGCATCAGCCGCATGAGCGATACGAAATATCCATCGCGGGGGCGCCGGCCGCTGCGTCCGCTGCGGACAAACGGCTCCAGCGCCAGGAAGCCTTCCCTGGCGCGGTCGACGTTGATGCCCATGTCGCGGCCTTTTTTGGTGCAGTATTCGCAGAAGCACGTGGCCTTGGAGGGATCGGTGGTGCCGCCGTAATGCTCGGCGCCGAGGGCGCTGAACAGGCCGCCATGGCGTTCGCTTGACCACATGAACCCGTCGATGTCGTAGGAACGGGCGTAGTCTTCCATGAGGCCCTGGGTGAACGCGCGGTAATACGGGTTATTGCTGCAAGGCCCGCCGGGGCGCGCGCCCTGCCGCCGTCCGTGAGAATCGACTTCAAACAGAGGCTGCCAGTTGGGGATGGCCGTTGCCTGGTCGGCCTCCTGGATCAGCGCATAGGTCTTGAAGCCGTGCTTG
>Ga0181520_10007148_pt1 | contig 16602 bp, 24 predicted proteins | sample PEATcosm2014_Bin_29_FD_132451 | JGI IMG/M metagenome (GOLD analysis project Ga0181520, IMG submission 132451) | Peatland microbial communities from MTU Mesocosm Facility, Houghton, MI, USA - PEATcosm2014_Bin02_30_metaG | ecosystem: Environmental > Terrestrial > Soil > Wetlands > Peat | place... | reverse complement strand
CTTAAATTTTCGTTGCACCTGTTCTATGGTTACGGCCAATGGCAAAGTGTAATCGGGGTATTTAAACAGATCGTATTTGTTGATGTTGACTTTGTGGAAAAAAATATTGGGCGCGTTCAAATTTAGCCTAAACGGCTGTTCGTAAGAAATAAAATGAACCTGATGGTTGAGTTTTGCCAGCTCATTTCCCAAATTCGTGGCCACAATTCCGCTCCCGCCGATGGACGGGTAACAGACAATTCCGATTTTTAGATATTTCATATCATAATATTCGGCGTCATTCTGAGCACCTAAATAGCACCCTAGGGGCGAAGAATCTCTTAAATTTTTATGAGATCTTTCACTCGGATGCACTCGTCCAGGATGACGCCAAAAAGCATCACTAATAATTTCTTGAAGACAAAGTAATATCTGAAATTGAGTCAAGCCTTATAGGATCGTTTTTCCATAAACCCACAGCGTATTTTATGCCGATTGACCGGCCTAAGGCAGCGGTTTTGGTATTGGCTAGCTCTAAGTAGTCTGTGGTTTTCATTTGGCTTTTGTGGCAACTCATAGTTTGTTGCCATTTTTCAAAATAATCCGTAACGTCGATTAAAATATCAGGTTGCCCGTCAAAATCAGCCGAGCTGGAAAAATAATATAGCCCGTCTATGCGATGAGTCGGCAGATTTTTTATTTCCCGCAGGCCTCCGAAGCGGGCCATCCGGCAGGCATCTCTGACCAGCTTGGCAATTGCCGCATGGTCGGGATGTTGATTGTCTTTAAGCTGTTGAGTTAAAACGGCGTTTGGCTTAAATTCACGAATAATTTTTGCAAGCGCAAAAGCATTTTGGGGTTTGTACTCGATATGACAGTCCCCGCCAAAATCCAAAAATTCTATATCGGCGCCAACCATTTTGGCCGCTTCTTCTGCCTCCCTTTTTCTTCCCTCCGGTGTGCCGTTGCTTCCCGCTTCACCAAGCGAACAGGTAACGTATTTTATTTGGCTGCCTTTTTGGGCTTCTTTTATCATTAAGGCGCCGCAACCAAACTCCACGTCGTCGGGGTGCGCGCCAATTGCTAAAATTTTCATAAAATTATATTCTCACATTCTCAAGAATGTTGGAATGTTATTTAAAAATTAATTATTGGAAATCCAGGCATAATCAGCCTGGTCAATTTTTTCGCGGTCAATAAATTTAACATCGGGAAATTGGGAAACGTTCAGATATTCTTTTTCACCTTCGCCGTATATATAGTGGGTGCAGTTTATTACGGACTGCATCCAGGCAAACCTTTGGTCGCGCGCGGCGGAGATTTGGGATTTTGCGATTGGCTGATTGGGTAGCGTGATGTATTTGCCTCCGCCTTCATGCAATTTTAGGCCGCCGTCTATCATCTGCGCCCGCACAGTTTCACCCTGGTATTTTACATCGGCAAAGTAGTCTTCCGCAAGGTCTATGGCTTTATTCCGAAAATCTTTATCGGACGATCTCAATACCTCTATGCCATCCAGCAAACCCATTTTGCGGTACATTTCCAGGCAAAAGTCGGCGGCGAATTTTTGATTAGTGGATTTAAAAATTTCAATTAAACCCTCATCCCGGCCCTCTCCCAAAGGGAGAGGGAGAACTGCAGTATTGCCGGAGGAGAGGGTAAAAAATCTCGGCAATTGTTTTAAAATTTCTTCTTTCCAGTCCGCCGGAATTCTTTTTAAGTAAAGGGGGGAAAATTTTTTTTGCAGCTTGTTTTCCTGGGTAAAATTTAAGCGGACCTCGGCGTAGGTCGTTTTATCGCGCATTACTGTAATTGTCTCCCGATAATCCGCATCGGAATCATGATAAAAAAATACGATTTTGCCGCCAATCTCATCGCGCAGTTTTTTTGCCGTATTAATTTTCGCGACCAAAAACCGTTTGGGGAAAAACCCGCATGGCTGCTGGCCGAAGCAAATTGTTGACTCGGGAATCATATAAACATATTAACATTTTGGCATTTAAACATCAAAACAGCATACTGCGTAGGGTAGGGCCTAGACCCTACCCTACAAAGACAAATTTTTCCAATTTTTCGCAAATAACTCATGTGTGTTAAAATTAGATTATGATTAAAGATTTAAAACTTGAAAATCAGCCAATTCCATACAGCATCAAGCTTAGTCGAAGGGCTAGAAGGATGAGGATTTCCGTCGGTTGCGAATCGGGCGTGGTGGTGACTTTGCCGTGGGGTTTTAATTCGATTTTGGCTGATAAATTTGTTTACGAAAAACAACTGTGGATTTTAAAAAGTTTAAATTATTTGGAACGCTTCAAAGGCAGGGTTTTTATTAAGTCCAATCACCGGGAATATTTAAACCGCAAGCGGGAGGCTTTGGCTTTGGCACAGAGCAAAGTTTTGCATTGGAACCGGATTTACGGGTTTGAGTATAAACAGGTTTCCGTCAAAAACCAAAAAACCCGATGGGGGAGCTGTTCCAAAAAAGGCAATCTGAATTTTAATTATAAAATTGTTCATTTGCCGGAGTATTTGACCGATTATTTGGTTGTGCACGAGCTTTGCCATTTAAAAGAGTTTAACCATTCCAAACGTTTTTGGGAGATGGTGGGACAGGAAATTCCTGATTATAAAAAGTTAAGACGGGAGTTGAGGGATTTCGGAGTCGAAACAAAGTAAGAAATTGTCATGGATATTTTTAAACGTCGGGTAATTAATTTTGTTAAAAAAATCCCGCGAGGCCGTGTGGCCAGCTACGGCCAGGTGGCCGCGGCCTGCGGAAGCCCGCGCGCGGCCAGGCAAGTCGGCGCCATTTTAAGGTTAATTGACATATCAGCGGACAATTGGGCCCCCCAAATTTCCAAACAAGCAATTCAGAGCGGAAATTTGGGGAAAGGGGTAAAGTTCCGAAGGCCGAAGCGGGCAAAAAATCCTTTGCACGCGGAGGCCGCAGGAACTATTGCCCCGTGGTGGCGCGTGGTCAATAATAAGGGTATAATAAGCATAAAGGGGAACTGGGTCGCGACTAAAGAAATGCAACGAGCGTTGTTGATAAAAGAGGGGGTAAAGGTTGCTATGGATTATACGCTGGATATGGGGAAGTATAGATATTGACAGATATTGGGATATTAATTGATATTAGGAAATTGCGAAAATATCTAAAATATCAAACAATATCTATAAATATCTTCAAAAGGAGACATATGAATAATGAAATTGCCGTGTTTGGCGGAGGATGCTTTTGGTGCACCGAAGCCATATTCCAAAGGTTAAAGGGAGTTTTAGATGTAACTTCGGGTTACAGCGGCGGCAGTGCGCCTAATCCGACTTATGAGCAGGCTTCAAAGGGCAACACCGGTTATGTGGAAGCCATTGAAATCAAGTTTGACCCCGCGCAAATTTCTTTTGAAACTTTGCTCAACGTATTTTTTGCCACTCACGACCCGACCCAAAAAAATCGCCAGGGCCACGATATTGGCCCGCAGTATCAATCCACGGTATTTTATATGGATGAACGGCAAAAACTAATTGCGGAGAATTTTATAAAAAATTTGGACAGGGACAATACTTACGGCAGTCCCGTGTTAACCGACGTAAAAGCCTTTGAGAAATTTTATCCGGCTGAAAGTTATCACCGGAATTATTATAACGAAAATCAAAACGCTCCTTATTGCCGGGTAGTCATTAATCCCAAACTTCAAAAGCTTCGCAGCAAGTTTGCAAATTTGTTAAAGTCATAACCGCAATCAATAATATGAATAATCAACACAAAGTCAAAATTATTCTACAATGGGCGTTGTTGGTAATTTTGACCGGGGTTTTGGCCGTCAGTCTTTATATTTTTGTCGGCAAGCTGGAAACTTTAAGGCTCCACGGATACTTTAGGGCGCGATTTAGGCACCAAATTACGGCGCAAAAAATTACCCCGGACCAAATAAGGGACTGGATGACTTTTCGCTATCTTAATATGGTTTTTGGCTTGCCGCCGGCTTATTTGCAAACCGCGCTCAATATCAAAAATATCCATTACCCAAATGTATCTTTAGAAGCCCTGGCCAAACAGCAAAATCAAAACTCCGCGCAAATTTTGGCAAAAACCGTCACGGCGGTCAAGAATTTTGCGAGCAAGTCCGTTAATCCGTAATATTTTTTTTCGTGTTAGCAACCTTACTTTCCTACGTTTTACTTTATAAGTATCCCGCCATTTTTGTCATTACCTTTTTTGGCGCTTTTGCCCTGCCTCTGCCCTCCGTCAGCGTGCTTATGGCCGGTTCGGCTTTTGCCGTGCAGGGTTATATGAGTTTTCCTTTGGTGCTGATAACCGGCATAGCCGGCAATATGGCCGGCGACAGCTCGGGCTATTGGCTGGTCAGGCTTTATGGCCTGAAGGTTTTGGACAAATTACATTTAAGGAGATTTTTCAGCGCGGACAGGCTGAACGGGGCCAGAAGCCAAATAGATAAACATCCGATTTTAACCATATATTTTAGCCGGTTTATGACGGGTATCGCTCCGGCGGTCAACGTGGTTTGCGGCATCACCCGTCTGCCTTACAAAAGATTTTTTTTGTTTGAATGTTTGGGCGAAATTACCGAATGTTCAATGTTTTGTTTTATTGGTTATATTTTTGGCAGTAACTGGGAATATGTGAGCCAACTTTCCGGAGGATTTTGGGTGATATTATTGGCCGGAGTCTTGATGACTTTTATGGTAGGGAGAATTGTTTTTAAAAAGAAATAGGATTTACGCGTTTGAGGCAAAAATAAGAATCTTTTTGTCATTCCGACCGACGGCTGTTATCGTAATTCCAAGCCAGCCGGAGTGGAGGGATCCATACACTCGTTCTGGAATTGTGCTTAAGGCTCGGTCGGGATGACACAGTAAGCTATTATGCCGGTTATAGACCCAAGCAAATATTTAAAAAATGCCGATCCGATTTTGGCCAAAATTATCAGCCAAATAAAACTCAAGGAGCGCAAGCCGCACAAGCGCTACTTTGAGTCTTTGTGCGTGGCTGTAATTAACCAGCAACTTTCCGGCAAAGCCGCGGCCACGATTGAAAAAAGATTTGTGGCGCTATTTAATTCGAAAAAGTTTCCAAAGCCCGAGCAGGTATTGCGCAAATCAGACGAGCGATTGAGATCGGTCGGGCTTTCCTTCCAAAAAATCAGCTATATAAAAAGCTTGGCAAAGTTGGTTGAGAAGAATGAGATCAATTTTAAAAAGTTTAGCAAGATGAGTGATGAGGACATCATTAGCCAGCTTATTAAAGTTAAAGGCATTGGGCGTTGGACAGCGGAAATGTTTTTGATGTTTTGCCTAAACCGTCCGGATGTGTTTTCCCACGGCGATTTAGGTTTAAAGAATGCTATAAAGAAATGGTATAAGCTGGACGTTAAAATCAACCCAAAAAAATATCATCGTCTCGTCCAATCTTGGAGCCCCCATCGTACCTCAGCCGCCAGATATTTGTGGGCGAGCCTTAATTAGAGCTTCAGATTAAAATTGAGCGTTATTAAGGTAACTTATTAAACGCACGGCCGTGCGTTTAATAAGCCAAGATTACAACGGTTAAATATGTATAAGAAAAAAAGTAATATCGGTTTTTTTTGGGGCGATATGGGGCGTCAGTGACGGTTGGCGCGTATATTTTGGGAAGTTTTTCTTTAATTGCCCCAACCGGCATGGTTTATCAGTTTATAAATTTTACCGGCGCGCTCGGCATAACCGTGGAAACTTATTATAAAAAAGATTATCAGCCATTTTGGTTGAACCTAATTTGGATGCTCATTGCCGCTGTGGCAATTTTAAGCATTACCTTTCGCTAAAAAGTTCCCCTGATAATTTCTATCAAGAAAATTTTTTATGTGTTAATTACAATGAGGTCGGGCATGGCTAGAACATTCCCGAGGGTTACCCTCGGCGCAACAATGGCATAGAGAAGCTATTCTTGTTTCTTCATCAACAGGCAGGCGCCGTTTATGCAAAAGCGTTTACCCGTGGTATCGGCCGGGCCGTCGTCAAAAACGTGGCCAAGATGACTGCCGCATTTGGAACAGGTAACCTCGGTGCGCGCCATGCCGTATTCATCGTCTTTATGAAATTCCACGGCTCCGGGGATTGCCCGGTCAAAACTCGGCCAGCCGGTGCCGCTGTCAAATTTGGTATCAGATGAAAATAATTCCTGCCCGCAAACCGCACAGGCAAACATTCCTTTGCCGTGCTCGCTTAGCAGGGGACTGGTAAACGGCGCTTCCGTGCCTTTTTCCCGCAGAATTTTGTACTGCTCGGGCGTGAGTTTCTTTTTTAATTCCTTCTCATCTATTTCCATTTTATTATTGATGCTCATAGGCATTCTCCTTTCTATTGAATTATATCAGGTAATTAAAATCCCTGAACGCCAGGGATTTTTATGGGGCGACTAGAGGGAAGTCGAACCCTCGTATCCGCTGCCACAGAGCGGCGTTCTACCATTGAACTATAGTCGCCATATATTTTTGCAATCCAAGTTCGCCGAGGCTTCAGCGGATAAAAGAAAAACTCTCGCACAGAATTTGTGAAGAGCTTTTGATCTTGTCTGCTGTGCCAGACATCCATTGGTATTATACCAGATTTAGGCAGGGGATTGCAAGTCCTCTGCCCAGTTGATATAAACTTCCGCTGTCGTTACGATGGCTTCTTATTGTTGGTTTGGCTCCGGAATCCTACCCAAATGCCGTTTGGGTCTTTTACGAATCCCATCGCGAACTCGCCGTCGTCGGTTTTTCGCTCCACCAAATCCATGGCAACAGGTGCTCCTTTTTCTACCATTTCCCGAAACTTTTTTTTGGCATCGGGCACTTCAAAACTCAAATGATCCAATTCAACTCCGTCCGTTTTCCACGGAGTATATAATTTGCAATCCTCCGCGTAATACATCATATTCAATCTTTGCCCCGATTCCTCGTCAACCAAGCTTGCCACTCGTTCCCCCGGCATATAACTGCGTTCTTCAATAAATTTAAAACCAAGGTTTTCAGTATAAAATTTTAGGGATTTGTCCATGTCCAGCACTCTTATTGCAATATAGTTTAGTCTCATATATTTGTTAGTTAATTATGTTTTCAAAAGTTATGCACTTGAGCCGAGTACGAGGCATTTTCCGAGGATTTTTGGAGACGTAGTTTACCTACGACGACAAAAACCGCAGGAAAATAACGCTGTAATCGGCCAAGTGCGTAACTTTTGATTATTTAAAGTTTTATCCTTTTAAACGCCCAAGTCCCCACAATTACCATTAAAAGCGCAAAGGCAATCATTACCGTAAAATCCAGCAATAAGCCATAGCTGGTAATTCCCAAAATAACCGACCGCAGCGCGTCTACGGAATAAGAAACCGGATTTATGGTGACAATTATTTTTAACCAGATTGGCAGTTTGGTAACCGGGAACAAAGCCCCGCTTAAGAAAAATAAGGGAAAAATTACAAAGCTTGAGATTAAACCAAACCCTTCCGGACTGTCCATAATGGAGCCGATTGCCAACCCCAGGCTTGTAACCGCAATCAGCAATAAAATTACAATAACTAAAGTTAAAATTACACTCAACAAATTAAAATGGATTCCAAAAAATATTGCGCCGAGCACCATTAAAATAATGATTTGCAGTAATCCGTCGGTTGAGCCTCCCAGGGCTTTGCCGAAGAACATTGTGCTTTTATTTAACGGCGCGACCAAAACTTCCTTTAAAAAATCGATGCGTTTGTCCAAGATAATGTATAATCCAAAAAATAACGAGCTGAATAAAACGGTCATCACGAGAATTCCGGGAAACAAAAATTGCTGGTAATTGGCGCCGCTTACCGAGCCGGGCTCGATTATTGACCCCAAACCGGTTCCAAAAATCACCAGCCATAACAGCGGCTGGATAATTGCCCCAACCAGCCTGGAAGGCTCTCTGGTAAAAACAAGAATTTCGCGGTACCAAATCGCGTACAGGCCTTTAAGCTCCGAAGATATGTTTAGCTTTGGCATATATTAATAACGTCCTGAATTATTATTTGTTTCCCGAATGCACCGACCTGGTCATCCAGCCGCCTTCGCCTTCTTCCGAGTCTTCCCTCATTTGCCTGCCGGTTAATTTTATAAAGACATCGTGCAATGTCGGGGAATGGAGCTCAACATTTTCCGCCTTGCCGACTTTTTCCAAAATTTTCTGCAAATGTAAGCCGGCATCAATTACGGTCAAATTCAATAAGCCGTCTTTAAATTGCACTTGTTTGACGTAATCCATATGTTTTAGCTCGTCCAGTTCGGGATTTTTTGTTTTGATGGTTACCAAATCACCGCCGAGGCTTTTTTTAAAATTACCCGGGGTATCCAGCGCGATAACTTTGCCGTGGTCAATTATCGCAATCCGGTCGCAAAGCTTGTCCGCCTCTTCCATATAATGCGTGGTTAAAATGATGGTGATTTTATTTTCCGTCGATAATTTTTTTATGTAGACCCAAAGATTTTCCCGCGTTTGCGGGTCCAGGCCTAAAGTGGGCTCGTCTAAAAATAATATTTTGGGGCTGTGCAAAAAACCTCTGGCAAGCTCCAGCCTTCTGCGCATCCCGCCGGAGTATTTTCGCATCCTGATATTTTGCTTGTCGGTCAAGTCAACCAGTTTTAACCCCTCATCGATTTTTTTCTTAATCTCGGCGGGTTTAACCCCGTACATTAAGGCGTGAAGATAAAGATTTTCCCTTCCGGTTAAAAGGTCGTCCGAGCTTGGATCCTGAAAAACAAACCCGATACTGCGCCGGACCTGCGTGGGATGTTTTGCAACATCAAAGCCGTTAATTAAAGCGTCTCCGCCGGTTGGGGGCAAAAGCGTGGCCAGCATAGAAAGCGTGGTTGTTTTTCCCGCGCCGTTCGGCCCCAAAAGCCCAAAAATTTCCCCCTCATTTATTTCAAAAGACAAGCTATCGACGGCGGTAAAGTCGTCAAATTTCTTTGTCAGATTTTTTATTTCTATTAAAGGCATAGCTTTACAATACTTGTGTTTATTTTAGCAATAAATCGTAATAATTAAAAGAGCCGCGTTGACTAAGGGCGGCTGTTTTGGTAAACAATTGTCTTCGGCCGATTTTCATTAAAATGTCGGTTTATATAAAATCACACTTAATTTTAGGCCATTCAGCCAATTTTTTTGTATGATGAAAGAAAGGTACCCGCTCGTCAAAAAACAACGAGCGGGCACCGAAACAAAGAGGCTATTTTCTATAGAGTAGCGCGGCACCGTGATGCCAGAGCTGCTCGGGCCGGACGCAGCGATCCGGCGTGCTCTTGGCAACAACGGCCAAGAGAAGAAAAACAGACACCAGCCCCCATAACATCGGGAACCTCTTAAACACCTCCTTCATATACACCTTTCGGAAAGCAGCGGCCTGCTCTTTAATCCGACTGCCACTAGCACAAGACCGTAGAACACGTCGGCCGCGGAACTTACCGCGAACACCACTCTCTGCACAGGGTAATGCTTCAGGCAGATGTAGATTAGGACGAGGCGAAAGGCGGTGTCGGCCAGTCCAACCATGATTGCCATCCAGGTTAGCCTGCTAAAATGCTTTTTCGCTTCAATTCCACACCTGCTTACGCGCACAGCCCATAGCATGAGCAGTATTATCGCGTAGTAAGTGGCATCTTCTGCCGCTACTCCACAAATTGTGGCAGCAAGGCTGCTGCCGAGTTGTTGGTTGACGAACACCGTGACTTTCGCAATCGCGATGTTCGCGGTGAAAAACGCGAAAAATTGCCCAACTAGCCACCCTCCGGCCAAGCCCCCAAGGAGCTTGCCCAGGGTGCGGGCGGCTACCATAAAACCTCCATTTTCTCTTTTTTGTTTCTTTGATTCCCCCTACTCTGTTGTTGATTGTAGCATATATAAGAAACTTACTCAAAAACGCGCTACGTTATTCAATATACTTTACAATAATATAGCCTCCGGCCAGAGCCAGTAAAAAGAAAAAAACAAAAGTAAAAATCGCGGCTTCAAGCGCCAGCTTGCGGGGCTTTTGGGAATTCGGATAGTGGCGGATATATTCTTTATAGGTAATCAAGTACGACATCAAAGCCGCCAGAACGCCAAACGTTCCGCCAATTATTAAAAATAATTTTATAAGGGCACTATTCATAAAAAAATCTACCTTTAAAAATTAAGGTAGAAGCCATTATCCCTCGCGGGCCTTTTTCGGCGAGCCTCATCGCCGGTTAGTTATTGTGAATTGATTGTATCCGGTTTGGGCGGGGGAGTCAATTGTCGTTAAAAAGTTTATTTTTTAAAACCGCTTCCAGTAATTTTTTGTGGCCAAAGAAAATCGGTTTTGGCAATTTGTTTGGGCTAAACCATTCCCATTGTTCGCACGAATCCGGTTCCATTACTTTCGGCCGGCCGTGGATGCCCCGGGCTAAAAAAACGAATTGAATATAATGGGTCTCTTTTCGGGGAATATTTGTGACATTAATGAATTTTAAATTATCCGCGGTCAGGCCTGTTTCTTCCAGCAATTCCCGCTTAGCGGCCGAAACCAGCGATTCGCCATATTCCAAATGTCCTCCGGGTAAACCCCATTGCCCGCATCCAACTTTTTCTAGCCGCTTGCCCAAAAGTATCTTGCCGCCCTTTCGTATTAATATTTTAACGCCTACTTTGGTATAATTTAACTTCATAAATTATATTTATCATGGAATTACTTTGAATTTTGAACTATTTTTTTGGCTAGAATAGCTTCCGGAAGTGAAAGTACTTCAAAAACTACAGGGATATTTTTGTCTTGCAATAGTTTTATAAATGGCGCAAGGTCGTTTTCGTAACCTTCAAGACCTGCGTGTCCCGGGCCGCTAATATGGACATTGCGAACGTAGTTAATATTTTTTACCATAAACTGAAACTGGTCTTTACGAAGTTTTTTTGTAGGTTCAAAAGTGTAGCTTTTCATTAAATCCCAAGTTAGAAATACCTTATTTGTGGGTAAATATTTATTCAGGATTTTTTGGTATATGGGCAATAAACTATCATTTTCAACGCAAACAAATAAATCTTTAGGCGCTATGGAGATAATGTATTTGACGCTATCCTCAAACAATCCGGAATAAAATTTTGAATACAGCGCATCGTTGCTTATGTGATTACCGGGTCCCGCATTATAACCGGGAGCGTCGCCAATGTGGAGAGTTAAACATCTTGCGCCTATTTTTTGGCTAAACTGGATAATTTGCCGAAGTTTTAGTTTTTCGGCTTTCCTTAAAATCTCATCCGCTTGTATTAAAGACTGGCCGATTTCGGAATGAGTTTGCAATGTAATGCCACTCTTTTTTGCAAAATCCCTAATTTCACTTAACTGATTTTGTTTGTAGCTTTGCGGTTGGAATTGAGGAGATGATAAATGAATTTCTAAAATATCAAACCCATTTCTTTTTGCCTGAGTTATCGCAGTCTTAATATTTTTTTGATGTATTGCCCTGATTCCTAATTTAAAAGTGGTTTTCATAAATTAATTATTGCTGGCTTGGGTTATTTTAATATTTTAATAATACCGAGCAATGCTTGTGGTTTATTATCCGGGTCTTTGAAGCGAAATAGGTAAGGCTCAAGGCGGGGATGGACGCCGGGTTTGCTTAGATCTACTTTTTCGGCTCGCACGAGTTGGTGGAGATCGTAGATAATTAAGAGGTCGATACGTAGCCGGTAGCCTCTGTCCAGCAAAACGTTTTCGTAAAATTTTTTAATTAAATCCGCCCCGTCAATCGGGTCTTTGCCAACCCTACAAGCGTATGCCTGTAAATCGGCGTTATAGGCTGAAAATTCTTCGTACGCCACGCCTTTACGGTTTGGGTCATATTTGTCCGTGCCGGTTTTGATAATAATATCAGTAAAACTATCCAAAGTCAGCTCCGGATGGTCTGTAAGACTTAATGCCCGAATCGCCACATCTTTGCCGTTAAAATTATCCTCTACAACCTTGTCAATCTTAGCTCCCAAAGTCCGGTAATCGGGCTGGGTAACAATGGTGTATTCGGGTAGAGGGAGGGAAATTATTGATGTCTTAATCATAATTTTAACAAAAAATTGATTTTTAGACGACTAGCTTGTGACTTATTTAACCAGATTAAACCCCGTAGTCCAAAAAACCATCAGAATACATTGGGCGAGGAATAGGGTTGTTGATAGGGAATAATTGACGAATTTATTTTTGGTAATTTGGGCAAGCAAAATGAATAGGGGGAAAATTACCAGGATGTAGCGGGGCATACTTTCCAGGCCGAAAAGTAGCGGAACAATTATAGAATAGGCGATGAAGATTAGGTACGAGCCGCGGAATTTTTTATAGAAAATTATTACCAGGGAAATGACCGAAAGGACAAATAGGCTGTTGAAGATCGAAGTGATATCGCCGTGGAATAACCCTCCCCAAATCAAGCGGATGGGGTTAACCAACTGTCTGCCCCAGGCTCCCTGAATTTGCAAAAAGGCAAATGGATTTTTGGTGAGAATATAATTGTAATAAGAAAACAAAGCCAGGCCGAGCGGGATGAGAAAAAAATAAAAAATTTGTCGGCCGATATTTTTGAAGTAAAAATTAATCAGCCTTAGATATTCATAAAGCAGGGGAATTACAATCAGCGCTCCTAATGGTCTAGTTAGCGCCAAAAAGAATCCCAAAATACACGCCACAAGCCAATTATTTTTTCTGGCGTAATAAAACGCGGCAATTGCCAGGGCGAGATATAAACTTTCGGTAAAAACGCCGGAGAAAATAAACGCCACAGGCCAGAGAAGGCAATATTGGATTGCCCTTAATGATATTTCTTGATCAAAATCCAACCGTGCCAGTTTATACAAGTAGACGCAGGCGATAATCAAACTGATGTTGGTCACGAGCAGGCCGGCAATATAATAATTCCTGATAACAATTTCAAAAATTTTTATCAGCAAAGGATACAAAGGAAAAAACGCGTAATTGGCCTGCCCAAGCGTCGCGGGGGAGTTGCTGATAATTGCCGAGTAGCCGTATTTAGCCAAAGGCAAATACCAGCCGCTGTCCCACACGCCCCAAACGGCCAACCAAATAAATTTTGAATAAACAAAATTATGTGGCCCTTTTATAAAGATCCGAGCCAAAGTTCCGACCGCGGTCAAAACAATTCTGGTCGCCAAAAATAGCCAAAAAATGTATTTATATTCCGGATGTCCGGCAATTTTTTGTTTAAGGATTTGGGAGGTCATCTTGGCTTAATAATAACAAAAAGTCACGGAAATGGCGACTTTTGAATGTATTAGTAAAACTAGTGAATTTAATATACTTTTTATATAAATTCACGGGTTATTGACAAAAATAAGTGAATTTGGTATGATTCCTGTATATGGCTACTATCCTAACTCTAAAAAATAGAATAAAAACACTAAAGGCAGAGTATGACAGGCTTCGCCAAGGTAAAGACTCATTACTTAAAATTATAGACGAATCCGAACTCTCGGAGAGTGTTTTTAATTCCAACGCTATAGAAAATTCCACTCTGAGTTTGAAAGAGACGGAAAGAATTTTGCTTGACATGGAAGTTTCGCGGGATGTTTCTGTGCGGGAAGTGTTTGAAGCAAAAAATCTTGCGAGAGTTATGGAATACATAAACGGAAAATCCAAAAATTTGGAATTTTCCAAAGAATTGATATTACTGCTTCATAAGTTGCTAATTTCCAACATTAATGACGATATTGCCGGGCGGTTCCGCCAAGCCGGAGAGTATGTCAGGGTAGGCACGCATATAGCTCCGCCTCCTGAACAAATAGAACATTTAATGGAAACAGCGTTGCTTGAATATACAAGCGATCACGAAATTTATTTTGCCGATAAAATAGCAAAATTCCATTTGGAATTTGAAACTATCCACCCATTTTGCGATGGAAATGGCCGTATTGGACGCGTGCTGATAAATTTACAGCTACTTAAGCTTGGCTTTCCCGCGATAATTGTCCGTGACAAAGAAAAGCAGACATATTATGACTCGTTTAAGGAATACCGATATGCCAAAAATTCTAAAATTATGGAAAAAATAGTCGTTTTGGCGCTTATGGAATCTTTGCATAAGCGTATAGCTTATCTTACTGGTCAAAGAATTATTACACTTGCGGATTTTGCAAAACAACAAAAAAAATCTATCGTTTCTTTGTTAAATGCCGCCAGGCGTCAAACCATTCCGGCTTTTCGTGAAAAAAAGGTTTGGAAAATTGGCACAACCACTGAATAAAATAGTTTAAATATATTAATTAATAGAAAGGATTTTATGGCGTTTGACTCAACAATGGTGTTCCCGTTTGACAAGGATTACAAGACATTTGAGCGCGAGGTGGGGGAGACTATGGCGCTTAAAATGGAAGTAGAACTTTTGCGCAGTGTGCTTATGGAAAACGGCAAAAGGGATATTATCAAAAAAGCGGAAAAGGAAATGTATAAGCGGTACGCGGCCGGTAATTAAGCTACAATTGATAATAAAAATTGTAAGGCCGGAAATCCTGACGATTTTATTTGCTCCGGGGCTCCTCGCCAATTTAAGCCCGACGGCTTAAATTGGCTTCGTCGAACAGTCCTCGCCGCATAAAATCATCAGTCTTTCCGGCCTCGCGATTACTTTTATTTCCAAAATTCTAATTATGTCAAACGATTTTGACGACTTTTTAAATTCAGTAAAATATTTGGACAAGGAAGATATTTTGGCCACGGCCTATAAAAAGCACAAATCCTTGGACAAATCCACGACCATGTATACCATGGAGTTTAGGCTTGATTTGCAAAATTCCATTTCCGGCCTGTTGTATTTTTTGGAAAACAAACAGCGGCCGGACGGCTTGAGCGATCTGAATTTTTTAAAGCTCAAGCCGATTTGCGAGAACCTGATAAAAAAAGGGCAGATGGAGGCGGGAGTAATTAAGATTTTTGGATAAATTTGATCACGGTTAATAAACCCTCTCCCTAACCCTCCCCCAGTGGGGGAGGGCACAAAGCACACATCAAAAAGCCCCTTCTCTAGAAAGGGGCTTTTATGAAAGATATCTGATGTTGTCAGTTTATCGGTGAAAATTATTTAGCAGTAGTGCTGGTGGCTGTCGGTTGTGTCATCATGGAATGACCGTTGCCGCCTTGCATCATTCCCGAAGGCGTGCCCATCGGGTAAGCGCGCATAGGCGTGCGGAAGGATCGCATTATATAAGAACCGTTCCTGCCGAAGCCGCGACCGAAAGCGCCTTTAAATTCTCCGACCTTGACGCCAAGCCAGAAAACCACGAGCAGGATTATTAATCCCAAAAGCCATCTTAGCCAAAAATGGCGATGGCCGCAACCGCAATGGCACATCCCGTGCCCGCACATTTTGCAGGACTTTTGGCCGTCCGTAGAAGCCACAGGGCTTCCCGCCGCGCCCTGTTCTTTGCTCATATTGTCGTTCATTTGGTTATTTTTTTAATAATAAAGAGACTTTTATATATTATACGCTATTTTAAGGGAATGTGGTGCAACAGCAAGCGGCGTCATTCTTAGTAAAGTAAAAAATATTTTCCAAGACCAATTAAAATAACGACCCTGATGGCGAAGTTGGCGTGTCCGTAGACTGCCAAACTCGCGAACAGGGTCGCAGTGCGCCGGATCAATTCCGGCTACTTGTTGACGAAGAGATCGTGCAGGAACTCGGGCGGGCTTACGAGAAAACTCTTCCCGAAAATGGTCTCGAGGTCGATCTTCTCAACCGCCGAAATTTTGCCTCCCAGTTCGGCCATCTCCGGATACGGGTCAAAGCCCGCTGGCATCTTAAAGTTAAAGGGCGGGGTTGGCGTGCCATCCCCACACGAGGGACTGTCTTGCATCCTAATCGAGTAAAACCCCTCGCGAACCTTATATTGGCTAAAGTAGGCGATGAAGTTGACCCATTCATCGGCTTCTGGGCGGGGCTTGTAAGGGTGGCAAACCTGGTAAGGCATGGTCAGCTTGGCTTCCCACGGCCCGAACCGTTTCAGCCGTTCGAACACCATCTGACTTTCCGTGCCCGAACTCAGGTCATCCAGCCTCACTTTGATCCTGATCCGTTCGCGCTCGTCTTCTTTAAGGTGCTGGTTGATTTCCAGGATCTTGAAGCATCTGGGGAACCTCTCGCCATGGAGGTGAGGCGCCTGCAGGCAAGTCCCGGAAAAGATGTCGAAGCTGGTAGACCTGGACCGGCTGCTCCAGAGGGTCCAGTTTTCCCGCAAATGGACTTGCCAGTTTCCGTATCGGACGTTCTCCAGGGAAGACCTCTCTGAGCAGGGCGTAAACCAGAAAAGCTCATCCGGATTGTTTCTCTGGTATGGCCGCTGGTTTCCGTTGTGGTCGAGCGTGGTAAGATAAATACCATTCTGGCTGTTGGATTGAACCAGAAAATCGTGCAATAGGAGCGGCCAGCCTGACTGGTCAATTTCCACGTTGCCGAACACCATGTGGGTGCTGGGTACGAGCTCGTTCGCGGGCCAGGGGCGCTCAAAGCGCAACATTGTTTCCGCCGGGCGGACACAGGTCGGCGTCAGCTTGCCCCAGACTTCGGGCCCAAGCCTTGCCCTAACTACGGCCGCGGCTTTGGCCGG
>Ga0181520_10007147_pt1 | contig 16602 bp, 12 predicted proteins | sample PEATcosm2014_Bin_29_FD_132451 | JGI IMG/M metagenome (GOLD analysis project Ga0181520, IMG submission 132451) | Peatland microbial communities from MTU Mesocosm Facility, Houghton, MI, USA - PEATcosm2014_Bin02_30_metaG | ecosystem: Environmental > Terrestrial > Soil > Wetlands > Peat | place... | reverse complement strand
CACGTCGCCTATCCCAAGCCGCCGAAAATGACCAACATCCTGGGCGATTATGTCTCGAGGCTCGGCGTGACGCAGTTCCGCTGTGCCGAAACGGAGAAATTCCCCCACGTCACGTTCTTCTTCAACGATTATCGCGAGGAGCCGTTCCCCGGCGAAGACCGGCAGATCATCCCCTCGCCGCGCGATGTCGCCACCTATGACCTCAAGCCGGAAATGAGCGCGTATGGAATCCGCGATGAAGTGGTCCGGCGGATTGATTCGGGGAAATATCAACTCGTCGTGGTCAATTTCGCCAACGGCGACATGGTCGGGCACACCGGCGTTCTCAAGGCCGCCATCAAGGCCGTCGAGGTGGTCGATGAGTGTGTCGGCAGCCTGCTGGACGCGATGGCCAAGCAAGGCGGATCGGCCGTTGTGCTGGCCGATCATGGCAATTGCGAGCAGATGATCGACCCGGCCACGGGCGCGCCGCACACATCGCACACGACGTACGATGTCGAGCTGATCGTCGTCGATGACCGCTACAAGGGCCGGCCGCTGCGCTCCGGCGGGCGATTGGCCGATGTGGCGCCGACGGTGCTGGAACTCATGGGTTTGCCCAAGCCGTCGGAGATGACGGGGCGGTCGCTGCTGGAGATTTGAAATCGGGTATTTGAGATTTGAAATCCGCGGCTGCACTCTGTCTCGATTGCTCCCGCTGGCCGATGATCTATAATGCGTCAGCGACCTTTTTTCGGAGTTTGTTTCATCATGGCCCATATCATTGCTCAACCATGCATCGGGACGAAGGACACGGCCTGTGTCACGGTGTGCCCGGTCGATTGCATTCATCCGACCAAGGATGAGCCCGATTTCGCCACCGCCGAGATGCTCTATATCGATCCCGACACGTGCATCGATTGCGGCCTGTGCGTGGATGAATGCCCCGTGACCGCCATCTTTCCGCAGGAAGACCTGCCCGCCGAATGGGCGGCGTTCATCGAAAAGAACGCCGCCTACTATAAGAAGTGACCGATGCGGAAATCACCCTCGCCGTTTCGGGCATGGACTGCGCCAGTTGCGTCAGCCATGTCGAGAAGGCGGCGTCACGCCTGCCGGGCGTGAATTCCTGCCGGGTGAATCTCGCCACCGGCCGGGCCGTCGTCCGATTCGATTCGCAAAGTGTAACCGCCGAACAAGTCGCACAGGCGATTACCAGCGCCGGCTATGGCGCGACACCGCAAACGAGCGAACTGGCCGTAAGATCGACGCGCGAGGATGCCCGTCACGCCGCCGCCCGCGCATGGCTGGCTCGCGCCATCGTCGGGGTCATTCTCTGGTTACCCGTCGAGTTGACACATTGGATACTGCACGCCCGCGGCTTGATGCCCGTGTGGCTTGACTGGACCGCATTTGTTACCAGCACCGTCGCACTGATCTATGTCGGCTGGGGATTCTATTCCAGCGCCCTCCGCGCATTGCTCCATCTCACCGTGAACATGGACACCCTGATCGCCATCGGGGCCACCGTCGCCTGGCTGTACAGTCTGGTCGCCTTTGCCGGCTGGCAACTTGGATACTTCGGCCGGCCGGCCGCGCTTTATTTCATGGAATCGTCCGGTCTGCTGGCTCTGATCAGCCTCGGCCATTGGCTGGAGGCCGAGGCTCGCGATTCGGCGGGATCGGCCATCCGACAACTTCTCGATCTGTCTCCGGCCACCGCCCTGCTGCTGGACGACGCCGGGCAAACCCGCGAAGTCCCGCTGGATCAACTTCACGTCGGCGACCGATTCCTGGTGCGGCCGGGCGATCGCATCGGCGTTGATGGCATCGTCCTGGAAGGCTCCAGCGGCGTGGATGAATCAATGATGACCGGCGAGCCGCTGCCCAAATTGCGCACGGCCGGCAACGAGGTGATCGGCGGCACCCAAAACGTCGACGGGCGGCTGGTGGTGCGTGCCACCAAGGTCGGTCGCGATACGGCCCTGGCTCAGATCATCGACCTGGTGGACAACGCCCAATCGTCCAAGCCGCCGGTGCAGCAACTGGCCGATCGCATCGCCGCCGTCTTCGTACCGGTAGTCCTGCTCATCGCTCTGCTGACGGCCGTGGGTTGGCTGATCGCCGGCCGCGCCGCCGGCCGGGGCGAAAGCGCCGCCTGGGCCGCCGCCGCCAATGCATCATGCAGCGTACTCATCATTGCCTGCCCCTGCGCGCTGGGGCTGGCGTTGCCGGCGGCGGTCATGGTCTGCACCGGGCGCGGCGCCAAACGCGGCATCCTTTTCCGCGACATCGACGCCGTGCAGCGGGCCGGCGCCATCCGCGTTGCCCTGCTGGACAAGACCGGCACGCTCACACACGGCAAGCCTACGCTCAGCCGTATCTGCCCCGGTCCCGATATTGACGAAAATGCGCTGCTGCGATTGGCGGCGGCCGCCGAACAGTACAGCGAACACCCGCTGGCCAAGTCGATCGTCGCCACCGCCGTCCAGCGCGGGATCGACATGCCGGATCTTGAGTCGTTCTCCAACGAAGGCGGCTTGGGCGTGGTCGTTCGAGTTAATGGCCGTGACCTGCTCGTCGGCAACAGTGCCCTTCTGGCCAAATACAACGCGCCGGCCCCGGAGCAGGCATCCGGCTACAGCGGATCGACCGTCCTGGTCGCCGAAAAGCGCAGCGCCGACGGACCGTGGCGATCGCTGGGAGCAATCGAACTGACCGACCAAATCCGCGACGAGGCGGCCTCGGTCGTCGCCGCTCTGCGCGATATGGGCATCCGCGCCGTTCTCCTGACCGGCGATTCCGCCGCCGCCGCCAGCGCCGTTGCCACGGCCGTCGGAATCACCGACGTCCGCGCCGATGTGCGCCCGCAGCAGAAGGCCGAGGTTGTCCGCTCGGCGCAGGCCGACGGCGGACATGTGGCGATGATCGGCGACGGGATTAACGACGCGCCGGCGCTGGCGGCGGCGGATCTGGGCATCGCCATCGGCACCGGTTCGGACATCGCCAAGGAGGCCGGCGGCATTGTGCTGGTGGGCGGTCTGGGCGCGTTGCCGGCGGCGATCCGGCTGTCGCGGCGCACGATGCGCACGATCCATCAGAACTTCTTTTTCGCGTTTCTTTACAATGTTTTGGCGATTCCGCTGGCCGCGGCCGGGATGCTGAATCCCCTGATTGCGGCGGCTGCAATGGCCTTGTCAGACCTGACGGTGCTGGGCAACGCGCTGCGGTTGCGGCGGGGCGAAATCGACTGAGACCCAACAATTGGCGCCGCCGTCTTGACGACACCCACCCCTAGCCTATAAATACCGTCACTTCGCCCAGCCGGGGCAAAGCTCGCCGGCGCCTGGATTGCCCGCTTTCGCGACGGATCGCGCTGCTTCCGCCGCGGCAAACCAGGAATCCGGTCGAGTCGAGCGCGGACTCGAAAGCGCCGGCTGGGATGTGCGTACCTTTAACGGATTGACCATGACATCCACATCCAAATGCGCCGGAATGGCCGTTCTGCTCGACAGGTCCGATGCCATCCTGTTCCCGATCCCGTCGATGATGGGCGGACTTCCCGCGCTGTGGTTCCTTGACCTTCTCGACCCCGACGTCCTTCCGCAGAACGCCAAGAAGCGCCCGCCGGAGGATGAAGATGCAGAAGAAGAGGACGAGGAAGACGAAGAAGACGACGAGGACGAAGAGGACGAGGAAGAGGAAGACGAAGAGGACGACGAGGACGAAGAGGACGAGGAAGAAGAGGAGGAAGAGACCGCCGAAGAAGAGGAAGAGGACTTCGACGATCTGGACGAGGAAGAAGAAGAGGAGGAGGACGAAGACGAGGAGGACGAGGACGACGAAGAAGAGGAGGAAGAAGAGGAAGAAGACGAGTTCGACGATCCCGATGACGACGACTTTGACGACGATTTTGATCACGCCCAATAGGGGAAAGCGAACTTGACCTGCCGACGATGGGAAGAGGCTCTCTGCGGCCCGGAGGCTCATGCGCGGCATTGAACATCAATGGCTGTCGCGCGACTCCTTTTGTTGCGGTGAATCGGCCGCCATTCAGGCCGCTCGCGGCGACAAGCAGCCTGCGCGGTAAACACGCGATGGATGTGCAGTCCTATTCGTCCGTGGTGCGACGGAGCGATTTGACTTGCGATCGTTGCCGCTTGCCCGCCAGACGGCGTTCGCGCGCGGCTTTGCCCGGCCGCGTCTTTCGCCTGGTCTTGGGACGCTTTTGTGCCTGCACGATGAGTTCGCGCAGCCGATCCATCACCTCGCGCCGATTGGCGGCCTGCGTGCGATGGGTGTCGCTGGCAATGTGAATGTCGCCGCCGGCGGTCAGGCGCGAACCGGCCAGCCCGCGCAGCCGTGCTTTGGCGTCGAGGGGTAATCCCGACAGATCGGCCAGGGCGACCCAGAGCTGCACCTTGCTGTTGATCTTATTGACGTTCTGCCCGCCGGGTCCGCCGCTGCGCGAAAACTGAATCCGCAGCGCCGCCGCCCGCACGCCGGGAGCAACTTCGATCCCGCCTTCGGTCGTCATGGCATCGTCGTGTGGATCGATCATGGTTGCACCACCGATTGCCGGCTGGCCGCCGCGTGCGAATCCCGCCACCATTTCAGCGATGACGCCGCCAGAATCACCGCCAGCAGAACGGCGACATTCACGGCCATCAGCAGCCGATGCCGCTGAGGCGGCCACTTGCCGACGAGAACATAGAGAGCGATCGCAATCGCCACCGCGGCCAGCATCACGTGCGTTCCCCAGAGCGACTGGGCCAGGGGCGATGTCGTGTACGTCGCCCAGTTTCGCCAGGTATTGAAAATTCCGCTGACGAGCAGCAGCAACACGGCGCTATGGACGATCCGTTTGAACACCCGCCGGCAGGCCAGAATCGCTGCCTCCGCCGCCGGGCCCTCCAATTGGCTCAACCCCGCCGGCAGCACAAAGCGCATTGCAACCGATCCCCCCAGCACCAGGCAGGCGGACAGCACGTGCAACCAGCGGAACAGTATCACCAGGATCATCATGCCCCCATCATACCCGCGGCGGCCGCGACGTCATCGTGACAGATTCTCTCGGATGTCAGCGGCAAGCCGCGTGATGACCGGATCCCATTGGCCTATGGCCGGCTGACGATACAAACGCAGGCTCGGATACCACGGCGTATCGGTGCGATTCAGGAGCCAGCGGAAATCGGGAACCCAGGGCAGGAGGACACAGGTCGGACGGCCCAGCGCACCGGCCAGATGCGCCGTGGCCGTATCGACCGTGACGACCAGGTCCAGTTCGCAGACAAGCGCCGCCGTGTCGGCAAAATCCGCGATGTCCGCCGTGAGATCCAGCAGATTCATTCCCGGCACCGGACTGCCGGCCTGTCGGGCCGCGGGGCCGATCTGCAGACTGACGAACTGCACTCCCGGCGATGCCAGTGGCGCCAGCCGCGCCAGCGGTATGGAACGGTTGCGATCATCCAGATGCGACGATCGCCCGGCCCAGACGAGCCCCACCGTCCGCATGCCCGGCGCCAGCTTCGCTCGCAGCCGATCCCGCCATGTCGCCTGCAACGCGGGATCGACGCGCAAGTAAGGCGGCCGCGGTATCGACGGCAAATGCGGATCAACCTGACCCAGTATCACCGGCAGACTGGCCAGCGGGCAGTGAGCTTCAAACGCCGGCAGTGTCTCGGAGTTGTCGTCGGTCCAGGGGATGACTGTGTCAATCCGCAATTCGGCCGCCGATTGGTTCATAAGGCGCACCAGCGATGTCATACTGTGCAAGGCGACGCGCCAGCCGCGCTGCTGCACCTGCCGGACGAAGCGAACGAATTGAATCGTGTCGCCCACGCCCTGCTCGGCGGAAATGAGAATGGTCCCGGTTCCCCGGCCGGGCGAGCCGTCCCAGGCGGGGCCGTTGATCCTGCGTTCCAGTCGCATGAACTTGGAGGTCTTGCGGCGCCATTCGTATTCGCGCCAGCCTTCGGCGAAGTGGCCCTGGAGCATCAGAGACAGCGCGAGATTGACGTGGGCATCGGCCATTTCCGGCTCAAAGGCAATCGCCTGGCGGAAAGCGATAACGGCTTCATCGTAACGGCCCAACTGATGCAGAGCGGCGCCCAGGTTCGAATACGCCGCCGGAAATTGCCCGCGCAAACTGATCGCCTGCCGCGACGCGGCCACCGCCTCATCGAGGCGGCCCAGCAGCCGCAGGGAATTGGACATGTTGTTGTACGCGTCGGGCATGGTCGGGGCCAGGAGTATGGCCCGGCGGAACAGCGCGACGGCCTGTTCGTATTGCCCGTCGTCGTGTACGAGGTTGCCCAGATTGGAAAGAGCCTCGGGAAAATCGGGCTTGAATTCCAGCGCCTTGCGGAAGGCGGCCTCGGCCTCGCCGTGGCGTTCGCCGGCTTTTATCGCCGTGCCCAGGTTGTTGTACGCCGATGCGTTCTTCGGATCGATCGCGATGGCCTGCCGGCACATCGCTTCGGCTTCCTCACGCTCCTCGAGCGTCACCAGCGCGTGCGCCAGGTTCGACATGATCCCCGCCGAGTTGGGAGTTATCGCCAGTGCCTTGCGATACCACTCGACCGCTTCGCGCGAGCGGCCCTGCGATTGGTACGCGCTGCCCAGGTTGTTCAGGATTTCGCTGTGATCGCCGGCGAAAGGCAGGGCGGTGCTGATCAGATCGATCGCCGACGGATGCCTGGCCTCCAATGCCAGCAGGCCGAGTCCGTAACTGGCTCTCACTTCGTCCGGTCGCTGGGCCAGAATGTTGCGAAAGATGGCTTCGGCCTCGCGCAGCTTGCGATCCTGATAGAGCTGCCAGGCCTGGAACAGAGCTTGATCGACGGTGACCTGAGTCATGGTTGCGAATTTCGTTCGGATGGTTGCGCGGCGCCGGCCAGTTGATGCAGATCACGGGCGACGCGCTCGATGACCTGTTCCCACTGGCCCGCCGCCGGTTGACGATACAGGCTCAGCGATGGATACCACGGCGTCTGATCCCGATCCAGACGCCATCGCCAATCGGGAACCCAGGGCAGCAGCGCCCAGGCGGGCCGGTCCAGCGCACCGGCCAGATGCAGCCCGCCGGTATCGACGCTGATCACCAAATCCAGCCCTGATACGATGGCGGCCGAGTCGGCAAAATCGGAGATGCGCGGCGTCGGGTCCAGCAGATGCATCCCCGCCGGTGGAGTGTGCGCCTGCTCGGCGGCGGGACCAAATTGCAGACTGAGAAATTGAATCCGCTCATCGGCCAGCTTGGCCATCATGGACAGTGGCATCGACCGGTTGCGATCGTTGGTGTGCAATGGATTACCCGCCCATATCAGGCCGACGCGAAGCGCGTGCTCGTTCCACTGAGGGTCCAGCTCAGTCAGTATCTCGTTCCATTGCTGGATGCGCTGGGGCGTGGCAATCAGACAGTTGCCGTCCGGAGCCGCTTCCGGCTCGAAGACCCGCAGGGCCAGTGGCAGACTGGTGATCGGAATGTGCATGTCAAAGGCCGGCAGCCTGGCGGCAAAATCCTGACCCGTCCATTCCACGATCTCGATATCGCCCAGGCTGTCGCGAAACAATTGCAACAGTTCCTTCTGGCACTCCAGTATCACCCGCCAGCCCAGAGCGCGAACCAGCGGCAGATAGCGCACGAACTGGATCGTGTCCCCGATGCCCTGTTCGGCGTGGACGAGGATCGTGCCGCTCCCGGCCGACCCGTCCCATTGCGGACGGCCCAGAGCCCGGCGCGGGCTGGGGAACGCGGGCGCTCGCATGCGCCATTCCCAATGGGTCCAGCCTTCCTCATACCGGCCCGTCAACAGCAGCAGCATCGCCAGATTGAAATGCGCTTCGGCGTAGTCCGACCGGATCGCCACCGCCTGTCGGAACGCCGACTCGGCTTGCTCGTACGCGCCGATCGTCTTGTATTCCACGCCCAGTGAATTGTGCGCCTGCATGACCAGCGGCTGAATCTCGATCGCCCGCCGCAGGCATCGGATCGCGTCGGCGGTGCGGTCCTTCATGCTCGACAGGATGCCCAGGTTGCACCAGGCCTCGGCGTAATCCTGCCGCAGTCCGATCGCCTGGCGAAAGGCCTCTTCCGCATACGACAATTGCCCGGCAGAGATCAGCGCGTTGCCGAGATTGAAAAACGCCTCGGGGAAATTGTTGCGCAGCGCGATCGCCTTGCGGTGCGCGGCGATGGCGTCGTTGACCCGGCCCTTGGCCTGCAAGGCCACGCCCAGGTTGTTGTGCAGTTCCGCAACCGTCGGACTGGCCGCGATGGCGCGATTGAGAGCATCCAGGGCCTCGTCAATACGGCCGGTATTGACCAGAAGATTGCCGAGATTCGTCAAACCCTGCGGAGAAGTCGGGTCGATGCGGATGGCGTTCTGGAAACAACCGATCGCCTGTTCGATCTGCCCGCGAGCCTGGAGCACCACGCCCAGATTGTTGTGCGTGTTGGCGTCGTTGGGCGACAGCGACAGCGCCCGCTGGAGAATCTGCGCCGCTTCGGGACGACCGGCCTGCATCGCCAGCACGCCCAGCCGCGATAGCGCTGCGGCGTTGTCCGGCTGTTGCGACAAAACCAACCGGCAGAATTTTTCGGCATCGGCCAGCCGGCCGAGGCGATAATTCTGATCGGCCTGTTCCAGAGCTTGTTCGGCGTTCAGTTGCGGCATGAAAATTCCGGCAATGACCCCTGCGCGGGATCGGACACAATTTCAGTTGCGGGGAGCGGGCCGACGGGCTGGTTGTGCGATCGCTCGGCCGCCGACCTCGCCAGCGCCGCCAGATCGTCGGCCACGCGCGCGATGACGCTCGCCCAATCGCCGCGACCTGGTTGTCGATACAGACGCAGCGACGGGTACCACGGCGAATCCGTTCGATTCAGTAGCCAGCGGAAATCCGCCACGTGCGACAGCAGCACCCACGCCGGCCGGGCCAGGGCGCCGGCCAGATGGGCCGCGGCTGTGTCCACCGTGATCAGCAGGTCCAGTTCGCTCAGCAGCGCCGCCGAATCGGCAAAATCGCGAATGTCGCCGGCCAGGTCGATAATGGGCAATGGCACATCCGGCCCCGACGCGCTGCCCCAAACCGCCGCCGTCGGTCCGACTTGCAGGCCATACAGCGTCACGCCTTCCATCGCCAGCGGCTTGAGATTCGACAAGTGGATCGACCGCTTGCCGTCAGCGCGATGCTGGGGCCGGCCCGCCCACACCAGGCCGACTTTCAATCCCGCGCGGCCAGCCAGTCGCTGGTCGCGATGCCAACGCTCGCGCCGCTCGGCGCTAGCGACCAGATACGGCGGCTTGGTGATCGCCGGCGAACTTGGCGCATATTCCCCCAGCGCCAGCGGCAGGCTCATCATCGGCACCTGCACATCGTACGAAATTCCGACCGGCGGCAGCGGCGTCCCGGAACTCACCCTCGGCCGGGCAATGACCTGGTCGATACCAAGCCCGGCCGCCGATTCCGCCAGAAGCGATTCCTGTCCGGCGACGCATTCGATGATCACCCGCCAGCCCCGCTGTTTCACGCTTGGCAGATAGCGGGCAAATTGCAGCGTGTCGCCCAATCCCTGTTCGGCGTGAACCAGGATGGTTCCGCGGCCGGGCGATCCATCCCACTGCGGCTGCGGCAACTTGCGCGGCCCGGGCAGGTCGGCGCGCTTCCAACGCCATTCGTATTCCGCCCAGCCCGCCGCGAATTCTCCCCGCATCAACAGCAGAAGCCCGAGATTCTGATGGGCTTCGGCGTATGTAGGTCGCAGCGCGATGGATGCCCTGGCGCTGTCCATCGAAAGCTCGTATTGGCCCAGTTCCTGCAATGCCACCGCCAGGTTGTTGTGCCCCTCGGGAAATGTCGGGTCCAGCGCGATCGCGCGGCGATGGCACTCCATCGCCTGCTCAACCCGGCCGGCATCGAAATGCGCGTTGCCCAGATTCGACCACATCAGGCCCGAATTCGGGCGCAAGCGGAGGGCGACCTGATAGGACGCAATGGCATCGTCCGTGCGGCCCAGCGCCGCCATCGCCGAACCCAGGCCGTTATACGCCTCGGGCATGTCCGGCGCCAGCGCCATCGCCCGGCGGAAGGCATTGACGGCATCGTTGAGCCGGCCGGCGTTTTGCAGCAAATTTCCGTAGTTAAGCTGCGCGTCGGCCACATCGGGCCGGATCGCCAGGCTGGCCTCCATCAGCGCCAGGCTGTCGGGGCGACCCATGTGATGCGCGATAGCGCTCAACCCATACAGGGCATCGGGATCGTTGGGATGCTGTGCCAGGATCGCGCGATAGGTCGATTCGGCGGCGGCAAGTTGACCGGCCTGCTGCTGGCGGCTTGCCAGTCCAAGAGCCTCTTGGAGTGTCACGGAAGTCATGTCGGCACTCGCTCCACGGCAAATCAGGATCCGCTCTCAACGGCCGCCATCGGAGTTCCGGTGCGGGCCGCCTTCTCCAGATCGCTCGCCACAGTCCGCACCACCCCACTCCAGTCGCCGACTCGCTGCTGACGAAACAGACGCACGCTGGAATACCACGGCGTGTCGTTTCGCCCCAGCACCCAGCGAAAATCCGGCACGAACGCGATCATCGCCCAGGCCGGCAGACCCAGCGCACCAGCCAGATGCACGGCGGCGGTATCGACGGCGATAAGCAGGTCGAGTTGCGTCAGACACGCCGCAGTATCGGCAAAATTGTGGATCAGCGGGGTCAAGTCGGTCAGTCCCATCTCTCGCGGCGCCTTGAGCATCTGATCGGCCGCCGCCCCGAACTGCAGGCTGTATAACCGAACCCCGTTCATCGCCAGCGGCGCCAGTTCCGCCAGCGGCATCGATCGCTTGGCATCCGCCCGATGCGTCGGACGACCCGCCCAGATCAACCCCACCTTGAACGCGCCGTTCGCCGCCAACAACGGCTCTTCCCGGAATCGCGCCACCAGCTCCTCGTCGGCTTTGAGGTACGGCGCGCGGGGAATGGCCGGATCGGCCGGGTCGAACACCCCCAGCGCCCGCGGCACGCTGAGCAGCGGGATATGCGCGTCAAACGGCGGCAACGCGGCGTCCGCCTGTTCGATGGGCGCATCCTCGATTCGCGTCATGATCTGGTCGATCCCCAGCGATTCGGCCGATCCGGACAGCAGCCGCTCCTGGGTCACGATGCATTCCATGACGATCCGCCAGCCAAGCTTCCTCACCAGCGGCAGATAGCGCACGAATTGGATCGTGTCTCCCAATCCCTGTTCGGCGTGAATGAGTATCGTATTGGCCCCGTCGGGAGGCGGGCCGCCGGTCCAGACCGGCTGCGGGAAATGCCGCGTCGGGCTGGGAAATCCCGGCACTTTCCATCGCCATTCGTATTCCTGCCAGCCATCGACATAGTCGCCGCTCAGCAGCAGCAGCATGGAGAGATTGTTGTGGGCCTCGGGATAATCCGGCCGCAATTCGATCGCCCGTCGAAACGCGGCGATCGCCTCGGGCACGCGCATCTGATCGAGATGGGCGACACCCAGGTTGTAATGCGCCTCGGGAAAAAGCTCGCGTTGCTGGATGGCTTTGCGATGGACCTCAACGGCCTGATCGAGGCGGCCCAGATGCACCAGAGCGTTGCCCATGTTGGTCAGCGCCTCGGGATAATTGGGCTGGCACGCCAGGGCGCGTTGATAACACAACAGCGCCTGCTCATCCAAATTCTTGAGTTGAAGCAGGTTCCCCAGATTGCTGTGCGCCTGCGCCAGTGACGGTTTCCACGCGATCGCCTGCTGATATGCCGCGATCGCCTCGTCCACCTGTCCGACCGTGCCCAGGGCCGTACCCAGATTGTAATACGCTTCGGCCAGACCCGGCTGCAAGTCGATCGCCTGACGCAATGCCCCAATCGCCGACGCGTGCTGGCCCAGGGCCAGATACGCGTTGCCAAGATTCACCAGCGCCTGCGGAAAATTCGGCCGCAGCGAAATCGCCCGCTGCAGGTAACGCGTGGCTTCCTGATAATCGCCGGCCTGCTGAAGAGCATTGGCCAGATCAGCCAGCACATCGGGCGAATCCGGCCTTGCCGCCGCCACCTGCCGCATGATCCCCAGCGCTTCGCGATGACGACACTCCAGGGCCACCTGGCCCAGCCCGTGCAAGGCGTCTATCGAATCCGGTTTCTGTGCCAGAACGTGGCGGTAGATCGTCTCCGCCTCGGCCAGTCGGCCGGACTGCAAACGCGACATCGCCATCGCGATCGCCTGATCGTGTGTGACTTGGGTCATGGGAGGTTTACGAAGCGCCCGCGGCGGAATCCGAACCTGCGGCCGCCAAATCATCGCCGACGGCCGCGTCCGTCGCCGCTTCACCGCTCGACTCGCCGCTGGATTCGCCGCAGCAGCATTCTCCGCAGCTCGATTCATCGCTGGCCGCCGACGTCTCGACGCCCGGAGTCTCCGTCCGTGATTCGGCGACGGCAGCGGCGGGAGCGGCCGTTGTCGCCGACAGGCCGCGGCTCTCCAGCATCTCGTCCAAAGCGGCGTTGATACGCGACATCACGCCCGGCCAGTCGCCTCGCGTGCTCTGGCGGAACAGCCGCAGGGTCGTGTACCACGGCGTGTCCTGGCCGTTCATCGTCCAGCGGAAATCCGGCATGAACGGAATGAGCACAAACGTCGGCTTGGCCATCGCGCCGCCCAGGTGACCGACGGCCGTATCCACCGTCACGATCAGGTCCAGGTGCGATATCAGCGCCGCCGTATCCGCAAAATCGCCGATGCGGTCGGTCAGATCGACCAGGTCCATTCCCTCCGGCGGCGTCTTGGCCTGTTGGCTGGCCTTGCCCAGTTGCAGGCTGAAGAACTTCACGTTCGGCCGCACCAGCGACTTGTACAAGTCCAGGGTCACCGACCGGTTCAGGTCGTCCTTGTGCGTGGGGCTGCCGGCCCAGACCAGGCCCACCTTCAGTTTTCCCGGCGCGTCGGTCAGATCCTTCCATCGGGCGGCCAGGCGAGGATCGGCTTTCAGGTATGGATTACGCAGCCGATCCGCCAGCTTGGGATCATGAATGCCCAGCGCAAACGGCAGGCTCGCCAGCGGCAGATGCAGATCGAACGGGGGCAGCCCGCGGCCGTCGGCGCTCAATCTCTCGCCCAGGAATGACACGCCCAGATCACCGGCCGACGGATCAAACAGACGCCGCAGCTCCGACTGGCATTCCAGCACCACGCGCCATCCCAGCCGTTTGACCAGGGGGACGAACTGGATGAACTGGATTGTGTCGCCGATGCCCTGTTCGGCGTGCAGGAGGACGGTATTGCCCGCCTCCAGAGCCGGCGTTGGCGGCGCCGAGCCGTCCCACATCGGCTTCTTGAACGTCCGGCGAAGACTCGGAAACGACGGAACCTTCCATCGCCATTCGTATTCCTTCCAGCCTTCCGCCCATTGCGCCGTCAGCAGCAGGATCAAGGAGAGATTGAAATGCGCCTCCGCATAGGCCGGTCGCAGTGTGATTGAATGTCGATAACTCTGCTCGGCCTCGGCCAGCCGGCCCGCACATTGCAGCGACACGCCCAGATTGCTGTGTGCCTCGGGAAACTCCGCGCGTCCGGCTATGGCGCGACGGAGAAATTCCGCGGCCTCATAGATATGTCCCTGCGCCTGGAGCGAGATGCCCAGGTTGTTCAGCGCATCGGGGAATTCCGGACGGATCGCCAGTGCCTGGCGGCAGGCAACAATGGCCTCATCGAACCGGCTGCACGCCTGCAGGGCGTTGCCCAGATTGCTGTGCGCTTCGGCAAACTCCGGCCGCTGCGCGATCGCCTGGCGGAAGCACGTGATCGCGCCGTCAATGTTTCCGCTGGATTGCAACGCGTTGCCCAGATTGTTGTACACCTCGGGAAAGTTCGGCCGGATTTCCAGCGCCTTGCGCAATATCGGGATCGCGTCCTCGTTGCGGTTGAGGTTGATCAGGGCCACCGCCATGTTGCTGTACGGTTCGGCGAACGAGGCCTTGGCATTGATCGCACGGCGATACGCTTCCAATGCCTCTTCCAATTTGCCCATCGATTGCAGGGCGATGCCGACGTTGTTATGGGCCTCGGCGTAATCCGGCCGCAACTGCGCCGCCCGCAGCCCGCACGCCAGGGATTCATTGTGCATTCCCTTGAGGTGCAGGGCGTTGGCCATGTTGCTCAGCGCCTCGGGAAAATCGGGTTGCAATTGCAGGGCACGCTGAAACGCCCCGATCGCCGCGTCAAGCTGGCCCGCCGACTGTAGGACATTGCCGTAGTTATTGAATCCCTCGGCAAAGTCCGGCCAGAGCGACAGCGCCCGCTGCATCAACTCCATGCTGTCCTTATGTCCCACCTGGTACGCCAGCAGTCCCAGCCCGTACAGCGCCTGCGGCTGATTGGGATGGGAAGACAGAATCTGGCGATAAATGCTCTCCGCCTCCGGAAGCCGGCCCGCGCCGTGATGCTCTCTCGCCAAACGCAGTGCCTGATCGACTGTGACTTGTGTCATGTATTCCATCCGCCCGGAATTTGTTCCGGCATTGTGAATTTCCGCTGCCCGCCTGGACCATTCGCACCGAGTGAGACCGCGCAGCGAGGCATTCTATGCCAATCGGATACCACGTCCGTCCGCCGCCGTCCAGATTTTTCCCTCTCCATCATCCGCCGACAACACCATCCTCGCCGCGGACCATCGATCCGCGCGCCGGCCTTCTCTCCTCTTCCCGCTGGTTCATCGACCCGGCCGGGCCGATTTCTACTCTGCCGCGACGGCCACACCCGATAACCGCCCTCCCTTGCGCCCGACACTAACTCAACCTGCCCCCTCACGTCCAATAAAATCCGCCCTCCCTGCGTATCGCCACCGATACGCGGCATCATGATATTGTGACAACCCGCCTGCGGGGTACAATCGCACTTGATCTTCCACGCAGGCTCCCGGGCAAGCGCCGGACGGGGTATCCCGGCTCATGGGTCGCAGCGTCGGGCGACGCTCTTGCGACGGCGGCCCCGGAAGTCCGCGTGCGACGCCGGGAGACTCCACCATGATGCGTATCCAGTTCTTCTTCACCACGGCAATAGTTGCGCTATCGATCCTTTCCAGCGGCTGCGCCGATTCGGCCATGCAGGCTGGCGACGCGCCGAAAATGGGCGGTACCAGTTTGGGGAACCTCGGCGCCTTTAACGCTGGCACCCCGTCAGACGCCACCAGCGGCTATACCGCAGCCCCCGAATCGGCTGCGCCCGATACCGTCGGCGGCGCCACTAGCCCCATCACGCTCTCGGTTTCCCCCGATGCCACGACACAGCCTGCCGCCGTCGGACGCCTGATCATCTACAGCGGCGCTCTCAATCTCGTCGTCACCGATGTCGCCTCCACGCTCGAAGCCATTCACCAATTGGCCATCTCCGACGGCGGATACATGGATGAAATGACCGCCAGTGACATCACCGTGCGCGTCCCGGCCGCCAAATTCGATCCGGTCGTCGCCGCTGTCGCCAAAATGGGCGAAGTCACCAAACGGCAGATCAAGGCGTCGGACATCACCGAAGAGATGCGCGACCTGGACATTCGCCTTGGCAACGCCGAGCAGACCCGCCAGAGGCTGCTGGCCATTCTCGCCAATGCCCAGACCGTCGATGACACGTTGAAAATCGAAACCCAGTTGGAACGCGTCACCGAAACCGTCGAACTGCTCAAGGGCAAGATCCGCTTCATGCAGTCGCAGGTCGATTACTCCTCCCTGCACGTCGCCGTCAATTCGCCCCTGCCGCAGACTCAGATGGTCGCCGTCATCCCCTTCGCCTGGGTCCGCGATCTCGGCCAGGGGCTGGTCAGCGGCACCGCCGAAACACGCACCGAAAAAGGCGGCTGGTTCAGCGGCGGCGTCGGGATCGACCTCCCGTCCGGCTACATCCGCTACTATCAGCTCGACGACCTCACCGAAGGCATGTCCGCCGACGGCGTCATGATCAAGGCCCAGCGCCACGACAACTACGCCGGCGGCGACGTCACCTTCTGGTCGGGACTGGCCCATCGCGCCATGGTGGAAAATCGCTCGGTCGCCATCTCCAGCCAAACCGATTTCCAACTCCACGACCACACACCGGCCAAGCTCATCGACGGCACCAAGGACATCAACGACGCGAAGAACCGCTATCTGCTCCTCGTGGCCGTCACCAAGGACAATGTCTATACCGTCGAAATCTGGGGCCCGACGGCTCTGGTCGATAAGGATCGCAGCGCTCTGGAAAAATCCCTCGCCACCCTCGACGCACGATAGGACGCACGCGCCTGGCCCACGACGAGGCGACTGGCTGTAGTGCCAGTAGTTAATGCAACGGCAAGATAGTCTGCCTGTCCGGCCGCTTCGCTGTCGGGGACCGAGGGCGTGCGGCGTCCATTTCAAGTCCTGATTTTTTTCCGAACACGGCCCAGGCCCAGTTCACGCTTGACCTCCGCCAACGGAATTCGATGCGCATTCGCCTGTCGCTTCCTGGACTCTTTCATGATCCTCGAAAGTCCCTTGTCTTCGGCCAGGTCCTCCAGCCGCCGAAATTCCTTCAGCGTCAGAACCACGATCTTGTCGCCGTTTTCCCGAGTCCATATTCCGTGCTTAATCAGGCCCATCGTGGCTCCTT
>Ga0181520_10007144_pt1 | contig 16609 bp, 14 predicted proteins | sample PEATcosm2014_Bin_29_FD_132451 | JGI IMG/M metagenome (GOLD analysis project Ga0181520, IMG submission 132451) | Peatland microbial communities from MTU Mesocosm Facility, Houghton, MI, USA - PEATcosm2014_Bin02_30_metaG | ecosystem: Environmental > Terrestrial > Soil > Wetlands > Peat | place... | reverse complement strand
TTCGACATGGCGTTCTACAGGACGATTACCGGTATCGGCGAAGGTATGCAACTGACGGCACTGTTCGTAGCCGGGGGAAGTTATTTTTATAAGAACAAGGCGTTCGTGCTGGGCTGCATCAACGTAGGCTTTGGTATCGGCGGTGTGATTGGCCCGTACTGGGGCTCTCGTATTGCAGAGCAGGCGGGGACCTGGAAGACGCCGTTCGTTATCTTTTGCTTGCTAGGCCTCCTCATGGCAGCGGTTGTCTGGATCTTCGTTCCGAGAAGATTCAGCGAGCAGAAAGCTATCCAGCATGTTGTGGATAGATCGGTCAGCATCGACAATATTCCTGAGGCTTTTTTGAACCGTAACATCAAGTTGCTGATGGGGTCCGCATTTATTCAGGGCGCGGTGGGCTTTGGTTTCCAAGGCCTGTTTGTAACTTACCTCGTCAGGCATCTGCACTACAGCGTGGTGATGGCTGGTACGGTGTTCAGCTTTTATGGTTTTGGCTCAATGCTTCCAATGCTTGGCGGCTGGCTGGGAGATTACTTCTCGAATCGCCGGGCGGTTATTACCGCCTTCGGCTGCATGTCAGTGATTACTTTCCTGATATTTAACGTCGCTAACAACTACTATGAGTTTTGTGCATTAACCTTTCTCCAGGCTTTCTGCTACAGCGGCGTTTTGTATATTAACCACGTGGCGCTATTCCAGAGGTGCGTGCGGCCGGAAATGGTCGGACGTTCCACGGGGCTGTGTAATACAACCCACTTCATCTCGGGTACCCTTTCTGGCTTCCTGTTCGCCTCGTTGGCCGAAAAAGTAGGATGGGGCATGGCCGGAATTCTCCAGTTAACGCTGCTTTCACTCTGCGGCGTTATCTTGGTTCTACTGGTTGATCCGAAACAACAGCTTGACATAAGGCAAAAGCTCGCAGGTGGCCACTAAAGGACGGATATCAAAATCATTGACGGCTATCGGGTAAGGAGCAAATGCCGTATTGCCTATCATCAGGGGTGGATACTGACCGGCATACGGGTCGGGTCCGCCCATCTCGTTCTTCGCTCCGAACCCGGCTGGTACGTAAATTCATGCATTTGGCGAGATAAAGGTTCTTGTACGGAGAATTGCAAATGAAAGCCAGCATTCTAATTGCGCCAACAAAATTCGAGATCAGAGAGATTCCAGATCCCAAACCAGCCGAAAACCAGGTTGTAGTGAAAGTGAAATGCGTTGGCGTCTGCGGAACCGATGTTGCGGTTTATCGCGGGGAGCACCAGGCAAAGAAAGACGTCATCCTGGGGCACGAATATTGCGGTGAAGTAATCGCGGTTGGGAAAGGCGTTTCAAAATACAAGTCTGGGGATTATGTTGCCTCTGAAGCAAGTTGGGGTTGCGGACTCTGTGACTGGTGTGTACGAGGGCAAGGATCATTTTGCGAATCCCTCAACTCGTTAGCCCGTACCATTGACGGAGCGCTTGCCGAGTACATTCTGGTGCCAGTAAGAATGCTGCATCCTCTTGACAGAAGTGTGACGTTGCTCGAAGGGCAGGGAGTAGTCGGTGTTGCCACTGGTTTGCGGGGCGTGAACCGTGCTGGGGTCGGCACCGGCCAACGAGTTTTGATTATTGGGCCGGGTTATGGCGGATTGATTCTTCTCCAACTCTGTAAGCTCGCAGGCGCCGAGGTTGGGATTGTTGGAACGCGGGACAATCGGCTCGCAATTGCCGAAGAGGTTGGGGCCGACTTCACCGAAAATATCAAAGAAAATCCCAAGTGGGAAAAGACCGTCCTTGAAAAACATGCGCCTCGCGGCTTTGACATTGTGATTGAATCCGCCGGCAACCTCTCGGCACTGCTTGCTGCCGTAAAGACGGTTAGAAAAGGCGGCACCGTTCTACAGTTCGGCACATCGTACGATACCGTCAATGGATTGCCCCAGAAGGATTTCTATTACAGGGAAATTTCAATCATCGGTACGAAGGGTGGGTACGGCTGCTATCCGACTGCCATTGACTTGCTGAATCGCCATGCTCTCAAGATCGAACCTCTGATAACCCATCAGTATTCCCTGGATAAGGTGGCTGAAGCTTTTGAGGTGATGGACAAGCGTCTGGACAATGTTCTTAGAGCCGCCGTGCTTTGTTAGCCGTCGGAAGATCTTGCGAGTCCCAACCGGCAGGACCTATTCTTACGTTCGACCCAGTGAAAGGATCTTATGAAAAAAGTTCTTATTACAACACCGACGTTCGCCAAGTACAGCGAAGCGGCTTTGCAATGTCTGCGTGACGGCGGCTTGGAGATTGTTCGCACCACGCAGCCGGTCGCGCGCGAAGCTGATGTGTTGGCATGTGTTGACGATGATACAGTTGCGATCATTGCCGGCCTGGAGCCGATCACGAAAGCAGTAATAGATTCGGCGCCAGCTCTTAAAGTGGTCGCCAAGCATGGGATTGGGGTCGATAACATCGACTTGAATGCGGCTAAAGAGCGCGGCGTGAGAGTTGTAAATGCCCCAGGAACAAACTCTGAAGCGGTTGCCGACTTGGCGATTGGATTTATGTTTGCCCTGGCAAGAAGAATACCCGACGCGAGCGCAAGGCTGAGGGCAGGTGAGTTCCCGCGCATGATAGGAAAATCCGTCTGGGGAGCTACGCTCGGTATTATTGGCATGGGGATGATTGGTAAGGCGGTGGCTCGCCGCGGCCGCGGATTAAACATGCCGACGTTAGCTTACGACCCATTTTTCGACCAGGCATTCGCTGACGCCAATGGGGTACGCAAGGCAACGCTGGACGAGGTACTTAGGAACGCGGATTTCGTCACCATTCACCTTCCTTACATGGAACAGACCAAGAACCTGATTGGCAAAGATGAACTCGCAAAGATGAAGTCGACGGCGTATCTGATAAACACTGCGCGAGGCGGCATTGTAGACGAGAAGGCGCTGTACGATACGCTTTACAATCACAAGATCGCGGGAGCCGCGATCGACGTATTTTCTAAAGAGCCGCCGGTAGGATCGCCGCTGCTTAGCCTTCTTAATACCATCACGACGCCGCACATGGGAGCTTATACGGAAGAAGCTCTGCAATTGACAAGTGAGTTTGTGGCGAAGGTGGTACTGGAAGTATTAAACGGAAATAAACCTTCTTGTACCATCGTATAGGCCACTCGCAAGAAATCGGCTCAACAGAATGTTCCGGAAGATTGGAACATTCTGTTGAGCCATAACATTCTTGCTGGCCTTCCGAGTGTAACTGCGGCTCAGTGCCCGCCCGCAAGCTTGTGCCTGGTATCAAGCTGGAGCTTCGGGTTGATCAGCAAGAGCACGACGATCGCCGCCATGCAAAGCCCCGATTCCTGGATCAGTGCCGCCGTGCCCCAACCAAGCTTGTTGGCGAGCGCGCCTAACAGCAGTCCAGCGAACGAACCTGAAAGAAAGTGCATTGAGGTGAAAAGCCCCGTCGCACGGCCAACCATGTGAGGACGCACACTCCTCTGGAAAAGGGCCAAATGGTTTACATGCAGGGTACTACTGTAGAAGAAAGCCTGAAGGAAGCTCAGTATGCATTGCTCCGTAATCGTGGTTGCGACATTGAAAATCAGGTATGTAACCACAGCCACGCAGGCATAGGCAATGATGAGAGCTCCGCGATTGGAAAAGCGGTCTCCAAGCCAGCCCCCCAGCATAGGAAGCATACATCCCAAGCCATAGAAGCTGAACGCTGTTGCCGCCATGACGGTGCTAAAGTGCATCTGTCTGACGAGAAAGGTCACGTACAGACCCATGTAGCCATACCCTACCGTACCCAGGACAAAAACGGACATCATTAACAGCTTTATGTTCCGATTGAAAAAGTTCTCCGGAATATTGTCCACAATGATGGATTTGTCCTGTTCGTGAGAAATTGCCTTTTGTTCGCTGAAGTTCCTCGGGATGATGAACCAGATAGCCGCAGCCATGATCAAGCCTGCAAAACAAAAAACAACAAACGGCGTCTTCCATGTTCCAGCCGCCACTGCGAGCCGAGCTCCCCAATACGGTCCAACAGCGCTCCCAATCCCGTAGCCGACGTTAATGCACCCCACCACGAAAGCCTTGTTCTTGTAAAAGTAACTACCCGCAGCAACATAGAGTGCCGCGATCTGCATACCTTCCCCAATACCGGTAACCGCCCTGTAGACACCCATATCCAAAAAGCCGGCGGCAAATATGGTCGCCAGAGTTGCGAGGGAATAGATAATCATTCCCAGCACCAGGACAGACTTCCTCGAATAGCGATCAAGAAGATATCCTGCAGGCAGTCCGATGACGCCGATTCCCAAATTGAAGATTGTTGCAAGAAATCCGCCAGTACGCAGACCGTAGCCGTGCGTTTTGCTAATCATCGGTAGCAATGTTGAAAAAATCGACCGATCCATAGCATTGGTTATGTACGCAGCGGAGAACAACATGAGGCATAAGACTGCCGGAGTAGTAGCGAGGCGCTTTAACTCCGAAGTCCGAGACGGCGATATGGCAGGCGTAGACATTTCTGACTCCTGATGGTCTTATGTGCTAACTTCCCGAAGGGGGCCCAGCAACAACCTTCCATCTCTGTCATCAGCATGGAAACTGCACTCATGAACTCCTCCACAAGTGCAGTTCCATTTATTTCAGTTCAGACCTACCGAGCTGCACCGAAAGAGTGCGCGCCGCGGGTTCTGCCGGTTGTCTTGTCCAGCGGATGAACGTCCTTCACCAGTCTTTCGTCGAATGGATAGGGGGTAAAGATATCGGGCTCCCCTTCGGTCACTGCCAGGCAATTCTCGAGGCGAACACCGCCAACTCCCACGACACCCGCATAAGGCTCGAGGTTGAACTGCATGTTGGGTTCCAGCGTAATGGGCGCTTTTGCTGAGGCAGCGCTGAACGCCGGTACCTCCCAGGGGTGAACGCCGGAACCATGACCCAGGCTGTCGAGAACGTATGGATACGCAGCAGCAAAGACATCGGCGTTCGTGTTTCCTGCCCGAGACTTGGCGCAGGCATTGAACAGAGCGTCATAGCAGTTCTGGTGTACGTCCATCAGTTCCTTGGTCGGCCGGATATTGCCGCAGATCCATGTGCGGGTGAAGTCGCCCCAGTAGCCGTTGTAGCAAGCGCCGATGTCGATGATGACCGGATCGCCCATGCGGATGATGCGGTCCGAGGTGAACCGTCTGTAGGGAGCAGTATAAGGGCCAGAGGCTACGATATTGGCGCACTGTGTCCACTCACTGCCAAGAGCGGTCATGGTTTCCCAAGCCTTGGCCAGGATTTCGCACTCTTTTACGCCCGGCTTGAGGATACTGAGAGCGGCGTCCATAGCTGCCTCAGTGATGATGTTGGCCATCTTGATGCAATCGATTTCGTCCTTCGTCTTAATGATCTTGGCCTTGTTCAGGATTTCGAGACCATCGACGATTTCCGACTGCGGAAAGGCTTTGGCAAATTCGCGGGTCATCACCGGAGTCCAAAGATCGATGCCGATCTTCTTTCCCTTAAGATCGCCCAGTTCTTCCTTCACCATATCGGCGAACATCTGTACACCAACCGCCTCACGAAAATTAGCGCGCGGTTTGATCTGCTTGGGCGACAACCACGGCATCCTGGCTTTGACATGCTCATGATCCATCGAGAACAGGAAGGGTTCTTGACCCTTGGCCAACACTACTGTGGCATTGCCGAGCTGCGTGCTCGGGTGCATGTGGGTTCTGAAACCTGTCAGGTAGCGGGCATCCTCGGTACGGAAGACGAAGAGAACGTCAGCTTCCGACTCCGCCAGTGCCTTCTTTGCTTTTTCCAGGCGCTCTGCTCTCATCCTGTCGAAGTCGATCCTATCTTCCCAATCGACGCCTATCATTCCTTTTCCCATGAGATACTCCTTCTCCTTCAATCTATCTATGCGGATGAATCTGCTACATGATGGTGCGAACAAAATCATCTGTTCCGGTTCGCGCTACCGTTATTTCACTTCTTGAACCAGGTCGCGGAACTCGTTTAGCGTCACTACTCCGCGATTCTTGGCGCCCAACAGTTTGACTTCCGTCAAGAGATCTTCGATCTTGTCTGCCGGGACCGTCTTCCCAATCTGGTTCAGCGCATACTCAATCGACTTCTTGCCACTCTTCTTACTCAGATAAACATCGCGCTTGCGCCCAACCAGCTCCGGAGAGTAACCCTCCACCGCCGGCGGATAGACCATCAACTGTGCTACCACCGAGCCAGTCTCCTTTACCCACACGGTGTCACCTACCACGGACTTGAGCGGCGATACAGGGACCTTCGTAAGTTTTGCCACCAACTTGCTCAAAGGATATAGGTGATCCAACTTGACGTTCGTTTTGAGCCCATACAGACCGGTGAGCGCCAGCGCCATGTCGGCGATATCTGCATTACCGCTCTTCTCTCCTAACCCATTCACCGTCACGTGTACAGAATCGGCGCCGGCCTTCAGAGCCGCAATGCTGCAGGCTGATGCCAGACCAAAATCGTTATGGCAGTGGACCGCTACCGGAACCTTCACCCAGCTCTTGACTTGAGTGGTCAGATAGAACATCGCCTCCGGGGTAGCTACCCCGAGGGTATCGACAAGTACGACTTCGTCTGCTCCACATTCCTTAACCGCGACGTCGTAAGCTTGCTTCAAAAAGCGCAGATCCGCGCGCGAGGCGTCTACTGCAAAGAACGCACAGTACAGGCCATGCTCTTTGGCGGCCTTGACTGCGCCGCGAATGCGGGTCAGCACTGTCTCCTCTGTTAACTGCCAAGCCTTCATCTTTTCCGGACTGGTCGAGATCTCACAATTTACGGCCTTTACCCCTGTTTCCACGCAGGTCTTAACATCATTAACATTGCAGCGCGCGAAGCCCCAGACTTCCGCCTTCTTCACCTGTTTGACGATTTCAATAACCGCTTCCTTATCTTCTACCGTGCTGCTGGGGAAACCCGCTTCGATGCGGTCCACACCAGCCTCGTCCAAGGCTTTGGCAATTTCGATCTTGTCTTCCTTGGCGATGCTGACACCGATCGATTGTTCGCCGTCGCGCAGCGTTGTGTCATAAAACTTAACCTGCTTGGGCAGACTGGTAAGTTCCTTCGCTACATATGCGACATTGTTATACGGGCTCAGCCACCATTGTTCTGACATAATCATTACTCCCTCTTGATCGATACTTTAGTTATCAACACAAAATCTCTTGAATAATCACATCAGCAGCACACGGCCTTACATCGGACCGGGCCTACTTTCGCCCAATCCCACATCCAACCAGTGCCGCTCCATGATTTTACGTCAGCCCCTTGCGCAATCCGGCACTCCTTGCGTCTCTTCCCACGCAGACTTCATAGCCTGAAGAGAGAGCAATTTGTGCTCGCGGGTAAGCAACGCCGCAGTCTCGGCATCGCCGCTGCTCAAAGCGTTAAGAATCGCCCGGTGTTCGCATTGGGTTTTTGGCGCATATTCGGGGACGACAACCAGCACTGACCCCGCCCGTGGAATCTGATCCCAGAGCAATTCGATCAAGCGTAGTAATTGACGCTCGTGCAGCACGCTATATATCGTCAAGTGGAAGCGCTTATTGAGAGAACCGAATTCATCCCATTTACCAGCCTTTTGATTCTCATCCATCTCATCCAAAATAAATGCGAGTATTCGAAGAAGAGCCGGTGTCATGTGCGGCGTTGCCAAACGCGTCGCCAAAGTTTCAAGTTCCGCTCGGATGAGGAGGTTCTCGCAAGCTTCCCCAACCGGAAACTCCCGGACCGTAGCCCCGACGTGAGGCTTGATTACAACGAGCCCTTCCTGTTCCAGACGCCGCAACGCTTCTCGAACCGGGATGATACTCATGCCCAATTCAGCCGAGACTAGCTGAGGCTGAATGGCTTGATTAGGTGGGAGTATCCCGCGGACAATTTTTTCGCGCAGCACAGTGTAGGCATGCTCGTACTTTGTAACCGAACCAGACGTAGGTGCTTCGCCGATCAGGCTTGTAAGAGAGTCGCTTGGAGGCATTGATTTATATAATATAATTTATAATGAGAAGTCAAGAATATTTGGCGCCTGTTACCAGACCCATACCTCAGCAACACGCACTGCACGCAAGTGCATATTTACGAGACCTCCCGGCATCGGAGTAGCTGTATAAAATCAACGGCCGCGGCTGCATCGATCCCGTTAGAACTAATGGCAAGCGAGCGCTAACCCTAGGTCCAACACGCACCTGCCCGTCTCACCATTTCAGCCTTTTGCAGAAAACGCTTGACAACGAATTATAAATTATAGTTTATAAATAGCGTTCCGAATCCAGGTCTAGAGCATCCGAAGGTAGTCGCACGATAAGGATGCGTGCTGCTAACAGACAGGGCACACTGGTCCACTCGAAGAAAGTGCGTGTAGACGGACGGAAAAATTGTATTTATAAGGATACCGGCTGAAAGGATTCGCGATTATGAGTTGCGGCTCATTCATCAATAGTGTTGATTGAGCGTCGCTTTCTGATTGCGTATTGCCGTCAGGGCGAGGTAAAGATATTCTCGCTGCTGCGGCGGCAAGAGCGCGTGGCTGCGGGACTTCAAGGTGGCAGGTGGCGGTGCCTCAGAATAAGTGGAGGGAGCGGTAATGAGCTACGATGTTGTCGGTAAGAGCATTCCCAGAGCCGATGCTGTGTCGCAGGTGACTGGGGGAAACCTCTACGGCGCGGACCTTTTTCGCCCCAACATGCTCGTTGCAAAAGCGTTGCGCAGCAAGCATGCACATGCCAAGATACTGAAAATTGATACCTCCAAAGCAGAGAAACTGGCTGGCGTAATGGCGGTCATTACCGCCAAAGATTTGCCGCATAATCGTTTTGGCCTCTCCCACCAAGACCAGCCGATCCTGGCTGACGATAAGGTTCGTTACCTGGGCGATGCGGTTGCCGCGGTTGCCGCGACCAGTTTGGAAGCAGCCGAAGAGGCGCTCGGGTTGATTAATGTCGATTATGAACCGCTTCCAGGCGTATTCGACCCAATAGAGGCGATGAAACCCGACGCTCCGAAGGTGCACGGTGATAGCAATGTTGTGGTTCACATTAAGATTCGGTTCGGCGATATAGACCAGGGGTGGAAAGAATCGGATGTAATTTTCGAAGAGAAGATTACTACCCCAATGGTGGAACACGCCCATATCGAGCCACACGTCGCGATCGCGGAGATGAGCCCCTCGGGCGAATTGTCGGTCATAACATCCTCGCAGCGAATCTTCGGCTATGCTGCGGATCTCAGCAAGATATTGAAGATCCCCATGCACAAAATCAGGGTTTCTACCCCGGCCGTGGGCGCTGGCTTCGGCGGGAAGGCTGAAATCACGTTCGAGCCCTATATCGCCTTGTTGGCAATGCGAACCGGCAAGCCGGTGAGGATGGCCTTCACTCGTGAAGATGAGTTCAATGTCTCGACCGTAAGGCATCCTTATATCACCAAGTACAAATCTGGGCTAAAGAAGGATGGCACGCTGGTGGCCAGGCAGATCGAGATCATCTCCGACAGCGGAGCCTACGTTTCGTTTGGACATGCCACGTTGAGCAAAGCGTGCATCCATAGCGCCGGGCCTTACAAGATTCCTTACACCTGTATCGACGGTTACCTGGTGTACACCAATAACCCGATCGGCGGAGCGATGCGCGGCTTCGGAGTAACACAACTAGGGTTCGCCTACGAAGTTCATATGGACACAATTGCAGCGGAGATGGGATTGGATCCACTGGAATTCCGAATGAAGAATGTGCTTACGGACAACTGCTCGCTGCCTACCGGACAGATTATCCGGGCAGTAACTTTGACCGAATGCGCTAAAAGAGCTGTCGAGCTGGCAGGCTGGAAGAAGGAGGTCACGGTCCTATGAAGAAGCTGGGTAAGGGCATCGCATTCATGATTTATCCGATTGGCGGCACCTCTAATCCCAACTCGGCTGCTGTATTTATCAAAGTGAATGTCGACGGCAGCGCGGTTCTTTATACGGGCGCTACTGACATCGGCCAAGGGTCCAGCACGGTCCTACTGCAAATCGCCGCCGAGGAACTGGGTATTGAGGCTAACCAGATGACCGTGGTTTGCTCTGACACCAAACTGACCCCCTACGATCACGGTCCGGGAGCCAGCCGAACGACGTTTATCACCGGCAACGCAGTTAAGAATGCTGCCACACAGGCTAAACAAATTCTGCTGGAAGCGGCAGCCGAAGAGTTAAAAGTAAGTTCTACCGGGTTGGTGGCGAGCGGCGGCTACATTTATCTCGAAGACTTTCCTGAGAGGAGAATTTCCGTCGGTGCGGCTGCTTCTAAAGCGCAAAAGGACGGCGGTCGTCCGCCGATTGCCGCGGCAAGCTTTAACCCGGCGACGACTGTGCTGGACAAGGAAACAGGCCACGGGAAAGCTTATGGAGCGTATGTCTTCGCTGTCCAGATAGCAGAAGTGGAAGTCGATACTGAAACGGGTGCGCTTACGATTCTCAAGATCACGGCGGTTCACGACTGTGGCAAGGCGATCAATCCCAAGCTAACAGAAGGACAAGTGGAGGGCGGCGTATCCATGGGTGTTGGCTACGGGACCATGGAAGAAATGATTGTCGATCATGGCCGGGTCAAGAATGCCCAGTTCACCGATTATGTTCTCCCAACCGCCCTGGACATTCCCGAGATCGTTACCAGTCTTGTGGAGCGGCCTGAGCCGAAAGGGCCATTCGGAGCCAAGGGGATTGGCGAACCATCCCTGCTGCCGACGGCGCCGGCCATCGTCAATGCTGTTCAGGATGCGGTTGGTGTTCGCATCAGGGACTTGCCTATTACGCCAGAGAAGATACTGAGGGCGCTGGAGGAAAAACGCTTAAAAGAAGAGGCGTGTGAACTAACGGCCACGTTGCGATGACGCACTTGGAGTTTGAGTTGCGGCTCTGTTCTTAGCCGATGACACCAGATAAACAGGCGAATCGTGTTCGCGCGTTCGAGAAGGCATGTAGAGCAATCTCGTAGGCGCCTAGTTGCATGCACAGTAAACTTTGATAACTTGAAATGGCGAGCTGGTGTGCACTGCTTGCCGACGTCGAAATCAAAAGGAAATCTCGGATGAAACCACCTTCTATTTCTCTGCAGGAGATCTCAACACTGGCTCCTGTCTGCATGAACATGACAGTGCCTGAAGAATACCGCGACGAAAATGGCCACATGAATATGCGCTGGTATTTGGCAATCTTTGACGATGCGGGAGATGTTCTGCACGACCGCGTTGGGTTGACCCGTGAATACCACCGCCAGCATGGGTCCGGCACCTTCGATCTGGAGCATCATTTGTTTTTCTTGAGCGAAGTGAATCCAGGCGACGAGTTGGCGATTTATATGAGATTTGTTGCGCGTTCGGCGAAGCGCCTGCATTACCTTATGTTCATGGTGAACCTGACCCGAGGTAAGTTGGCGGCAATCTTTGAATGCATGAACGCATTTGCCGACCTCAGCGTTCGCAAGACTGCACCGTTTCCGGAAGAGATAGCTCAGAAGATTGACGAAATCCTTGTACAGCACGAGAAATTGGATTGGCCCCCACCGTTGAGTAGTGCGATGCAGGCATAAGAATCGCCGTAAACAACTGAATTCTACAGATCAACTAATAAGCCATTATAGATGTTACTTTGTCACGAAGAGAGATAGTAAAGGCCAGCTAATTTGGGGTGTATTCTTACCAATTTCTTTGACATTCTTCGGGAGGCTGAAGATGCATGCAATAGTGGTTACAGAGAACGGAAGTCCGAGTGTGCTGCGTTGGATTGAACGGGATGAGCCTAAACCAGGGCCCGACCAGCTCGCGATTCGAATATCGTTCACAAGTGTAAATTATGCGGACACAATGATGCGGCAAGGTGGTGCAAAGCCGCCGTACATTCCTGGGCTCGATTGTGTTGGAACGGTTATCGCGGTGGGCTCGAATGTGCGTAGTTTTCGTGTTGGTCAACGCGTTGCCGCTTTTGCCGACGGGGGCTCTTATGCCGAGGTTGTACTGGCAAAAGAGAGTCTGGCCTTTGCCGTCCCCGATGGGGCAAAAGACGAGGCAGTGAGCAGTATCCTCGTATTGGTGACCGCTTGGAATCTTGTTCAACTTGCTGGCCGCCTGGCTGAAGGAGAGAGTGTACTCGTCCATTCTGCCGCTGGCGGAGTTGGCTCGACAGCGATCCAGTTAGCGAGAGCATTCGGCGCAAAGAAGATCTTTGGGACGGTTAGCGATGCGGCGAAGAAGTCATTTGCGCTCGATTGCGGCGCAGATGAGGTCTTTGAACTGCGCGATTTTGTGGCAGCCACAAAAGAGGCAACCGGTGGACGAGGCGTCGACTTGATCCTCGACTCCACCGCTGGGGAAGTGTTCGGCGATAGCTTGGGAGTATTGGCGCCATTCGGACGAATCGTCGTCTACGGCCAGGCTTCGGGATCGCCGGGCACGGTTCGGACTGATCAATTGGTCGGGACCGACCGTTCGGTAATCGGTTACTCCAGCGGCCACTATCGGGGGAACCGTCCGGAGGCCGTTAGGCTCGCAGGCGAGGGCGCGTTGCAGATGGCGGCCAAAGGCAAGATCCAACTCAAGGTCGGTGCGCGATATCCGCTGCATGACGCTGCAGAGGCCCATCAACTGATAGAGTCGCGCAAGAGCTGCGGAAAGATTTTGTTGATTCCGAGCTAGGTTCCCCGGCGTTGTGGATTGAAGACACGACGACAAGAGGAGCCAACCGATGAGCACCGAGTCTCAGACGAAGCCGGGCAAGCAGCCGCTGCGTACCGTTCCGAAAGGTGTCATGCACGTGCCGGTCACGCCGTTCAAGAACGACATGGCGGTCGACTACGACACCTTTGAGAAGCTGGTGGATTGGCACGTCAGGCAGAGCCCATCGTCGCTGTGCGTGATTTTGCACATTGCTGAATCCGTGAGCCTGACCAAGGAGGAGCACAAGAAGCTCATCGAGATTTCAACCAAGGTCACGAACGGTCGCGTGCCGGTCATTGCAAACGTCAGCATGGCAGGCACGGACCAGGCGGTTGATTTGGCGCGCCACTCGGAGAGAGCCGGTGCGGACGCGATCATCTGCATTAGTCCGTACTACTGGCCGGTGCCGGAAGAGGCGCTGTATGAGCACTTCGTCAAAGTTGCCACAGCAACTGACCTGCCGTTCATGATCTACAACTCACCCATCTTTCAGGGTGTGAGCCTGTCACCGAAGTTCCTCGTCCGTCTGATGGAGCGGCTCCCGAACTTCATTGGCGAAAAAGAAGCCAGCCATAATTTCGAGTACTTCATCGAAGCGCGGCGAGCAACCCAGGCGGTGCGGCCGGAGTTTGGTCTGATTCTTGGCGTGGAGTACATCATCCCATCGGTTTCAATGGGCGGCGTGGGCTCAATGTCGATCGCTGGCGGGGTCGCGCCGCGGATGATGCAGCAGCTCTACGACCTGTGTGCCAATGGGAGCTTCTTCGATGCGCTCCCGCTCCAGGATAAAGCCTCGCATTTGTGGCAGCTCTTCAAAGCGGAGTACCCGGCGCCGATTAAGGCTGCGATGGAGATGATGGGCCGGCCGGTTGGTCCAGTGCGCGGGCCTATGCGTTCGCTGAGTGACGAGCAAAAAACAAAGCTGCGCAAGGAGCTCGATGCGATGGGCGTTCTCGACGGCAGCGAACCATTCGGCTGGTGATGTGAATGGCTGAGGGCTCTCTTGCAAAGACTACAGGAGATGATAGCTCGGCACGAATCATAGACTCACGCATGTAGGGCTTGGATGTCTCAGCCAAGCCGCAGCTTGTTCCCCGTGTGCCGGAATTCGTTGCTCAGGGCTCCCCTCTCGGCTAAACTTAATCTTCATCTCAATATATTTCTGCAATCTGGGGACATAATGTTCGAAAGGCTCTTCTTATGCGGTGACGAAGCAGCTGCATTGGCTGCCCTCGATACGTTTGCACTTGTCATCCACGAAGCAAATCTACAGGCATTTGCCTTGGGAAGGAGGGCCGGGAATCAGTGAGTTCTCGAGCCTGTTTTTCTCCCGCCAGCGCGCTGGATTTTGTTCCTCGTCGCGAATTGGAGCAGCTCCAACTGAAGCGATTGCAGACCGTGGTCGCGCACTCCTTTGAAAACGTGCCTTTGTTTAGCTCACGAATGAGAGAGCGCGGAATTCTTCCGGGAGACATTCGGTCACTAGAAGATATCGCAATACTTCCCTTTACGGTGAAGACCGACCTGCGCGATACGTATCCGTTCGGAATGTTTGCCGCTCCGATGAAGGATGTGGTGCGCTTGCATGCTTCCAGCGGTACTACCGGAAAACCTATCGTGGTCGCCTACACAAAGCCGGATCTCGAAGTGTGGTCTTCGGTTGCGTCGCGCTCATTCAGCGCTTGTGGCCTGCACGAGGGCGACATCATACAGGTGGCATACGGATACGGGCTATTTACGGGCGGGCTAGGCGCGCATTATGGGGCTGAAAAGCTTGGAGCCACCGTCGTGCCTACCTCGGTCGGCAACACCGACCGGCAGATCATGCTGATGAGCGATTTCGGAACAACTGCCATATGCTGCACGCCTACTTACTTTCTGCATATGATTGAGCGGGCTGTCGCGATGGGCATAGACCTGCGAAAGCTGCCCTTGCGCGCGGGAGTCTTCGGCGCTGAGCCGTGGACGGAAGAAATGCGCCGGTATATCGAAGAGCATTCGGGCATTCAGGCGTTCGATATTTACGGACTCTCAGAGATTATTGGTCCGGGCGTAGGTGTGGAATGCGTCTGCCAGAACGGATTGCACATCTTTGAGGATCACTTTTACCCCGAGATCGTCGATCCGGAAACCGGCAAACTTATGCCGGAAGGCGAGGAAGGCGAGTTGGTGCTGACGACGCTCAGCAAACAGGCAATGCCGCTGCTTCGCTATCGCACGCGTGACATCACCGCATTTCTTACGGGAAGTTGTGACTGCGGCCGCACGATTCGCCGGATACGGCGCGTTGGGCAACGTTGCGACGACATGCTGATCATCCGGGGAATCAACGTCTTCCCCTCGCAAGTGGAGTCGGTGTTGTTGGCCTCCGAAGGTACGCTGCCGCATTATCAGATCATATTGACGCGTGAGCACGGACTGGATCAGATGGAAGTACAGGTCGAAGTGACGCCGCAGTTGTTTGCCGATACGGTGAGTGGCATGGCGGCAATGGAACGAAAACTAGCCCAGGCGATGGAGCGTGTGTTGCAGGTGCGCGTGCGAATCACCTTGGTGGAACCGCGTACAATCCAACGCAGTGAAGGAAAAGCCAAACGAGTAATTGATCGGCGGCAATCATGAAGATCACTCAACTTTCTGTCTTTGTCGAAAACGCACCTGGGCACATTCTGTCGCCCTGTCGAGTGCTGGCCGACGCGGGAGTGAATATCCGCGCCTTATATCTGGCAGACACCCAACAATACGGCATTTTGCGGATGATCGTCTCGGATTGGCGGGAGGCCACCAGGATTCTCGAAGCCCATGGATTCGTGGCCAAGGTGACGGAAGTGCTCGCCGTCGAAGTGGCTGACCATCCGGGAGGATTGGCCGACGTCCTGGGGGCGCTGGACGGAACCGGCATTAACATTGAGTATATGTATGCCTTTCCCTATATGCGTGGAGACAAGGCCACCCTTATTTTTCGTTTTGCCGATCCGGATGCGGCGATTGCGCGTTTGCAGACGGCGGGTATCAACCTGCTGGCGAGCGGAGAACTGCTGAAAGATTAGCAGGCCGCGACTTCAGGCCTGTTTCAAAAGTTCCAACATCACGGGCGGCGAAATCAAGGAGTTGTTAATCAAAGGTCTCATGGGGCAGATGCTGGATTGCGCAGCGAAGGGCGGCGGCAAAGGTTTTGTGATCAGGAGTGAAACGGTAACGAATGAAGCAGAAGAGGCCTAACCCTTCCGGAGGTGACTGCTAAGTTGCAACAGAAGCGGCAGGAGCCGAGCAATGTAAACCGCTAAACTCCCTGATTACTATACGTTGAATCTGGTGGCGGCGAGTGGACTCGAACCACTGACCTACGGATTATGAGATGTACTTTCCGAAGGGCCGCCACTTGGATTCAATCACTTACAGTCGGTAGACGCGTCATAATTCGGCGTTGCACCGTGGCATACGGCGCTTAACTGACAACTTAAATGACAACCCGCTAGGGGAGGCTGCGGGTGATCGCAACCGGGGAAATCTGGCGTTGTACCTGCCGTCGGATATACCCTGGTCGGATAGCTTTCGGGCACTCCATCACAGGTCAACAATTCCTGTCTAAGGTGTCAGGCAGATATCTCGCAACGGCGGCGCAGTAAGGATCAAACCAGATGGACGTCCACCTGATAGACGGGACATACGAATTATTCCGGCACTTCTTCGCCATGCCTTCCGCCTCAGATGTAAGCGGCCAGGAAATCGGCGCAGTCCGCGGAGTCCTGACATCCATTTTGTCGATGATCGAGCGCGGCGCAACCCACATCGGAGTGGCAACCGATCATGTCGTGGAGTCGTTTCGCAATGATCTCTATCCCGGATACAAGACCAGCGAAGGTGTACCT
>Ga0181520_10007143_pt1 | contig 16610 bp, 14 predicted proteins | sample PEATcosm2014_Bin_29_FD_132451 | JGI IMG/M metagenome (GOLD analysis project Ga0181520, IMG submission 132451) | Peatland microbial communities from MTU Mesocosm Facility, Houghton, MI, USA - PEATcosm2014_Bin02_30_metaG | ecosystem: Environmental > Terrestrial > Soil > Wetlands > Peat | place... | reverse complement strand
TGCCCGGCGAGCTCCTTGACGGCCTGCCACACCTCGAGGCGCCCCTGGGGGTCGAGCCCGGCCGTCGGCTCGTCGAGGAAGATGACCGGTGGATCCCCGATCAGGCTCATCGCGATGTCGAGGCGGCGGCGCATGCCGCCCGAGTACGTCGACACCCGTCGCGCGGCCGCCTCGGTCAGCGAGAAACGGGCGAGCAGGTCGTCCGCGATCGCGCCCGGGCCCTCGAGGTGCCGCAACCGGGCGACCAGCACGAGGTTCTCCCGCCCGCTGAGGATCTCGTCGACGGCCGCGAACTGCCCGGTGAGGCTGATCGACTGCCGAACGTCCGCAGCCTGCGTGGCGACATCGAAGCCGTTGACGCCGGCGGTCCCCGCGTCGGCCCTGAGCAGCGTGCACAGGATGTTCACGACCGTGGTCTTGCCCGCTCCGTTGGAGCCGAGCAGGGCGAAGATGCTGCCCTTCGCCACCTCGAAGTCCACGCCTCGAAGCACCTCCAGCTTCTTGTACGACTTCTCCAGGCCCTGCGCGTGGACGGCCGGCCCCTGGACGTGAGCGGTCATTCCTTCTCCTTCTTCAGGCGTGAGCGGGGGCGGCTCAGGAGCGGCGGACGGTGATGTCGCCGAACGAGGAGCGCGCCCGGATCTCGACGGCGTCCTCGCCCGGTTGCGGCGGGGCGGCGGCCTCCAGCTCGCTGCGGACGTTCCCGAAGTGGGTCTGCAGGTCGAGCCAGGCGGCGACGCCGTCACGGACACCCACGTCGACCTTGCCGTGGCCGGTCTGCGCGCTGATGGCGCCTCGCGTGACCTCCCCGAGAAGGACGTCGCCGTAGCCGGTCCTGGCGGCGACCGCCTGCTCGGCACGGTCGACGGAGATCCTTCCACAGGGAGCGCGCACCTCGAGTCCACCACTGACCTCGCCGATCCAGGTTTCGCCGGTGGAGCCCTTGATCGTCGCGGCGCCATCGATGACGCCGATCCGCACCGACCCCGCCCCGGTGCTGACCTCGGCCTCCCCCACCACCCGGTCGACGGTGACGTCCCCGGCGCCGGTGCGCAGCTGCACGGAACCGGCGGCACCCAGGCGGATCTCCCCGGCACCGGTCCTGACGTGACAGTCACCCAGGCGCCCGGTGGCGCGGACCGCGGGGGCGCCACCGGGCGCCTCCACGGTGAGCCGTGAACCGGCCGGGACGGCGATCTCGACGTCGACGGACTCGGTGCCCGCCCCGAGGACGTACCGGGCCCACCGCCGGGGGGCCCTGACCGTCAGCGTGCCCTCCGCGTACTCCACCAGGGTCTGCTCGGCGGCGGTCACGTCGGACCTCTTGCCGGGGTCGCTCGGCCGCACCTCGACGACCGTGTCGCGGCGGTCTCCGGCCGCGATCCGCACGGTGCCGGCGCCGAGCTCCACGCTCATCGATATCGGCTCGGGAGTGTCGAAGCTGGCCATGTCGGATACCTCTGATACCGGGGCCGGCGCCCCGCCCGAAGAGACGCGAATGTCCTGGGACATGTGCTCGCCCCCGGCTACCGGGCCCAGCCGGTGTACCGCTGGGCTCCGAGGGGCGCGCGCGGCTGGAGGGGACGCGGGGGCTGATGGCGCTGGAGCGCACCGGCGGCAGCCCGCACCAGCCAGGCGTTGACGGACAGGCCCTCGGTGCTGGCGGCCGTCTCCACCCTGCCCTTGAGCTGGTCGGGCATGCGCAGGTTGATCCTCGACATCCCCCCCTCGTCGCCCTCGCCCGCGGGGGACGACCGCGGACCCACCACCCCCGGGGTCCCATCGGGTGGCTCGAGCTCCGCGCCCCCCTCGGGGAGATCGGCCGGCGGGAGGGTGACAACGAACTCTGGGTCGCGCCCGCGCAGGCGGATCTCGACCGAACCGGGAGCCAGATCGCAGGTGATCTCCTCCGCCGCGGCGGCCAGCGCGTCCTGCAGCGCGAGCCGGATGGCCGACTCCAGGGGCGCGACCAGCCGCTCGGCGAGGCTCCGGGCGTCGTCACCGCCTGCCTCGGCGGCGGCCACCAGCTGGCGGTGGATGTCCTCGACATACAGGCTGAGGTTCATGGTGCCAGTATGGCATCAGTATGATGCCATGTCAAGTCAGTCCCATGCCAATCTGGCACCACAACCGGCCCGGGATGCCCCCGGCCGCCGCTCCACCCGGCCTTCTCCGGCCAGGCGAACAGGAACCGGCGGACGCCGTAGGGCCGCGAGTTCTGGGCCGTCGCGTCGGCGGCTGTCGTCGGCCCCGCCGGCGCGGGGTCAGGCCCAGGGGCGGGGAGTCGCCGGGGGCACCGCCGGCGGCGTCCCGGCGCCGGTCTCGGTGGGCGCCTCGCCCGCCTCGCCGGCGTCGAGCCAGGCGAGCGGGCAGTGGTCCCCCTCGTCATAGGCGACGAAGAAGGGGAGGCCGTTGGCCGAGGTCTGCCGCAGCGGGACCACGCGGAAGCCCACACAGGGCGGCGCCTGGTCGGCCACGAAGCTCGGGCACCGCCCGTCCGGGCCCGGCCCGGTGCAGATCTCGACGACGCGCCGGCTCCTCGGATCGAGGATCAGGAAGAGCCGGTCGGCCGAGCTGTCGGGGGGCTTCATGGGGTTGCCTGCATGGTCCGCCCGCCCGGGGGGCGAAACCAGCGCCGAACGTCCCGGCTTGAGACGGGTTCTCCGCCTCTTGCGCCCGCGGAAAGACCCCGCCGCGGCCCCAAGCGGTAGGGCCAATCGGCACGGTGGGAGCCGGGACGTTAGTCCCGGGTTTCAGGTATCATCCGGTGGAGAGGCAGCCCCACTCCGGGGCTCCGCCGCAACCCTGGGGGTCATACGTCGTGGATGCTCCAGCGCCCTACTTCCACTGGGGATTCATCCTCATCTCACTCCCCAACCTGATCCTCATCCTGGTCATGCTGCTGATCTTCGCGGCGGCCCTCGTGGTTCCGTTCCCCCACCACGGCAAGCCCGCCCCCCGGCGCGACGAGAACAGCGATGACTGAGCCGGCCGAGCCGATCGCGGCGCCCCTGAGCGGCGGCGGCACAGGCACGGAGGAGAACCCGGGGTGGACGGGGGCGGTCGCCAAGCGGCTCGAGGGTCGCATGTCACTCACCCGGCTGCTGCCCACCCACCAGCCGTCCTACGTGGGCTCGTGGGTCTACGTCTTCGGCGTGGTCACCATCGCCGCCCTCGTCTGGTGTATCGCCAGCGGCGTCGTCCTCGCCTTCATGGGTTCGGCCTGGTGGCACACCTCGCCCCTGGGACAGTTCGTCAACAGCGTCCACTACTGGTCGGCGCAGATGTTCTTCATCTTCATGGTGCTGCACCTGTGGGGCCAGTACTGGGGCGCCGGCTGGCGTGACGGACGCGCCACGACGTGGATGGTCGGCGCCGTCATCTTCCTGGTCAGCATCGTCACCGCCTTCACCGGCTACCTCATCCAGCAGAACTTCGACTCGCAGTGGATCGCCGTCAATGCCAAGGACGCCGTCAACTCGACGGGCCTGGGCGGCTTCTTCAACGTCCTCAACTTCGGCCAGATGTACGGCATCCACGTGATGCTGCTGCCCATCGCCATCACCCTGCTGGTGGTCTGGCACATCGTCCAAGTGCGCAGCCGCGGCGTGGTGCGTCCCATCGGCGACCCCTACGTCCCCGAGGCGCCGGCCGGCGCGGAGCCGCAGGCATGAGCGCGCGCGCCCCCCGCATGAACGGGGCCGGGGCGGGATCGGGAGACGGCGAGGGACCGTACTACCGGGGGATCCGCATGGTCCCCTACGACCTGGTCAAGGAGCTGGCCATCGCCATGGCCGCGGTCCTCGTCCTCGTCCTCGTCCTCGCCGCCGTCCTCTCCTCCCCCGACGTCCCCTCGGCGACGATCCAGGCCTGGTCGAAGGCGGACCCGATCGACTTCGTCACCACCTCGGCCGTGGAGCTGGCGGGCCAGAGCACCACCGCCCAATACGGCCCGCCCTACAACAGCGGGACCGGCTCGGTGCAGAGCATCGGGTTCATCCAGCCGCAGACCTGGGCCGGCGTCCACATCTCGGTGAACCCGCCCGTCGACTTCGTCCTCCATCCGCTCTCCGAGTCCACGTCCGGCAACAGCCAGCTCGCCGCCGCGCTGGCGACCTACAACGGCGAGAGCGCTGCCGGCCAGCAGCAGTGGCTGAACGCCTACATCACGGCGCTGGGCAATGCCCAGCTGGTGGACGGCGAGGTCGCCGTGCCATCCGGCGACTACGGTCCGGTGCCGACATTGATGGCCAGCATGCTCAGCCTGGGGCGGTCGGGCGCCCTGGACGGACTCCTCCTCACCAGCGGGCACTTCTACCAGACGGACTACTCGAAGCCACTCCTCTTCATGGCCGACGGCGGCTACCTTCCCGGCCTCGCCGCGGAGCAGAAGCTCACCGGCTCGCAGTGGGGCATGATGAACGAGACCGGGCGCTACCCCGGACAGGCCTGGCTCTGGCTCTACACGTTCTGGTACCAGATCCCGCCGTTCAACTCGGCAAGCAACGCGGACCTCCTCGTCGTCCTCGTCATGACGGTGATGAGCCTGGCCCTGGTGCTGGTGCCCTTCATCCCCGGCGTCCGCGACCTCCCCCGCTGGATCCCCGTCCACCGCCTCATCTGGCGCACCCACTACCGAAGCCTGAGGAAGTGAGCGAGGACCGAGGCCCGAGGCGGTGAGCGGGGAGGACCGTCAGGTCATCCCGGCGGGCGCACAACGGCTTCCGCGCCCGGGTCAGGGACCGACCGGCCTCAGGGCCACTCGGTCGGCTGGCTCTCCTTGCGCCGGGCGACGAAGGCGGCGACCTCGGCGCGCCTCTCCAGCCCCAGCTTCATGAGGATGTTGGAGACGTAATTCTTGACGGTCTTGTCGGCGAGGTGCACCTGCTCGGCGATCTGCCGGTTGGTGAGTCCGTCGGCGACCAGGGCGAGGATCTTGCGCTCCTGCGGCGTCAGGTCGTTGATGATGTCGCCGGGGGTGACCACCTCGCCGCGCAGCCGGGCGAGGACCCGTTCGGTGACCTGGGGATCGAGCAGGGAATGCCCCACCGCCACCTCGCGGATGGCGCCGATCAGGTCGCCGCCGCGGATCTGCTTGAGGACGTAGCCCGACGCGCCGGCCATGATCGACGTGAAGAGGGCCTCGTCGTCGGCGAACGAGGTGAGCATCAGGACGTGGGTCTCCGGGTGGGAGGAGCGGATCTCCCGGCAGGCCTCGATGCCGGAGCGGCCGGGCATGCGCACATCCATGACCACGACATCCGGGGAGAGCTTGGCGACGGCCGCGATGGCCGCGGCGGCGTCGCCGGCCTCGGCGACCACCTTCAGACCGGTCTCCGGCTCGAGGAGCCGGCGCAGGCCGAGCCGGACCAGCTCGTGGTCATCACAGAGGACGACCCGAATCGGGGTGGCCTCGCTCATGGGCCGAGTGTACCCCAGTCGGGGCAGCCCAGCGGCCCGGTGGGATGGGCCCTTCACCCGCGGGGCCCCGGTCCACGCCGGAGGCCGGGAGGCACCCCGCCCGCCGGGCAAGGAACTCAGCCGGCGGCGTCCCCCCCGGCCGGCGCGGCGGGCTCGTCCGCCCCCGGCCGCGGCTCGCGCAACCCGTGCCGGAATCTCGGATCGGCGAAAGCGATGGCCGCCAGGATCAGGGCCATCAGCACCACGATGCCCAGGACCCAGGCGCAGGCGACCAGCCACTCGACGGCGCTCATGGCTTCCTCACGGCCCCATCATCCTCGTCCCGCGGGTCCGGGTGGGACAGGCCGTCCGGCTCGGGTCCCAACGCTCCCCGGGCGGCTGTGACCATCGTGGATCACGAGTCGTGACCATCGGCCCACGACATCACGGCCCTCAGTCCCGTAGGCTGAGGCCGTGACAATCGAGACCATCCCCCCCACCCCCGTGTCCCTGGCCTGGACGGCCGACGCCCCCCTGATCGACGGAGCCGCCGTCACCATCCGGCCACTGAGGCCCACCGACGCCCCGGCGCTCCGCGCCTTCTTCGCCTCGCTCTCGCCGCAGAGCGTGCGCCTCCGGTACTTCTCCGAGCGCCACGAGCTGACGGACGAGGAACTGCTCGCCATCACCAATGGCGATCCGTCATCGCAGATCCATCTGGCCGCCCTGCACGCCGACTCGGTGGTCGGGGTGGCCGATTGCGTGGTGGTCTCGCCCGGCCAGGCCGACGTCACCTTCGTGGTCAGCGACCAGTTCCAGGGACGGGGGGTCGGCTCCCTGCTCCTTGAGTACCTCGGCGAGCTGGCCCCCGCCCTGGGGGTCACCCACTTCCGGGCCGAGACGCTGCCGGAGAACCACGGCATGCTCGACGTCTTCCGCCATGCCGGATTCATCGAGCGCGTCGGGCCGCCGCAGGGTGGCCTGGTGGAGATCACCCTCGACATCACCGACAAGCGCGGCGTGCGCGACAAGGGCGGTGAGCGCGAGCGCCTGGCCGCCGTCGCCGCCGTCCGCCGGATGCTGGAGCCGAAGAGCGTCGCCATCGTCGGCGCCGGCCGGGCGGCGGGCAACATCGGCCACGACATCCTCCGCAACCTCCTCCGCGGCCCCTTCAGCGGCCGCGCCTACCCCATCAACCTCAAGGCCGACAGCGTCTGCGGCGTTCCGGCGTACGCGGGCGTCGGCGACGTCCCGGCTCGGATCGACCTCGCCGTCATCGCCGTGCCCGCTGCGGGCGTCGCCGCCGCGGTCCGCGACTGCGGCATCGCCGGGGTCGGCTCGCTGGTCATCATCAGCTCGGGCTTCGCCGAGATCGGCGCCGAGGGCGCGGCCCTGGAGCGGGAGGTGCTGGACATCGCCCGCCACTACGGCATGCGGGTGATCGGCCCCAACTGCATGGGCGTCGTCAACACCGACCCGGCGGTGCTGCTGAACACGATGTTCGCCCCGGCGGAGCCGCCTCCCACGGGCAACGTGGCCTTCTTCACGCAGTCGGGCGCCCTCGGCGTCGCCGTCATCGACGCCGCGGAGAGGATGGGCATCGGCCTGTCGAGCTTCGTCTCGGCGGGCAACAAGGTCGACCTCTCGGGCAACGACTTCATCCAGTACTGGGAGCAGGACCCCCGCACCGACGTCATCCTGCTCTACCTCGAATCGTTCGGAAACCCGCGCAAGTTCGGGGAGATCACGCGGCGGGTGTCGCGGCGCAAGCCGATCGTCGCCGTGAAGGGCGGGCGCAGCACCGCAGGGGCGCGCGCCGCCGCCTCGCACACCGCCGCCCTCGCCTCGCCGGACGTCTCGGTGGAGGCCCTCTTCCGCCAGGCGGGCGTCATCCGCGTCTCCTCGCTGGAGCAGCTCTTCGACGTCGGCCGCGTGCTGGCCTCGTCCCCCCTGCCCGCCGGCAACCGCGTCTGCGTCATCGGCAACGCCGGGGGCGCGGGCATCCTCACCGCCGACGCCTGCGAGGCGGCCGGCCTCACCCTCCCCGAGCTCAGCGAACAGACCATCGCGCGGCTCCGCGAGGTGCTGCCGGCGGCGGCGGCGCTTCGCAACCCGATGGACATGACGGCCATGGCCACCGGCGACGTCTACGCCGCGGCCCTGCGCGCCGTCATCGACGACCCGTCGATCGACTCGGTCATCGGCATCTTCACCCCGCTCAACGTGGACGCCAACGCCGTGGCCCAGGCCATCTCGTCGGTGGCCAGGGAGTCCACCAAACCGGTGCTGGCCGCCCTCTTCGGGGAGGCCGAGAAGCTGCTTCGCAGCGGCAGGGAGCTGCCCACCTTCGCCTTCCCCGAGGCCGCCGCCTACGCGCTCGGTGCGGTCACCGAGTACGCGGCGTGGCGCAAGCGCGACCCCGGCCACGTGGTGGTCCCCGCCGACATCAACCTGGCCGCCGCCCACGACATCGTCCAGCGGGCCCTGGTGGAGAACCCCGCCGGTTGCCAGCTCGGTCCCATCGACTGCGACGCCCTGATGCGCGCCGTCGGCGTCACCATGCCAGCCACCGAGCGCGCCGACAGGGCCGAGGCGGCGGTGGCGGCGAGCGATGCCATGGGCTACCCGGTCGCCCTCAAGGCGGCCTCCCCGGACCTGGTGCACAAGACCGAGCGCGGCGGCGTCGTCACCGACCTGGATTCCGCGGCGGCGGTGCGACAGGCCTTCGACGAGATGCAGCGGCGTCTGGGCAAGGAGATGGGCGGGGCCATCGTCCAGCAGATGCTGAGCGCCGGGGTGGAGACCATCGTCGGTGTCGTCCGCGACCGCCACTTCGGACCGCTGCTCGTCTTCGGCTCGGGCGGGACCGCGGTCGGCCTGAGCGGAGACCAGGCCTTCCGGGCGGCCCCCCTCACCGACGTGGACGTCAGCGAGCTGATCCGCGAGCCCCGGGGCTCGGCCCTGCTCTTCGGGTACCGCGGCAGCGTCCCCTGTGACATCGACGCCCTGGCCGGGATCATCCAGCGGATCAGCGCCCTGGTGACGGCGATGCCGGAGATCGCCGAGATGGATCTGAACCCGGTGATCTGCAGTCCCGGGGGGGCGGTGGCGGTGGACGTGAAGATCCGGCTGGAGCCCGCGCCGCGCGATCCCCTGGCGGCCACCCGCCACCTGCGGCGCCCCTCGACGCCAGCCTAGAGGTCACGTCCCGCCCGGCTCACGCCCCCGGGGGCGGTCGCTGGCGCTGATCAGCCATCGGGAGAGCGACGTCTGCGGGATGGGCACCGTGTGCGCGAGGCACGACGGCCGGCTCGCCCCGCTCCCGGCGGCAGCCGCGACGGCGGCCGGATAGCCCGGCGCGGGCTCCGCTCGGGCCGTCCCGGCGGCCGCTATACTCCGCCGATCGACCCGCTCCGAGTGCCGCGATGGCTCCGCGCCCTAGTCGTGGCCGGCCTCGCCCTCTGCCTCGCCGCCGTCTACCTGCAGGGTGGCTGGCGGCACAACGACCCCATCGTCTACCAGTTCTACGCGCAGCACTTCTGGGAGAGCCTGGCCCACCCGCGCCTCCCCACCGAGTACCCGCCGCTCTCCGTCCTGCCCTTCGGCCTGACCCTGCTGGCGCCGGGCGGGAGCGGCCTCGACGCCTTCGCGCTGGGCATGCTGGCCCTCTTCGCCGCGGGCTTCCTCGCCTTCGAGCGCTGGGCGACCGACGCCAAGGCCTGGACCTACGTCGTCTACGCCCTGCTCGCCGGCATGGGCACGCTGATCTTCCGCTACGACCTGCTGCCCGCCCTCATGGTGGTGGCCGGCATCTGGCTGATGGAGCGGCGCCGCTTCTGGCCCGTCTACGCGCTCATCGGGCTGGGCACCCTGCTCAAGCTCTTCCCCCTGGCGCTGCTCCCCGTCGTCGTCATCGCCCAGTGGAGGGCGGAGGCGACCTCCGGCGACGTGCGGCCGTGGCGGCGGCCGGCGCTCGGGGTCGGCCTCTGCGCCGTCGTCGTCGCCGCCGGTCTCGGCGGCGCCCTGCTCGTCGACCCGACCCATGCCCTGGGTTCGATCCAGTACCTGGTGCAGCGTCCGGTGGAGGTGGAGTCGATCCCGGCGACGCTGATGTGGCTGGGGTCATTCGCCGGGGTCTCCATCACCCCCGTGTACGGCCACAGCTCCTTCGGCCTGACGGGCTCGCTCGGCCCGGTCGCCTCCGCGGCGTGCGACGCGGTGCTCGTGGCCGGCGTCCTCTGGGTGCTGTGGCGCCAGCTGGCGGGCCGCATCACCGCCTCGTACGCCACCGTCGCGGTCCTGCTGCTGGTGATCTGCACCAGCCGCGTCCTCTGCCCCCAGTACCTGCTCTGGGTGGTGCCCGCCCTGGCCGCGGTGCAGGGCTTCCGGTGGCGCTGGATCCCCGCGTTCGCCATGACGGCGCTCATCTTCCCGTTCCTGTGGCATGTCGCCGTGCACACCGACCCGGCCGCGTACACCGACGGCCTGCTGCCGGCGGTGGCGGTGCGCAACGTCCTCCTCGTCGCCTGCGCGGCGGGATTCGTCCTGGCCACCCCGGTTCTCGAGAGCGCCGCGCACCCGGACGCCCTCCCGGCGCCGACCCAGGCGGTGGGCTGAGCTCACGCGGGGAAGGCGCCCGCCGCCGGCCGACCGCCCGACGGTCCCGCTAGACTGACGCCGTTCTCCCCTGGCCGCTCGATCTCGGCAACCACCACAGTGACCGGCATGAGCCAGACCACAGCAGGGATTCCCGGCGCTCCCGTCCACGGCGGACGCCTCATGGCGGAGCGCCTCCGCGCCAACGGCGTGGACCTCATGTTCACCGTCGGCGGCGGCCACATCGTCGAGCTGCTCGACGGCTGCATCGACGCGCAGGTGCGGGTGATCGGCATGCGCCACGAGGGCGCGACCACCCAGGCCGCGCAGGGGTGGGCCCTGGCCACCGGCCGGACCGGCGTCGCGGCGGTGACCGCCGGTCCCGGCTTCACCAACGCCCTCACCGGTTTCGCCGACGCGGCGGTCTGGAACATGCCGCTCCTCATGATCGCCGGCAGGACGGCGCTGAAGCGGCGCGGGCGCGGGGCGGTCGGCGACCTGGAGCAGCTGGCCATGGTGGCGCCCATCGCCAAGTGGGCGGCGTCCGCCTACGCGGCCCCGGCGATCGCCCGTCTCACCGACGAGGCGCTGTACCGGGCGCGCAGCGGACGTCCCGGCGCCGTCTACCTCGAGGTGCCCCACGACGTCTTCCTGACCCGCACGGCGCCGGCCGAGCCACAGCCGGGCTTCCCCGACCCGGCACCGGTGCCGGCCGCGGCGGCGGCGGACCTCGACCGCGTGGTGCAGGCGCTGCGGCAGGCCTCGCGGCCCATCGTGCTGGCGGGCGGAGGCGCCTTCTGGTCCGGTGCCGGCGAGGCCATCGCCCGGTTCTGCGAGACGGCGGAGGTCCCGGTGACGACGACGAGCGCGGCGCGCGGCCTGGTCGCCGACTCGCATCCCTGGTGCCTCGGCTCCCTGGTCCACGCCGGCGTCGCCCTGGCCTCCGCCGACTGCGTCCTTCTGCTGGGCAGCACCTTCAACGCCAACCTCATCTACGGCGGACCACCGCTCTTCACCGACGAGCAGACGGTGATCCAGGTCGACATCGCGGCGGACCAGATGGGGGGCAACCGCGCCGCGGACATCTGCGTCGCCGGGGACGTCCGCCAGGTGATGACCGACCTCTGCGGCCGCGCCCCGACCAACCGGGGCGGCACCGCCTGGCGCGACCAGGCCCGGGAGCTGGTGCAGCTGTCCGTGGGCATGTGGGACCAGCAGGTCGATGCCCACCGGGGACTGCTGGTGCACCCCGGAGCGCTGGCCCGCGAGGTTGCGGCCTTCGCGCGCTCGGAGTTCGGCGGCGCCGCCACCCTGGTGGCGGACGGCGGCGACACGCTGACCTGGGCCCTCGCCTACGCGGACGCGCAGGCGCCGGGACATCTGCTGTCGACGACGACCGCCCTGGGAACGCTCGGCGTCGGGCTTCCCTTCGCCCTCGCCGCCCAGCTCGCCCGGCCGCGGGAGCGGACCATCCTCATCACCGGCGACGGCGCCTTCGGCTTCTCGGCCATGGAGATGGACACCGCGGCGCGCCACGGGCTGCCCGTCATCGTCGTCGTCGCCAACAACGGCGGCTGGGGCGACGTGCGCCACCACCAGCGCCAGGTGCACGGCCGCGAGATCGGCAGCGTGCTGGCACCGACCAGGTACGACCGGCTGGCCGAGGCGCTGGGCGGGTACGGGGAGCACGTGGACGGCATCGCGGGCCTGCGGCCGGCGCTGCAGCGCGCGGCCGCCAGCGAGGTGCCCGCCCTCATCGACGTCAGCACCGATCCCGACGTGATCTCGGCCCTGCTGGGCGCCATGATGTCGCTGGGGATCATGTAGGTCCGGCGGCGGCGGGACCCGGCGGGGGGTGGAGCGGCGCCTCCCTCCCCCGACCGGTTGTGATCTGGGGGAGTGGCGGCCAGACCCCCGGATGCCCCACCATGGCGGGGAACTGAGCCATATTCAGAGCCTCGGCAGCAGCCCGACCTCCCGGAGGAGCGCATGACCCAGACCACCACCGCCAAAGCCCCCGCCGGCCCCCTCTCCGACCACGAGCTCGACCTCATCCACGCCTACTGGCGGGCGGCCAACTACCTGTCGGTGGGACAGATCTACCTCCTCGACAACCCGCTGCTGCGCGAGCCCCTCAAGGCCGAGCACACCAAGCCCCGCCTGCTCGGCCACTGGGGGACCACCCCCGGCCTGAACTTCATCTGGGCGCACATGAACCGGGTGATCCGCAACTGGGACCTCAACGCCATGTACGTGATCGGCCCCGGTCACGGCGGCCCCGCGGCGGTGGCCAACGCCTACCTCGAGGGCACCTACAGCGAGGTCTACACCCACATTGGCCGAGACGAGGAGGGCATCAAGGCCCTCTTCCGCCAGTTCTCCTTCCCCGGCGGCATCCCCTCGCACGTGGCACCCGAGACGCCCGGGTCGATCCACGAGGGCGGTGAGCTCGGCTACGCCCTCTCGCACGCGTACGGCGCCGCCTTCGACAACCCCGACCTGCTCGTCTGCTGCATCGTCGGCGACGGCGAGGCGGAGACCGGCCCCCTGGCCACGGGGTGGCACTCCAACAAGTTCCTGAACCCGGTCGAGGACGGCGCCGTCCTGCCCATCCTGCATTTGAACGGCTACAAGATCGCCAACCCGGCGGTCCTGGCGCGCATCCCCGAGGAGGAGCTGACCGCGCTCCTCGAGGGCTACGGCCACAAGGTCCACTGGGTGTCCGGCGACGACCCGGCCGAGATGCACCAGCTGATGGCGGCGACCATGGACACGGTGGTGGCGGAGATCACCGCCATCCAGAAGGCGGCGCGCGAGGGTGGTGACACCACGCGGCCGCGCTGGCCGATGATCGTCTTCCGCACCCCCAAGGGGTGGACCGGGCCCAAGACCGTCGACGGGCTGAAGACGGAGGGGTCCTGGCGCTCGCACCAGGTGCCCTTCAGCGAGGTCCGCACCAACCCCGAGCATCTGGCGCTGCTGGAGTCGTGGATGCGCAGCTACCGCCCCGAGGAGCTGTTCGACGAGGGGGGCGCGCTCATCCCTGAGCTGGCCGGACTCCCCCCCAAGGCCTACCGCCGCATGAGCGCGAACCCGCACGCCAACGGCGGCCTGCTGCTCCACGACCTGGTGCTGCCCGACTACCGCCAGTACGGCATCCCCGTGGCCAAGCCGGGGACGACCTTCACCGAGCCCACCAAGGTGCTGGGCACGTTCCTGCGCGACGTCGTCACCGCCAATCCCCACGACTTCCGCGTCTTCGGCCCGGACGAGACGGCGTCCAACCGCCTGCAGGCGCTGCTCGAGGTCACCGACCGCCAGTGGGAGGCCGAGGAGCTGCCCAGCGACGACCACCTCGGCCGCGAGGGCAGGGTCATGGAGGTGCTCAGCGAGCACCAGTGCCAGGGGTGGCTGGAGGGCTACCTGCTCACCGGCCGGCACGGCCTGTTCAACTGCTACGAGGCCTTCATCCACATCATCGACTCGATGTTCAACCAGCACGCCAAGTGGTTGAAGGTCACCCGCGAGATCCCCTGGCGCCGCCCCATCGCCTCGCTCAACTATCTGCTCAGCTCGCACGTCTGGCGGCAGGACCACAACGGCTTCTCCCACCAGGACCCCGGCTTCATCGACTACGTGGTGAACAAGAAGGCGGAGGTCATCCGCGTCTACCTGCCGCCGGACGCGAACACTCTGCTCTCCACCGCCGACCACTGCCTGCGCAGCCAGAACTACGTCAACGTCATGGTCATCGGCAAGCAGCCCTCGCTCAACTACCTCACCATCGAGGAGGCGGAGCTGCACTGTGCCCGCGGCATCGGAATCTGGAGCTGGGCCTCCAACGACGACGGCGAGCCCGACGTGGTCATGGCCTGCTGCGGCGACGTGCCCACCCTGGAGACGCTGGCCGCCGTCGACATCCTGCGGCGCGAGCTGCCCACCCTCAAGGTCCGGGTGGTCAACGTCGTCGACCTGATGCGGCTCCAGCCCGACACCGAGCACCCGCACGGCCTCCCGGATCGCGAGTTCGACATCCTCTTCACGCAGGACAAGCCGGTCGTCTTCGCCCATCACGGCTACCCCTACCTGATCCACCGCCTCACCTACCGGCGGACCAACCACGCCAACATCCACGTGCGCGGCTACAAGGAGGAGGGCACCACCACAACCCCCTTCGACATGGTCATGCTCAACGACTTGGACCGCTTCCACCTCGTCATCGACGTCATCGACCGCGTGCCCGGGCTGGGCACGCGCACCGCGGCGCTGCGCCAGCGGATGGTCGACGAACGGGCTCGCTGCCGCGCCTACACGCGGCTGGAGGGGGAGGACGAGCCCACCGTCCGCGACTGGACATGGCCGTACTGATCACCACGGATCGGTCCCCCCGAGGCGCGGCGTCGCCCGCGCCCCCCGGCTAGGGGCTGGGGCGTGCGCGTCCTGGTCGTCAACGCGGGCTCCAGCAGCCTGAAGCTGTCGGTCGTCGACGACAGCGATCAGCTGCTCGCCTCCGAGAACCTTCCGCTCGCGACGGGACGACTCGACGACGGGGCGCTGCGGGACGCCGTCGCGCGGGACGGCCCCATCGACGCGGTGGGCCACCGCATCGTCCACGGCGGCACCGAGTTCGTCGAGCCGGTGCTGGTGGACGCCCGCGTGCTCCGCCGCCTCGAGGCCCTCACCGACCTGGCGCCGCTGCACCAGCCGAAGTCGCTGCGCGGCCTGGAGATGGTCAGCCGCCTGCTGCCGGACGTGCCCGCCGTCGCCTGCTTCGACACGGCGTTCCACGCTCTGATCCCGGCGGCGGCCAGCACCTATGCGCTGCCGTCGCAGTGGCGCCACCGCTGGGACCTGAAGCGGTATGGCTTCCACGGCCTCTCCCACGCGTACGCCTCGCGGCGTGTCGCCGAGATGATGGGACGCGACCTCGCCACCCTGCGCATCGTCACCTGCCACCTCGGCGCCGGCGCCTCGCTGGCGGCGGTGCAGGGGGGCCGCTCGGTGGACACGACCATGGGGTTCACGCCGCTGGAGGGCCTGGTCATGGCCACCCGGTCGGGCAGCGTCGACCCCGGTCTTCTGCTCTGGCTGGAGGAGCACGTCGGCATGCCTCCCTCCGAGCTGGCGGCGACCCTGGAGCACCGCTCCGGCCTGCTCGGCCTCACCGGCAGCGCCGACATGCGGGTGATCCTGCGCAACGAGGCGGACGGCGACGCCGACGCCATCCTGGCCGTCGCCGTCTACCTCCACCGCCTGCGCGCTGGCATCGCCGGCATGGTGGCGGCCATGGGCGGGCTCGACGCCGTCGCCTTCACCGGCGGCGTCGGAGAGCACTCCCCAACGCTCCGGCAGAGGGCGGCGGAGGGGCTGGCGCACCTCGGGCTGGCCCTGGACGCGAAGGCCAACCAGGACGGGGCACCGGACCGGCAGATCGGGGCGGTGGGGGCGGCGGTCCGGACCTTCGTCATCGAGGCGCGCGAGGACGTGGAGATCGCGCGCGGGGTGCGCTGGGTGCTGGCCAGGCGGGAGACGAGCCCAGGGGCGGAGTAGCCGGCGGGATCAGGCGACCGCCCGCGGCTGGACGAAGGGATACGGGCGGCCCTCCCTCCAGGCGAGCAGCCCCGGGTGGTCCGTCGACTCGAGGGGCATGATCCGGCCCGCCAGCGAGGTCACGGCATGGGCGTCGAGGCCCACGGCGGCGCAGGGCACGTCGACGTCCCGGCGCGGTGTGGCGAGGTACGGGAAGGGATGGCGCTTGCCGATGACGACCAGGGTCCGGACGCCGGGGAGCGCGGCGCAGGGCACCAGCAGCCCCTCGATCTCGGGGAAGCGATCGATGAGCTCGCCGAGCCAGCGGGAGCAGGCCGGGTAGCTGGACGGCGGGCCCACCAGCGCCTCGGGCTCCAGCCCGCCGGCCGCCGCGGCCTGGAAGTCGAGCTCGACGACGCGCGCCAGGCGCACGCGGAGGGCGAAGACGTGGCGGCGCAGCTGGCGCAGCTCAATGGCGGTATGGGTGCCGGCGTGGCGGGCCTGCTCGGCGAGCGGCCCCATGGGGTGGGTGGAGAGGTACTGCACCGGCCGCGGCTGGGCGGGCCCGTGCCAGCGGCCCCAGCCCAGGTTGGGCGTCCACCAGAGGGGCCGCATGCCGCTGATGCCGCGATACACCACCAGGTCGACGGGGCCCCCGGGCGAAGCGGTTCCCCGCGCCGGCCGGCGTCCGAGGGGCGGTCCGCCGGCCGGGATCATCCGTACCGGAGGGTGGCGGTGAGGCGGTCGAGGCGGGCGTCGGCGCCCTCCTCCTGCGAGCGGATGAGGTCGAGGGGTGCGCGCCCGTCGAGATGGGGGGTCGGCCGTGCCAGCCAGGCGACCACCCCGTCGGGGGTCAGGGCGAAGCCGGCCTCATTGACCACCCGCGCCAGGCGCCGGATCCGGGCCGCCTCGGCGGGCGCGGGCCGGGCACCGGCGTGCAGGTAGCGCTGCATCGTCCGGAGCGAGACGCCCACCATCTGGGCGATCGTGGCCTGCGAGAGGCCCAGCGTCCCGGCGAGCCAGTCCAGCAGCTGGTCTGGCGACCGGTCGGCCCCCACCGGGAGGCCCTCCGAATACGCCAGAAG
>Ga0181520_10007142_pt1 | contig 16611 bp, 8 predicted proteins | sample PEATcosm2014_Bin_29_FD_132451 | JGI IMG/M metagenome (GOLD analysis project Ga0181520, IMG submission 132451) | Peatland microbial communities from MTU Mesocosm Facility, Houghton, MI, USA - PEATcosm2014_Bin02_30_metaG | ecosystem: Environmental > Terrestrial > Soil > Wetlands > Peat | place... | reverse complement strand
GTCCTTCCGGTCATCATACGCGGTCATCCAGTTGCCGCGTTCAAGCAGCACCACGCTCAGCCCGGCGCTGCTAAGTTCTTTGGCAACTATGCCGCCCCCCGCGCCTGCTCCAATAACAACAGCATTGACGTGCTTAAGGCCCATAGATCCCATCTCCAGAATTCGGTCCGTTCCCAAAAACGGCGGCCGAAAAGGATTTCAGGTGTAATGCCGGAGCACGATAGGGTCCAAGTCTGTGCGAAGAATCACAGGGACAATCTGGCCCCAGTCTCCCCGGTTTCCGGGACTTTCGGGGAAGAGTATCAAAGTGGTGAAATGCCATAAAAGTAAGAGGTTAGAAGGTCTTTTTTTCTTGACATGCTTGGAGGTGCGTGATAAACAGCTAGAGTCTCATGAATAGTGGGAATCGGTAGTCAGGGTCAAGGTCAAAAAACTAATCAGCGCGTTCCTGAATCTGTCCCGCGGCAGGCGCATTTGGGGGGCCGGGCCTCGATTTTGGGCGAAGTTTCCGAGGAGGACGTGTATGCAGCGCCAAAGAGTTTCATCGGATTTGAAACAGGTTGGACGGCTTGTCTGTGGCCTGATGGCCATGGTGGTTTTCCTGGGTGTCGTGGTCTGTAAAGGGCAGCAGGTGGAGGCCTCGCTTTATGGATTCGTTAAGGATCAGGCCGGTGCTGCCGTCCCCGAGGCTCAAATCACCGTCACCAACGAAGCCAACGGCGTAAGCGTGTCGGTCAAGAGCGGACCGGACGGATCCTATAATCTGAACGCGCTGCGCCCCGGCAGCTACACCCTAACCGTCACGCAAACGGGATTTGAAAAATCCGTCCAAACGGGCATTCAACTCGATGTCAACCAGAAAGCTAACCTCGATGTCCAGCTCAAGGTAGGATCGGTCACGACCACCGTGGAGGTCGCTGGGACCGCGGCCCAAGTTGAGACTGCGACCGCCACGGTCGCCCTCACTGTCGAGACCAGCACCGTGACGGAAATGCCCCTCAACATTCGCCGTTTTGGGTCATTGGGCCTCTTGATGCCCGGAACCGTTCCGGATCGCGGGGGATTCGCCAACAGCGCTTTCGGCTCCCCCTTCAGTGAGGTCACCTACGCTTCGAACGGCGATCGGAGCTCGGGCAACAACGTCTTGATTGATGGCGTCGACTCGCAGAATCTTTTCAGCGGCGGATTTTCCGTCCAGCCGTCGCCCGATGCGATTCAGGAATTCAAGTTCCAAACCGAATCGTTTTCCGCCGCATTCGGCAAACGCGCGGGTTCCACCCTTAATCTCATCACCAAGTCAGGAACCAACGACATCCACGGCAGCGCCTTCGAATTCGTACGGAATCAAATCTTCGATTCCCGAAACTTCTTCGACATCAACCAAACGAATCCCGTTACCGGGGCTGAAATTCCGGATTCCGCCCGGCCGGCATACCGCCGCAATCAGTTTGGCGGCTATATCGGTGGCCCGATCCTCAAGAACAAGATGTTTTTCTTCGGCGGTTACGAGGCTCTGCGGGAACGCAAGGGACTGACTTATGTCGATCAGGTTCCCGATGCGATGATGCTTCAAGGTAACTTTTCCGAGCTATTGGACCCATCGAATGCCTTTGGCGTGACCCCCATCATCGATCCCTTGTCTTGCTCGGCCCCGCCCCTTGGGACGGGATGCACGGCGTTCCAGGGGAATATCATCCCCCCGGGCCGTGTTGACCCGGTGGCAACGAAGGCCATCTCCTATAATCCCTTTCCCGCCCCCAACGCCCCTGGGCTTGTAAACAACTACATCGCCAACCCCGTTCGCCGGAGAGGTGATAACCAATACCTGGCCAAGTGGGATTACAACCTCAGCGATAAAGATAAGGTGTTTATCCGGTTCATTCGCGCCACCTCGACTACCTTCACGGTGGAGGACGCCTATACATCGCTTCCCGGCTTCGGGGATAAGATCCCCTATCAGGGAACAAACGTCGCCCTCGGATGGACGCACACCTTCAGCCCCAATTTGCTGAATGAGTTTCGGTTCGGCTTCTCGCGCAACCAAGACGTGGGGGTGTGCTCTGCCTGCCCGAGAGCGCCGGGATTCATCGCCAGCTTCGGCATCGCCGGCCCTGGCGGCACCACCTTTTCAGCGATTTCGCCCTCGCAGGAGGGCTTCCCCGCCTTCGAATTTGGCAGCGGCTACTCCACGATTGGCGACTCGAACTACCGGCCGGTCGAATCGAACGATATGGTCGAGAAGTACTATGACGCTCTCACCGTGATTAAGGGCAAGAGTACGATGACGATGGGCGTGGACCTGGACCCTTACCAGTCCTTCCGGGACCAAGCGCCGTTTTCACCCCACGGCCAATTCTTCTACGATAACTACTACAGCAACTTTGGGTTTTCCGACTTCCTCCTCGGGGATCCTAGCTCGGCGGGCCGCAGCATCACCGATGCCGTGAATGAGCACACGGGCGGTTTCTGGGCAGGCTTCTTCCAGGAAGATTATCGCGCGTCGAACAAGCTGATGATCAACATCGGGATACGCTATGAACATCACCAGATGCCCATTGACCGCGGCAACATCGGCGCCACACTCTTCCCAATCCCCAATGCGGGATTGGAAACACCAGGGAATGCGATGTTGGTCGTACCCTCTTATAAACTGGCGGACTCGCTCTGCATGCTGCCTCAGTACCAGAATGCGGAAGGTGACAGGCTAGTCATGTGTTCTTCCGACATGCAGAAATATGGCTTTACGGGCCGCGCCGCAAGGTCGCTCTGGTTGGGGGACAACTTTAACTGGGGGCCGCGCATAGGATTTGCCTATCGCCCGACGAACTCCGACAAGCTCGTTATGCGCGCCGGCTACGGGATGTTCTTCGACTTCCCCGACTTCAATATGTTCCACTATGGGTTCAACAATCCCATTCAGGGCCAAAGCCAGTTCGTTTACCTCACGTCGAACGTGACTCCGACCACGACCACGTCTACGGCGTTTGCTGGCGCCGGGCTCCTGCCATTGGACCAGAGTTTCATTTCCATCAACGTCGATCCGCATTTCCGCCAGACGTACATTCACGAGTGGGATTTTGATATCCAGAGCCAGCTCACTCCGTCGCTCGCCCTTGACGTTCGCTACCTGGGGACCGCGGCGATTGAACTGAACCACTTCCACTTCTTCGGCAACCAGCCTGTCCCGGGACCAGGTTCAACCGTGGCGGATGTTCAAGCCCGACGGCTGTATCCGGACTTTGGGGAAACGGCGGAAGGGGGGCCGGGCTCGAACGCCAACTACAACAGCTTGCAGGCCCAACTTACGAAAAGGATGTCGAAAGGCCTCAACTTTATTGCCGGCTACACTTGGTCCCATCAATTAACCAACAATGAGGGTGAGGAAGGCGGTTACGCCGACGGCGGTTCAGGCCTAGGCCAAGACGACAATCACCAGGGCGAGGAGTACGCGGGCGGGGTCAACGACGTTCGCAGCCGCTTCACCTTCGGTGGCGTCTACGACCTGCCTTTTGGGGCGGGGTCTCGCTTTGCTCCCGGAGCCGGACGGGTTTTGAACACTCTGATTGGCGGATGGGAATTCGCCCCCAACTTCCAGTGGCAAAGCGGCTTCTACTGGACCCCGGCCGCCGGACAGGACATCGCGAACACGACCACAGGCAGTTGGCGACCCGACCGGCTGTGTAACGGGAACTTCCCCAGCAGCAAACGCACGGTGGCCGAGTGGTTTGATACCAGTTGTTTTACGGATGCGGCTCTGTTGGCCGGTCAAGCGAATGGCATCTATCGGTTCGGCAACGCCGGTCGGAGCATCATCGAGGGCCCGGGAATCTTCGACTTGGACTTTGGGATGTATAAGGACTTCAATCTCAGCGAGCGGTTCAAGTTGCAGTTCCGCGGTGAATTCTTCAATGCCTTCAACACAGCCGACTTCGCTACCGTCGGCCCGTCGCTCTCTCTTACCGCCGGGAACTACGGCCAGCTTACCGGTGCCGCAGATGCCCGTGAAATTCAGTTCGCACTGAAGTTGACGTTCTAGCTGCGTAGGTGAAAATACGTTCGTTACTCGAAGAGCGGGCCCTTTCGGGCCCGTTCTTTTTTTTGCGCGTAAACATCCGTGGAATTTGGGGCGCGATCCTCAGCGGTTTTCATCAGGCTCATCGCTCAGCACAGGATGACTTCTTTCTGCGCCGGCTTACCGCCCTCAGGGACGAATCGAAACCCTCCGCCGACTACGCCATAAGCTTGTTTACGAGGTTGCCGGAAATATCCGTGAGCCGAAAATCGCGGCCCTGGAACTTGTAAGTGAGCTTGGTGTGGTCCAGGCCCATCAAGTGAAGCAAGGTGGCGTGCACATCATGGATATCGATGGGATCCTCGACGATGTTGTATCCGAGATCATCGGTTTTACCCAAGGTGATCCCCGGCTTGATGCCCCCACCCGCCATCCACATGGTGAAAGCGCGCGGATGGTGATCGCGGCCGAGGAATTTGGATTGCGCGCGGGCTTCGTTCATGGGCGTACGTCCGAACTCACCGCCCCACACCACCAGCGTGGAATCGAGCAATCCACGCTCTTTCAGATCCTTGATGAGCGCAGCGGAACCCTGGTCGGTCTCCTGACAGAGTTTAGGCAGGCGGTTGATGATGTCGTCGTGGGCAGACGTGCCGTGGTGGTCCCACCCGCGATGATAAAGTTGCACGAACCGAACGCCGCGCTCCACCAACCGCCTTGCCAACAGACAGTTGTTTGCAAACGAAGCTTTGCCGGGCTCGGTCCCGTACATTTTGTGGACGTGCTCGGGTTCTTTGGAAATATCGGCGAGGTCCGGGACGCTGGTTTGCATTTTGTAAGCCATTTCATACGATGCAATGCGCGTCAGAATTTCCGGATCGCCCGCCTCTTTCAAGTGCATTTCATTCAAATCCTTCAAGGCATCCAGAGACTCGCGCCGGTCCTCGGGCGCGACACCCTCGGGATTGGTGAGGAACAGGACGGGGTCACCCTTGGAGCGGAACTCGACGCCCTGATATACCGTCGGAAGGAATCCGCTTCCCCAGCATGATTTGCCGCCGTCGGGTTGATTTTCGCCCGAAAGTAACACGACGAACCCGGGAAGGTCGCTGCACTCGCTGCCCAAGCCATACGTCAGCCACGCGCCCATGCTCGGACGGCCAATGATCTGGAAGCCGCAATTCATGTAAATCTGGGCGGGGGCGTGGTTGAACTGCGTCGTCCCCACGGACTTCACAATGGCGATTTCGTCGACCACTTCCTGCAGGTGCGGGAGAAGCTCGGAAACCTCCGCGCCGGATTTGCCATATTTCTGGAATTGGTAAGGCGAACCGAGCAGCCGCGGGACTCCTTTGATGAAAGCAAAGCGCTGGCCTTTGAGAAATTCCTCGGGAATATGTTGGCCGTTATATTGCTGCAGCGTGGGCTTATAATCGAGCAAATCGAGCTGCGAGGGCGCGCCCGCCATGAAGAGGTAGATGATGCTCTTGGCCTTGGCAGGAAACATCGGTGGCCTGGGCGCCAGGGGATTGGGAGCGGGTTTGGGCGAACCCGGCGCGGGGATTCCAGCGGCAAACAGGTCACGATGTAAGAGAGAAGACAACGCCGTGGCCCCGACCCCCATCCCCGCCTGCTTGAAGAAATAGCGCCGGGTGACGGCCTTGACGAGATCCTTCATGTCTGGAGAAAAGTTATCAGCCATAAATTATTCCTTCGTTATGGTTTCGTCCAGGTTCAGCAAGACGTTCGAAACCATGGTCCACGCCGCAAGCTCGGGAAGATTGGAATTGGCGCCCGCCTGCGGCCCCACGACTTTGCTTGCGGCTTTCGGGTCATTTTGGAAACGGTGTAACTCCTCGCGGTAGTAATCGAGGATCCGGTCAATTTCCGGTGCGGTTGGGCGCCGGGTCACGCAGCGGCGGAATCCGTAAGTAGCGCGATTGGCAGGATCGGGACCGGCATCTTGAATCATCTTTCGCGCCAAAGCCTGCGCCGCTTCGAAAAACGCCGGGTCATTGAGCGTCGTCAAAGCCTGGAGAGGCGTATTGGTGCGCACGCGCCGCACTGTGCAAAACTCGCGCGTAGGCGCGTCAAACGTGGACCAACTGGGATAAGGCGAGGTGCGGCGAATGAAGGTGTAGAGGGAGCGGCGATAGACATCCTCGCCCTTGCTCTGCTCCCACTTTTCATCGTTGTACGGCCGGTCCCAAATGCCGTCGGGCTGGTAGGGAAACACGCTGGGGCCGCCGATCTTCGCGCTCAGCAGGCCACTTGCTGCCAGTGCGTCGTCGCGGACAGCTTCGGCGGGGACTCGGAAGCGCGGGCCTCTCGCCAGCAGCTTGTTGTAAGGGTCGCGCTCTTCGAGTTCCGGCGTGACACGCGAGGATTGGCGATACGTCGCGGAGGTCACCATCAGCCGCAGCATTTTCTTCATGCTCCAGCCGTCGCGCGGGAACTCCGTAGCCAGCCAATCCAGAAGCTCCGGGTGCGTAGGCAGGGCGCCCTGCGTGCCGAAATCTTCGCTGGTTTCCACGATCCCGTGTCCAAACAATTGCTCCCAGAAGCGGTTAACGGCGACGCGCGCGGTCAACGGGTTATCGTCCGAGACCAGCCAATTCGCTAATCCCAGTCGGTTGGGCATTTGATCGTCCGCCATGGGATTGAGCGCAGAGGGCACGCCCGCACACACTTTGTCGCCGAGGCTCGTAAAGGCGCCACGAATGTGCATGGAAGTGCAGGGGCGCTCATACGACGGCTTCTCGTGCATCACCAGCGTAGTGACGATGCCAAGCTTCGAAACCTCTTTCTTAATCTCCGCGATCTTGTCCCGGGTGGGTTCGAGCAGCGGCGCAATCGCACGATACGCGGCCGCCAGATCCTCCTGCTGTTGCTGGGTCCGCTGCGCGGGGGGAAGGTCGAGTACCGGACGTAACCGCGCCGGGACAGTCGTTACCACGCGCGGGTCAGGCATGTTGGTCACGGAAATCCGGAAGCGGCCGATGGCGGTCGCCGAGTGCGGCATGTCATGCTTCAGGCGTAGAGTAAGCGCGGTGCCGGGCGCGAATCCAAAAGGTTTGTCAGGAATCAGCACGCCGCGGCGGACGGTGGGAATTTTCTCCGTGGAAAGTTCAATGGCCCACCCCTTGGGCCGGGGCTTGTCGTTCACAAGGTTCTTAAACTCGTAGCCGTGCTGAGATTCGTCTGCCGCGGCATCCTTGAAGACGATCTTCTGCGCTGGCGCCGACCCATCGGCGGGAGCGGCGTCTGCTTCCAAATCGCTGAGGAAAAAATTACCATCGGGGTCGCGCCCTGGTCCCCCGCCGGGCAGACTTGGGTCACTCATCACTTCCAGGCGCAGGCCGGTAATACCGGTGAGATCGGTGCGTGCAGTGACTTCATAAGCGTCAGCGTCCGGGTTCTTGCCGCCTGCTAGAATAGATCCATCCGGCAGGAGAGTCAGCGTGGCGCCACCCTTCGAGATCAGGTGACTGGGTTTAAGCACAGTCCACTGAGCCTCGGCAGCCTTGATACCCTGTTCCCACTGGGTCTGCGCCGCGGCAAGTTGCGGCGTGGGCGTATTTAAGACAGCCTCAAGCTGGACGATCTCCGCCCGCAATTCCTTGCTCTTGGAGACCTGCTGGGAAGTTGGCAGTTCCAGTTCTGCTTCACGCGCGAAATAATCGTCCGCTCCATCGTCGGCGACATGGTAATCCTCGTCGGCAAAGAAGGCCAGGAAACGGTAGTAGTCTTTTTGCGTGAAGGGATCGAACTTGTGATTGTGGCACTCGGCACAGCCAAGCGTCGATCCCAGCCAGACCGTCGCGGTGGTGTTCACCCGATCCACTTGCGAATACCAATAGTACTCTTCCGGGTCGACACCGCCTTCCATGTTGGTCATGGTATTGCGATTGAATCCCGAAGCAATCAACTGGCTCGTGGTAGGATGCGGCAACATGTCGCCAGCGATCTGTTCAATGGTGAACTCCCGAAACGACATGTCTTCGTTGAAAGCGTTGATCACCCAGTCGCGATACTCCCACATCGTGCGAATGTGGTCGGCTTCGTAGCCGTGCGTGTCGCCGTAGCGCGCGAGGTCAAGCCAGGGCGCCGCCCAGCGCTCTCCATAATGCGGAGAGGCCAGCAGTCGATCCACTACCTTTTCGTATGCATCCGGGCTCTTGTCGGCCACGAAGGCGTCAACTTCCTGAAGGGTCGGTGGAAGCCCAATCAAATCGAGCGTTACCCGTCGGATCAGCGTCTCTCGGCTGGCCTCGGGCGAAGGGGAAAGTCCTTCCTTTTCGAGTCGTGCGAGCACAAAGTTGTCAATAGGATTGCGGCACCATCCGGGATTCTTCACCCGTGGAACTTCCGGCCGGACGGGCTTGATATAAGCCCAGTGTCTCACGGGTTTGGGCGAGGCAACTGGTTCTGACGAATCCGGCCCCGATGCTCCCTGGTCAATCCATGTGCGAATAAGCGCCACGTCCTGCGTACTGAGAGGCGGAGCGCCATAGGGCATCTGAGGACGATCCAACGCCAGAATTCGTCGAACGAGCGGACTCTTTTCGCTGTTGCCTGGAACTACCACGGGGCCGTTGTCGCTGCCCTTCAAGAGTGAGGCAAGCGAGTCCAGTCGCAGCCCGTTCTGTTGAAGGTCCGGGCCATGACACGAGTAACAACGGGCAGCAAGAATTGCGCGAATTTGGGAGGCGAAAACCCCTCCTGGGTTCTCGCTGGCGTGAGCGGCAACGGGAGTGACTGGCGCGGCAACGGGTTCATCTGCAACGGCAAAAGAGTTTTGGTCAATCCAGGCGCGAATCAATTTGATTTGAAGAGCGGGTAGGGGATCGGCGCCCATCGGCATGCGCATTGCTTCCCCAACGCCGATCAGGCGTCTTACCAAAGGACTCTTTTCGCTATCGCCCGGGATTATCGCCTTGCCCGATTCGCCCCCCTTCAGCACATGGGCTTCGGTATCGAGCCTCAAACCCGCCTGTGGCTTTTCGCCGCTGTGGCAAGGGAGACAGTTCTTCTGAAAGATGGGCGCGATGTCCCGGCCGAAATCAATTGGCATGCGGGCATTCTGGGAAGCAGCCTGCGGTCGGGCCACCATCCGCATTCCACCAGTGGCGAGGATTGCGGCCAAGAAGACGATCGCTTCGCACACCCGTTGGGTCCGCCTGCGAGCGCCGACGCGATGTATGAGAGACTTCATCTGGAATTCAATGCCTTTGGCAAATTGTGCCCCGAACGGCTGGAATTATAAAGCAAAACTTCGGGTCCGTGGCCCCTCAACATTTCCACGGCGATGGATCTGGGCGCGGTCGCCCGAATCGCGGTGTAACACGAGGCGGCTTCGGCCATCAAATATTGCCGCGTTTCATTTCTCCCATCAGGTAGTCCATGGAGCGAACGCAGAGCGTCATGATCGTAAGCGTAGGATTCTGGCAGGCGGTTGATGTGAAACCGGACCCGTCGCAAACGAATACATTCTTGACGTCATGGGTCTGCTGGAATTGATTCAGGACTGAGGTCTTGGGGTCCTTGCCCATGCGTGCGATGCCCACCTCGTGGATCGCCCATCCGGGGGTTGCAGTTTCGAGTCTCCTGCGAACGTTTACGGCCCCGGCGGCTTCCATCATTTCCGCCGCCGCATCCGCCATGTCCTTCACCATCTTGTGCTCATTTTCGCCGTAGGTCATGTTGATGCGTAAGACGGGGATTCCGAAGGTATCCTTCATCTCCGGGTCAAGCTCCACGTAATTGTCCATGCGGGCCAGGCACTCGCCGAATCCACCGATCCCCACGAAGCACTTCGGCTCCAGCATTGCGTCTTTGTAGGCCTTGCCAAATCCCGGTGCGTCCCAGTTGAAATTTGTACCGCCTCCGCCTTCATATCCGTAGCCGCGCAGGAAGTCCTTGGACTTGGGCACACCGGGAATATTGCGGAAGCGCGCCACATACATCCCCGCCGGATTCTGAGGCTGGCTCATGGCGGGCTTACTCGCCAGTTCCGGGAACTCGCCGCTGGCGCCGCCTCCGGTGATGTGATCCATCAAGTAGTGGCCGAGCACCCCGCTGGAGTTCGCCAATCCGTTCGAATACTGAGTGTCGGCGGAGTTCAGCAGAATTCGCACCGATTCCAGGGACTGAGCGCACAGCACGACGGCGCGCGCGTTTACCTCCTTCGGCTCACGCGTGTTGCGGTCAATGTAGAGAACACCCTTGGCGCGCTTGCGCTGCGGGTCCATCAGGACCTTGTAAACCATGGCGTTGGGGATGTGGGTGCAATTCCCCGATTTCAAGGCGTCGGCGACGGTGGTGAAGGCGGCATTGAAGTAAGAATGGGTCACGCATCCGCGTTCGCACGGACCGCAATAATGGCAAGCGGCACGGCCATTGATGGAGCGGGTAAGGTTCGCGCTACGCGTGTGCATGGGCACATAGCCCAACTTCTCTTTCACGCGATTCCGGAAGTGTGTCTCCACGCAATTGAGGGGCATCGGCGGCTGAAAGTGACCGTCCGGCAGGTGTGCCAGACCTTCCGCCTGCCCGCAGATTCCCACGTACTCTTCCACCACGTCGTAGTAGGGCTCCACATCTTTGTAGCTCAGCGGCCAGTCCTCCCCGTAGCCATCGATGGAGGCCGCTTTGAAATCAAGATCGCTCAGACGCAGGCTGACCCTTCCCCACACGTTGGTGCGGCCGCCGGTCATGCGGAGGCGTCCCTGCCAACTGAAGGGTTTGTCTTTGCCCGTGGTATAGGGCTCGTCGAGGTCGTTGCAAAACCAGTCGTAGTTGTATTCCATACAGGCGTAGCAGTCCTTCTGCACGGGACGCGTCTTGCGAATGACCGAGTCTGCCTGGTCGCGGTACTTCAATTCAAACGCCGGTTTGTGTTCCGTGAAGTTAGCGTCCGACTGCGGGCGGCCCGCGTCCACAAGCGCTACCTTGAGCCCGGCTTCCGAGAGACGCTTACAGGCCCAGCCGCCTGACGCACCCGACCCCACCACTGCGACGTCATAAACGAACTTCGACTGATCCGCCATAAATCCCCTTTTTAAAAGTTTGCCCGTTTCCATGATACTCCGAATCTGCTCGGATGGCGTCGAGGATTGAAGGCGTGGCGCCGGGTTGCCCCTAAACTCGTAGCGGCAGGCTGACCCCGCCATGGCGGCGTTTCGCCGCCCGACTGAACTTGTAACGGTAGCGCGGAGGCGTTTAAGTGCGACTGGTTGTTGCGCTTGATACCGCACGGAAGTATGCTACCGGGCGGTGCCAGAGTCCAAAAAGGAAATTTCTGATTCGCGCCTCAAGTCAGCGGCGAGGCACCCGAACATCGTCAGCCTACGCGACCGGACAGCGCTGAGTCTTCGTGTCCATTCCAACTTCGGCATCGACCACAGAGGCCAGCATGAAATATTCACTGATGCGGTTTCTTTGTTTTTGCTTTGCTCTTGCCATGCTCTCCGCATCGACGGCAAAGCCGCAGCAGGTGTCGACCAAAGGCCCCCTCGTTCATCTGAGCAGCGGCACCCTTGCGGGAACGATGCGGGGCAACATCGCGGTATTTGAAGGTATCCCTTTCGCGATGCCCCCCGTAGGGGCTCTGCGCTGGCGCGAGCCACAAGCGGCAGCACCTTGGTCGGGTGTGCGCGATGCGACCAAGCCATCCCATCCCTGCATGCAGAACGTCGCGGGCACCGACAACTTCATCGAGCCGCTCGCAGCAACTTACGGCGCGGCATTCAGCCGTCAGACGCTTGATCCATCGGAGGATTGCCTATACCTCAACCTATGGACACCGCAACTGCCGCCGGGCGCGCGTCTCCCGGTGATGGTCTGGCTGCACGGTGGCAGCAACCGGGTGGGCAGCGGGTCAGAAGCTGGGTACGACGGCGCGATCCTGGCGACTCATGGTGTCATCGTTGTTACGGTCAACTACCGCCTGGGAGCCGTGGGCTTCTTCTCGCATCCCGAGCTAACGGCAGAATCTTCCCACCACAGTTCAGGCAACTACGGCCTTCTTGATCAGATCGCAGCGCTCCAGTGGGTGCAGCAGAATATCGCCGCATTCGGCGGCGACCCCTCCAACGTTACACTCTTTGGCGAGTCGGCGGGATCGATCGACGCGACAATCTTGATGGTTTCTCCCCTCACGAAGAACCTGTTTCGCCGAATCATCGCGGAAAGCGGTCCAGCGTTCGGACTTGGACCCGCGCGCACCGTCGCGCAGATGCAACCGCTCGGTCTCGCTGTAGGAAAAGAAGCGGGCGGCAAGGAGGGATCGCAACTTCAAGCCCTGAGAAAGCTGCCGGCTACCCAGACTGCTGAGATTGAAAACCGCCTGGTTGCTACGCAGTTCAAGGGCTACGACCCGAACGCAGCGATCGTGGACGGATGGGTCCTTCCCCAGTCGCCGGCAAAGGCCTTTGCGTCAGGAAAGATCGAGCCGGTCGATTTACTTGTTGGCTTGAATGCTCGAGAGTTCGCCGCCTTTCGAGTAGGCGCCGCGGCGGCGACAAAGAAGCTGCCTCCAAATGCCCCGCAGCCTGGCTTCAGCGAAAAATTCAAACAATTTGCGGATGTGGCGCGCCCTCTTTATGGCAACTGGACAGACCTTGCGGTTGCGACGTACACAGTTCGAATTCTTCTTCACGGGAGCCCCGCCATCGATCAGGCGAGCAACGATATCCTGGTCGCATGTCCCGTCGGAGCGGAGGCTGCACTCGCAACGAGCGCCGGGCAGCGCGCCTTCGTCTACAGATTTGATCGTTCGGTTCCAGGAAAGGGGGAGTCTGAGCTCGGAGCTTTCCACTCGCTGGAACTTCCTTACGTCTTCGGCACCTTTCAGACTCGCGCGTTCGGTTGGCTGCGATTCACTTCGACGGACCACAAGCTCTCGCAAATCATCGAAACTTACTGGACGAACTTTGCCAAATTCGGAGATCCGAACGGGCAAGGTCTTCCACCCTGGACTCCCTGGAATGCGGGTCAAGAGCCTTATCTTGTTTTCAGCGAGAATGGTGAGGCTGTCCCGCAGCAGAGCTTCTCCCCGATCTACTGCCATCTCTCGCCGGATCGTTTGAAGCAACAGCTCGGAAACTTCTGACCATAACCACCGAATTATGTTTTGACATATACGCGGGCGAGAACTGCGTTCGTAGCGCGGGCATCTTGCCCGCTGTCGCGGGAGCGTCCCGCTCCCGCCGCCGCGCGGGCAAGATGCCCGCGCCACGGAAACAGTCCGCCTCGATATTTTGTATGCTTCAACGAGGCGGCATGGTATACGTTGTCGGCGAATTAAGATTATGATGACGGCGGCTTCAGCACATTCAGGGTCGGCGCAGGGCGAGGTGGGGGAATATGGCCACAAACAACGTCCAATCATTGGCTTCCGAAGGGCGGCTAACGTCGCTCGATTTCTTCCGTGGAGTCACGATGTTCATGCTTATCGGGGAAGCCACGGGCCTTTATGAGTTGCTCAGGGATCCGGCATTACATGGCACACTGCTGAGCGCCATCGGCTGGCAGTTGGATCACCACCCTTGGAATGGCCTTCGCTGCTGGGACCTGGTTCAGCCTTTCTTTATGTTTATTGTCGGCGTGGCCATGCCTTTTTCGATTGGCAAGCGCTGGCAACGGGGAGACAGTTGGAGCAAGACCTTCCGCCACGTTCTCCAGCGATCGGCTCTGCTCCTGCTCTTTGGCTGGGGGCTGTACTGCATTGGCCCAGGGCACCTGACGTTTGAGCTTTGGAACGTGCTGGCGCAACTCTCCTTCACCTATCTGGTCGCGTTCCTGATGATGCGCAAGTCGACCGGTGTCCAGCTCGGTTTCACCTTCATGCTGCTCATCGTAACAGAATTGCTTTACCGGTTGTGGCCGGTTGCCGGCTTCAACCAGCCCTTCGTGCCGGATCACGGATTCGGGGCCTGGGTGGATCTGGCGATCATGCACAAGCTCTCCGATGGGCACTGGGTGGCGTTCAACGCGGTGCCGACCACGGCTCACACCATGTGGGGAGTGCTCGCGGGCCAAGTCCTGCAAAGCAGTCGAACCTCCATGCAGAAGATTCGAATTCTGGCCATCGCCGGAGCCATTGGCGTGGTGACCGGCTATGCTTTAAATCCTGTCACGCCCATCATCAAACGCATTTGCACCAGCTCGTTTGTGATCGTGAGCGGGGGTTGGGCATTGCTGGCGTTGGCGTTTTGCTATTGGCTGATCGATGTCAAAGGTTATAAGAAGTGGAGCACCTTCTTCAACATCGTGGGAATGAACTCAATTTTCATTTACCTATTCGCGAATACAGGCGGGCCGGGTTGGCTCCACAGGATCGCCCAACCCTTCACCATGGGACTCTTCGGTTGGGGAGGGCAACTCGCAGCGGAGATTGTTACCAGCCTCGTCGTATGGGGAATGCTCTGGTATCTCTGCTTTTGGCTGTATCGGAACCGAATCTTCATCAGGATCTGAGCAGCTCCTAAAACCGAGTACTCGCCTCAGCCTCGAACGGCGTCACGTCGTAGCGGCGGGTTTATCCCGCCATCGTAGGTGGCGGCAACCGCCGCCACCTGGCGAGGTAAACTCGCCGCTACGTCTGCCTGCCGCTTCTTGTGAAGCCCGAGTGAGGGTGGTAGCATAGCGATGAAGGGCTTGAATACAGGATTACAAATCTCAATGAGGGCGCTTCCATCATGGAAGAATCTCCGCTAAGAGTCATCAACAAGAGTCAGATTTCGGAAGCTCGCGGCCCGAGCCGCCGCCAACTGATGCAACGGTTGTTCGGCGCGACCGGAACGGCGTTGGCATTGCCCGGATTATCCGCGGCACATCCCGTCGCAAGCCTCCTCATGAGCGACTCCGCGGTGGCGACCGCACAGGCCAGGGCGGCTGATCCTGATTGGGAGCCTATCTTTTTTGATCCCCATCAGAATGAGACGCTGATCGTCCTGGCGGAGCTAATCGTCCCTAATTCGACCCAGGCACAAGTGAACCGGTTCATCGATACGTTGATTTCGGTAGACAAACAGGAAAACCAGAAAAAGTTCCTGGCCGCGTTGGGCGAATTTGATCATGAAGCGATCGCACGCTACGACCATCCCTTCAAAGCTCTTTCCGAAGAGCAACAAAACGCCATTCTGGTCAAAGCCTCCACGGCTGAGGCCTCCCAGCCCGGACAGGGCGTTCGTCGAAGGCGCCGGCCCGCAGTTCCCAAGCCAGGCATGGCTGAACCTGTGCTCACCCTGCGGGATCATTTCGAAAACATCAAAGGGTGGGTTAGTGGAGCATTTTACTCTTCCGAATTCGGGATGAAGGAACTGGGCTGGACCGGGCAGGTTGCCTGGGAAAGTCTTCCCGGCTGTGAGCATCCCGACGGCCATCTGTAGCTGCCCGTCCGCTCGAATCCCTCGCTTTGATTTCTTCAATCAACGCCGTTGTCACGCGGATCGGTCAAGCCATAAGTTGGTAATTCGTATCGCGGACCTGTTATCTAGGTCCGCGGGCTTCCCTTGCCCAAGAAAACGAGCCGCAGACCTAAAGGACAGGTCGCGCTACGGTTGCATCGTGTTGGTCCGTCGATTAGGTTTGACTCATGGCAGGAGGGGAGTTATCGTCTCCACCGGTCGAGTCATGGGCAGCCGTAAAGAAAGCCTGCAAAAGGAGAGTCCACAATGAACATCTTCGGGAAGAGCTTATCCGATTACGTGAGATTCGAAAAAGTATTCCTGATTCTGGTCCTGGTTGTGGGTGTGGCCAGGCTCACCCTTTCATTACTCGGCGTGCCCAACTCGACGGCGAAGTTCCTCAGCCTAACCGTCATGTTCCTGCTGGGGATGCTCTATTACTCGGTGAGGGTGCACACGAGCGGCTTTGGAAGCTACAAACAACTGCTGCCCGTGTTGGCGCTACAGGTGATCGTCGGCAATTGCATTGTAGTCGCGGGGATCGTGATTGCGATTCTGACCAATAAGGACAATATCTTCAGCGCTCCCGAATACTCGCCCGGCAAAGCCGATGGCAAAACCTGGGGTCACGCCGGTGCCCACGTGGTCGCCATGATCATTCTTCCGCTGATCCTCTGGGCGATCGGCTCGCTGATCATGCTCGTCACCAAGAAGATAACCGGTGACCGGGGACAGGGCGCCGAAGCGGCCAATGGCTAGCGCGTCGATCACCACCGGTAGCTTCCAATGACCGTCCCTCAGTCCTCGCGCAGCAGTGTGGCAGGATCAATCGACAGCGCCCGCCGCGCGGGAACCCACGTGGCCAGCAGCCCAAGCAACGCCATCGCTAGAACAACACCCGCCAAAACCAGCGGATCTCGGGGTGTTGCCTGATACACGATAAAAGCCAGCACCCGCGACGCCAGAATTCCCAGGAGCAAGCCTGCTGCTGAACCTATCGCGAGCAATTTGAAAGCGCGGCCCAACGCCGCCTGCAAAACTTCCTTGCGTTGCGCGCCGAGGGCGATGCGAATTCCCAGCTCGCGCTTGCGCTTACTCACCGAGTAGGCAGCCATCCCGAAAATGCCCGTAATAGAGAGCATCGCTCCCATCGCGCCCAGCACTCCCAGCGTCATCGTCGCCATACGC
>Ga0181520_10007141_pt1 | contig 16612 bp, 16 predicted proteins | sample PEATcosm2014_Bin_29_FD_132451 | JGI IMG/M metagenome (GOLD analysis project Ga0181520, IMG submission 132451) | Peatland microbial communities from MTU Mesocosm Facility, Houghton, MI, USA - PEATcosm2014_Bin02_30_metaG | ecosystem: Environmental > Terrestrial > Soil > Wetlands > Peat | place... | reverse complement strand
GGGCTGTGCGTTGTAAGCGCTGGCAAAAGTGGCAACGGCCCACAGGCCGAAAACGATAAGAGCAACGGCGTTACGAAGTTGGCGCGGCATACGGAATTAGTGTAGACCCGCGAAGGTGAATGGGGTGTGAAAGTGCGAGCGGCAGCCCAGCGAAGGCGCGGCGATCCCGCTATCCAATGACCAGCAGCCCGGGAAGTGCGGTCTGAACCGAAAGAAGTCGTGGTGATGGTGCCAAGCAAGTGCGCGAGATCATTTACAACGGCGCGAGCTCTTGTCAGCACGGTTTCATGGTAATGTTCCCCTGACAGGGACAAGGAGACGTGTCCATGCAATCAACAGCGAAAGCCAAGAAAGCCTTATTGTGTCATTCTGCACTCTGTTGTGTGGCTGTCATAGCGCTACTTAGTTTTGCGGCCGCTACTGAAAACGGTGCGACTGTGTTTCCCGTTGGTGTTGAGACCGTCATGACAGGCGTGCTACCGCATCCCCGAAAAACCATGTTTTACGAGTACACCTGCTTTTATGAGGCGAATGAAATTGACGGCTCAAAGGGCCAGAAAGAGCCAGGCGAATTCAAACTCCGTGTGTTTGCCACCGCACTGAAACTGAGCCATACATGGGACTTCAAAGTGTTCGGTGGCAACTTCAACACCTACATTGCGGTTCCAGTGATTTATCAAGAGCTCCATGTGCCGCCTGGAAAGCACACAAAGTACACCATCGGCAACATCGACATCGTTCCGTTTGGCGTGAACTACCACAAAGGGATTGCGCATTGGTACTACGAAGCGAATGTATTCATGCCGGGTGTAGGTTACTCGAAAACTGATTTCCTGAATGTGGGGCAGCATAATCTGGCCATCGCTCCAGTTTTTGGCTTCACGTTGTTACCGAATGAAGGCAAGAACGAAATCAGTTCGCGAATCACTTACATTCTAAATGGCTATGACAAAGACACTCACTACCACAGCGGCAATGAGTTTTTCAGTGAGTTCAACGTTGACCAAATGATTGCGAAGAAGATCGCGCTTGGCATCAATGGCGCTTTCTATCAGCAGACGACCGATGATCGCAAGCTGGGGGCGATTATGGGTGACGGCTTCCGCGGCCGCGATCTACAGATTGGACCGCAGGTTCGCTTTAATCTCCCGCACGGCGGCTTTGCCTTTAAGTACTACCGCGACACCCTTGTACAGAACAAGCCTCGCGGCAACGCATTCTGGTTCCAGATCGCAGTCCCGTTCGCCGCACTCAGCAAGCACTAGCGGGCCCGGGGAATTGATTCGAACGTGTGGCCGTTTTCCAGGCTTGAGGCGGCGCAGACCAGCGCCCATGCCGTGGCGAGTGTGGCAATTGCCTCGACGACGGTACGCATGCCAGCCATGGCCGGAGCCTTGCAAAACCGCTCAGGAGCAGTACAATTTGGGCGATTCAATGCTGGCACAGGAGCTTCCTGTATTCACAAAGGAGAGGGCCATGGAAACAAGCACTAGATATGACCATACGTCAGCCACGGCACGCGTGACCTTGAGAGACGGCACTGAGTTGTCTTACATCGACCGTGGGAGCGGCGACGTAGTTGTCATGATTCCGGGCTGGTCGCAGTCCGCAGCGCAGTTTAAACACCAAATAGGCGCGCTCAGCGCGGATCATCGGGTGATCGCGGTCGACATGCGCGGTCACGGTGAATCTTCCAAGCCTAAGCATGGCTACAGAGTCTCACGACTCGCAACCGATGTTCACGAATTTCTTGCCGCCTTAGATTTGCGTGACGTGACCATCCTCGGCCATTCGATGGGCTGCTCGATCATTTGGGCGTACATCGACCAGTTCGATACAGAACGCCTATCCCGCCTGGTGCTGGTTGATGAAGCGCCGATGTGTACGGGAATGCCTGGGTGGTCGGACCAGGATCGGCTCACCTACGGCTGCATGTTCCCGAACGCGACTGAACTTGAGAGCTTCGTCTCGGCCATTGCCGGAACGCTGACGGCCAAAGGCGTCAAGAACCTCATCCGTGGCATGTTCACCGCATCCATTTCCGAGGCGGAACTCGACTGGGTCGCCGAGCGCAACGTAATGCTCCCGCGCGAGGCCGCGGCTGAACTGTTCTATAACCACTGCCTCACCGATTGGCGCGATGTCGTACAGTCGATTACTTTGCCAACGCTGGTTGTCGGGGCTGAGGCGAGCGTCTTCTCCGCACCTAGCCAACGCTGGATTGCCGCGCAGAACCCCAATGCAACGGTCGAGATATTCGAGGCCTCGCAAGGCGGCTCGCACTTTATGTTCATTGAGAATCCAGAACGGTTCAATCGGGCGGTTGGCGCGTTCCTGGCGAGCAAGAGTAAGGTGGCAGGGGCCATGTGAGCGGCGGGGAGTCATGTTGAGTCTTGCAGGCTGTTCTTAAGATAGAGAGATTGTTGTTGCACTGACCCCTAGAAGGTGGCACGCATGTCGGCCAGTGATCATTCCCATATAGAGCCTCTGGTGACCGGAACGATCGCCTTCTTCGTAAGAGTAAGTGATAACTGCCTAAATAGAAGGGGGATACTTTATGGCGAAGGGCAAGCGAATTGTTCGACCTGAAGAAGTTGAAACCCAGATGTTTAGTTGGGGAAACTTGAAATGGCTGAGTGAACCCAGGGTAACCGATGCCGTCAGATTCAGTGCAGGGGTAGTGATCTTAGAGACGGGGAAGGGACATGCGTCCCACAATCATCCCGGTGTCGAAGAGATTCTGTATTGCATTTCCGGGGAAGGAGAACAATCCGTCGAAGGTGAGAAACGGGCACTTGTTCCCGGTATGCTGGTGCATATCCCGCCCGGAGTTCAGCATGAAACCTATAACACGGGGTGGGAAGCGTTAAAGCTTCTAGCCGTCTATAGCCCTCCGGGACCGGAGACCCAGTTTGCCACTTTCCCAGATTGCACGGTGTTGCCTCCTGGGAAATTACCCGAAAGGTAGCCTACTCTGCCTCGCCTGAAACGAAGCAGAGTCCTGACCGGAGAATGTAGCCGCACACAGGGCCGAAGATGCATGAGAGCAAAATAGAGGGCTCATGCATCTTCGGCGTGTTTTTTTCCCCAACCGCTGCCTTTTCCCCAAAACCCTGCTCTTCGCTCCGTTCAGCTTTGCTCCTCGCCTTCGATCCGCCGTTCTTGATATCCTGTGTTCTTATGCTTGATCTTGGCTTTGTACGCGAACATTTATCTGTGGTGGAAGAGAAGCTGCGCAGCCGTGGCGCGAACCCCGAACAACTGCTGGGCACCTTCCGCGAAATTGACACGCGGCGGCGCGCGCTGACCCATGAACTGGAAACGGCGCTCGCCCGCCGGAACGAGTTGAGCAAGAAGATCGGTCCGCTGATGGGCGCGGAAAAGAAAGGCTCGATCACCGCGGAGCAGAGAGCGGAGCTGGAAGGGCTGAGCGCTGAGGTGCTCAAGCTGAAGGAGGGCATTCCGGCCCTGGAAGAGCAGGCCAAGGCCGCCGACAAAGAGCTCTACGACATTCTGGCTACGGTTCCAAACCTGCCGCATGACTCGGTTCCGGTAGGGCGGGACGAGACGGCCAACGTCGAGGTGAAGCGTTGGGGCACGCAGCCAAAGTTCGACTTCACTCCCAAGCCGCACTGGGAGCTGGGCGAGCAGCTGGGCATTCTCGACCTGGAGCGGGCGAGCAAGATCACAGGCGCGCGCTTTGCCCTGTACTGGGATCTGGGCGCAAAGCTGGAGCGAGCGCTGATGAACTTTATGCTCGACCTGCACACGCGCGAGCACGGCTATACGGAGGTTCTGCCGCCCTACCTGGTGAACGCCGATTCAATGTACGGCACCGGCCAGCTTCCCAAGTTCGAGGAGGATCTGTTTAAGGTTCCTCACAACGATCGCACGCTGTACCTGATTCCCACGGCCGAAGTTCCCGTGACCAACATCTACCGTAATGAGACGTTGGAAGCTTCACGGCTGCCGATTTCCCTGACGGCCTACACTCCGTGCTGGCGCAGCGAGGCCGGATCGTATGGCAAGGACGTGCGCGGCATCATTCGCCAGCATCAATTCCAGAAGGTGGAACTGGTGAAGTTCACCAAACCGGAGGAGAGCTACGCAGAACACGAGAAGCTGACGCGCGCGGCGGAAGAGGTGCTGGAGCGGCTCGGGCTGCATTATCGGCGCATGCTGCTTTGCACCGGCGACATGGGTTTCAGCGCAGCCAAGACGTATGATCTGGAGGTCTGGCTGCCGGGACAGGGATTGTTCCGCGAGATCTCCTCGTGCTCCAACTTTGAGAGTTTCCAGGCGCGGCGGGCCAACATCCGCTACAAGGTAGAAGGCAAAAAGGGTACGGAACTGGTTCACACGCTGAACGGTTCGGGGCTGGCAGTGGGCCGCACCTGGGTGGCGATTGTGGAGAACTATCAGCAGCGTGACGGCAGCGTGGTGATTCCCGAGGTGCTGCGGCCCTATCTGGGAGCGGATCGCATTGAAGCGCGCAAGATGTAGTTTGCATCGCCGGTTGGAGTCTTCTCGCGTTCCGCCTGTTCGTAGAAGCGGCGGCGAAGACGGGGTGCCTGCAACAAAGTGCAATAGACTGGATGGACGATGAGAAAAGTGTGGGAGACAATCAAGGGCTACATCTGGTGGACGCATCAGCGTGGATCGTTTCACTACGATGTGATGGTCACGTTGATTCTGTTATTCATTTTCGCGACCCCATACTTCATCAACTACAAAGACAAGCCGGCGGAGCGGCTGCCGCGTCCCAAGAGCGTACTGGTGATGCCAGACGGAGATAACGGACTGATCTTCCGGGTGGATGAGCGCGACGTGAAGGGCAGCACGGTGGAGGAGAAGCAGGCCGATCTGCAGCGCGTCATCGAGCCCATCAGCGGCTACGTCAAAATCAAGCACTGGGCCCCGGAGCAGGACACCAAGGGCAACGTGGTGGGATATCGCGTATGGGTGCAGCGCTAAGAGCCGGGCTGATCGGCGGGATCGGGAAGAGGATGCGAATGAAGAAATGGATGCTGGCGGTTTCCATGACGGCCCTGTTGGCGGCCTCGGCGTTTGGACAGAGCAAGGAAAGCGTGCTGGCTTTGATGGACAAGGCCAGCGCAAAGTTCAAATCGGTGCAGACGGATTTCGAGTGGGACCAGTATCAGGCGGTCGTCAATGAACACGATATCCAGCGGGGCGTAATGTACTTCAAACGCGCCGGTTCCAACGTGGACGTGGCCGCGGACATCGACGGGCTACTCCCGGACCGTCACAAGAAGCTGGTGTTTTTGGGCGGAGATTTGAAGATTTATTCCTTCAAAACTGGCCAGACGACAAGCCAGGACACAAGCAAGAACCGGGAGGAGATTGAGAGCTTCCTGGCCTTGGGTTTTGGCGGCAGCAGCAGGGATCTGGTAAAGAACTTCGAAATCAGCTACGCCGGAATGGAACCGGTGTCCGGGAAGGCGACCTACAAGCTCGAACTGACGCCGACCTCGAACAGAGTGAAAAGTATGTTCAACCATATCACGCTCTGGATCGATCCGCAGACGGGCATGAGCATGCAGCAGAAAGCGCTTGAGGGTCTGACCGACTATCGTCTGGCCAAGTACACAAAAATCCTGATCAATCAAAGACTGCCGGAGAATGCGTTTAAGCTGAAAGCAAAGTAGCTTGATGACTCAGCAAAATACCTGACTTGCGGGCGGTTTTGCCTTAGTTCTGCAACCGGAGAGAGCACGCTGGCGTCCTAACCATCAGGGGAACTCATGGCCAAATCGAAAGTAGTGATCATTCCGGCGCGGCCAGACCCAAGCGGACGCGACCGGATACGCACGGACGATCCGCGATACATGGACGGTCAGCGCGTGCTGATCGAGGCCATGAAGTATCTTCTGCAGAGTGATCGTTACGGCAACCGAGAGGCCGCCGAACTACTGAGCGAACACGTACGCACGAAGTTCCGCATGAGCGACTCACCATTCCGCAACGCCGACGCCGAAGGCGTGTAGCCGTACAGAGAGATTTCAGGGCTGGACTTCAAACCCCGGCCCGTTTGCGCCTGCGCGCCGGCCGATCCACCAAGCCAGAAATACGGCAGCAAGTACGAGCACGAAAGGGAAGCACTCCAGGGTGTAGCGATCCTCGGATGCGCCGGTGGTGGCGAGGAACAACGAGCGCACGATGGGATAGGTGAGGAGTAGCGAGAGGTGGCGGATGCGGCGTCGCAGCCGCCATGCTGCGGCAATGGCTGCGGCGACATAGGCCAAGTTGAGCACTCCGAGCGCGATGTCGCACCAGGCGTCGTGCGGATCCGCGGCAATCTCCCAGAAGTGCGTGTCGAGCGGCATCATCTCACTGCGTGGCCGGAACCACATATCCAGCGTGCGGGCGATGGGCAGCAGCAGGTAGTAGCGGACGGGATGGAGGCGAATATTCTCGTCGGCCAAGGCCGCAAACTGGCGGTCGAGCTCCGGCGTCATCAGGTGATTCACGTTATAGCGGTCGATCAGCGAGTGCACGAGCAAGCGTTGGGTCTGCGAAGTGTAGGCGCGGTCGGGAATGTCGCCCACGTCGATCGGGTACCCGGAAACCTGGAAGCCGACGTCTTCCACGCTGGCATAGTCGATGAGCCAGGTTTTGAACCAGCGCTCCCAGCCGCTGGGCAGGTACTCACCAGGATCGCTGGCGTGGGTGGTGACCAACGGCTGAAAGACATGAAAGACACGCCAGTTGCGAATCGTCCACGGCAGGAGCGGGGAGAGTGAGACGGCGCCAAGCAGCAGGGTTGCGGTAATCAGCTCGCGCCTCCGGGCAGGCTCGCGAAAGCTGCGCTGCAGAACGGGCAGTCCGATGCATCCGAGGATCAGTCCGCCATCCGGGCGCAGCAGAATGGCTCCCGCACATGCGACGCCGCAGAGCGCCCACCAGCGCCGGTGGCGATGATTCAGAGCAGCGATCGCACAGTCGATGGCTGCGGCGATGAAGAAGATCTCCAGGCATTCGGTGAGTGGGGTGGCGACGTAGCTGATGAGAAACGGGCAGAAGGCGGCCAACAGGAAGGCGGATCGGGCGGCGCGGGCGGAGAAGACACGGCGCGCAATATCTGCTAACAGAAAGCAGGTCAGCACGTCAAAAAAAAGCTGAAACAGCATGGCGCCGGAGTAGTGGTCTTCCCCGGCAATCAGAAAGGTGAAGGCGAGAAAATATGGATATCCGGGCAGCCGGATTAGTGTCGGCTCCCATCCGGCAGTCTTCTCCATGCCGAACATGTGGTGGTGGATGAGGCCCTTGGCGATCTCGCCATAGACAAGGGTATCGCCGGCGATGACCGGCAGTTTGAATACGAAGTACAGGCGAAGCAGGACCGCGGCTACGGTCGTGATCAGGGACCACCAGCGATGCCTATGAACTAAGGTGAGCACGACCGAATATAACAGAAGGCGGCCGGGCTGGGGGAGTGCCGGATACGAGCTCGGCCGTTGTTCGAGGCTTGATTGACGGAGCGGTGTGTGCACCATAGGATAAGAGTTACGGCAAATAATTAATGTCCAAGCCCATTTTTTTTGATCCTGATAGCCGGCGCTGGAAGCGAATCCGCAAGACGATCGATGTCGCGGTGGTGGTGCTGAGCTTACTTATCGTTTTTTTTGCGATCACCGTGGTGCGCAAGACGAACATTCCACAGGTACTGCTGGCCGGCCAGAAGAAGAGCTACCGGGCGCTGAAGCAGAATGAGCGCAAGAAACTGCCGCGCAAGAGCAGCCATCGCAAAACGCTGGTTCCGGCCTCGCAGGTGGTATTGAACTCCGGAGAAGGAATTCGCGGCGCATTCTATGTGACGTGGGACGCGGCCAGCTATAGCTCGCTGCGCGAGTATATTCATCAGATTGATTTTGTGTTTCCCGAGTGGTTGCACGTGCTGGGAGCCGACGGACGCCTACAGGCGGTCAAAGAGAACAACACGCTCTACAACGTGATCGATAACGGCCACGTCGCCAATATCGATCCGAAGCTGATGCCGCTGATCAAGAGTGCGAACGCGCAGGTGGACGTGCTTCCGCTGGTCAACAACTTTGACCCCATCTCGAATGAGTGGCGCACGGACATTGCGCAGATGCTGAGTTCGAAGAATGGGCGCGAGCGGTTCCGCCAGGAGATGGGAACCTTTCTGGCCAGCGATAACTACAAAGGTCTGACACTGGACATCGAGGGCTTTGCCGAAGAGGCGCAGCCTGGTTATCGCGCGCTGATTACCGAGCTTGCCTCAGACCTGCATCAGCGCAATCAGAAGCTCTACCTCAGTGTACCTGCCGCCAACCCTGATTTTGATTACGCGTTCATGTCGAAGCTGGCCGACGGGCTGATCCTGATGAACTACGACCAGCACTATCCGGGCGGTGCGCCGGGCGCGATTGCCGCGCAGGACTGGTTCACGCAGAACCTAACCAAGGCGCTGAAGGTGATTCCGCGGGAGAAGATCATCTGCGCCATCGGTAACTACGGATACGACTGGACCACGGCCAAGAAAGGCAATCCAGGGATGGCCGGGGTTCACAACGTGAGCGTGCAGGAGGCGTGGCTGGAAGCGCGCGACTCCGAATCCGATATCGACTTTGACTCGGACATGTTGAATCCGCACTTCACGTATCTGGACGAAGCCAACAACCGTCACGATGTGTGGTACTTGGATGGGGTTACGGCGCTGAACCAGATGCGCGCGGCACGCGAGCTCGGCATCTCAACCTTTGCGTTGTGGCGGCTGGGCTCAGAGGACCGCGCGCTATGGAAGATATGGGATGCGCCCAGGGAAGCGGATGCTCCTTCCAAGTTGAACGTGGTGGATCCAGGCCAGGATGTCGACATTGAGGGTGACGGAGACATTCTGCGCATTGAGAGCAAGCCTTCTCCCGGCACCCGCGACATCACGGTAGACGCCAACGGGCTGGTGACCGACGAGATCTTCCGCGAGCTGCCAAGTCCCTACCGGATCGACGCTTACGGTGCGCCCGGCAAGCGCGTGGTCCTCAGCTTTGATGACGGACCCGATCCGGAGTGGACGCCAAAGATTCTCGACATTTTGAAGCAGTACAACGTGAAGGCCACGTTCTTCACCATTGGGCTGGAGGCCGAGAAATATCCCGGACTGCTGAAGCGCATTTACCGGGAAGGCCACGAGATTGGGAACCACACCTTCACCCATCCCGACATCAGCAACATCAACGAGCACCTCGCGCGGGTTGAGCTGAACCTCACCGAGCGCTTGCTGGCAGCCAAACTTGGGATTAAGCCAGTACTCTTCCGTCCGCCCTACTCCATTGATCAGGAGCCGGATACCGCCGACGAAGTTCGTCCGCTGGAACTGACGCAGAGCATGGGCTATATCACGGTGGGCGACAAGATCGATCCCGACGACTGGCGCGAAGATCCGCGTCCATCGCCGGAGGCAACCACACAGTCGGTCATGGACCAACTGGGACGCGGGTCGGTCATCCTGCTGCACGATGGCGGCGGCAATCGCGTGAATACCGTGAAGGCGCTGCCAATGATCATCGAAGGGCTACGCGCCCGCGGCTACCAGATCGTCTCGGTTCACGAGTTGCTGGGCAAGAGCTACGCCGACGTGATGCCGCCGATATCGCGCAACGAGCGGCTCTGGGCAATCGTGGATTCGGCGGGCTTTCTGATCTTCGGTGCGGTAAACAGCTTCATCGTTTTCGTCTTTTTCGTCGGGGACGTTCTGATGAGCGGCCGCCTGGTGTGCGTGGGCGCGGCGGCGATCTTTGACCGCCTGCGGCGGCACACTACGGAAATGGCTACCGGCACTTCCGACTTCCATCCGGCGGTTGCGGTGCTGATACCAGCCTACAACGAGGAGAAGGTCATCAACCGCACGATTCGCAGCGTGCTCGATTCCACGTATCCGAACCTGCATGTCGTGGTGATCGATGACGGCTCCAAGGACCGCACCTACGAGGTGGCACGCGAGCAATTTGCCGGGGACATTGCGAGCGGCCGCGTAACCGTGCTGCGCCAGGAGAACGGCGGCAAGGCCAAGGCGCTGAATTATGGATTGCAGTTCGTCAACGAGGACATCTATATCGGTATCGATGCCGATACGCTTATTGCCAACGACGCCATCGCATACCTGGTTCCGCACTTCCGCGATGTGCGAGTGGGCGCCATGGCGGGCAACGCCAAGGTAGGCAATCGCGTGAACCTGTGGACGCGATGGCAGGCGCTGGAGTACATCACCAGCCAGAACTTTGACCGCCGCGCCCTGAATACTTTCAGCGCGGTGTGCGTGGTGCCCGGCGCAATCGGCGCCTGGCGCACCGAGGCGGTGCGCGCGGCCGGCGGTTATAAAACCGATACCGTGGCCGAAGACGCCGACCTCACGATGGCACTGCTGCAGAACGGGTATAAGGTGGAGTACGAAGACCGCTCGCTGGCCTATACCGAGGCTCCTTCCACGGCGAATAGCCTGATGCGGCAACGCTTCCGCTGGTCGTTCGGAATTCTGCAGGCGGTGTGGAAACATCGCTCGGCATTTGCCCGCAAAGGTGCGCTGGGTTACATCGCGCTGCCGAATATCGTGATCTTCCAGATTTTGCTGCCGCTGGTGTCTCCGTTCATTGACATCATGTTTGTGGTGGGATCGCTAAAGTACCTGATCTGGGACAAGCACTTCCATCCGGAGACAGCCGATCCCGCGAGTTTCCAGCAACTGGTGCTGTTCTTCCTGATGTTCCTGGTCATCGACTTCATCGCCTCCACGATTGCTTTCTCGCTGGAGCGCCGTCATGGGCGCGACCGCCGCGACTGGTGGCTGCTGGGACACGTGTGGCTGCAACGCTTCGCCTACCGCCAGTTGTTTTCCATCGTGCTGATAAAGACGCTGCGGCGAGCGATCGATGGCCGGCATTTCTCCTGGGACAAGCTGGAGCGGACGGCGACCGTTACGGAGCCTGAACGGCGAATTGTGGACAGCAAGCCGTAGTCCGTGGCCGCGAGCTTGCGTCTGCGGAGATACGGGCGGTCCACTACTTGCGTTCGGCTTCATTGCGGTGCGAATCTTACAGTATCGTGTCTCGGTCAACGCAATGCCTGTGACGGACGGTTCCGGGAAAGTGCTTACGGCCTCGGCCGCCAAGCTGCGCCTGCTCAAAAGCCTGAAGTGCACCACGAAGTTTGAAAAGGCGGCCTGGGAGAGCGGGGCGCGTCTGGTGGCAGGGGTCGATGAGGTGGGTCGCGGCAGCCTGTTTGGCTGCGTGGTGGCCGGAGCCTGTATTCTCGATCCCGCTGACCGCATTCGCGGACTGCGGGACTCCAAGCTGTTGCCAGAGGAGGAGCGCGAAAAACTGGCATTGCGCATTCGCCAGCGCGCCCTCGGCTGGGCCGTTGCCGAAGTGGACGTGGGACGAATCGACCAGATGAACATTTACCACGCCAGCCTGCTGGCGATGAGGCTGGCGGTCGAGCGCCTCCAACCGCGACCGGATTTTCTGCTGGTGGATGCGGTCGTGGTGGACTTTGACTGCGCACAGAAGAAGATTATCCACGGCGATGCGCTGTCGGCTTCGATTGCGGCGGCATCCATCCTGGCAAAGGTGCACCGCGACGCGATTGTGCGGGCCTGGGATCCGGTTTATCCGCAGTACGGTCTGGCGAGCAACAAGGGATACTCGACGCCGCAACACAAGCTGGCGCTGCGGGAGCATGGCCCCACGCCAATGCATCGCCAGAGCTACGCTCCGGTGGCCGAGGCGAGCGAAGAACTGCAGGAAAATTTTGAGTTTGTGAACGAGGAAAGCGAATGTTAAAGCTGCTCTGCGTGACGGCGCATCCCGACGACGAATCAGGATGCTTCGGTGGAGTTCTTTCCAAGTATTCTGAAGCGGGCGTTGAGTGCTCGGTGATCTGCTTGACTCCCGGAGAGCGTGCCGCCAACCGTGGCGGCACGGCCAATGATGAAGCACTGAAGGAGCTGCGGCGAGCGGAATTTGCGGTCGCGTGCCGCCACCTCGGAGTGACTCATAGCGAGGTGCTGGATTACGCCGACGGGGCACTGGATCGCGCGAACTTCTACGAAGTGACCGGCAAATTGGTACACTCCATCCGCACCCTGCGTCCACACGTGATTCTCAGCTTTGGTGCCGAGGGCTTCGTAACGGCACATCCCGACCACGGCATGACGGGGCTGTTTGCGTCTGCGGCGTTCCAGTGGGCCGCGCGCAAAACCAGCTACGCCGACCAACTGCAACAGGGCTTGACGCCCTGGCAGGCAAAGAAACTTTATTACGTAACGACGCTATTTTCGTTGCCGGAGCGTCCAATAGTATCGCTCGCCCCGGTTACGGCGCGGATTTCTGTTTCTCCATATATCAATCGCAAGAACGAAGCTTTTGCCCGCCACCGTTCGCAGGCTCCACTGCAGCCGATCTTTGAGCACGCCCAGCAGCAGGTAGGAGTCCATGAACTGTTTCATCTGGTTGCGACTGCCGAAGTAACGGCCATGACGATGGAACATGACTTGTTCGAGGGGATTCGGGAGTTGTAACGGAAGAGTGCAGATGTAGACGTTCTGGCTACTCCCAGGTTATCGCCAAAGGCAGGCTCGCACCTGGGGCACCCGGGTGCCCTGGCATTGCCTGGATAAAAAACGCTTCTGCCCGAGAACCGAACGAGCTGCTCCCAATTGGGATAGTGAGTGCCTTGGCCTGTAGTATTCAACAATCGTGGAACTCAGGCGTGATTCGGCGTAGAGTGCAGCTACAACTGTGTTCAGAAGACGATGGAATGGTTTGGCAAACTTGTCTCGGATGAAGGCTTTTCGCTGGCATATGTCAACAAAAGCATCACGTATACCGATCAGTGTGGTTCATTTCAGTTTGGATTTGAAGACGGACTCTTGTTTCCAAACGCAGTGCAGATTGCCGGAACGCCTGTATCCCTTCAGCCAAACGAACTTCAAGAAATGCTGGATCGTATCGCACGAGGAATTGAGTCGGAGGGCCATTCTGTCCAAGTTGTGCAGGGTTAGTTGATGCAAAATCGCCAAGGCACTCACTATCTGGTGGCTCAGGCTCGTTGGCGCGAGATCATTGGCAGAAGCGACCTTGCCGCAACACAGGTTATTTGGGATGCGTAGGGGTCTTTCGCTTCGCTCAAGATGACACTTCAATTCAAAGGCGCGGTAGTTGGCGCAAAATCGCAAGGCACTCACTATCTTCACGTTCTACTAACTAGGAACTCACTGTGCCGGTCCAATGCAAAACGCCCTGCTGGGATGCAGGGCGTTTTAGGGGAACCCATTGCCACCGCTACATGCCCGGCATTTTCATTCCGGAGAGGCGCTTGGCAAAGCTCGGTTTCGACATCGATTTGAACATCTTGCGCATTTGCGCGTACTGGCGCAGCAGATTGTTCACCTCGGGCACGCTGGTGCCGGAGCCGCGTGCAATACGCTTGCGGCGTGATCCATTGATCGCCTCATGGTGGTCGCGCTCGTACGGGGTCATCGAGTTGATGATCGCCTCCACCCGCGTCAGTTGCTTCTCGTCCACCTTGTTGCTGGACTGGTGCATCTGCGCGAACGGTCCAATCTTGGGCAACATTCCGATGATTGATTGCAACGAGCCAATTTTCTTTATCTGCCGCAATTGATCGCGGAAATCTTCGAGAGAGAAACCGTCGCCGCTAAGCGCCTTCTTGGCAAACTCTTCAGACTTCTTCTTATCGAGATTGTCTTCCGCGCGCTCGATCAGCGAAAGAATGTCGCCCATGCCCATGATGCGGCCGACGATACGGTCTGGGTGGAAGGGCTCAATGGCATCGTACTTTTCGCCCACGCCCAGGAACTTGATGGGCTGGCCGGTGACGGCGCGAATGGAAAGCGCCGCGCCGCCGCGGGCATCGCCGTCCATCTTGGTCAGCACCACGCCGGTCAGGGTCAGTTTGTCGTGGAATTCCTTGGCCGAATTCACCGCATCCTGGCCGGTCATGGCATCGGCCACGAAGAGCACTTCCTGCGGATTCAGCAGCGATTTCAGCGACTGCATCTCGTCCATCAACTGCCCGTCGATGTGCAGACGTCCGGCGGTATCCACGATCAGCACATCGCAGCCATTGATGACCGCCTCACGGCGGGCTTCCTTGGCGAGACGCACCACGCTTTCGGTATTGCTCTCCACGGCGGCACCTTCGTAGAGGTGCGCGCCGACTGCTTTGGCCACTACCTTCAACTGCTCACGTGCCGCCGGGCGGTAGACGTCGACCGAGACCAGCATGGGGCGGTGTCCGCCCTTCTTGAACCAGCCTGCCAGTTTGCCGGAGGTCGTGGTTTTACCGGAGCCCTGCAGGCCCGCCATCAGCACCACGGTTGGCGGCTGTGAGGCGAACTTGAACTTTGCGGTATCGCGCCCCAGGGTTTCCACCAACTCGTCGCGCACCACTTTGATGACCATCTCCGCGGGCGAGAGAGCAGTCAGAACCTCGGTGCCAATCGCCTTCACGCGAATCTGGTCGATCAGGTCTTTGACGACCTTGAAGTTCACGTCCGCCTCCAACAGGGCAAGGCGGATTTCCTTCAAAGCTTCGTCCATGTTCTCCTCAGTCAGGCTGCCCTGGCCACGGAGGTTCTTAAATGCGCGCTGAAGTTTGTCGGTTAAGTTCTCAAACATTGGATAATTCCGGGGAGCCGCGCAAGGCGGTCCATCTTTTGAATATCTCTGAATTTGCGGCGGGCGTGCCCGCGAAAGCTCAGAATATCACGCCACGTGCGCCACGCGACCAGGCTCGGGGAACGAACCAAGGCAGCGGCACACCATCATGGCCCCGATCTGGCGGCCCGTGTGGTCGAGGATAGGGAAGGCGGTCGCCTCCACCGTCGAAGAGGCTCTCTCCTGCCGTACCAGCAGATTGACCCGGACCACTTTGCCCTCGTAGGCGGCTTGCGCGAGTGGCAGTTCCTGCGGGTCCAGCATGCGCTCGCCGTGACTGTCAAAGAGGCCGAAGGCCTCTGGACAGTCGTCCATGCTGTTCCTGTCCATGTCAATTTCGCCGAAGAGAGTTTTCGCCGCGAAATTGGCATAGACCATTTGCCCGCAGGCATCGCAAGCAATCACCGAGTCGGTCATCAGAGCGGTGACCGTTAGCAGTCGCTCGAGCTCGCGGGAGACGTTTTGCACGCTGAACCTTTCTGGACTCGGGGAATTGCAATACTCTCCCACCAAGCGCGCAACTATATCAGAGACGGAAGCCGCCCCAAAGCGGAATCCCTACTATTTGGTAAGATGTTACGGCTGCAAGGTCGCCGCAGGAATCACCAGTAACTCACCATCGCGCGGGACTAGGACCGGTCTTTGCAAATCTAAAGGTACTAGATGCCGTTTCAACTCCACGCGATGCACGCCGCAGTGGTTGATCGCCTCCATGTGTACTGCGATGACCTGAGTTTCCGGCGTGGTGCGAGCTACCTCGCCGACCTCCTCGGCGGTCATGGTGATGGGGTCTCCTTCGAGGAAGCGCGCTCCGCCGCAGTTCAGCACGGTCACTTGGGGCGCGAATTCCTTCAGCGTCCTGCGGACGGCGTGGCAAAGGATTGTGTCTCCGGCGAGATAGAGCGACTCACCGGCGAGCGAGCGCAGCATGTAGCCGCACACCGGCGCCATTTTTTTCCCGATCTCCCCGGTGCCGTGCTCGCCCGGAGTGCGTGCAATCGACGTCATTCCGATGGCCACGGCGCTGTGGACCGGACGAACATCCGCGAAGCCGAGCTTGCGAAAGAACGCCATATCCGGAGGCTGGCAGATGATCCTCATGGTGCGTGGAATCAGTTCGGTGGCAGCGTCGTCCCAGTGGTCGCGATGGACGTGCGTTACCAGCACGGCGCCGATGCCGTGCAGAATCTCTGAGACCGGCATGGGTAGCGGCACCAAGGGATTGGGCTGAGGATCGGCCGAGTCTGCGATGGGCGCCATGGAGGCTTTGTCTCCCAGCATCGGGTCCACCAGTAGCATCAATTCATCAAAGCGCACGCGCAACGTAGCGTGGCGGATCAGTTGTATTTCCATGGTTCAAAGTCACCTGAATGTGTGTGTGGCTTCAATTCTAAAGGCAAGCTTCCGTGGGGCTAAGCAAAATCGGCAGGAAGTTCCGGGTTACCCGAAAATTTCCTTGGCTGCCAGCACGGTGTTGGTGTGGATCGTCACCGTGTCTTCCGGGTTCTCCGCATATCCGCCGGCGAGAGTAGTCATGATGGGGAATCCGTGGTCGCGAGCAAAGTTGTAGACCATAAGGTCACGTTGCCGCAGGCCCTCGATGGTCATTCCCAGTCCGCCCAGTTGGTCGTTCTGGAAGGGGTCGGCTCCGGCAATGTAGCATATCAACTCAGGCTCAAAGCGCTCCTTCGCACCCCGGAGTGCGGTGTCGAGCCACCCCAGATACTCGAAATCCGTGGTGCCGTCCGGCAGATTCACATCGATGGACGAGGCGGGCTTCCAGTATGGATAGTTGCTCTCCTGGTGGAGAGAGACGGTGAATACGTCGCGGTTCGCACTGGTCTTCACATTTGCCGAGCGCGCGTGAGAGAGCAACGAAGCCGACCAGGAGGCTT